>Ga0187770_10002456_pt1 | contig 10367 bp, 10 predicted proteins | sample 0116_SJ02_MP02_2_FD_133154 | JGI IMG/M metagenome (GOLD analysis project Ga0187770, IMG submission 133154) | Tropical peat soil microbial communities from peatlands in Department of Meta, Colombia - 0116_SJ02_MP02_20_MG | ecosystem: Environmental > Terrestrial > Soil > Wetlands > Peat | place... | reverse complement strand
TCGTTCTTGGAGGTTTGCACCGTGGTCACGTTGTTTGCTAGCGTCAAGGTTATCGTAGCATCCTGAAGTGGACCGAAGGTCGAGCTAGCATTCCCTTTAATATCGACTTTCGTGGGCAGGATTACGAATGAGGGAATTTGAACGGTGATTTCGGACGGGTTTTTCACGACACTCAATGCGCTGGTTTGAGAGACTCCGGCATAGACGCCCTTAGAATCGACCGCAACGGTCACAGTGTGGCTTCCAGTTTGCGTCTGTGGGCTGAGAGTGGTCTCTACGTTGACGTGGCCCTGGGGGTCAGTTTCCGCGTTGGCTAGGAGGTTGTTGTCTAGGAAGATGCTGACTGCTCGCTGGTTCAGGGGGGTTGTGTCTTGTGAGGTTACGTTGGCCTTGACTGTTATGGGTAGTCCTGGATAGGCTTCGCTTGGGGTTGTGATTTCGAGTTGGGTTTCGTTAAACATTGTTTCGACGTACACTGGGGGGCTTATGCAGCCGAGGTATACTCCCACATCCGTGTCTTGGGGGGTGTACAGGGCCGTTGCGGTCATGTTATAAACGTACTGGTAAGGAATCGCTATCGTAGTGTTGTATGAACCGTCTGTGCCTGTTGTGGTCGTTGCAGTGGGACTGTTGTCGAAGAGGATGTTTATTGTTCTGTTTGGTAGGCTTGTGCCGTTGGTTGTTAGAATTCCTGTAGCTTCGACGGGTTCTCCGACGAAGGCTTCTGTGGTGTTTAGGCTCAGGGTCACTTCGGTCGAGTTGAGGTTTTCGTTTTTGATTGTTGATTCTTCGTTTTTGATGCTGTTGAGGCGTTCTAGATATTCGCTTACGAGTTGGTTTAATTGTTGAAGAAGGTTTTGAAGGGTGTCGTAGGCTTGCTTCACTCTGCTTCCTGCAGGGGCTGCCAGTACTCCGAAGTCTGATGCAAGTGTTTGCGTGGCGTCGGTGAGGTCTTTCATGAGGATTTCCGCGGTGCCAACGACTATTGCGGCTTGGTTAAGCGTTTGGGAAGCTTCGTCTAGTCGATACTGGCTTAGCAGTGCTGAGGCGTTACTGAGGAGAGTTTCAAGGTTGTCCAGAGTCTGCGTTAGCTCAAGAGTCAAGTTGTTGTATCTCTCTATGATGTACGACAAATCTGCGGAGATGTAGACAAATCTCAGTTGCTCCGCTAGCAAAGTGGCATTGGCATACATTTTGGATGATATTAGCGTGAAAATGTCCGAGTAATAGGTGAAGAAGGAATAGGGGTCCATTGTGCTTTGAGCAGTGGCAGGATTTTCATGAGGAGTGTAAATAGGCTGTGCTACGACTAGTATGATGGGAATCGTTGCCGCTAAAAGAATTGTGATTAGGAGAACTATTGCAAGGCTTCTCATGATAATGTGACTCCGATGAGTATTTCCAACACCTTAAGCGCTACGATTATCAAGAATACTGCGAACAGGACGTAGCTTGTGATGCTTATGATTTTTTGTGCTCGGGGGTTGAAGGGTGAGTGGAGAAGCGTGAGTATGAAATATTCCACAATGTAGAGCGATACGTAAAGGTCTAAGCCACTTGGGCCGTACGCTGAGAGAGCTACCGTAGTTAGCATGTAAGCGAAAGTTAATGAGATTATGTATCTTTCTGAGACTCTCAAGAGGCCTTCACTGTGAGGGTTTTAGCTCGATTATGCTTTTATGTTTCTCATGAGTTTCGCGGTCTATGATGAAGGGTTTGTCTAAGGCTTCAGCCGATATTGAGGCGACTATTGAGGCTAGGGGGCTTCCTAGGCTCTCGTAAGCCTGCGTGCTTTCACGTTTTAGACGGGGGTTGGAGACTTCAACGATGATTTTCTCGCCTGATGTGCTGACTCTTACGGTGTCTGCTAGATCGATAGTGCCAGTGAGGGCGGATGATAGTGTTGCTTCCAAGTCTGCTGGGTCTGGGTTAGGCTCTGATGTTGACTTGCTGGCGATGGTTGAGCCGGGGGTTGTGATCAGTATGCCCATGTCTTCTGGGTTGGGACCGTACTTTACTATGAATCTTTTTGGAAGGGGAGACTGAGGCTTTGGTGGATGCGGGTTTGTGTGCAGGGATATGAGGGCTTGGGGTTTTCCGCCGGTCAGAGAGGATGGAAGGTACACGGCTTTCGAGGTCAGGCCGAGCTCTTCTATGAGCGAAGCAATGTTCTCTGAACTGGGTTCCTGAAAAAGAAGACTCCGTCCAGGTGGAGTTTGACCTCTTTCAAGCGCCAGGGATGTGACTCCAAGGATTATGGTGGAGAAGCCGAGGGCAGTTAGAGGCGCGGAGCGCAATATGATGTAGGATGCTGAGGAGAGCATGAAACCGGCTAGGGCCAGTCCCAAACCCAGTATAGTGTAAGAATTCCTAGCAAACGTCGGCAGGACCTCCAGGCTTGATAGCCCAAAACTGTAACGTCTCAATCAACAACGAGACTTAGCTAGCGCCTAATATCGATACTTTCTTATTAAGACTGACGTTTTGTAGACAATGCTGGGCTCTGTCAGGATAAATGCATCTGGTATTTGGCCAAGTATTTCGGCGCATTTTTCGCTGTAAGATTCATCTTGTTTTAATGCAGATATTATGATGTTGGAGTCTAGGGTCAATATGCGACTAGCCTGTTTCATGGCCCCTTGACCTTCTCGTTTCTTCAAGCACGGTTGGGGGCCGAGACCACCTGTTTGAGACATCGCTCCTAAGCTTTGGAAGGCCTTGGACTCCAGTTCTGATGTCCTTTAACTCTTCTTCTCTCAATGGAACCGTCGTCTCAGACTCGACTAGTTTGGCTAGGAGTTCGGCCATGTTCTGCAGCCCAGTTCGACCTTCAGTCTTTTAAGCTCCTTTAAAACGTCTTCAGGCAGGTTTTTTATTAGGATTGTTGCCATCGAATGGCCCAAGGTTATCGGGATAATCCAAAATTTGAAGTTAATCTAGAGAGATTATCAGGACTGCGCGCGCTTATCGGGACTGGGACGGTTATAGCTTCTGTAAGGGTTGCAAAGGATATGGTCGAGACGCGGGTGCTGATTGCATTTCGGAAGCGTTAATGTCATCCTCTAACGGGTTGATTGACCACAGAGCTCGCGGTTATTCTTTTTTGTCAGGTACTTGGAATAGTCATAGACAGAATTAGATGGGACCTCTTTGAACCAGTCAAACGCTACGTTCTCATAGTTGAGTTTTATTTCTCCTCGAGCGGTTGTCACTTCAAACACGACTACGATTTTTGTCCTGTCAAAGGAGCTCTCGATTCTTCCATCCAAGATTTTGCCAACTTCAATATCCAAATTGGTTTCTTCCTTGAATTCCCTTATCAAAGCTTCCCTAAAAGTCTCGTTATCTTCCACGTGTCCGCCAACAAGATGCCAGCGACCCTTGAAAGGTTCTATCCCACGTTTTACGAGCAGAATCTTTCCATCCTTGATGTAAACTCCGTCCACGCACAAAAAGAACACTCTGTTCTCCAAAGAATCAAGGACCAAGCCTAGTTAATACGCGGTGCGCGCACTTGCCAAGTCTGGCAAATAAATCTTCTTCGAAAACTTTCCGCTGATCACGGACATGCAAAGGCTCATGTCTTAAGCACATGCGCTCGAAGCCGCTTTTTTGTCGCGCTGTTTCATTAAGCCCGACTCTTTCATGCATACGACTGCGACGGATACGATGAATAAAGACGCCAGCAGGATCTGCCCTATCGCTATCGCTTCCAAGGCCAGCCTAGAGAACCCGTAGGCCGCTAGCCCTCCTAGCTCTGGTGTTCCCGCGGCCAGCCACGTTAGGGAGGCCATCGAGGCGAGGGGGACAACCATGGGGGAGTTCATTCTCTCTCCGCTTAGTGCTCTGCGAAGGTCCCCACTCAACCCCATGACCAGGAGCATAAGGAAGAGTGAGGAGGATTCCAGCAGAGCGTCGGCCATCGAAGGCATCCCCAGCCTCAGTCCAAAGGAGACACTGCTCAGGGGCAAGAGAAGGGGGACACTGCTCACCAGGAAGTCTCCAATCAAGAGATGCGACAAGATAGCGCCCACGTATGGCAAAGTCTCCCTCCTCCACCAGACGAGGACGATGATGACGGGGGCCCAGAGGAGCAGAGAGTGGGTATAGGTGTGGTGAACCAGGCCTAGGCCCCGGAAAAGTATGTCGTAGTCCGGGACGATGCCGACAGTGAAGGCCAGCCACAGCACCAGCTTCTCCCTCCTCCACGTTGCGACGGCCCATGCGACGAGGTAGCCTATTGCGATGTGGCCGAGAATGTACATAGGTCTGAGGCCTGCGTTTGTTCAATGTTTCGATTCTGTTCACCTGTGTTGTTCACAGAATTAAGACTGTTATTGACACCGTGCACGCGAGTACAGATTATTCTCCATACACGAATCAGGCTAAAGGCCTACGCGAGTTTTCTAGGAGCTATTCAGCTGAGAGAAGGCGTTTTCAAGGATTTCAACTTCCTTTTGCACCGTGTTAAGATCCACTGGATAAGGCCCTTCGTGGTTTAGTGCCTTTACCGCTTCGCCGAAAAGATACTTATGGCCTTCGATCATGGGCTTGTATCTTCCGGCAATGACGTTCAAAGAGACTCCAGCAAGACATTTTGTTCTCTGAAAGATGTCTGATAGGCTGCGACAACCTCTCTGAAATATGGCTTTGCTATGCGTGACAGGAAGATATTTTACTAGTGTTTGAGACCCAGCGTCTATCGAAACCCAAGTTCTCGAACCGAGCAAGTCGACAACCATCCTTCGCGTTGGAGAATTCAGAGACACAGAAAACGAGCCGAGAGCTTTGTCTGTTCGAACCGACACCTTCAATTCATCACCGACAAGGAACGGATAGGCACTTCTCTTCACAATCTGAGACTTTACTTCCTCTATTTCGCCCCTGAGAAACTCAGCAAGAACATAGCAAGGATGTGGAGCTATTTCGCCAAATAATCCACCTGGTAGCTTGTGAGCCCAGAAGCTCGGATCCTTATACTCGGGGTCAATCGGCATGGATAATTGGACATCAACTTGAAGCATGTCTCCTATTTCACCGTTCAAAATTAGATTTCTCACTTCTCGCAAGACCGGAACAAAAGAATAGTTGTGAATTACGAATAGATTGAGGTCCCTTTTCTGAGCAACCTTTTTCAATTCCTCGAAATCATCTAGGCTCGTGACTAATGGCTTTTCCACGATACAATTAACGTCGAAGTTGAATGCACGTAAACAGAGAAGTTTGTGCGAGAATGGAGGCGTGCAAACATCGACCAAGTCCAAGTCTTCGGCGCTTAACATTTCAAATGGATCTTCGTAAAGTCTCTTCACGTGGAATAGGTTTGAAACAGTATCCAACTTGTTTTTGTCAATGTCAGATAGGGCGACCACTTGAACCTTGTCTCTCATCTTCAACCACAAAGGAAGATGCCTGTCAACAGCTATGCTTCCTAAGCCAATTATCCCAAGTTTTACCGATTTCAATTATATCAAAACCCACGTTTTAGTTGCTTTGTTTCTAATTTGAGCTTTTGCAGCATTTGCCCACAGTGCTTAACGCTAGAGATGCTACCCGAAGCACCCGCGAGTAAACGTACTAGCATCTCTTCCTAACTCCGCGCGCGCGGATGTCTATCACGGGCAGGACCTGGTTAACGTGTTATATCGATACTTTCTTATGAGGACTGCGATGGCCATGGCTTCTGTGAAGGCCACTAGGGACAGGGTGAGTGGTGCTAGTGTTATCCCCCATGGAGTGTAATTTAGGAGTAGGCCTATTAGGGGTATGACCGCTAGGCTCAGGCCAATGGAGAGGGCGAGTCTTCCGAGGCTTTCTAAGTCTTGGCTTTTTGGGTATAGGGCTTCGATGAGCATTGAACCCGGTAAGTATAGGACGAATAAGAAGCCTAAAAAATATCGAACGTATAGGAAGGGTGGATTAGCTACATAGAACACTATGGGAATCATTGATGCGACTAGCGCCGTTATGGCCCAGAACCACAGGCTTTGAAGGCTCAGAGCATACCTTGACAGGGTTGATGGGAGACTAGCCTCAAGAATATCTAGGGCGTCTTGTTTCCACAGTGTATAAACTGTCTTGGTTGCGTCCTTAGAACTTAATCCCGCCTCCTTAAGTTTTTCTACCATATCTTGAAGCCTCAGATTGCCCATGGAGCCAGCTACCTTCATAACCAGCTCCTCCGTATCCTTGCTCAAACTCTATCTGCCTCCAAGTTATGGCGCCGCTGTGCCTGCACTAGCGCGCGCAATTGCTCCACTTCAGTTCACATTGTCAAATAGTTCATACTTAGGCTGTCGGTAGACATAAAAGACTTAGCGCGCGCTAATCAGAAAAACGCAAGCGCGCGCTTTGCATTACAACCAAGAGTCTTTGCAACATTTCAATTGTCATGACTATTATGAACGTCGTCAACTTCAGTCTATTTTCTTGCGATTGCAATTATATCTGCAGTACGCGCCACAGCAACTAGATACGTCGAATCTTCATGAAGTGAAAAAGGCTTATACCTTGGGTTTTGAGCAATTCTCTCAAGGTCCATTTTATCAATCCCTTCCAGTCGTGCGATCCGATACATGTCGAAAATAGGTTTACCTACGAGCTGTACAGTTCGATTAGTCTCGGAAAGAGAATGGATTCTGTTTGCTAACTTACCCATTGCATTTTCATTTTCGACCGCATACTGCTGACCAAACAAGTGTACCTCCTTGAAGTACGTCCTCAGCAGGCCGTAAAATTCGGCGATAGTGAATTCTTTCACATGAAAAGGATAGAAGGGTTTTTCAAAACCTGGAGATACAACTTCTTTGTTAGGTGTAGAGCAAACCAATAAGCCCCCATCCCTTAATATTCTTCTGCATTCTTGCAGGAAATCTTCAGGTCTCTGAAGGTGTTCAATGACCTCGATTGATACTACTACGTCAAACGACGTACTAATTAACGGAATATGTTGGGCATCAAAACACAGGAAAGGCACTCGTCTGTAATGAAGGGCACCGTGTTTTAGCGCTTGTTTTGATACATCGCCTCCCACTACCATTGACCCACCTCTCGCAATCAAATAGTCCGTCCCCCAGCCGATGTCACAACCAACATCTACTACATGCTTGTTCATTACATGGTCAGCGGCAAAGCCATATTTTGAGATGTGAATTGGCTGCGCGCCATGGGTGCCTGGCAAGATTTTCTTGACTAAATCAAACAGAAAACTATTGACTATATAGCGATAAGTCGGGTTCGTATGTTCTATCGAACTCCCAACGGCGAAAGAAAATTTCAACCATTCATGTGAAGTTTCGGATTGATCCCTAGCTCTCGTTACCTTCATGAACAGCTCCTCTATATCTTTGCTCACTCTATTAGCCACAAAGCCTCAGTGTTAAATGGTCGCCCTTCTTAGCTATTATGACAACATCATAGTGTGCGCTGGCATCAAGAATCTTGTGCAAACAATTTTGAAACTATTTTTCTGTGTATAGTGTCTATTCTGACGAATTGTATAAGCTCCTCAAATTTAGCGCGCAAGTTAAAAAAACGAAGCATATATATCAGAGATCAAAAAAATTTTCTTCATCAAAGAAAAGTAATTTGCGAGATTATGAAAGGGGGATTAAAGGTAATATGGGACTTTGGTCAACACTACTAACCCGAACAACTCCAGTGACATGCCTGGCAGAAGATGAATTGGATTTTGATTCTGTTCAAGTTAACATCTCGAGATACGTGTTCGCTAATGAGTTTGCAATAGGTACGGTTCTGGATGTTGCATGCGGAAGCGGTTATGGTTCTAACTACTTGGCTCTAGATAAAACGAGGACTGTAATTGGATTGGACTTGCTTGACGAAAACATTCTACATGCAAAGTCTCGTTATTCAGGAGCAGGACGGTATTTCTTGCGAGGCGATGCGATGAATCTACCTTTTCCTAACAATTTTTTTGACACCATTGTTTCGCTCGAGACCATTGAACATCTACCACGCTATTTACAGTTTCTTTCTGAATGTAACAGAGTATTGAAGAATTCTGGAAGTTTTGTGATTAGTACTCCGACCTCCCTCTTTTCTTATGGACAAGAAAAACCGCTTCATGTCCACCATGTGAAGGAATTTTCATGTGAACAATTTCAAAGCCTTATGGAGCGTTACTTTGATAAAATAAGGTTTTACGGAATCTATTATTGGAACGAAAACGATTATGAGAGACATGACAAGATAACTTCACTGCCTTCGACACTTGTGTACTCTTTGTACGTGGCTAAGAATCTCGTCGGTTTCTTTTCGTCACGACTGTTAAAGGTCAAATCATCAGAAAGGGCATATAAAATCTCAGAAATCGAAGATAAAAATATTGACTTTCAAACGTTCCTTGTTTGCAGGTACAAACTACAGCCACTTAAATCAGGAAGAGATCCGCAGTACATCATGGCTGTGGGTAAAAAGAGAACATAAGGCTAAGGGGAAGGAGGACACAGGAAGATTCTTCCATCTGTAAACGTTATATCATAATTATTATAGTCGGAGATGTTTATCGCATAGCTATAAAGATGCATTTGATATGTAACATACCCTAAATTAATTATGTTGTAATCGTAAGGATCATAACCAAGGTTTCTGACAGGATAGGAATAGATATTTCCATTGATAAGAGGCGCTTCTGCGCCAATAATGCCGAACGTTTTCGGATCCGTCATTATCGCTGTTGCATTATTCGTAGTGTAATGCAGATAAAAGCCTGCAACAGTGAATTCCGATGGATAGACTGTTGTGGAAGAAATAGCATGATAGGGTAAAACGAAAAGAGAAAGGCCACTCAAAATTACTACAACTGCGATTATGATCGCGATTCGTCTACGATTTTTTGCAAAGAAACTGAGAAAAAGGGGGATTGAAAGCAGAGGGACAAATTGCAAAGCTATCGTGAAATCGAACCCACCCTGAGCAAGACTACCTATTGTAGCAGTGAACCCGAAGATCATTGCAGCTATTGCAGCGATCGAGTATAGCCGTTCTGTAAACTCGCGCTTTTTGTAAGTAGCCAATATCACGATCGATAATATGACTCCAAAAACACTTGATATCAGCAAATCAAAATAACGTAGCATGTTTACTGAAATCAGTCCCCCCGAAGTGTTTGAAGTTATGACAGTCAGCGCATATGAAAATGATCCGTTAAGGGTAGATTTTAACAATTCAATAATTGATGTCGTGTAATTTGTTGCGATATATACATTCCAAATCGCATCAATAGCGATCAGGACGATCATAATCCTAACTGGTTGCAATGTTAGTTTTAGCTGCTTTCTGAAAATTAGAATTAACAGAAAAACAAAAATAAGAAGTATTGGGTCATAGAAATGAGTCACAATCATGCTTGTTACCAGCAAAATCAAGACCATCGAAGATCCATTACTCCTATCTGATTTTGTAAAAAGAAAAGAAATGCTCAAACCTAAAAGTGTCAAGCCCAGAGTGGCTGGAAAGAGCAAGTAATAAAGAGAGCCTAATGACATGGAGAAGAAAATTGGCATGGATATAACAGACAACATCACATTTTTTGTTAGATAACTCGTCAATCTGTAAATTGAAAGTCCGAGTACAGTGTAAAATGCAGTCATAAGCACCGGAGCAATGCCTTGATAATTCAAGCCTAGCACAATATGCAGTGCACATGTGATTATTGACAAACCTGGATAGGCAAGATAATTGTATTGAGAATTGAGCGCGATTGAAAAAGGTAAGAAATGGGTCGTTTGCAAATAGGAAGAATCATAGTAAGTAATATCATAATTGTGATCGAAACCAAGAGGGGCAATTTTGTAGAGTAGAAGACTCGAAACAATGGAGATAGTTACACCTAGTATACCACCTAATAGACGAGAGGCTTTAATACTAATCAACATTGATATTGCAATCCAAAGCCCATATAGGAGAGCAAAATACTCAGGAAAAGGGAATATGTTAAAGCCGTCAGTATTGGAAAAACCAAAAAAATATTGTGTTGGATAAAGAATAATAGCTAAGCTTAGAACAAAGAATATCACTATCGAAATTTTTCGGAATTTCGCGGAGGTTAGCAGCCTATTCCACGGCACGTGAATAATAAACGATATATTATTCAGCCACCATTCAAGACAAGTTCTGTACTACAACAATTTCTATCTGAACGAAACTATGGCTGAAAAGAGGTCTTCGGAAAACTGTTCAGTACTGAAATTTGTTAGTGCATGCTTTCTAGCCTGCTCGCCCATTTTCCTTCTGAGATGCGTATCATTGTATAGTGCAATAAGCTTATCGGCTATTGCCTGTGCGTCCCCAGGTGGAACCAAGAATCCCGTCTTGCCTTCAATGATTTGTTCAGACATGCCACC
>Ga0187770_10002455_pt1 | contig 10367 bp, 8 predicted proteins | sample 0116_SJ02_MP02_2_FD_133154 | JGI IMG/M metagenome (GOLD analysis project Ga0187770, IMG submission 133154) | Tropical peat soil microbial communities from peatlands in Department of Meta, Colombia - 0116_SJ02_MP02_20_MG | ecosystem: Environmental > Terrestrial > Soil > Wetlands > Peat | place... | reverse complement strand
TCTCACCTACGGCCATAAATTCATGGACGATGGCGGGCAGGAAAACCAGAAAGACCAAAAGAAGCAGGGCTAAGAAAATCAAAAGCAAAAGGAGGAATCCAAAAATCCGAGGCAAGCGATGTCTTTCAAAAAAGGAAGACAGAGGGTGGGTAGCATAGGCGATCAAGAAAGCGGCCATAACCGGAAAGAGGACTCGAGACCAGGCAAAAAGGATTCCCCCAACGACAATGATTGCCCCTACCACCAGAAGCATGCGCCAGGTGTTTTGATTTTTCGGAGGCTTAACCAACGGGAGCTCCGGAAATGCGCTCGACTGCGGGAGCCGAGACCACGGAATTGATAATAGTTTCAATTATTAGTGGTAAGAATATAAGAGAATCATAAAGAGGTGTCAAGGAAAAACACCAAGGTGGGTTAGCAAAGTGGAAATGTCTCTTTTAACTGCCAAGGTAAAATAATCCCCATGGAAGGGGAAAAGATATTCATGAGTCGGAGGCAGTTGCAGAGATTTCAGGTGATGAGTTTGGTGGAGGCAGGGGAGATGACGCTGAAGGAGGCAGCGGAAAAAGATCGGAAGTCTTACCGGCAGACAAAAACGGATTCGGAAGAGGGGGAAGGAGGAAGGGGTTAAAGGACTGATCCACGGGGCAGATTGACAGTTCGTGCCGCCCGGTGCCTTGCCGAGACTCCGCCCCGATCATTTGGTGGAGGAGAATGTCGTCCCAACTTCGGATGAGGGTGAAGTTCTCCTTTTTCTGCCGAAGGATCACATCTCATGAGCGTTAGTGTCTCCCTGATTGACAGGGAACCTGGCAATCAGGGAAATGTCACCGCCGTGAAATTCAGATAAAAACTTCTTCCTTCCATATCCGATCACAATTTCAGTTCCCGGGCGATGATCATGTGCTGAATCTCCGAGGTCCCCTCGGTGATCGAAAGGACCCGGGAATCGCGCCAAATCCTTTGGATCGGATATTCCATCATAAACCCATATCCGCCGAACATTTGAATAGCATCCACCACGATTTTCTGAGCCGTTTCGCTGCAAAAAAGTTTCACGTAGGACGCTTCCTTCGTGCACGGGCGCTTTTGGTCGTACATCCAGGCGGCTTTCCAGGTTACCGTGTGCATAATGTCAATGCCCATGGCCATCTCCGCCAAGCGGAATTGGGTCACCTGGAATTTGCTCAGGGGTTTCCCAAACTGGACCCGTTCCGCCGCGTATTTCCTCGCCAAGTCGAAAGCTCCCCGGGCGACCCCAGCACACCGCCCCCCGTAGGAAATCCGCCCTCCTACAAGCGTCTTCACCACCTGGTTGAATCCTCCTTCCAACCCGCCGACGAGCTGATTCCGGTGAACCCGGCAGTCCTCGAAGAGGATCTCCCCTGTATCCGCAGAGCGGAGCCCGGCCTTTTCCAGTTTGCGGGTGACTTCAAACCCCGGAGTCCCCTTGTCCACAATAAACAGACTAATACCCGCTCCTCGCCGGTTTGGGTCGGTATAAGCAGCCACAATACAGTAATCGGCCAGTCCTGCGTTGGTGATGAAAATTTTCCGGCCGTTTATTAGGTATTGGTCCCCCTCTTTCATTGCCCGGGCCTGTATGCTGGCGGCGTCAGAGCCGGCATTCGGCTCGGTAAGGGCGAAGCATCCGACCTTCTCCCCTTTAATGGCCGGTACCAAATATTTTTCCTTTTGCTCTTCCGTTCCGAAATCTAAAATCGGTGAGGTGGCCAGAGTGGCTTGGGCCAGCAGGCTGGAAGCGATCCCGCTACAGACCCGGTTCAGCTCCTCCATATACAGGCACTCGCATATTTTATCCGCCCCCGCGCCCCCGTACTTTTCCGGGTAACGGCAGCAGAGGAATCCCAGTTCGCCCAATTTGTGAAAGAGAGGGGAAGGAAATTCCTCTTTCGCCTCCGCCTCATCCACCAGAGGGGCGATTTCGTGGTCGCAGAAATCGGCTATGGAATCCCAGAACATTTTTTGTTCTTCGGTTAGATCGAAATCCATTTTGCCTCTCCTATGCTTAACGGGTTATCCTCTCTCGTTTCCGAAGATGGCCACGGCGCTCAACTGGGGTGGGCCGCCAAAAGTATGGGAGAGGCCCCGCCTTGGGTTCTTGATCTGCCTTTCAGGTTTTTGCGCTTTTCCCTGCAACTGCTTGTAAACCTCATAGGTCATGCGGATCCCGCTGGCCCCTACGGGATGGCCGAAGCATTTCAACCCACCGTCTGCGTTGACCGGCAGACCTCCCTGCAGGCTAAAGAACCCGGAGTCAATATCTTCTCTCGCCCGCCCTCGCGGGCTGAATCCGAAATCTTCATAAATGGCCAGCTCCGTAATAGTAAAGCAGTCGTGTACTTCGGCAATGTCTAGCTCCTCCCGCGGGTTCTTGATCCCAGCCTGCTCATAAGCCTTTTGAGAAGACTTGACCAGAGCGTCAAAGCTCGTCCAGCTGAACCCCGGCCGGGAGTGGGGAAGCATGGAATCCATGGCCACTCCAAATCCCTTGACGTAGATCGGGTCCGGCCGAAAATTCTTGGCCATATCCGCCCGGGTGATAATCGCCGCTGCCGAACCGTCACTGTTGCCGCAGCAGTCGTACAGCCCCAGCGGCCAGGCGATGATAGGGGCCTTCATGACGTCTTCCAGTGTGATCCGGTTATGAAAGTGGGCTTTGGGGCAGAGGCTCCCATTATAATGGTTCTTCACCGCAATCTTCCCGATCATCTCTTTGCCCTTTTCCGGGTCGATTTCATACTGGTGGAAGTAACGGGTGGCGATTAGGGAAAAGGACCCGGGGGATGTTCTTCGCGCTTCATAGACCGGGTTCATGCCCCGGCCGGTGCCGAGTCCCGGAAACCCCGTATCCTTGAGTTTTTCCACGCCCAGGGCCAGGACTACGTCATATACGCCGCTGGCCACGGCCATAAAGGCTTCGGCCAAGGCGATGTGCCCGGTAGCGCACCAGTTCTCATTCCGGATGATGGGTATCCCGCGAAGTTTCAGGGCATCGGCGACCACGGTCCCACCGACCCCAATCATCGGGGCGGTCACCGTTCCCATGTAGCAGGCCTGGATGTCTTCCGGGCCGATTCCCGCATCCTGGTAGGCCTCATAGGCCGACTCGATAGCCAGGTCATTCAGCCCCGCGTCCCATCTTTCCCCGAACTGGGTGCAACCCATTCCGACGATGGCTACTTTATCTTTTATGCTTTCCATGGCTCCCCCTCCTTATCGCACCGGGCGGCACTTCCAGAAGTAATTCTGGAATCCGGCCCCCTCGTAGATCCTGCGGAAAGTAAACTCCACCGACATACCAACCTTCACTTCTTTCGGCTGGCAATCGGTCATCATACAATAAATCCGAGCCTGGTCCACTTCCGATTCGACCACGGACTGGACCACCACCGGGTCGTCACTCCGCCCCGCCAGATTATCCAGGGAGAAGGTGAAGATCTTCCCCTTCTTATCGGATAAGCGCACCTCGTCGAAGGAATCCTTGGTGCGGCAAGAATAGCAGATCCGCTGGATGGGAAAGGCCAGGGTGCCGCAGTTCTTGCATTTGCTCCCGTGAAAACGGAGGATCGAACTTACGTCTCTCCAATAAGCGGTGGCCGAGGGCAGGAGCCGGAAAGGGTCGCCCGGCTGGGTTTCCAGAAGCCCCCGGTAGCTGAGATATTTTTCATAGGTGGGCAAAGGAAGTTTGGATTGCAGCCAGCCTTTCATCCCCCTCCGCGCTTTGAGGTGCCCAATCTCTCCGGTCACCTTGAATAGAAAGGCTTCCGCGCCATTTCCATAAGCCCCCAACAAGATCGTATCCCCCGGTTTCGCTGTCTCCAGGGCCGATACCAAAAGCATCAAGGGATGTGCCGCTCCACAATCTCCGACCTGCCCCAGAAGGGGATCAACTACCTGGGACTTGAGGTCGAATCCCAGTACCTGGGCTAACCGGCGGTGAGTACGGGCATCGGGGGCGGGGAGGGCAATCAGATCTATTTTTTTGGCCTCCAGGCCCTTTTTCTTCATCAGGCCGGAAAGCGCCCGTTCCATAAAGTTCGAATAGCCTTCTCCCAGGACCCAGCGGCTCTCCCAGGACCGGACGAAGGTATCATCCGCATTCCGCCACACATCCATCATCTCATTCGAGATCGCATAGTGCCCTTCCAAGGTGGCGATGACCCCGGAATTCCCGATGGCCAGAGCCGCTGCTCCATCGCCGAAAGCCTGCTCCGAGTCAGACTGAGGATAGCCCAGCCGGCAGTCGGAAGCCACGACCAAAAGATTTTTTGCCGAGCCGCTGGCCACAGCATCCAGAGCGGACCGGAGGGCTGCCGCTCCCGCCCGGAGTCCATTGGCAAAGTCCGCAGTGAGGATCTCCGGGGAAAGATCGGCGGTCGTGGCGACCAGCGAAGAAATCTCTTTTTCCCGGTAGGGGGCCGTAGTAGAGGCAAAGAAAAGGCCTCCCATATCATTACGCTTCCCATCCTGGAGGCAGTCGAAAACGGCCTCTATGGCCATAGTTGCGCTATCTTCGTCGTTATTGGCGATGCTCCTTTCGCCTCCGATCGATCCCCTCCCCCAGGCCTTGGCCATCATGTCCCGGCTCAATCGAAAGGCGGGAATGTACGCTCCGTACCCGGTGATTCCAATCATGGATCTAACCTCCCTTCTTCAAGATAAAATGATCTATTTCAATTCTTTGCTCGAGAATCCCAAGATACGTCTGGCTACAATCAGCAGGTTAATCTGTCCAGTACCCTCGAAAAGGTCATTGATTTTTGCGTCTCTCATCCATTTCTCGAGGAGATAGCTGCGAGAATACCCCAAGGGGCCAAGCAACTCTACGGCCTTTTGGGTCACCTTGGTTACCGCCAGTCCTGCTTTCGCTTTGGCCATGGAAGCTTCGAGGTTGTTAGGTTTCCCGTCATCCAGAAGACAAGCGGCTCGCCAGGTAAGCAGCCTGGCCGCGTGGAGATTGGCTTCCATATCCATGAAATCCCTTTCGGCGGCGCTCAAATGGTGCAGAGAAGCTCCATACTTTATGGGGATTCCTTCTTTGCCGAAGACTTCGCGGACAAATTCCAGGGCGGCTTTTCCCACCCCGATCGCCGAGGCGGCAACCCCCGGCCGGGTGGCATCGAAAGTGGCCATGGCCCCTTTGAATCCCGTAGTCTTGGCCTTATCCAGGGCTTCCGGACTGCCTAAGAGATTGGTAAAAGGAATCCGGCAGTCCTCAAAGACAATAGAGGCCGTATCTGAACAGCGCAATCCGAGCTTATCTTCCACCTTGGTTACCGTCATTCCCGGCGTTCCGGCTTCCACCACAAAAGATTTGATTCCGGCGCGCCCCGCAGACTTGTCCACCGTCGCCCAGACGACCACAAGTCCATCGCCCTCCTGGGTAGCCATTTTCCCGTTGGTCACGAAGATCTTTTCCCCATTGAGTACCCAATGATCTCCTTCCAGTTTTGCAGTGGTGCCGATATTCGCTGTATCAGACCCCGCGCCGGGCTCAGTGATGGCCATGGCACCCCATTTCGGCTCTCCTTCGGCGAACTTCTTCAAAAATCGAATCTTCTGTTCCTGGGTGCCAACGGCCATTATGGCGGCTCCTCCCAGCCCATACCTTCCCCGGCGGAAGGCTATACCTGCATCCCCGAAAGAAAGCTCCTCATTGGTGATCATTTGTTTTAAGTGAAATTCTTTGTCCCGCCGTATTCTCCCCTCTCTCCTAACGTCCTCTAATTGTCGCCTAACCTCTTCTTTTTCCGCCCCCCACATCTTGTGTACATAATCCCAAGGGACTTCGTGCTCCTTTTCATCATATTCACGGGCGATTGGACGCATAAGCTCAAAAGCTTGCTTTTCTATATTCCTTCGGTATTCTTCAAGATGGGGCGAGATTTCAAAATTGATCATGACTTCTTCTCCCCTTCATGGTCAGGCGATCGCCATGGTTTCGAAAGAATAGAATCCCCTCCCATTCCTGAGCCACAATTCTACAGGATGCTCCCGAATGTACCCATGTCCGCCCAGCACCTGAACGGCTCCATCCGTTACTTTCAATACCATATCCGCAGCATACATTTTTGCCAAATAGGCTTCGCGATTCGCCTCGCGGCCGTTGTCCAACCGCCAGGCTGCCTCCCATGCCAAAAGACGGGTGGCATCCACTTCAATGGCCATTTCAGCCAACATGAAAGCAATGGCTTGGCGAGAGGCAATCGGCTCCCCAAAAGCCACCCTCCCCTTGGCGTAGTCACGGGCGTATTCGTAAGCCGCCTTGGCCACCCCTACGGCCATTGCGGCACAAGCAACGCAGTGATAGTGCAAAAGCTTACCGACATCACACCCCTCTTTTCCCCCCAAACGACTTTCCGATGGAACCCAGCAGTTTTCCAGCATGATCTCATAAGTAGGCAAAGCTTTGAGGCCCATATTCTTCTCCCGTTCTCCGATCCGTAAACCCGCAGTCCCTCGTGGCAACAAAAAGCCTTCCAACCGCTCCCCTAAACCAGCGTAAATCAAGAAGGTCTCGGCTTGAGCTGCCAGGGGAACAAAACATTTGTGTCCGTTTAACAAATACCCTTCTCCCTCTTTGGCGGCCCGGGTCTGAATCGTGTTCCGGTCAAAATCAAAACGCGGCTCAAGAAACCCCACAGTAGAGGGCCTGAATTTTCTTCCACAATACAAAGGGAGTAGTTCTCTTTTCTGGAAATCGCTACCCAACATCATTACGGGAACGACAATCAATGCCGGGCTCAAGATCTGAATTGCCATGGAGAGATCCCCATAGGCCATTTCCTCGGCGATCAGCGCACTGGTTACCGCAGAATGACCGGCTCCATATCCACCATACTCTTCCGCAATAAAATTGGGGATTAGCTCCAGTTCCCACGCCTTCTCATTGAGAGATCCTGGTATGATTCCGCTTTCGTCTGATATCCGGGCATTGGGTCGCAATTCCTTGGAAGCAAATCTCTTGACTGTATCCGCCAGAAGTTTTTGTTCGTCGCTCATTTCAAACGAGACCATCGACTTGCTCCTGTTTGACCAATTCCCCTTAACCGCCGAGGTGGGCTTTGATTACATGTTCATTGTCAATGAGTTCGGACGCCTTCCCCTGGAGGGTTATGGATCCGGTCTCCAGGACGTAGCCCTTGTGCGCCGAATCCAGAGCCATCCGAGCGTTCTGTTCCACGAGCAGGATCGCGGTTCCGCGCTTATTAATCTGCCGAATGATCGAGAAAATTTCATCCACAATGAGGGGAGCCAGACCAAGGGAAGGCTCGTCAAGCATCAGGAGCTTGGGTTGGGACATGAGAGCTCGGGCGATGGCCAACATCTGCTGCTGGCCCCCGGAAAAAGTTCCCGCCGCTTGTTCCTGCCTCTCTTTGAGAATGGGGAAGAAAGCCATGACCTCCTCCATATCCCTGGATATTCCCGACCGGTCCTTCCGACAGTAGGCCCCCATCTCCAGATTCTCTTTCACGGTAAGTTGGGGGAAAACCCTTCTGCCTTCGGGGCAATGGGCAATTCCTTTCTTTACGATGGCTTCGGGGGCTAGTCCTTTGATCTCCTCCCCCAGAAACTCGATCCCTCCAGAGGAGATCCGGATTAGGCCCGAGATGCCTTTCAGCGCGGTCGTTTTCCCTGCGCCATTACCCCCGATAAAGGCCACGATTTCCCGGGCATCGATATCAATGGAAATTTCCTTTAAGGCCTGGATGTTGCCGTAATGAATGGATAGGCTTCTAACCTTCAACACGGGTCCTCCTGCCCAGGTAAGCTTCAATGACGCTGGGATTCGCCCTGATTTCCTCGGGGGTGCCTTCAGCGATTTTGTTCCCAAAGTTTAACACCACAATGCGATCACAGGTATTCATGACCACCTTCATGTCATGCTCGATCAAAATCACTCCGATTCCTAATTCCTTGATTTTGCGGATCAAGTTCATAACTGTTAAAGTTTCATGGGGTCTCATTCCTGCAGAGGGCTCGTCGAGGAGGACCAAGGAGGGGTCCGTAGCCAAAGCCATGGCCATCATTAGGATTCTCTGCTCTGCATTGGTAAGATTGTGGGGATACTCATTGGATTTTGAGGCCAAGCCTACCGTTTCCAGAATCTTCATCGATTTATCGAGGGCCCTCCGCTCTTCCTCGGCCGTAAAGGGCGGAATCACCAGCGCCCCCCAGATTCCTGACTTCAACCGACAATGCCGGGAAATCAGAATGTTGGTTAAAACCGCCTCCTCAAAAAAGAGCGAGGTGGCCTGGAAAGTCCGGGCAATTCCCCCCCGGGCTATCCTGTGAGGTTTTTCTCCTCCAATTTCCCGTCCCTGAAAACGGATCCTTCCTTCTGAAGGACGATATTGACCGGTGATCAGATTAAAGACGGTGGTCTTCCCGGCACCGTTGGGCCCGATAAGCCCCAGAATTTCCTCGGGCAAGGATAGAGAAAAGCTCAGATGGGATACTGCAGCCAGTCCGCCGAAAAATTTGCTGACTCCCTCCATTTCAAGGATGGCCATCTGTTCTTCCCGGGGATGATTCTAAGAGTTTCTGAAATTTGCCCATGATTCCCTGAGGCATAAAAATCATCACGACGATCAGAATGATTCCAAAAGCTACCCGGCCGTATACCGGCTCATATCCGAAAAACTTTGGCAGGGCCAGAATAAACATGGCTCCGATGATTGGCCCCAGGATGGTCTGTGCTCCACCCACTACCACCATCACCAAAAGGTCGAATGACTCGGCAAACCCGAAGTCCTTGGGGCAGATATAGCGCAGATAATGGGCGTAAAGGCTCCCGGCAAATCCCGCAAAAACGGCGGCCACGGTAAAGGCGGTTAATTTATAACGCATAGAATCGATCCCCAGAGATCCCGCCAGGGTCTCGTTGTCGCGCACGCTGATAAAGGCCCGACCGACCCGGGACCGGAGCAGACGCCTAATGATCCAAATGGTGAACAGAAGAAATAGCCCCACCAGGAAATAATAGCTGGTCGGATTTTTGAAGGAGAGGGTACCCCAACCGAAAAGAGAGATCGCTTCGGGGCTCACAATACCGGATAATCCGTCGGGACCTTCAGTAAGGGAAATCCAATTGTTCAGCACCATGGCCATGAGAACTCCAAAGGAGAGCGTGGTAATGGAGAAATAAATGCCCCGGGTCTTGAGCGAAGGGAGCCCGATGAGGAGACCAATAATGCCGCTTACCGCGCCAGCCGTTGGAAGCGCCAACCAGAAGGGCCAATGGGCAAAAGTCAGAAGGGCTGAAGTGTAGGCCCCGATACCGTAAAGTCCGGCATGACAGAGTGAAAGCTGTCCTACAAAGCCAACGACCAAGCCTAGACTTACGGCGAGAATCGCATGGATCTCGATGATCACCGTCAGGTGAAGCTGGGCCTTGGAAAGCGCGAAGGGGAGAACGATGAGCGGGCCCAAGACCGCCCCGGCAATCACCCAATGTTTCCCAGCCATCTTTTTCATTCTTTTCCAAACAGCCCGGTGGGCTTAATCATCAGCACCAGAATTAAGGCTGCAAAAGCAAAGCCGTCTTTGTACTCGGAGGAGAAATAGCCGGCCCCCAGGCTCTCCGCTATCCCCAGGATGAACCCGCCGAAGATCGCCCCCGGGATGGAACCCATCCCCCCGAGAACGATAACCACAAAAGCTTTCAGGATGGGAACCAGCCCCATGGCTGGATAAACAGAGAAGATAGGCCCCACCAAAGCCCCTGCTGCCCCTGCGAGAGCCGAGCTTACGGCAAAGACCGCGGCGGATATGCGATGGATCGGGATGCCCATCAGGCGGGCCACTTCGGGGTCCTGGGCCACGGCACGGATGGCCTTCCCCATTTTGGTCCGCTGGATAAAAAGATAAAGAAGGAAGATCAGTAGAATGGATACGAAGAAGACCAGAAGGCGCTGGAGGGTCAGGGAGACGCTCAGGAGAATGATCGTTCGGGTGGCGTAAGGGGAGGGCAGCATGCGTTCGTCTCCCCCCCAGAGGATAAAAGCGATATTCTCCAGGGCGATGAAGAGGCCCAAAGCCACAATCAGCCCATTGATGTGGGGTGCAGAGTGTACCGGTCGGAAAACGATACGCTCTAATACCATGCCCAGCAAGGCCATCGACCCCATGGCCACGAGCATGGAGGACCAGATGTCCAAGCCCCAAAGAGTGACCAGCCAGTAAGTAGCAAAAGCGCCCAGCATGTAAAGTTGCCCGTGGGCAAAGTTACCAATGTGCAGGATGCCGAAAATCAGGGTCAGGCCAAGGGCAACCATGGCATACATGGACCCGATCACCAATCCATTGATCACTTGTTGGAGAAAAATGGATGCTTCCACTGG
>Ga0187770_10002454_pt1 | contig 10370 bp, 5 predicted proteins | sample 0116_SJ02_MP02_2_FD_133154 | JGI IMG/M metagenome (GOLD analysis project Ga0187770, IMG submission 133154) | Tropical peat soil microbial communities from peatlands in Department of Meta, Colombia - 0116_SJ02_MP02_20_MG | ecosystem: Environmental > Terrestrial > Soil > Wetlands > Peat | place... | reverse complement strand
CGCCAAATCAATCTCCGCCTCTCCCTTCGCATTGATCACCGGCACGCTATAGGGACAGACCCTCACACAGGTCAAACAGGCCGCACACCGCTCCCCCTCCACCACCGCCACAACGCCACCGACTTGGAGCATTTCTTGAGAAAGGATAGTGGCCGCTCGGGCTGAAGCTCCCAAACCATGGGCGATTGATTCATCGATCGGCTTGGGTGCATGGGCTAGACCGCAGACAAAAACTCCGTCTGTCGCAAAATCGATCGGTCGGAGTTTCACGTGGGCTTCCATAAAAAATCCATCGCTGTTTACTGGGACCTTGAACAGATTGGCAACAGGATTCTCCTTAGGGGGAACAATGGCCGTTGCGAGAACCAGCAGGTCAGGCCGAATTTCTATCTCCCGGTTCAAGACATAACTGGTGAAATGAACCTGGAGGTCTTTCTGATCCCGGGTCACTCTCAATTCCTTGTAATCATCATAACGGATGAAGATGACCCCTCTGGCTCCGGCCTCACGATAAAGGTCTTCCCGCAGAGCATAGGTCCGCATATCCCGATAGACGATGAAAACATCCATCTCCGAGTTCATCTCTTTCAGTTTGAGAGCACTCAGAACCGAATGGGTACAACAGACCTTCGAGCAATACGGCCTCTCTTTGATTCGAGAGCCGACACACTGAATAAAGGCTACCGAGTGAAGGGATTTCAAAGAGGCGTCACGGTCGATCAGTTTCCGGTCTAACTCCAAGCTGGTGAGGACTCGAGGATCTTGACCGTAAAGGTATTGATCTGGCTTGAGCTCTGAAGCCCCTGTCGCAATGATGGCAATCCCATGCTCCAACACCTTCTCCGTTCCATTGGTCTGAATCGTGGATTTGAAATTACCCACAGAACCTTCTACCTGCTTCAATTCGGTATTGAGATAAACTTCAATCTCCGGTTTCGATCGAACCTCGCGAATGAGCTGGTTCAGATGTTGTTGGACATCCTCACCCCGCCAAGTCTGATAGATGTTCCGGGCCTCCCCTCCTAAGACATTGCTTTTTTCAATGAGATAGGTGTGGTAGCCCTGGTCTGCCATGCTCAGAGCTCCCACCATACCCGCCAGACCACCTCCCACAATAAGGCAGCTGTGATTTAGGCTCCGCGGCATTTGATGGAGAGGTTCCAAATTTCTGGAACCAGCCGCAGCCATCCGAACGAGCTCTTTTGCTTTCTCTGTGGCTTCTTCTCTCTGACCCATATGGACCCAGGAACATTGGTCTCGAATATTGGCCATCTCAAAAAGATAGGGGTTGAGACCCACTTCACGAATCGTATCTCGAAAGAGCGGTTCATGAGTCCTTGGCGTGCATGAAGCCACGATCACCCGGTTCAGGTTTAGTTCTTTCACCCTTTCCTGGATCAACTTCAAGGAGTCTGCTGAACAGGTATAGATTGTGTTTTCAGCATGGACAACCCCTGGAAGCGATTTTGCAAACTCAACGACCTCTTTCACATCCACGGTTCCAGCGATATTTATTCCGCAACTGCAGATGAAGGCTCCAATTCGTGGTTCTTCATCAGGAGAGACCTCTCTTTCCGGGGGGTACTCCTTCTTCCTTACGAGGGTGCCCCGAGCTTCTCCAATGACGGAAAGGGCTCCGGCCGCTGCCCCGCTGGACTGGATCACACTGTCCGGGATGTCTTTGGGGGCCTGGAAGGCACCGCAAACGAAAACGCCTGGTCTTGAAGTCCGAACCGGTTCGAAACTGCTGGTCGAAGTAAAAGAGTAACAGTCCAGATCGATATCCAATTTTTTTGCAAGACCCACGACATCGTTCGGAACCCCAATGCCTATGGATAAGACCACCAAATCAAATGTCTCCCCCACTCTCCTCCCCGTCTCGTCCATGTATTGGATGAGGAGGTCGCCCGTTTCCTTTACCGGAAGAATCTCGGTAATCCTTGATTTGATAAAACGAACTCCTGCCTCCTTCGCCCGGTTATAATATCTTTCGAAATCCTTGCCGTAGGTTCGCATATCAATATAGAAGATTGCGGTATCCAGGGGCTCCTTCGAATGCTCCTTTGCTACAACGGCCTCTTTGATCGCATAGGTACAACAGACGGCTGAACAGTAAGCCTTGGCCCCTTCATGCACATCCCTCGATCCAACGCACTGAAGAAAGGCAATTTTCTTTGGCTCTCGATGATCGCGCGATCGCCGGGTGAGATGGCCTCCCCACGGGCCGGAGGCGCTCAGCATCCTTTCAAATTCCATGCTCGTGACCACATTGGCATACCGTCCGTAACCCAACTCGGGGGAGAGTTCCGGATTGTAGAGGCTGTATCCAGGCGAGAGGATCACAGAACCTACCTCCAATTCCTCTTCCGCAAGTGCCTGTTGGTGATCGATCGCCTCCCGTTTGCAAACCTGGACGCAGAGATGGCATTCTGAACAGACCCCACAGGCGAGACAGCGTGCTGCCTCTTGCTTTGCCTGCTCCTCAGTGAGGACCAACTCAACCTCGCGAAAATCTCGAATTCTCTCCTTCTCTGGTAATTCAGGAATTTGCGTCCTTGGAGTTGAATCTACCTTGCCTTCCTTTACCATCTGATCGATCTCTTCACGCGAAAGATCAACCACAGGAAGAGGAATTTGCTCTCTTGGAGTGAGGAGATCAATACCTCTCAGATAGCGATCGATGGAGAGCGCTCCTCTTCGGCCATCGGCAATGGCCTGGATCAGGATCCAAGGTCCTCTGGCCACATCTCCTCCTGCAAAGACTCCAGGTCGGTTTGTGGCTAACGTAAGGGAGTCTGCAACAAATGTACCCTTGGGTGTAACCTCGAGCCCATGAGTCTCCTCGAGGAAGGAAATTTCAGGAGCCTGGGCCACGGCAGCAATAATCGTATCTGCGGGGATAACATATTCCGAATCTTTGATAGGAATGGGCCTTCTCCGACCCGAAGCATCAGGTTCACCGAGCTCCATCTTCAGACACTTAATACCCCTGACATGACCATCCACCACGACCACCTCAACGGGTGCTGTGAGAAGTTGAAGTTCAATCCCTTCCTTTTCTGCAGCTTCGATCTCCCACGAATTCGCAGGCATTTCATCCCGAGATCGCCTATAGAGAATGTGGACTTCTTTAGCCCCCAATCTCAAAGCGGTCCGGGAAGCGTCGATGGCGACATTTCCACCACCGATCACAACCGTCCTCGCTCCCACTTTGGGGGCGATGGGAATCCCAAAGGCAATAATGAACCGATCTTCAAACCCCTCCATCACCCCATGTCTTTCAGCAAGACTTACCCCTTGAAGGAATGGGACGCCATGGTGGACGCCTAAGGCATCTTCCCCTGGAATGCCAAGTTTCTGCGGCTCATGGGCACCCATTGCCAGAAACACGGCAGAATAGCCTGTGTCAAAAAGGCTGTTGATATTTCGAATGGGAGTACTCAGTTTTAATTCCACATTTGGATGATGGATAATGTCATCGATCTCCCTCTGAAGCACATCCCTTGGCAAGCGGTAAGAGGGGATGCCCACTCTCATCATTCCACCGGCTACCGGAAGGGCTTCAAAGATTGTGACTTGATACCCCATCCGGGATAATTGATGAGCACAACTGAGTCCTGCTGGACCTGCGCCAATGATGGCAACCTTGGCTTTCGGCCGCTCGATTTCCTCCTTTGGAACGAGAGTTTCCTTTTCTTCCTCCTTCTCTCTTAGCTCATCACGATGTTGATAGACCCAATCTGCTACAAACCGCTTCAAGCTACAAATCGAAACTGGGCTATCAAGTTTTCCTCGGTTGCATTTTTCTTCACAAGGATGGTTACAAACGCGCCCCACGGAGGCAGGAAAGGGATTATATTCTTTGACCACATCAAGGGCTTCTTTATATCGGCCGGCCTGAATCAAGGCAATATAACCCTGTGCACTTGTCTCCGCTGGACAGGTGTTCTTGCAGGGACTGGTTCCTCGTTTAGTGACGAGAAAAGTATTGGGAACGGCCTGGGGGTAAGGCCGATAAATGGCCTTCCTCTGATCCAGTCCCCCGTTAAATTCATTGGGCAGGAGAATAGGACACACCTCCGTACAATCATTACAACTCGTGCATTTGCTCATATCGACGTAGCGAGGATGTCTGCGAATCTTCGCTTTGAAATGCCCAGCCTCCCCTTCCAAAGAGACAAGCTCTGAATTGGTGATGATTTCAATATTGAGATGCCTTCCTGCCTCGACCAACTTTGGAGAGACAATACACATGGCGCAGTCATTGGTGGGAAAGGTTTTGTCCAATTGAGCCATTTTTCCACCAATCGCCGGGGAGCGCTCTAAAAGGTAGACTTTGATTCCTGAATTGGCCAAATCGAGAGCGGCTTGAACCCCGGCGATTCCTCCCCCCACGACTAATGCTGCACCGATTTTTCGATTTTCATTAGAACTCATGGTATGTAAGATCCTTTCGAACGTATCTCCATTAGGAATTTGAGAACTCAGGAATTGTGAAATTAAGAACTCTTCTAAAATTCGCAATCCCTCAATCCACAATTCCCAAATTTCAGATGGATGAAAGATTTGCTGCCTCGAGGTACTTTGAAATCCTATCCTCCGCCCCGATGGGGATGAAATGGACCCCTTGGCAAACCTCCCTCAGCCCTTTCACCAGGTCACTCACAATCTCAATGCTCGCCTTCTCTTTGTCTGCGGCCTTCGCCAACTTCTCGATGACGTGATTAGGAACCAGACCCGCCTTGACATGCTTGTTGAGGAAGAGCCCCATCTCCGCTGACCTCACGAGGATCACCTCCGCAATCACCGGAATTCGAATGGGCCCCACCCGTTTCATAAATTGGTTGAAGGAATCGAGATCGAAGACCGGAGTGGTGAGAAAATATTGGGTCCCCAAACTGACCAGATCCTCCATCTCTTTTAACTCCAAATCGGGCACTTTTTTCCCCCAGCTGCAGTCAACCCCTGAACCCACACAAAACTTGGGCTTGGTGGGAATCTCTTTGCCCGAAACGTCGCGGCCCTCGCCAAGGCTCTCGATCACGGAAAAGAGTTTTCCTGAATCGACGTGAAAAAACATGATCTCTTGGAGGCTATCTCCGGTAATGCGGTAATCTTCAGTAAAGGTAAGAATGTTTTCGATTCCCGACTCCGAAGCTCGCAGTAGGTGTTCCTGGAGATCAACCCGATTTTTCTCTCGGCACGTGGTCTGCAGGATCGGCTCGAATTTCTGGTCCTTTAAGACCCGACAAGTCCCCATCGTGTCGGTCACCAAGCCCTCGATCTTCAGTTCGGGAACCGTTAGCGCATCCACCCTCCCTCGAATTCGTTCTACATTTCGCATGAGTTCCTGGACACCCGTTCCGATGGGCGGCTGAATTTCTGAGGTTACCACAAATCTTTTTTTCGTTAAATTTTCTTCTAATTTCATCAGGCTCTCCTCCTATCGTAAGACAGACTAGGTTGCATTTCAAAACCGGCTACTTCTTCAGCCCCAACAGCTTGGCCACCTCGAATTTTAATTGTTCCAAAGGAAGGGGCTTCGAGAAGCATGCATCCGCACCGTATTCCTTCATCTGATTGAAGGCATCATCATCGAGATAAGCAGAGAGAACAATGATCTTGGTATCCTTCGTCTCGGAATTGGACTTGATCTTCTGGCAGACCTCATACCCGTTGATGTCAGGCATCATGATATCCAAGATCAAGAGGTCCGGTTTGAAATGGTTCACCTGGAGTCCTGCCTCAAAACCATCCGATGCGGAGATCATCTCATACCCAAACTCGTCTTCTTCGAGGGCCTGAACGATCGTCTCGACAATGATCTTGTCATCATCGACGACAAGAATTTTCCTTTTCTCTTCTGTCTTTGGCTCTTCAGGCAGTGGCATTCCCTTCTCTTTAAGGAATTGATCCAGGTCCTCCTTCTTAATCCTGCGGTGGCCTCCCACAGTTTTATAGGCCTTAATATAGCCTCCATCGATCCAGTTGATGATTGTCTTGGACGACACCTTACAATACTTACTTGCTTGTGATACAGTTAGAATTTCCATTTTTTTCTCCTTTTATAATTAAAATAGAATTTATAACAATTTCTACTACTATAGAATTCACCATTTGTCAAGGAAAATTTTCAACATCAAGCAGTTTTCTTATAACATATTGACATAATTAATAAAATTAATCAAATAGATATAGAAAACATGCTTGATTTTGCTAATATCGCCAGGGAATAGTGAAACGAAGGAATTTATTGGTTAATAGTTGACGGAGGGTATTTCCATTTTTTCACTTTTTGCAGATTTATTCATTTCGTAAAAAGGCATGGACTCCTGCACCCCGTAAGGTTAACAACTAAAAAGATGATTTTGAATCAAACAGAAACTTATCCTACGCATCTTGAGACTTAACCGGCCTGAGGTAAGCGCCCCAATAACTCATTCCCACAAATACAGCACCACCGATAATGTTTCCGATCGTGACAGGGAGCAGGTTCCTCCAAAAGAAATTGACCCACCCAAGGATACTGAGGTCAACCCCTGCGATATTAGCAATTCCTCCTGCGTTGATCAGCAAAATTCCTGTGGGGATGAAATACATATTGGCGACGCTGTGCTCAAAGCCGATGGCGACGAATGCCATGATCGGAAAGAAAATAGCAAATATTTTCCCGATGATCTGGCGAGCGGCAAGGGCCATCCAGACGGCCAAGCAGACCAGCCAGTTGCAGCCTATCCCGCGCCAGAGCGCTTCGCCGAAGCTAAGCGCAACTTTGTTATAGGCAACCTTCACAGCAGCCGCACCCAAGGCTCCGTCGCCAGTCTTCCAAAGTCCGGAGAAGTAGAAAAGGAGAGCTACAACAATTGATCCGATGAAATTGGCAAGATAAACAATCCCCCATCGTTTTGCCATCGCGCTGAAGGTGATTTCCCTCGACATGACGCTTGAAACCATCAGGTTATTGCCAGTGAATAGCTCCGCTCCTGCAATCACGACAAGCATCAGACCAACGCTGAAGGCCGCCCCCCCTAAAATCTTTGTGAAGCCGAGGCCCCATTTGGCTGCCATGTCAAAGGTGACCGTCGTTGAAAGGAGACCTCCAAAACCAATATAGGACCCAGCCAAAATACCCAACACAAAAACGGTGAACCAAGGTGATGTGGCCTTTGAAACACCGACCGTTTGGGCGACCGTCTCTGCGATCGTCTTCGGTGCTTTGTCCTCCATTGCTGGCACTGGAAACTGCCAGGACTTCATCACCTTTTCGAATCGCCCGATGGCCTTTTTCTCTTCGGTCACCTTTCGCCTCACGGCCTTCTTGACCGCCTCGATAATTTCCTCAGGTCGGAAGGGTTTGGCGACGTAATCCATAGCTCCCCGCTTCATGGCCTCAGTCGCACGGCCCACTGTGGGATACCCGCTGATCATCACCACGGCGGAGTCTGGTGAACGCCGGTCGATCTCCTCCACCACATCCATTCCATCAAAGCCCGGCATCATCCAGTCGACCAAAATCACACCGAAAGATAACTCTGAGACGAGTTTGAGACCTTCTTGAGGATTGGCAGTGGTCACCACGTCGAACCCTTCTGCTTCAAATATTTTCCGGCAAGATTTCAAAACAATCTCTTCATCATCGATAATGAGCATTTTCTCAGCCATCGTTTTCCTCCTTAGATAAAACGAATATTCAAAATTCGAAGCATCTGCCTGCGCCAAGTCCCGCCCTGCGGGACCGAGGTAGGCGAAATCTTCTTCTATCTCACCCCGCCCCTGTAGGGAAGGGTTTCTTTCCAGGAACCTTCTCAAGGACTTGGCGAACGGATTTCACCAATTCGTCAGGTCTAAATGGTTTTGGAATGAAGAGGTTGGCCCCCAGATCAAGTACATCCGCAATCGTCTCCGGGGTGGGATAACCGCTCATGATGATCACTGGTATCTCGGGCCAACTTTTCTTAATTTCTCGCATCAAATACATGCCATCCCGTTTAGGCATCTTCACATCGATCAGCAAGAGATCGAAATCGTAATTCTTAATTGTCCCCAGCGCATCGTCCGCACTCGGTACGGTGGAGACCTCAAAACCCTCGGCTTCGAGGATACGTTTACAACTTTTTATCACGATTGCATCGTCATCAACGACCAATACTTTCATCTCCCGCCCCCTGCTCCTCTATGGGAAGCCAGACTTTAAAAGTGCTCCCTTTGCCGACCTTACTCTGAACCCAGATGGTCCCTCCATGGCGTTCAACAATACCATATGAAACCGAGAGCCCTAAACCCGTCCCATGTCCAACCTCTTTGGTTGTAAAAAAAGGATCAAAAAGCCTATTGAGGTTCTCAGGCGGAATGCCACAACCTGTATCCGTACACAAAATTTCGATCCCCTTCTGCCCAGGATGGCTCGTTGACACGCCGATGCCACTCGTGACGGTGATACTCCCGCCTGGATCTGTGGCATCCAGGGCATTGATAATAATATTAAGCAAGACGCTTTGCATCTGATTTCTATCTAAAGTGATCATCGGCAGCCCTCCCCCTGGCTCAAAATTCAAGCTGACGCCTTTGATGAGGGCCTGATTTTCCACCAATGAAATCGTGTGCCGGATAAGCCTATTTACATCGGTGGGTTCCCGATCAAGTTCGATCTGCCGGGAGAAATCAAGAAGACCTTTCACAATCTTGCGAACCCGCTCCGTCTCCTGGGCGATCGTTTCGAGGTCTGAGCGGATATCCTCGGGAATATCTTTTCGCCTCAGCAGCATATGTGTAAATGTAAATATCCCCGTAAGAGGGTTGTTGATCTCGTGAGCCACTCCACCTGCGAGTTTGCCAACGCTGGCCTGTTTTTCGGACTGCAGTAGTTTAATCTCGCTTTCTGCCTTCTGACGTTTATCACGCTCCTGAATGGACTTGAGCATTTCCATAAACGTTCTCTGGAGGACCCCGATCTCGCTCCTCGAAATGGGCCCTATCTCCGGTGAAAGGTTGCCTTGAGAAACTTGGACACTGGCCTTTATGAGTTGCTGCACCGGCCGGCTCGACTTGGTTGCGATAACGTATCCCAATCCGATTGCCAAGGCCATGCCCGCCACCGTCATCAACATGAAGACGTTAAGAGCCTTTCTCCGCACGTCCGCATACTTTGCTTCCAACACCCCGACATAAAGCATCCCCACTCTTTGACCAAAAACATCCTCGACGGGCTCGTAGGCGGTAATATACCAATCATTCACAACAAAGGCCCGGTCCGTCCACTTCTTGCCCTCTGTCAAGACATGTTTTGTGACCTCTTCAGAGGCCTGCGTTCCAATTGCCCGGTTTCCATCAGGGGAGATGACATTTGTAGAGATACGAAGATCCTTGAAAAAGATCGTGGCCGTGCCGATATTGCGACCGTTATAGGTTTCCTGTTGGAAAACGGTGTCTCGCACCCTGTCCACGATCTCCTGACTTCGGTTGAGAAGGACGCCCCCATAAAGAACACCGAGGAAACGACCCGCCTCGAAGACTGGAACGGCAGCGGCAAGAGCCATTCCAGAAAATTCCTCACTTTCTGGCCGCGGGGCCGCCATCTTTGTGGGAACGATTTTGATTCGAGCTCGATTAGCGAGCTCGGGATCCTCAGAAAAGAGAAAGGCACTGCTCAGAGTGACAGTCCCTGAGACAGCAATGCGCTCTTTGAGCGCTAAATTGGCGATAGGGTTAGGAGGACTTGTTTCCTTAGGTATAGAATTCGGCCCGATGCGGCACAGTGTCTTGCCCTCTTTTGTAACGACGCCAGCAAAATCTAAGTCGGTTTGGTGGGCGACGTTCCTTAGAAGGGTGACGAGCGTCTGAGCATTGTTCTTCTCGAAGGCAAAACGGAAGACAGGCCCCAATGTGACGATGTTCAGGGCAACCTTTATCCCTTTGATACGAGTCAGATAAATCTCCCGTGCAGCGTTCAGGTCTAAACGGACGCGGGTATTCGCCTCGTTCAAGACAGCACTGTAAAGGAGTTGACCGCCGACGATCAGAGCAACCCCGCAGACGACCAAGGAGACACCAAGAAAACTGAGGATCAGTTTAGATCGGGTTGAGTAAAACACTTTCCACTCCTGAACATCCAAAACACAATGAAGCTCTCACCTTGCTACGGATTCAATTACTTTTTCATTATAACAACAAATCCTCTATATCAAAATTTCTTTTCTCTGTCCTATGTTAACGGATCAATAGCGTCCCAAACGTTCTACCTTTAATCCATGGTGATCGATATGTTAACGTTAACACAATTTAGCAAAAATAAAAGCCTCTCTAACCTAGGCCCCTCATAAACTGAAAACAACGTATTTTTAAGTAGTTAGGTAGATCCATGTTAAATTGTT
>Ga0187770_10002453_pt1 | contig 10370 bp, 8 predicted proteins | sample 0116_SJ02_MP02_2_FD_133154 | JGI IMG/M metagenome (GOLD analysis project Ga0187770, IMG submission 133154) | Tropical peat soil microbial communities from peatlands in Department of Meta, Colombia - 0116_SJ02_MP02_20_MG | ecosystem: Environmental > Terrestrial > Soil > Wetlands > Peat | place... | reverse complement strand
TGCGCGATCCGGCTTTGTTGGCGGTTGTTCCCGACGGCAAGGGAGGGACATTCGAGCTTACAAGCGCGGAACAGGAGAAGTTGATCGAGTACGTCGCGCGCGGCGGGACTTTGATCTTCGCTCCTGATCTGCCTTCCAGCAGCAGCCTTGCCCAGTTGTGGAGCGGTCCCGCGACCCCCGTGGCCGGTCCGAACGAACTGCGAGCGTCGCGTCATGCTTACGGGCGGGGCGCCGTGATTGAATGGAACCAAGATTTTTTCTCCTCGGTGATGCTTGAAGACTCATTGGAAGTTCAAAGCTCGCAGGATGCGACCGCCCAGGCAGCCCAAAGCCTGGCCTCTGTGCTAGTGGACGCCGGCGCGACAGCCACGGCAAAACAGTTAGACAAGATGTCGCCCGTGAGCCCGTTGCTGATTTCCGAGTTGGTGGCGGACGGCCCTTCCGCGGGAGGAGTCTCGCCTGCGGCCAGTTGCAGTACCCGGCCTTTGTGCGCTGCTGCTCTGGTGAGTCTCACAAATCTGGACCCACTCGAGCCCAAGGAGGCTGACCTCGAGTTGCTTGCGCCTTCTCTCCACCCCAGGGCGGAGGTTGGAGGCAGCATCGAGCTTCACGCCACGGTTCCCGCACACGATTCACTGCTGCTGCCGGTTCGGGCTTCTCTTTGCACGACGGCAAAAATGCCCGGAGATTGCCAAGATGAACTCTTGTACGCGGGCGCGGAGTTGCTGGGCGTCGAGGCCGACGGCAATGCGCTGGACTTGACGTTTTACGCACCTGCGCGCGCCACGGTGCTACTGCGACTGGGCAGCCAGCCCGAGCGGATCGAGCTCGACGGGGATGAAATCGAAGGATCTTGGGTCCCCGGAAATCACGTGCTCACCGTGACTCTTCTGCGCGGCGCAGCTCCGGATTATCTACGGGTACTCAAGCTTTATCTTCGCTACAAACCGCGCGTCGACGAAAAGCTAAACCCGTCCAAGCAGCGGCGCTCGATCTACGAGGCGTCCGTCGTAAATGCAGTGCGTTTTCCGCTGGGCCAAAATGCTTCGCTGGTGACTTCGCCCGCGCTGTTGATCTTGCAAGAAGAAAAGGAGGATTGGCTCGTTCTGCGCACGATCAATCGCGGCCCTTTGGAAGAATCTCTGACGGCCCGGGTGGACGGGCCCGCGCGTGGCTCGACTTACGTGCGCGTGAGTCCCGGAGCGACTGACCTCAGTCGTATCAAACTTGAGCCGACGGGCACTAGCGAGGCCGGGGTTGAAGGTTCCGCGCTGAGCCAAGACGAACTGACATTGCAGAGCAAAGGGGAACGCACAGTGATTCCTCTCGCGTTTGCGGACTTGAGGGAAGGCGGGCCAATCCACTACCAATTTGACTTCGATCGCGACGGGGCGCCCGAATGGACGCTGGAAACAAATGCGTTGCGACTCGTGTTTTGTCCGCGCGACGGCGGAAGGGCCGTCGCGCTGGTCTCAAAAATCTCCGGAGAGAACTTGACGACCGTGACGGGCGCGCTGCGGGATTGGTTCCTGCCAGCTGGCGCAGATCAGCCCAAGGATTTTACTTTCAATCGATCGTACGATGCCGAGTGGACAAGCGCCGACAACCAGCCCGGTTTGCGGATGAGATATCGCGCAGCGGAAGCAGGGCCCGGCGGCGCGACAATTGAGAAAGCCATTTCGCTCGTTTCGCCCGACGCATTTGAGGTGCACTATCGTGTCACTCTCGATTCGGCAGCGGGCGCTCCGCCCGCTGAGGAAATGCAATTCATCACGGCGAGCCGCGTGCCGGCAACGCAGGCGGATCCGGACGGAACCGAAATCTGCTGGTCCGCCTCTCCGGCAGTGCAGGCGGCACAGACTGCGAATCCACCCGCCGAGACGTGCGCTCCTTTCGTTACCGGAGACGGTTCCGATGGGCCGCCACGTGCGCTTCCATCGGATGTGACCCACTTGGAGATTCGCACGCCGGGAAGCGCCAGCCTTCGTTTGGAGTGGACCGCTGGGGAGATGAGCCTGCATATGGAGAACGGAGATGTCCTCCTGCAGTTGGCGTTGCCGCTGGGCTCCGGCACTCCCGCGGAGGCGGTGATGCGTTACACTGTGTTTATGTCCCCTTAGCTGTGGACCGCCTGGAGGACCCCGATTGCCGCATTCGGCATCTGAGTAGACTGAATCCCATGAGCGCGTACAGAACACGGTTTGCTGCACTGATGGTGGTCCTGCTGTGGGCGGCTTTGCCGCCTGTTTCGACGGCGCAACAGCAGAACGGACCTGTGGCGGCTCCTTCGACCGGCGACATCGTGCGCATTCCTAACAGTCCGGCCCCGGAGGCGCCTCCGATTCCCCCGGAGGAAATCATTCAGCGGTTTGCGGCGCACGAGGATGAATACGCGAAGGCCCGGGATTCCTTCAGCTATCATAAGAAACTGCTATTAGAAGAGATCGGAGAGGACGGCAAGCCTGCCTATCAGGCCGAAGTGGATACTGTGCCTCAAGTGGGTTCCGACGGCACTCGATACGAGCACCTTGTCGATAAACCGAAATCGACGCTCAAGATTTTGCGCCTTACGCCTGAAGATCTTCAGACCTTCGCTTCGCTCGCCGCGTTTCCGTTGACGACGGATCAGTTACCGAATTACACGATCAAGTACCAAGGAAAGCAACCTCTCGACGAGTTGCAAACCTACATCTTTTCGGTGGAACCGAAGCGACTCGATCGCCGGCGTCCCTATTTTTCTGGAGTGGTCTGGGTGGACGATCATGATTTGGCAATTGTGAAGACCTACGGCCGGTGGGTGACGGAATTGGGAGACGTCACTTCCCCGGAACTCCCATTCAATACGTTCGAGACCTACCGCCAGCCCGTGGGTGACAACTGGTTTCCCGCGTATTTTAGAGCAGACAGCCAGGTCACTTTGAAGGATGTAACCGTCCCGATTCGCCTGGTGATTTTCTGGACGGATTACACTCCTTTTTCGGCGGTGAAAACGACCGCTCCTGTCGCCACACCCTCCGCAGGGCCGCCGGCTCCTCCCCGTTGATCGGCGACGCTGGCCGGAATCGTGTTACTGGTTCAGTGTTGAGAGCAGCCGCGGAAGGTCGGCGACGGAATTAATCATTGCGTCCGGACGCGTCGCGCGGAGCCGCACAGGCACAGGCGATGTCCCCACCACACCTACCGAAGCGACGCCGGCGCGCCGGGCCATTTCGATATCCTCCGGCGCATCCCCGATGTAGACGCACTCATCGGCTGCAAGACGCATTCGCAGGAGCGCAAGGCCCAATAGGGCCGGATGAGGTTTCCGGCGTGTCGCGTCTTCGCTGAAGACACGCGCAGCAAAGCAACCGCCAACGCCGAGTTTCCGCAGTTGCTTCCGGACACGTTCGCGACTACCGCTCGTCACCAGCCCCAGGGCGTATTTCCGGCCCAGAGTGGAGAGCACGCCTCGCGCGCCCGGGAACAATCGCGCATCGTCGTAGCGATAGTAGCGGCGCCAGAGACGGTCAGCCTCGTCCCATCGGAACCGCGGGATTCGCGCGGCGCGATAGACGTTATACCAGTTGGGGGAATAGCACTTCTTGAGTTCCTTGAGTCCCCAGGCGATGCCCAGTACATGAAACATTTCCAAATAGGCATGCGCGTCCGCTCGATAAGAATCCAGAAGCGTGCCGTCCCAATCCAGCAACACGCCTCTCAGGCGGAGGGTCCGTGGAAGCATCCTAGCACTATGGTCGTGCCACGTGCGGAGGAAGCGGCCGGCCCTCCTGGCACGACGATTCGCCGCAAATAGCTGGGCAAATCACAAGGGATGGCAACGCTGCGGGACAGGGTCGTCGCGTTGAAAGCTGATGTCGTCAAACATGGCGGCGAGCCCGTGCATGCCCTTGATCCTAGCGTGGCCCATGCGGACGATGTGGGCCTCGGTCACCATGCGCACGCTGCCTCGGCGAGATTGCCGCTCGACCAAGGCAACTTCGAGATTGATCGGAGTCCCCGGCTCAAGAGGAACCGGACAGAGAAAATAGACACCGCTTGAACTGATGTTTTGCGTGTGCAACTGCAGGTGCCTCTCCGGGCGCTGGCCAGCGATCCGCGTCAGACGAAGCCCCAGGCGCATTCTTGCGCGCGCATAGTTTCGCCGCTCGTTGGGCACTTGCACCGTATGCGTGGGAACGCGGCGGATACCGCGAGGGCGAGCACGTTCCACCCACTGAGGCGCTTCGGGCCAGCCGGTCACAGCGGCAGCGTAGATCCCGCCAGCCGAAGCGTGTTTACCTTCAGTAGATTCCTTTGGGATGCGAGCAGCGCGCATACTTCTCCCTCTTTCCACGTTCCAGGCGCCGCTCGCAGACACTATCTACTTCGCTGCCGCACGCGTCAAAGGAATCAAACCTCGCAGTGTCTTATGAACTACCTCACGGTTCAGCCGGATTGGCCGCCGCTGCGCGGAGGGCCATTCGGATTTGAGCGCTAGAATCGGATAGAATTTCAAACGGAAGTGTCCCAATCTGGCCGCTGTGAGGCTGAACTCAAGGATGAATTCGCGGGTCAAGTTCAGGCAGACATCGGGGCGCGACTCCCAGAAATGTTGGAATGCGATTCAGCGCCGGGATGCCGCCCTCGACGGAGCGTTCGTGTACGCGGTCCGCTCGACGGGCATCTATTGCAGGCCATCGTGCCCCTCGCGCAGGCCGCGACGCGCGCAGGTGCTTTTCTTTCGCGGTCCGGACGCGGCAGAGTGCGCCGGGTATCGCGAATGCCGCCGTTGCAAGCCGCGAAATTTCTCTGGGGCCGCCCGGGACCCCGCGACGGCAACCGTGGCTCGTGCATGCCGGCAAATCGAAGAGAACGGCGAAGAAGCACTTCGCTTGGGCGTTCTCGCAAGAAATGCAGACTTGAGTTCGCACCAACTAAGCCGGGCATTCCGCCGCGTGATCGGCCTCACGCCGCGGCAATACGCGGATGCTGTACGCTTGGGCCGCTTGAAGCGGCGCTTGCAAAAGGGAGACGACGTGACCACAGCACTGTATGAAGCAGGGTACGGCTCCGCGAGCCGTCTTTACGAACGTTCCGATGCGCAACTTGGTATGACGCCCGCCACCTATCGCAAAGGGGGGCGAGGAATGCAACTCACGTTCTCAGTAGCCCATTGCGCGCTCGGACGCGTCCTGGTGGCTGAAACCGCAAAGGGAATCTCCGCCATCTATTTGGGGGACTCTGCTACCTCGCTTGAGCGCGAATTACGGAGGGAGTACCCACGAGCCGAGATTTCACGCCGCTCGGGACATCACTCGGAATGGGTGAGCGCCGTGGTGCGCCATTTGGCCGGCCGGCAACCTCATCTCGATTTGCCGACGGATGTACAAGCGACGGCCTTCCAACGCCGGGTGTGGGAGGCTCTTCGAAAGATTCCTTATGGCGCGACCCGCACCTACGGGCAGGTCGCCCACTCGCTGGGTCTCGCGCGGGGGATGCGGGCGGTTGCGCGAGCGTGCGCCACGAATCCCGTCTCCATTGTCGTTCCCTGCCATCGGGTGATACGCAAGGACGGCGGGTTGGGAGGTTATCGCTGGGGGTTGGAGCGAAAGGAAGCGCTCATCGAACATGAGCGGCGGCAACTGGGACAGAGCACCCCTGGAGCGGCTCGGAAATAGAGGAGAGCGGGAACGGATGCGTTCCGCAAGCGGACTCAGGTTTGCGGCTTGACTCGCGTCGCTCCCTTGGGCCAGTTCGGCTTGAATCGTTCATCGGGGAGCCTTACGTTGCGAACGACATTGGTGTAACGAATGATGAAGTAATCGCCGGAACCCGTCTCGAGGAATTTTTGTTGCGCGGGCAGCCAGGTGGCTTCGTCCAGCCAGATTTGAATCGTGGACACTTGCTTGCGCACCTGCTCGTCCTTCGGCGCAAGCTCCAGCAAAATCACTTTACGATTGTCCAGCGCCTCTTCGTCCTGCAGAGTGATGACGTAGTTCTTCCGGAGTGACGCACCCGGAGTTCCGAACCCGAGCAGCAGGAACTGGTCGACCATAGCCTTGTTCTTGCCAAGGTCATATTCCTCGACCCGGTTGATTTTGGGATTGAAGAGGTAGAGATTCGCGCCGTCGCGCAAGATGGTACGCGGGTCCGGCTGCGTGAATTCAATGCGCATCTTGTCGTCGTGCCGGACGAGAATCTGGCCGCTTTCGGTGGAACGATCATCCACCACGACCGTCACTTTCGTGTACTCGATGTCCGCGGTCAGACTCCTGAAATTCTTGGCTTCGTTGTCGAGTTGACGCAGGACCGTCTCCACCGTCCAAGGGATTTGCTGTCCGGCCCGCACGGGAATCGAGGCGACAATCCGCCAGGAACGTCAGGGCGGCGAGCGCTGCGATGCATCTTGGCCAAAATCCGAGCAACGAACTCTCTCCAGAATGTGTGGAAGCGCGAGGAGGGCATCCTACCACATCCCATTAGATGTGATGGGGAGTGAAGCAGTTACACGGTGCAGAACAGAAAAGGGAACTTAGGGCTTAATGGTAACGTCGTAAGAAGCGACCGTGCCATTGTCGCCGCGAATCGGTTCGATCCTAAGAATTTGGAACCCGCCGCGCTTCAACGAGTCCACATTCTTGCGCATTGCGTCGTGCAGATCGTGCTCGAGTTCCGGAGTTCGAATCGGCGAGGCCAGGAGTCGCGCATCCACTCGATAGGTTTGCGTCGCTTCCGACGAGTCGGCGCTCTTCAGGAGCACGAGGGATTGCGCGGCGGGCGGACCGACCGCGGACTGGTCATGGAACCACGAGCGCGGCGAGAGAAGCACGAAAACAACGATGGCAATCACCGCGACGTCGTACGGCCAAGTCCCACGTTCATACGACCAGAAGACCGTACGAACCAGAATGCGCCAAAGCCTACGCATGGTCTCACTCGGAAAGTTCACCGTCCACAATGGCGCCGTCGCGCATGTGAATGACGCGGTCGGCATACGCGGCAGCCTCTGGATTGTGCGTGATCATGATGATGGTTTGGCCGAAGTCCTTGTTGAGCTGCCGCAGCATGGTGAGCACGGTCTCGGAATTCTTGCTGTCGAGATTTCCCGTGGGCTCGTCCGCGAGGATGAGCTTCGGCTCGTTAATAATGGCGCGCGCAATCGCCACGCGCTGTTGTTCGCCGCCCGACAATTCGGACGGCCGATGGTGCAACCGGTCGGTCAAGCCCAGCATGCGGGTCACAACCTCGAAACGATGCGGATCGAAACCGTCGCCGTGAATATGTTGCGCGATGGCAATGTTGCCATACGCGTCGAGGGTAGGAAGCAAGTTGAACCGTTGGAAAACGAATCCGATTTTATGGCGGCGGAGCTTGGTTCGTTGGGCATCGCCCATGGTAACGAGGTCGTTCCCGTCAATCAGGACGCGCCCCTTCGTGGCCCGCGCCAGTCCGCCGAGGATGTAAAGCAGCGACGACTTCCCGCACCCGGACGGCCCCATCACGGCAACCGATTCACTGGGCAGCACCTGAAACGCAAGTCCCCGGAGCGCGGTGACTTCGAGTTTGCCGCTGCGATAAACTTTCCAAAGATTCTCGACTGAGAGTATCGGCTCCACGAATGGATCCCTTGCTGGCAGCTCACCTCGGCAGGCGAAGCTATTCTAGCCGCGAACGCTGATTCTGCCTAGCATGGATCTCCGAGAGGGCGCCGCCGAGTCTCTCGCGCGCCTTCTGGTGAATGCCCGAACGCGAATCACACACGGCCGGCGGCGCAGGAGCCGTGGAATCTTCAGCACAATTCTCAAACTCCCCGAGCTGAGGCGATCCCGCCGCGCGCTGGCCCCGCTACGATTCAGCTCCCTATTGTCCCGGAGGATTCTTCGGGGGAGTCTGCGGAGCCGGGCGCGGAGTGGCTGACGCCGGCTTCACGGGGTACGCTTGATCGTAGAGCTGCACGATCTGGGCCGTGATGTCCACTTGGTTGGCCCCGTAAATCACCAGGTTGCTCTGCGAAGTGTCCAGCACGACAGCGAATCCGTTCTCGCGGGCGTACCGATCAATGACGTCGAGCATCTTGCGGCCGATGCGATTCAAGACGTCGTCCTGAGCCGCTTGCAGTTCCTCCTGGAGATCGTCCTGGCTGCGCTGGATCTTGTGGGTCAGCAATTCGGCCTGCCGTTGCAGCCTGGCTTTTTCTTCGTCGCTCAGCGTGCGGTCGCCCGTGGACAGGCGGGTCTGAATCTCATCGTACTGCTTTTGCATGTTCTGCATCTCGGTCTGCTTGGGGGCGAACTGCGACTGCAATTCGGCAGAAGCTTCTTTTCCTTCCGCAGTCCCAATGATTGCATTCCGGACGCTGATCGTGGCGATCTTGGTGGGGGCAGCTGCAGCGGCGCTGCCACCCTGGGCCCATGCCATAGCCGCGGGCACCAAGAGGGCCGCCACAGCCGCCAGCAGGCATTTGCACATAGAATTAACTTTCATTCCCACTCCTTGTCATGTCCCTGTAAGTTTTACAAATGGCGCATTATAGTGGCCCATTTTTGCGGGCGTCAATCGAAATAAAGCGCCCTAGCGATCCGCCCTCACCCGGCACCCAACGCGGGGCAAGCTCCGTCTCTTTCGTTGCGTCCCCGCGAAGGGGCGGAAGCGCACGCCTCTAGCGCGGCAGCGGAACGATCAACAGCCGGTTGTTGGTCGTGTCGGCCACGACGGCCAGGTTCGCCAGTGGGTGAACGTCTACGGAGAACGTCGGAAGCAGTTCTTGCGACGAGGTCGCCTGAGGCGAAACGAACTGACATGTGGGCGTGATCGCGCGATTGCATGGCATCCCAAACAGATCAATCACGCCGCGGATCCGGCGGTCGAGAAAGTCCACCACCGTCATTGTGCCGCTCGTCGTATTTGCAGTCACCAAGGTGCTGCTCAGGGAATTGTAGGCAATCCCCGTCGGATTGATCCCAACCTTCACCGGCGTGGACTGTTGTGTGAGCACGGTAAGGGCGAAAAACTGGTTGCTCTGGCTCGAACTTACTAGGAACTCATCTTCCGAAGGGTCGTACACGACGTTCGTGGGCCCCTCCATTCCTGAAACCGTAGCCGTAAGACTCGGCCCCGTCTCGTCCACGATGGAGACATCGTTTCCTTCGGCGTTGGCCGAGGCAACCAGGTTATCCAGCGGGTCTATGGCCACTGAAACAGGGTACTCCCCGACGGCCTCAGAGGCTACCGTTCCCGGCGTGACGGCGTTGAAGATATTAATGGAACCAGCGAGACTGCATGCCACTGCGACCTCTTGCGTGTTCTGGTCCACCGCGACACCAACAGGTCCCGCACCCGTGCCCTCCGTCTGCGTGACAGAATCGGCCAGCGTGTCGACGATCGAAACGTTGCTGCTTCCCTCGTTCGCCACTGCGGCGAGATGCAGGTTCGGCATGACCGCAACGCCGGTCGGGAAGGTTCCCACGGCAACGGTTTGCCCGGTGCCCGTCGAGAGATTGACGATGGCCAGTGTGTTACAACCGCTCAGCGACGCCACAACCAGATTATTCTGCTGGTCCAGCGCCACCCCCGCCGGCGCGGGCTGCGCGCAATTCGGCCCGGTGACGTCCACGGTTTCGAGCACGGTGAAATCTTCCGCGTTGGACACGGCCGGGGGGGAACCCTGATTGAACACGTCGAGCGCGAGAATGTGCGGAGTCGAAATCATGGAAGCCGGCACATTCACTGTCATCTCGCGGCCGTTCGGGGATACGGAGAGCGTTTGCAACGGGATGCCGTCCATTCGTGCAACGGAGCCCGAAACGAAGCCCTGGCCCACAATTGTCAAGGTTTGATCGGTCGCGACCGCCGGCGCTGTCAGACTGGCACTAATGGAGTAGGCGCGGGGGCTAATGTCCGTAATCTGGAGGGGGCGTAGCGCGCCCAGCGAGAAGACTGTAGCGGTGCCATCCGTCTGATTGATGACAATGGCTTCATTTGTCCCCGGATCGATGTCTGCAGCGATCGGTGATTGTCCAGTTGGCAGCGCGCTGGGAAGCGGCACTTGCGATGGGATGGTCGGGTCGACGAGTACCGCAGTTCCCTGAGTGGAATTCAACACAAGCGCTGTGTCGGTCAAAGGGTTAAACGCAGCCGCCGAGGCCCCCAGCGGAAGGCCCACTGCACTCGATGTCTGGTCGAGCAAATTGAGGATGTAGACGGAAGCCGCAGAACTGAGCGGATCGGTCAGTACGGCATCTTGCGTTTCGGTGTTGATGGCGACGCCAGTGACGCTCACGGATACGCTCATCGTCGCGACAGGGCTTGAATAGTTGTCGTAACTGTTGGAGGTTGCGGTTGTGCCGGTACACGACGAGACACTCGTCGCGTTCGGAGGGCAGCCACACACC
>Ga0187770_10002451_pt1 | contig 10371 bp, 10 predicted proteins | sample 0116_SJ02_MP02_2_FD_133154 | JGI IMG/M metagenome (GOLD analysis project Ga0187770, IMG submission 133154) | Tropical peat soil microbial communities from peatlands in Department of Meta, Colombia - 0116_SJ02_MP02_20_MG | ecosystem: Environmental > Terrestrial > Soil > Wetlands > Peat | place... | reverse complement strand
CAATCACATACGCTTTATGACTAAAGTAATATATAGTTTATTAAATAATAGGGTATGGTAGGTCGTTTTTATGCCCTGGTCATTCCAAATTGTCAAAATAAAAGGCATACCTATACGCATTCATATCACATTTTTACTTATTATTCCGTTCTTTGCTGTAATTTTTGCAATATCTCCTTCGCCAATTGGATTTGGAAATATACAAAATGCATATGTATATGGAGTCGCTGCTGCCCTTGGGCTATTTGGTTGTGTAACGCTCCACGAACTTGGTCACTCGCTTTTGGCCATGAGGTACGGGATCAAAATAGAGAGCATAACTCTCTATCTGTTTGGAGGAGTTTCAGCCATCGAAATCCCAAAAAACCCACGAATTGAGCTTCCCGTGGCACTCATTGGTCCTCTGGTGAGTGTTGCTCTTGGAATTATATTTTTGATACCTTCGTTTTTTATTGTAGAACAAGTACCAAGTCTGTTCGTTAAACTTTTTGCATACATAAATCTTGTTTTAGGAGGCTTCAACTTAATACCCGCTTTTCCAATGGATGGCGGCCGAGTATTAAGGGCAGTTTTAGCTAGGAATAGATCCTATCTACAAGCCACAAGAGTGGCGGTTCAAATAGGCAAAACTCTTGCAGTTTTCATGGGACTAATTGGACTTTTTTATAATGCATTCTTAATAATAATCGCATTTTTTATCTACATAGCAGCATCAGAGGAGGGACGCCAAACCTCGGTTTCCGAAACGCTTTCAGGTGTAAAAGTGAAAGATATCATGACAAAAGATGTAGTAACAGTATCTCCTGAAATGAAGATATCCGATCTTATCGACCTCATGTTTGAACGAAAACACATGGGGTACCCTGTTATTGATAACGGAAAACTAGTCGGTATAGTGACGTTTGCAGATGCCCGGCAAGTTCCAGTAGATCGTCGCGATGAGATAATGGTAGGAAATATTATGAGACGAGAATTGGTCGTTGCAGCTCCAGATGAAGATGCAAGCGACATTATCATGAAGATTTCTCAAAAGAACATTGGCAGGATTCCAGTCGTTGACGGAGAGTCGCTCGTAGGCATAATTACTAGAAATGATCTAACTAATGCCATCACGCTCCTTGCAGAAGCCCGTGAAGACATAATACGCCCTGACGGGACTATAGCGCGCGTTATCCAGACCTGACCCACATGCACGGCGAAATAGCAGATAATTTAGAGATCACTATCATAGGAACCGCACACGTATCAGAAAAAAGTATCCGTGAAGTACAGCAGGCTATAGAAACGTACAAGCCTGATGTTGTGGCTGTAGAACTGTGTGCGAATCGTTACAATGCTTTAATCTCTTCTGAGACACCAGTTATATCTGTAAAAGATATTCTCACCAGCGGCAAAGTCTATCATTTCTTAGTTCACTGGCTTCTGGCATACGTACAGAATAAAATCGGCAAGGAGGTCAATGTAAAACCTGGAAGTGATATGCTTGCTGCCATAGAATCTGCCCAAAACGTTGGGGCGACAGTTGCGCTTGTTGACAGGGATATTAGCGTAACTATTGGGCGATTCTGGTCGAAAATGAGCATATTTGAAAAGTTTAAAATGCTCAAAGCACTTCTTGACATTGTTAAGAATGACGATCAAATTGAAGTTGACGAGATTACTGATGATGACGTTATCGCACAGCTCATCCAAGAGCTGAGACAGTTTTCACCCAACGCAGCGAGTGTGCTTGTAGATGAACGAGATGCCTATATTGCTGGGTCATTGTTACGATTGCGGGGAAGGGTCTTAGCAGTAGTCGGCGCTGGGCATAAAGACGGCATCCAAAAATATTTGGACGATCCTGGGCGCATTCTTCCGCTCGACTCAATAAACACAGTGCCTAAGAAGCGTTTCAGTTCCATAAAGATTGTTGGCATCGTTTTTCTGGGAATAATATGCGCTCTATTTGCATTACTGTTTACTTCTGGAGTGCCATTTAATCAGCTAATACTCGCTCTAGGGTGCTGGTTTTTGTTGCATTCGACTTTGGCGGCAACATGTGCAACCTTAAGCAGAAGCCATCCGCTTGCTATAATAACGTCGGCTTGTTATGCTGGGTTTAGTCCATTTATACCAATACCGTTTTTAAAAGTAGGAGTAATTGCGGGCATTATAGAAGCCGGAAAAAGACCTCCAACCGCAGCAGATTTCAAGGGGCTAACCAAAGTGGGATCCGTACGAGAGTTATTCTCAAATAAACTTTTTAGAATACTTATGAATGTCGCATTTATAAACATTGGAAGTTCAGTTGCAACATTTATCGCTTTACTCATAATATTTCCAATGACCGGTGTCAATATCTATGACATCCTAACCCACGCCATTTCACGACTGATAGGAGGGATACTTTAGATAATGCCAACGATAAGCACGAGCAGGAAAGAACTCCAAGACCTTACTCTTTCGTGGTTAGCCGTATCATTTGCTTTTTCTCTCGTATTAAGACCAGCTTTTTTCACAACGTCAATTCCTAATTTAGTTCAGGGTTTCATGATCTCACTCCTAGTTGTAGGAACGGGATTTGTGTTGCACGAATTGATGCACAAATTTACAGCTCAGCGATTTGGATTTTGGTCTGAATTTCGAGCAAACTACACTATGCTGATATTTTCAGTATTCCTTGCGTATATAATACGCATAGTCTTTGCCGCTCCAGGAGCTACTCTTATCTATGGGCGAGGCATTACAAAGAAACAAAATGGCATTATTTCAGCGTCCGGTCCGCTCCTAAATCTGGGGCTTGCAGGCATTTATCTACTCGTGACATTGCAGGGAGGAATTATCGCACAGATCGGATACTATGGATTTATAATTAATATATGGCTCTCGGCATTCAATTTACTCCCGATAAGTGTTCTTGATGGGAAAAAAGTGCTTGCGTGGGGAGTCCCCCAATACATCGCAATCGCCATATTACCATTTCTAGGAGCTGTTTATGTGTTTTTAATGATTTTTTCTTAAGCTATAGATTTAACATGATGCGCATAAAACGCGATCCTTATTTTCGTCTTATAATTTATAACTAAGGCAACGACGTGAATCATCTACGTAAATCACGTTCGCACTAGTATTACTTTACGATTAATAGAATACAAACGAAAAGAGAGTTAAATCTACTTGCAGGAGTTAATGACAGCTCAAAAGATAATGAGAGATATCTTGTGGCTAGAACTTAACAGAGAAAAATCGGGTATCCTTTCCTTTGCCAAAACGAAGTTGTGCAACAGCTATTTTTTTAAAACGAAAGCGGGGCCTCACAAAAATGTATCTTTAAGTATCATGGATCAAAAAGTTAAGCCACACATTAGATCTAGCAGTATTAACAAAAAAGCTTGAAATTTAAAGGGAAAAAATGTTTTGAACATGAAAACGTACTTACAGAAGGCTTTAATATAATTATATCGATATTAAAACGTTATCGGACCCTAAAGGAACAGCATTATGAGATATGCGATGAAATTCGGTGGTACTTCAGTAGGCAACGGTGATAGAATAAAAAAAGTTGCTGAGCTTATTAAGAGGTATTACGATGCGGGAAATGAAATTGTAGTCATTGTATCTGCTATGGCGGGAATAACTGATATGCTCCAATCTGTAGCGGAAAGTATGACAACTGAATATGCAGAATTGAATGGAGTAACAAAATTTGTAAAACAACTCGGCAAACAACACTTTGATGCAGTGTACAGCGCTATTGAAGATGAAATGATAATTACAGATGTAATTTCAGAACTCGAAGTACGTCTTGAAGAGTTGAAGAATGTTCTATCTGGAATTTATCATCTTGGAGAATTAACAGATCGATCACATGATTATATCACCTCTTTTGGTGAAAGACTCTCTGCACCTATTGTTTCAGGAGCATTAAAATCGTTAAAGATCCAATCCGTTTCTCTAATGGGCGGAGAAGCGGGGATAATTACAAATAGCCAGCACAGAGCTGCTAGGCCTACAGAAGTAACCAACAGGCAGGTGCGAGAACGCATAGTACCACTAATAGACGTAGGAATTATTCCTGTGATAATGGGTTTTATTGCATACGATACCCATAATATTATAACCACACTCGGTCGAGGAGGTTCTGATTATACAGCGGCAATCGTTGGAGCAGCTTCTGACGCAGACGAAATATGGATTTGGACTGATGTGGATGGAATAATGACCGCTGATCCAAAATTAGTAAGAGATTCTAAAACTCTTCCAGAGATTTCATATCTCGAGGCTATGGAAATATCATTCTTCGGTGCAAAAGTGATCCATCCTAAAACAATCGAACCTGCAATCAGCAGGGGCATTCCAGTAAGAGTAAAAAATACATTTAATCCAGACGGACAAGGCACTGTAATCGTTCATCGAGTGGAAAACAATGAAAATATCGTAAAAGCTGTGACAACAATTAGTGACGTTTCTCTTGTGAATATCTCAGGTGCAGGAATGGCCGGGACTATCGGGATAGCTGCTCATGTTTTTTCGAAGTTGGCAACTGCCGGTGTTAACATAATTATGATCAGTCAGGCATCGAGTGAGTCAAACATCTCAATACTCGTCGAGGAGGCACATTTGAGTAGCGCACTAACTGCTCTTCATCAATTAAAATCTGAATTCGAAGAAAACATTATACGAGAGATCACTTGCGATGAAGACGTGAGTGCAATAGCCGTCGTAGGTTCGGGAATGGCGGGCAACCCTGGTATAGCGGGCAGAATATTTAGATCTGTAGGCAAAATTCATGTTAGTATAACTATGATAAGCCAGGGATCAAGCGAATATAACATATCTTTTGTGGTGCGGAGAAACGCGGCAAAAAATGTTGTTACAGCATTGCATGATGAATTTAAGCTCTCTGAAATAAATTGATCCAATATTACTCCTGTCAAGGTTTAATAAAAAAGATCGTTTAAATAGAGTATTTTGCGCTTTAATCACTTAACTCATTATCCAATGTCACTATGCCAAAAGTATTCATTTCATTGAAATTCATTGGGAAGACAAGATGATTCATTTTGTAAATCACAAGGTGTATTAACATAATGTATTTTTCACTTTAACTAGTTAATTTTAGCAACAGATAAAACTTAATACGTAAACTTAAGAATGGATAGATAAGAAACCGTTAGCGATAAATATCATACTACGTCGTTAAGTTACGTAGGTATGTGGTTGCAGCTATATTTACGAACTTAGAATCGCGACTGTAATGAAATCAATAGGATAGGATTACAAAGGCGAACTCCATGACTGATAGACGCCCATTAACATATGCTGAATCTGGGGTAGACATCTTAGCGGAAGAATCAGCAGTAAAAGCTCTGACTAAACACTTCACATATAAACGAAAGGGATTCGGATCTCCAATGGATGTTAATATGGGCTACGCTGGACTTTTAACTCTAGGAAATTACATTATTGGTATTACTACAGATGGCGTTGGCTCTAAGGTGCTTGTAGCTAGTGAAATGGACAATTGGCAGACGATCGGAATAGATTGCATTGCTATGAATGTTAACGATCTTTATGCTATGGGGCTTGAACCAGTAGCTTTTGTTGACTATCTTGCTATGGAAAGCGTTGAACCCTCTATTGTAGATCAGATTGGTATGGGGTTGGAAAACGGAGCAAGAATGGCAAATATTTCGATTGTTGGTGGAGAAACCGCAAGTCTTCCAGAAATAATTAGAGGATTCGACCTTGCTGGAGCTTGCATAGGAATTACGAAAAAAGGCGCCGTAATCACAGGAGAAAAAATAACAGACGGAGATATTATAATTGGGATTCCAAGCAGTGGAATTCATAGCAACGGACTAACCCTAGCCAGAAAGCTTCTTACGAAATATTCGTATTACAAACAATATGAGACAATGGAAAGAATTCTAGGAGATGAACTTCTTGTTCCAACAAGAATCTACTCCGAAGTTTTGAGTATAGTTAAAAATTGTGAAATTCACGGACTCGCTCATATAACAGGAGGAGGCATTTTAAATCTGCGAAGGCTCACACACTTAGGATTCGACATATATGATCCTCTTGAACCACAAGCAATATTCAAAATGATACATTCAGAAGGCGTAGATATAGAAGAAATGTATAAGACGTTCAACATGGGCATGGGTTTTGCCATAATTGCTCCTGAGTCCGAAATAGGAAAAATTGAGCAAGTTAGCAGTGATGCAAAAGTAGTCGGTAAAATCCACGGAAGTGGTATTAAAATAAAAATTAATGGTAGATACGTTGAAATTGTAAAATGACATGAGATTACGGCTGACAAAACTTAACTTAATAGAATATGAGAAGAGAATCTATGAGGGCTATACAATCTTTTAATTTTAGCATCAGTTTCCTTATCAATGACCGCATAAAATTCTTGGTACCTCCAAAAATGCCATCTCCTTTCTATACTTACAACGACCGTCGAGTACCATTGAGCTCGAAGTTTCAGTGAATTTATGAGACTGATATTTAATAGTTTTTGCAAAAACATAAGATGCATCAATTATACGTTAACGGGGCCCACGTATCAATATTTATCTTTGATTTACGAACAAAGCAGTAACACAACGATACCTACCCACGAGAACTCAAATATTTTAAAGTCGTTTCGCATAACTAGACAATTCGATCTAAAATCAATTACCAATAATACAATATAGTTATTGACTTGGAAAAATGGTTCTGCGCGAGTCCTATCATCATAACTTGTCATAATCGCAGAATCGACAATCAAATAACAGCAAATGTTTAGTTACGAGGTCTAAAAATGTGATCATTTTTAGCAAGACTACTTATCAAACAGCCAGCTATAATAAAGCAATCTATAATTACAAACTATAGTCTTAATAAAACAAACTACAGCACCCAAATGAGAGTACGAATGATGGCTAAGATATAAGACTTATCAAATCTTACGCTATCTAAAAAATGTTCTTAGAAAGGCTTGATCAGATATCTTACAGACGACAAGCGATCATAAAATTCAAGCAGTTGAATCAGTCGCAGTAGTGTAAATGAACTATACATATTTTAGATTCATTTCGATTTTTAAAACACCGATTAAAATTTACATTGCTGCAGAGGTTATAAGCAAAACTAACATAGAAAAATAAGTTTTTGAAAGGTGGTTAAATGGACATTAAAGAAATGCTGCGTATAATTGGAATTACGTTTGATGATATAACTGAAACAGCGATGAAACTTTGGGTGCCACATCCCGGCGTTGAAACACTGGACAAAGCGAGGCAAGTATTTAAAGACGAATTATCCCACGCTTTTTCTGACCCTAATCTTTGTATTTTAGTTTATATAGGAATTGCGCTTGAAAGAGATGCACAAAAAGGCCTTATTCCTAGCCTAGATCCTACCATGTATAGCAATGACCTTACTTGTTTAATAGCTGACGAAGTTTTGGGGATTTGCGTAGCTACCTACATCGGAGGTTATAAAGGACATTTCGACTACATTAGATTTGACAGCAAAAAGCCTGGGATTCTAGGTGAACTCGGACCTTTTATTGATGATGTCATAGCGGGGTTAATAGGAGGTGTATCAGCGAATATGTACGATAGAGGAATGAAGAATGTCCCATAGAATATTTGAAGCCATAAGAGCTGGACTTGGCTTTCTAACGACAATCCCAGTAGGCTTCAGTTTGAATGGGCTTGAAGATCTCGCAAATAACATGTATATTTACGTCGTTATTGGGGCCTTTATAGGATTCCTAATTGGAATTATTGGATTGGCACTATCGCTCCTTCCCAATGCCAATGTTTTTTTGCAATCAGCAATCATAGTAGTGGCACTTTATTCAATCACAGGTTTCATACATCTCGATGGGTTAGTCGATATGGGAGACGGATTACTCAAACACGGGACCATGGTGGAGAGACGCAAAGTAATAAAAGAACCTTATGTTGGGGTTGGCGGAATCGCCGTTTGCGTAATCTCATTCTTACTCTTATTTGTTGGTATCATCTCTGTACGAAACGTTTTACTGCCCGCATTAATCACTGCAGAGATTTCAGGTAAGTTATCCATGGTCGAGATAGCAGCATTTGGAAAAGCAACACATAAAGGCCTCGGATCGCTATTTTCTGAACGCTCGACACCAACCACATTTGTAATCGCATTGATCCTCGCGTTTCTCGTTTCATTTATCTGCTTAAGTTGGAAAGGTGTTGTAGGACTCCTCTCAGCTACTATTCTAGCTAGTGGATTGCTAAAACTAGCAGACGAATCTTTTGGTGGTATTAGTGGCGATGTAATAGGATCCTCTAATGAACTTGGACGTGTAGTAGCGTTAATCGCAATAAGCCTTATCAGGTGACATTTATGGAAGCAATTGTGATGGCAGGTGGGAAAGGCACAAGATTCAATTCTAAGGGTACAGAAAAACCATTAATAGAATTTATTGGTCAACCAATGATAGCTCACGTTATTCGAGAGTTAAGGCGTTCGAAAATTGAAAAAATAACTGTAGCGGTATCCCCTTATACACTAAAAACTAAGAGGTGGGCAGAAAATTCAAAATTAAATGTCATACTTACGCCTGGGAAAAGTTTTATTGACGACTATGTTTGGGCTGCCAAAAAACTTAATATTAGAAATCCTTTTCTTACGGTTACAGCAGATATTCCATTGATAAATAAAAATCTCATAAATAAGGTCGTTGATTCTTATTTACTGAAGTATAGCGGAGCGCTTGCCGTTTACATTCCATATCGCTTGCTTGAAGCTGTCTCGGTAAAACCAGATTTAATCTTTAAAATTGACGATAATCAATTAGTTCCTGCTGGACTTAATGTTGTTGACGGAGAGATCATTGATAACATACAAGAGGAAATTATTCTTGTCCTTAACGATAATTCGCTCGCTTTTAATATAAATACGTCTTCAGACTTAGACGCACTCTACAGATATTATTATCAAGTCTTGCAACGAGACACTTTATTTCAAACCGATGATCCGACACTAATTTAGTCGCAACATTATCTGAGCAAGAGATCTCATGTATGCACAAAAATATCAATCGGTTTAATTAATCTTCACACTACTTCTAATTTATTTTTCTAAATAAAACCGCATTAATTCATTCGTAAAAGAGAGTCTTATCAAAGCTCTAGACTACACACTTCTATGATGTCCACGATTCGTGAAACATCTGTAATAGCATTTATAACCGGCAAATTCAAATAGTTTGATAATTGAGTTGAAACAACCCCCGCAATGCAGAAGACTGATTTCTGCATATCATCTTGTATAGCTTTCTCGTTCTTTGCACATAGTATTTTAGGGATTGCAATGTTTCTAAAACCTTCAAATATAAGGTAGTCTGTATCGAAGTGCGCCATTAGCTCAAAAACACTGACTGGTTTCTTTATCATTATCGTACTCTCATTAGTAGTTCTTATTCCGACGATTTCTGCTCCAGCTTTCCAATGTCGCCAAGTATCCTTTCCTACGACATCAAGAGTGAAATCATCCACATGAATATCTTTAATCGTTGATACGGAATATCCACGTAGTTTAAGCTCTTTAATTATCTCAACTATGGTTGTAGTTTTACCCGATTTAGAGAAACCATAAACGGCAAAAAGTTTCATTGTAACCGTCAATCTTCTAAACTTAAAGTGTTATCCTGTCAATAGACTATATAGTTCAATCTCAAGTTAAACTTGCTAAAAGATAGTTTTAGCTCTAACAAAGTCAACAAATGTTCCACAAACACCATAGAGATCCTTAGTGCCAATATGAAATTTGATAATAACAGAACATCAAGCGCTATAATAACGTTCTTTTGATTTCCAATACCGAGGGTATGTGCCGGGTTCCATTATAACCCGCTTTGTTTCCGCAATAATTCCTTCCTCAAGCACTGAAATTCCTAGTGCTATGATCTCACCATCGCGCGTATAAATCCCAACAAGTTGCTTTTTCTTAAAATCGCCTACTGATATAACTCCCGGATCTGTAAGCTTTGCTCCGTGACAAATAGCGTCAACAGCTGTGTCTCTAATGACAATTTTCGGTAAATGACGTAACCCATACTCTAACGGTTTTATTATGTCTTTTATCGGGCCTTCCTCTCCATCTTCAACCCAGAAATGATAAGCATCTTTTAAATCGTGAAGGGTTACAAGCGTAGATTCGTCAAAGATCCCAGATTTTGTTCTCCGTAGCTCTGACATATGTCCTCCAACACCTAGCGCCTCGCCCACATCATGACAGAGCTTTCTAATGTACGTTCCTGCTTCACAACCTACTTTAAACAAGACATCTTTTCCAGTATGTTCCAAAAAATCGATGTTATAAATTTCACGCTTTCGTATTTGTCGTTTT
>Ga0187770_10002449_pt1 | contig 10374 bp, 12 predicted proteins | sample 0116_SJ02_MP02_2_FD_133154 | JGI IMG/M metagenome (GOLD analysis project Ga0187770, IMG submission 133154) | Tropical peat soil microbial communities from peatlands in Department of Meta, Colombia - 0116_SJ02_MP02_20_MG | ecosystem: Environmental > Terrestrial > Soil > Wetlands > Peat | place... | reverse complement strand
CCCTCCCTTGAAATAACCTGCCGGCGTGATCAACATCTCCTGCTTTGACGGAAGTAGGACGCTCGCGTTGCCCCCCACACCGGAGACTAGTCCTCTCTCGTACAGCCTCCTTATCGTGTGGGCAAGGTCCATCTTGAGCCGGCCAAGCTCGCCCATCTGACGCCACCTGGCGAAGCTTTCTATTAAATCAGAAAGCCGGCCTCACAGTCGCCCAGACTTGGTCTGTCGGTTTTTCCGGCTAGGCCGGTTCTTCAAATCTGGAAGTGATTTGGCCCACTACTCTTTCTTCTGCTTGGACCCGATTTCAACTAATTGGACCTGACATTGGTACCGCTTCCCGTTGATCTCTAGCTTCTGGGTGACCCAATAGCCGACTGAGCCGGTACTGAACTTCTTCTCGGGGAGTCCTATGTCCGCAATTTTCTGGGAGCCTTCGTAGAGCTCGATTCGAGGCATTTGCTCCTCGGGGCCTTCAGGGATAATTAAGTCTCTTCAGTCGTGCGTCCGATGGATTCTCAGCCAGCGCATTCTTTGTGATAGGCCTTCTTCGAGAAGAAGCCCTTCATCACTTCTTGCCCTGCTGGAATCTCTTTTCCGCATTTCGCACAGTTCATACCCGTTGGCATCCACTTGGCTGATTTAAGGGTGCCCAGTCGAACGCCCCACGAAGTCCCTCTGGCTGAAAGAGTTAACAGTGTCGAACACGGACGGCTCTTGAAGCAATATGGCTGGAATGACGCTTTGAATCTGACTGTCTCTGACGCAATCGCCGTTGTAAAGCACTTCCTGACGGAGGAAGAGGGGTTTGAAAACGTCAGGGTCACCTCCGCCGTTGCGATAGAGGGGGAGGCCGAATGGAAGGTGACGGCAGACATCGGGCTGCCGGCGAGAGACAAGAAGGAGGTAATAGTGAACGACAGGGACGGGAAGATAATCTCCTACAGGACAGCCTGACCACATGAGCTGAGCTCGAAATGAAGTACGTGAAACTCGGTCCCACGGGCGTCAAGGTCTCGCAATTCGCTCTAGGAACCTGGCATCTTCCAGGCTCAGGGGAGACCGACCAGTGGGGAGTCGAGAAGGTCGACCGGGAGGAGATGGCGAGGATCGTGAAGAAGGCCTACGACGCGGGAATAAACTTCATCGACACGGCGAACGTCTACCATGGAAGAATGCAGAACGCGGACGTGGCGCATGCAGGAAACTCAGAGCGGTTGCTTGGTGAAATCCTCCAGGGCTACGGCAGAGAATCACTGGTGCTGGCTACGAAGGTCCGGGGCACCATGGCCGGTTGGCCGAACGGGGAGGGCCTTTCACGGAAGCACATCCTGTGGCAGGCTCGAGAATCCTTAGCCAGGCTTCAGACCACCTACATCGACCTCTACCAGATCCACTGGCCTGATCCCGGGACCCCGAAACTTGAAACTCTGAGCGCCCTCAACCATCTGATTCGTGAAGGACTGGTCAGATACATCGGAGCGAGCAACCATTCTGCAGCCGAAATGGAAGAGTTCATGCGATACTCGGAGGACTGCAGGCTGGACGGTTTCGTGACCATTCAGGAGCTCTACAACCTCATCGAGCGAGGCGTAGAGAATGACAGGTTGCCACTGGCAAAGAAGTATGGACTCGGGGTGCTGGCGTACTCTCCCATCGCACAGGGAGTCCTGTCCGAGAAATATCTCGGTGGGGTCCAGAAGGGAGCGAGGGCCAGTTATGCTCCCGATATCGCGAAATCCTACTTCAACGCCCAGACCATCGAAGCCGTTCGTGGACTGAACGAGATTGCGAAGCACAAGGGAATCAGCCTTCCTCTGCTCGCGCTCTCATGGATGCTGTACAAACAGGGAGAACTCGGCATCACCATAATCCCATTGCTGGGGGTCACCAGTTCAAGGTATCTGGAGGACAGCCTGGGGGCGCTGGATGTTCAGCTTTCGTCCGACGAAGTCCGGCAGGTCGAAGAGATTTCGCGGCGAGCAAGCGTTCTGCCGTGGTGAGCAAACCGTTTCCAGCAACGAGGAGGAGCGGCACCGAAGGAGATCAGAGACTCGAAGGACGTCCTCTGTACCAAAGGCATCACGACCTGGCTAGTTCTCAACTCCAGTAGTTCGTGATGCTGGTTGGCAGCCGGGCTTGCTCTCTGGACGCCTGACTTTCGACCACGCAGAAGCGCGGAGGTGGGCTTTTCCTAGAATCCCCGGTTCAACGTGTCTGCGAGCAGTTCAATCAATGAAGTATCCTCGGGTGTCAGAAGTTGGAAGTAGAATCTGCCCATCCCGGCGTCTATCCTCTTACTGACTTGTTCAACGAACTCGCTAACCGTCCCACAGGGAGAGCCGTCCCCACGGAGCTGGCTAATCAGCTCCGCGGGAGTCAGGTTAAGAGATTGCTCGGAAATCACCGCAAGGGCGTTTTTCTCCAATTCTGTTTGGGTGCGTCCCAGCAAGAAGGGCCCAGTTTCTGAAATCAGCACCTTTCTTTCAATCGCGGTCTCCTCCAACAGTTTCTTTCCGCGTACGAAATCATAGGATGTCTTGGTGAAAAAATTCCATTCATCGGCGTAAAGAGCCGCATTCCTGATGACATGCTTCGACCTTCCGCCAATGATCACATGGACCCTACCGCTGGGTCGGGGAAGACAGTCGGTGTGAGCGGAAAAATGCTTGCCGTCGAAGTCGACCCTTCCATCGCGTATCATCGAGAGAATTATCTTCAGCGCTTCGTCGAACTGCTCGACCCTCGCTGCGAAGGGAGGAAATTCATATCCATGGGCACGATACTCCGACTCGTACCAGCCTGCACCGATTCCCAGCTGGAGCCTCCCGCCAGAGTAGGAGTGCACCGTTGTCACCATTTTCGCCAGCATTGCGGGATTATGGAAACCGATTGGGCTCACCATTGGACCAAATTTTATGTCCCTTGTCGCGGCTCCGATGGCACCCAAACTCGTCCAACACTCGGGAGAGTCGAGACCCCGCCTGCCATCCGTGGGCAGGAGGTGATCCGATCTGAATAGGTAGCCGAACCCGAATTCCTCAACCTGCTGAGTGGTCCGAATCAGCTGGTTCATAGTCATGCCCAGCTGAGGCTCCAACATTATCCCAAAATCCTTCAGCGGAGACATCAGAATCCGATCATCGATGGGGATAATTAATCAATCTTCGGTGGTTCAATCCTACCTTGACGCACCACCCGGGTCAGCAGGTTAATAGGCACTGGATTGGCCCGGCGGGTGAATGCCCAAGGTCGGCATCGACGCCATGTACGTCTACGTCCCCCCGCTCCACGTGGACAACTCGGAGCTGGCGGTAGCTAGGAACGAAGACCCGAAGCACTTCACCGAAGGCGTCGGCATCAAGACATTCTCGACTCCCGGACCTGACGAAGACCAGGCCAGTATGGCCGCGACCGCCGCGTACCGCCTCATGGAAGCGAACGGTATTTCGCCGAAGGACATCTTCAGGATAGACACGCCGACAGAAAGCGGCCTTGACGCGTCGAGAGCCCTCGTCTCCGATGTCATAGGCATGCTGGAGCAGGTCTACGGGATAGGGAGCCTGTCTCACGTCCTGGGCTACGAACAGAAGTTCGCCTGCGTGAGCGGAATGGAGCGGCTCCTCGACACGGCGGCATGGTTCGCTGCGGGCTGGAATCAGGGGAAGTACGGCCTCGTCCTTGCCACCGACGTGGCGAAGTACAACCTCAGGAGCAGAGAGGAGCCGACCCAGGGCGCAGCGGCCTCGGCTCTGCTGATCGCGTCGGACCCGAGGCTCCTGGAGATAGTCCCCGGAGCCCTCGGCTCAGCCATCAGGCACGAGAAGGGGGATTTCAAGAAGCCTGGTGGAAGGACGATCGCGCTCGTGGACGGTCAGAAGTCCTACGCTTCCTATCTATCGGAGATGAAGGAGGCCTGGCTGAACTTCGAATCATCGGTCAGGAAGCTCTCTCTAATGCGGACGAAGCCGGACGAATCAATACTCGACAGCGTGAGCCGAGCTGTCTATCACAATCCCCACAAGAAGATGGTCATGGGAGCGTATGCATCCCTACTCGTGCACGAGTGGAGGGACTTGCCGCGCTGGAAGGGGGTTGTGGAGGAGATCGGGGACGAACCATCACGTAGCGGGATGAGCGACGTAAGCTACTACCTGAGCGGCCCCTATCAGGAGTACAGGAGGAAGTTCATGAAATCGCACTTCTACATTGACAGCTTCGAAGAGAAAATAGCGAGCTCGACGAAGGCACCTGAGCTCGTAGGTAACTCGTATTCAGCCTCGGTGTTCGTGGGCCTTGACAGCATCCTGGAGAACGACGAAGCCGACCTTGCGGGCAGGGACATGATACTCTGCGGCTACGGGAGCGGAAGCCACGCAATCATTCAGGCTAATGTCTTCAGCGAAGGATACAGGCACGAAGCCAAGGGGCTGGACCTTATGAGCAGACTCGAGGCCAGCAAGAAGCTTTCAATCGAAGAATACGAAAGGATACACCGCGGAGAAATCTCACCAGAGGACTGGCCCACCGACTCAACGAAGATGTTCAAACTGAAGAGCATTGGAGCAGGAGGCACGTCGGCCGAAGGCGACCGGGAATACGTCTTCGCGGAATAGAAGGACGCTTCCGAGGACTTGGACGCTATGCCATAGCTTTGCCTAGGGACGCAGCATGGTCGTTCGGGGGCGCCGCATTGAGGCACCGTTGAAGATCATCAGTGCGCCCACGACCAGCATTCCTGGGGCCGATAGCACGGTCCCCTGTCCCATGGGGGTAATCCCCGAGTACATCGAGACGCCGATGAACAACATGACGATGCCGTACAGCGCCATCAGTGCGGCTGATGCATTCATGCGGCGAACCCTGAAGGAGATTCCCGCAGCCAGAGCCGTGACGAGAAGCACTCCGCCGAGGGCCATAATTCCGACCCCCCAGGCGAACACGGAAGGAGAGTACTGGGTTACCATCATCCCTGGATCATTGGTCGTGGCTGACTGCGCCAGAATCTGGTAGCCTGAGTAGAAATCGAGCAGGGCGCCACCGATGGCAAGGAGTATCCCAAGGAGCCCCACTCCGTTCCGACCGCTTGGCCCAATTCCCCTCGGCATTTCTGCTCCCATAAGTGGTCGCGGCTCGCCTCCCCTTTTTGTTTTTTTCATTACTTCTCGGTTCAGCTCGCCCGGCGACCTGGTCCGTCCTACCTCAGATGCAGGTGTCTGGTCTTATATCCAGATGTGTCTGTCGACCCATGAGAGTGTGTCGAAGCGGAGGCAGAGCCGAAGGGAGAAACGCAGAGCCGCCGTTTATGCCACCCTGGCCTTGGGACTCTTGGTCCTCCTTGTCCTCGCATACCTTTACGCCCAGAGCCCGCAGGAAAAGCCCATCATCCTCTACGTGGACCAGGGAAATGGGGCCGTCAACAGCTCAAACTTCGAGGCGATGCTCACCTTCGCTTCCTCCCATGGGTTCAACACCATATTCTTCCAGGTCTATCGGGAGGGGGTCCTCCTCTTCACCAGCAGCCAGCTGAGCTACTTTGTGAATGAAACCCACGCTCACGGTCAGAAGATCTTCTTCGCCCTTTACCTCACCAACTCGACCCAAACCATACCGAACACGATTCTGAACCTCGGCCAGGACGGCGTAAACCTGGACATGTCGGCCCTGGACATCGCCGCCCAGGAGAGTCTGCTGGGCAGCCTGGAGAGCTCCTGTCGCTGCGAGACTGCGGTGACTACGACAGACATGGCTTCGCCCCTAAAGCCTGACCTGCTAGTCCTAGAAACCTACGGACCAACTCTGCAGCAATACATCAGGCAAGGGGTAATAGCCGGTGTGGGGGTCTTCGCCACTTCCAGCCAAGCGGACTACCAATCCCAGTTCCAATATGCCCTCAAGAACAGCGACGGGGTAATGGTCTTTGACTATGCCGGGCTTATGAAGAGCGGATACTGAATGGCAACAGAAATGGAGCTCAAGCGAAGGGCCAGGTTCGCCATTGCACCCATCCCACCGTTTGACTTCAAACTCACCATGAAGAAGCCCGCCGGATGGAGCCTGTTCAACGCGGGCGAGATCTACCAGGAAGAGACTCTCTGGACAGCGACGAGGCTCCTGGATAGGCTGGTCGGACTGAAGCTTCACTCCGTCGGGACCCTGGAAAAGCCGCGGATCCTCGTAACTGTCTTCACCATGCTTCACATTACAGCTCGAGAGAAGCAGGACATCAAGGGGGCGTTGGAGACTCTGATTGGCGCGAATCAGGACCTGAGAGGCTTCTACGAGGTGGCCGAGAAGGACGACATCCTGGTGCACACGGTCGAGGACCTCTACGGCATGCACGACACCCAGACTGCCTACCTCTTCAACTCGGTCGTGCTGAGCATATGCCTGCAGATGGCTAAGCTGGACAGGAGCCAGAAGATGATGGCCTCAATAAACAGGCTCTACGGAAACCTGGTAGAGTTCGACGGCAGGAAGGTCCTTGTGGAGCCCGCGGTGGAGACAATCGCGAAGCTCAAGCCGAAGGAGTTCGCGGAGAGGTGCAACCTGGGCTACCGGGCCAAGTACATCGTCGGGTCAGCGAAGATGTTCACCCGCGGATTCCCAGACACCCTCCAGATCATGAGCATGCCCCCCAACGACGCAAAAGAGAAGCTCATGGAGTTGCCCGGAGTGGGAGACTATGCGGCGGACATAATCAATCCGCACGGAGGTTTCCCGATAGACGCGTGGTCGGTGGACGTGTTCGGCAGGCTCTTCTTTGGCAGGGAACCCGATAACGCTAGAGAGGCCATCGAGGCGGTCAAGAAGGAGGGGGTGCGTCGCTGGGGCAGGTCCGCGTGGCTTGCTTTCTTTTACGTGGCTCAGGACCTGGAGAATCTCTCGAAGCGGCTCGGGATACAGCTCAGGATGCAGTAGGACACCCAGGTGCCAGATGCCGAGTCGGTCCATTCCAAGCCTTAACTATTGCGACTCGCCAAATTAGACCTCGATGACCGACCTCATTGTCCAGTTCATCTGTGCGAACGCCGGAGAGCGCGCAGAGGAGTTTCAGCGTCACCTAACCGACCACAAGATAATGAAAGCCGGGGTGCAACCGGAGACGAAAGGAAGCGAAATCTGGCTCACCTTCCCGGATGTTCAGAGCAGCACCATTGAAAGAATCATTCGCGAAGCGCATCCGTGGTGCCTTGACCGAGCGCTGGGCCTGATGCGGAGTACCAGTGAAGGTGAAGCCTCCCAGGCTACCGTACTGCTTATCGCCGATCTCGCCCGAGTGGTAGAGTAGTCGTCTGGCGCCCAGCAGGTCTAGGCGGACTGCTTGGCTAGGTTCCTCTCAAGGAACGACCATATCTTGTTCCATCCATCGACAGCCTGCTCCGCCCTGTAGTTTGGAGTATGATAGTAGAAGAAACCATGGCCGGCGTTTGGGTAGCTGTGGAACTCGAAGGTCTTGCCAAGCCTCTTCAACTCCGCCTCGATCTGTTTGACCTGTTCGGGACCAGGGTTCCTGTCCTCGTCCCCGAAGAGGCCCAGCAGCGGGCAGGACAGGTCCCCTGCATAGTCCAGGGGAGAGACGGGTGCGGTAGCGGTAAGATCCTCCTTCTTCATAACCACGGAACCTCCCCAGCAGTCGATGGCAGCGTCGAAGGCCCTGGTCCTGCACGCGACAAGGAAGACATGGCGACCGCCCGAGCAGGAACCAAACCCGGCCACCCTGCCGTTGCAGATCGGAAGGGACTTCAGGTATGCGGCGGCGCTCGATATGTCAGCGACCACATCATCATCGTGGATTCCTCCCGCATCGCGCATCTTGGAGGTGACCTCTTCTGGAGTCCCGTGCCCGAAGCCGAAGTAGAGGTTCGGACAGATGGCCAGGTATCCATGATGGGCGAACCTCCTGGTCGCCTCCCTGTACCACTCGTCCCACCCCGGCCTGTGATGGATCAGGACGACTCCGGGGAAGGGGCCAGGGCCGAGGGGCCGTGAGAAGTACGCGTTGATTCGAAGGCCTTTGTGCCCATCAATCATAACGGTCTCAGAGAGCATCCCTTCATACATGTCGGTGGTGTAAGTTCCCATGACCATGTTCTCGCCCTCGGGTGTTAAATGATTTCCGCGGCGCTGCCGCGGAGATGATCGGAAGAGAGGGGTTCAGCTTCGGACACCTCTCCCCAAGTATCCTTCTGCCTGCTGGCGGGGCCTAATATGCCCCAGTGCAAATCGCAGAGCCCATGAGCAAGGCGAAGTCGAAGGAACCATCGAAGGTAGACGAACTTTCACTCGAGAACTTGGAGCCGGTCCACGATAGCATCGGGGTCACCCATTGGCTGCCTCCCAGGAGGTGTGTGAACTGCGATGACTGAATGTTCCGTCTTCGATGGTACTATAGAATATCTCGAATCTAACCACGGACAGCTTGAGTGTCCGTCTTCTTCGAGGTCCGGTAGGTGTTGAGCCAAAGGGCAATGCAGAATGTGCCAATGGGAACCAATGACGCGCCTAGAACTCCAGGGAAAAACAGCGCCTCAATCACGAGCACGCCTGGAAGGGCAAGAAGTATCGCGACCACGAAAGCCTCGAGACAGCTTCTCTTCATCCTAGTCGTCGTTTACCGCCATCGGGAGTCCTCTATTACGCCTTTGGGCGGAGTTTTGCCCCGTTCCTCAAGAAGGCGAAATGAAATGCAAGGCCATCCGATGCCCCTCGAACGTGATTGGAACCAATATGGTCGTCGTGGATACCTCCCTGCCTCCTTTCTTCTTCCAGCTGATTGAAATGGCGGAGCCCACTAGTTTGTCAACAGCGTCCTGGTAGGCTGAGACGAGTCTTTGCCTGTCCTTGGGCGAGACGAACGCCTCTGGGAAGTTCTGCCTCACCGCAGCCCATTCGCTCGGAGTTGCGTATCCGAGAAGCGAGGCGAAGCGCTCGTTGCACACCTTGTTGATGTCATCGAGGTAGACGTAGATAGATTGGTCGGATTTCTCAAAGATGTCAGCCAGCTGTTCACGAACACGCTTTATGACGTCCGCATGCGACGATTGTCGGACCAATTCACCCGGTTTGACACGCGCATCATTTAACGCTATGCAAATCTCGCTCGCAATTACCTCGTAATCCAATACGTAGGAGCCCTCGCCGGCCCAGTCAGGGGAGATGGCTCCCAAGGCTTATCTACTTTGAAACCGAATATGACCGCGGTTTCTCAAGTGGAGGCGAAGACCGCACCTGGCGAGGCACTTGCCGCAAAGGAGGTCATGGTCTACCACCACTCGGCCGGCAGGCGCATCTTCCAAGGTTCTGTATGGCTGAGGAACGTCCCAGGAGCCCTGGCCGGCGTTTCGGCAATACTTGCGAAATTGGGGTGCAACCTCATCGCGACCTCCTCTTCGAACATCGCTGGCACGGACCTTGCCGAGTGGGCCTTCTTCGCCGAGGCAGGAAAAGGATGGGCGGGACCGAAGAAGACCCAGGAGCTCATCGATCGATCCCCCGACGTCGTCAAGAGCGTCTTCGAGGAGGGGGCTGATGGGCTGGTCATCGATACCCTCCACTATCCTCTCCGTCTGAGCAGCGGGGAATCAGCCATGGTAGTAGGGAGAAAGGCGTTCAGGGACATGTTCGACCGCATAATGGAAGCCTTCGGCTCGGGAGGGAAGGTCATCATCTACGAGCTGGGCGTGGCAAGCGGACAGGAGAGCAACAAACACTTCGCACATGTCCTCGGGCGCGACAGCATAGAGCAGAGAATCTCATACCTCGTATCCCTGTACACGGCGCAGGGCTGGGGAAGAGTTGAGCGCAGCAACGGACCACGCCCCGGATCTTCACTTCATCCGTTTCGTGGAACTGTGAGGATCTACGACAGCTTCGAATGCACAGGCGTAAGGTCCAAGGCGCCCAACAGCGATTTCCTACGAGGGCACATAGAAGGATTTGCCCGGGCCCTGACGGGCAAGGAGGTCAGGTGCGAAGAGACGAAATGTGTCTCGATGGGAGACGCATACTGCCAGTTTGAAGCCAGTGAGAAGCTAGCAAGCTAGGCCAGATCTCCTGTCACTAATCACCTGCCGAGAAATTCAGGGTTTAGCCAAACAATCAGTATGCAGACGCTCCCGCACACTCGAACTCGAGCCTTGGGCAGGTATCTAGGTTTACCAGCTATATGGTGAGGATTATGAGCACAACCAAGATGATGATAATGATTACCAGGATTGCCACGATATGAGCAAAGGCTCGCCTTCGCTTGATGCGCATTTGGGACAGACCGCCGAATCCTCTGGTGAGAGCGACCAACAGGCTCGTAAGGAGTAAACTAGTTCCAATAGGTTTCTTGACGGACACGTGAGCCAACCTCGTTTGCAGACCCCTCCT
>Ga0187770_10002446_pt1 | contig 10379 bp, 10 predicted proteins | sample 0116_SJ02_MP02_2_FD_133154 | JGI IMG/M metagenome (GOLD analysis project Ga0187770, IMG submission 133154) | Tropical peat soil microbial communities from peatlands in Department of Meta, Colombia - 0116_SJ02_MP02_20_MG | ecosystem: Environmental > Terrestrial > Soil > Wetlands > Peat | place... | reverse complement strand
TTGATCTGGGTCTCCATCGTCGAGGAGAGCTCGATCTTCGCCTTCTCCGCCGCGTCCCGGACCCGCTGCATCGCCATCTTGTCCGAGCGGATGTTCACCCCGGATTCCTTCTGGAACTCGGCGGCGACCCACTCGGTCACGGCGTTGTCCATGTCGGTGCCGCCGAGCTGCGTGTCGCCGCTCGTGCTCATCACTTCGAAGACGCCCTCGCCGAAGTCCATCAGCGTGACGTCGAGCGTCCCACCGCCCAGGTCGAAGACGAGGATCTTCTGGTTCTTCCCGGCCTTATCGAGGCCGTAGGCGAGCGACGCCGCGGTCGGCTCGTTGATGATCCGGACCACGTCGAGGCCGGCGATCGCCCCCGCGTCCTTCGTCGCCTGGCGCTGGTTGTCGTTGAAGTACGCCGGGACCGTGATGACCGCCTTCTCGACCTTGTCGCCGAGGAACGCCTCGGCGTCGCGCTTGATCTTCTGGAGCAGGAACGCCGAGAGCTGCTGCGGCGTGTACTTCTTTCCGTGGAGCGTGTACTGGTAGTCGGTCCCCATCTTCCGCTTGAAGGCGGTGACCGTCCCCTCCGGGTTCGAGATCGCCTGCCGGCGCGCCGGCTCCCCGACGATCAGCTGTCCGTCCTTTGTGAACGCCACGTACGACGGGAACGCCTTGCCGCCTCCGACCGTCGTTCCCTCCGAACTCGGGATGATCACCGGCCGCCCGCCCTCGAGCACGGCCGCCGCGGAGTTGCTCGTCCCTAGGTCGATTCCGATGATTTTGGCCATGGTTCTGTGCCCTCGGAGTCCGCCATAGACCGGCGGGCGACCGAGGTTCCTTCGGGATTAGTAAGAAAGCGCTCATATAAAAAGGAATGCTAGACGAGGCGGGGCGTCCGCGACGGCGAGCGCCGGAACCGACCTACCGGAGCTTGAGCGCGGCGACCGGTACTTTCGGTTCCGGGTACCGGAGCTTCAGCGCCCGGAGCTGTTCGACGAGGATGGAGGAGATCGCGAGGTTCCGGAGCCACTTGTGGTCGGACGGCAGGAGATACCACGGGGCCCACGCGGTGTTGGTCCTCTCGAGGACGTCCTCGTACGCCGCTTGGTACTCCTCCCAGTAGCGTCGCTCGTGGAAGTCCGCGGCGCTCAGCTTCCAGCGCTTCGTCGGGTCCCGGATCCGGGCCTCGAGCCGGCGCGCCTGCTCTTCGCGGCTGATGTGCAGGAAGAACTTGAGGACGGTATTCCCTTCCTCGACGAGCTCGTGCTCGAACGCGTTGATCGCGTCGAACCGCTTCGACCAGACCTTGTGGGGCACGAGGTGGTGCACTCGCGCGATGAGGACGTCCTCGTAGTGGCTCCGGTTGAAGATCACGATCTCGCCCTTCGCCGGCGCGTCCCGGTGGATTCTCCAGAGGAAGTCGTGCGAGAGCTCCTCGGGCGTCGGCGCCTTGAACGAGCTCACCCGGACTCCCTGCGGGTTGACCCCCTCGAAGACGTGCCGGATCACCCCATCCTTCCCGCTGGTGTCCATCCCTTGGAGGATGACGAGGAGACCGCGCCGGGCGTCGGCGTAGAACAGCTCCTGGAGGCGGTCGAGCTCCGTGCGCAGCAGGGGGAGCGTGGCCTCGCCCTTGCGCTTGCCGCCGGACCAGGTCGAGGTGTCCGCCGCGTCGGCATGGGCGAGGTCGACCGAGATCCCGACCGGAAGCTTCAGGCGGTCGAACGACGGGGTCAACCTCGCCGCTCCTCCTCGGATTCCGGCGGGGGTACCGCTGCGCCGCGGGCTCGGTGGGCCCCCCCGTGGTTCGATTCGCGAAGGATCTCGGAGAGCCGTCCTTGGGCGGCCTGGATCGCGGGCTCGTCGCCGCCCGGACCTCGGAGGATGTAGGCGATCCCCACCGCCAGCAGCGCTCCCACCGTCGGACCCACGAGGTAGATCCACAGGTTGGCGAGATGCCCGCCGACGAGCGCCGGGCCAAGCGAGCGGACCGGGTTCATCGAGGCCCCGCTGATCGGGGCGGCCCAGAGACCGGCGAGGATGATGTATCCGCCGACCGCGAGCGCCGCGAGCGGTCCGATGTTCTGCGCCCGGGACGCCGTGCCGAGAATCGTGCTCACGAGTCCCACCGTCAGCACGACCTCGATCGCCATCGCCTGGAGGGACGTGATCCCGGGCCCGGGGTTGGTCGCTCCCAGGGAACCGACGTTCCCGAACAGTCCCCACAGGAACAGGCTCGCGAGAACGGCTCCTACGACCTGCGCGAAGATGTACCCGGGGACCCGACGCCACGGGAAGTCTCCCCGTGCGGCGAAGGCGATGCTGACGACGGGGTTGAGGTGCGCCCCCGAGGTGGCCCCCATGAAGAGAATGATTGCCATCACCATGAGTCCCGGAGCGGCGACCATCATCGCCAGGTCGAGCTTCCCCCCGCTGACCGCGTTGACGACCCCGGCCCCGGCGGCGACCATGACGAGGAAGAACGTACCGAACGCTTCCGCGAAGAGCCGCCGGCCCTCGAGGGAGGGGTCTCGGAATTCCCGCTGGACCACGTCGAGCGGACGGGTCCCGAACGAACCGCCGACGAACTCGGCCCCCGGGTTCCGTAGAGTGGCGCTCACGACCCACCTTGAACCCGAGATGCCGCGATCGAACCCTGAGAGAGCATCCTTGAGACCCGGGAGACTCCTTGCTAGGGACGAAGGCCCGGGTCAAGTACGTATCGTGGGAGGCGCCGCCGGGGCTCCGTACGCCGTCCCACGCGAGTCGCGGAACGGCCCGGGGGTAAAGCGCGGTGCGAGTCGGTTCGAGCCCGGTCGCAGTTCCACTCTCTCCGGATGCTCATCGCACGTGAGCATCCCTTATTCGCTGCCGCCGATACTTGCTCAGCGGTGACCGAACCGCGGCTCGACTCGGAGACTCTGACGGGTGACGATCCCGTCGTCGTGGCCGAAGGGCTGAGGCACTCCTACGACCGCCGTCACTTCGCGCTCGACGGAGTGAGCTTCACCGTCCGTCGAGGGGAGGTGTTCGGGCTCCTCGGACGGAACGGTGCCGGCAAGTCGACCCTCATCAAGGCGATGACCACGCTCATCCGGCCGACCTCGGGGACGTTGCGGGTCCTCGGGTTCGACCCGGCGCGCGACGGCCAGAAGATCCGGCAGCGAATCGGAGTGGTCCAGCAGGGAGAGTCGTTCGATTTCACGACCGTTCAGCGCAACCTCGACGTCTACGGGATCCTGTGGGGAGTCCCGAGGCCCGAACGCGAGCAGCGGCGCGAGCGACTGCTCGCGCAGTACGGACTCACCGAGATCCGGAAGCGGCGCGCCTTCGATATCTCCGGGGGCCAGAAGCGCCGAGTACAGGTCGCCCGCGAGTTCATGCACGACATGGAGGTCCTGTTCCTGGACGAGCCGACGGTCGGGCTCGACGTGATCATGCGCCGGACCCTGCTCGACACCGTCCGAGAGGAGGTGCGGCGAGGTCTCACGGTCGTGTTCACGACCCACAACCTCGAGGAGGCGGACTACCTGTGCGACCGGGCGGCCGTCATCGACGAAGGCCGCATCCTGGTCCTCGACTCGATCGCGAACCTGAAGCAGCTGTACGGAGGCAAGAAGACGATCGACCTCACGATCGGCAACGGGGCCCCGGCTCAGTTCTTCACAACGTTGGCCGAACGGCTCGGTCCGGGCGCGGACGTCACGGTCCACGACCACTCGGCCGTGATCCTCACCGACGACCCCAAGGTGGCGCTTTCCAAGATCGCCGAGCTGTCGCAAACCCGCGGGGTGCAGCTCGAGTGGCTCAACGTACGGCAGAACACCCTCGAGGACGTGTTCCTGCACTCGGTCGGTCACCGGGGAGAAGGCAACCATGCGGGCCCCTAACCTCCTCCGGCTGGTCTATCGCAACATCGTCGTCAACACCGACCCGGGCAGCCTGATCATCCTGATCGGACTTCCCGGGATGTACCTCATCTTTTTCGGGTTCGGATTCCAGTCGCTCGCCTCCGCCGGAGGTTCCGGTACGGCCTACCTCAGCTACCTCACGCCGGGGATCATGGCGTTCCAGGTCGTGATGGCCGGCACGGTCGGCGGCAGCATGCTCTGGGCCGACCGACGGTGGGGGATGCTCTCCCAGCTCCTGATGGGCCCGTTCACCCGGCTGCAGTACCTGCTCGGGATCATGCTGACGTCGGTCCTGTTCGGCCTCGGCGGCGCCGCGGTGATGCTCGCCGTCGCCTACGCGCTCCTCGGCTCGGTCCCGACCAACGCCGTCGCGCTCGCCGTGATCTTCGGTTCGATTACGATCGGCTCGGTGTTCTTCGGGGCCTTGATGTTGTATATCTCGGCCCTCGTGAAGTCGAACACCGCGTACAACAGCATCCAGATCCTCCTCATCTTCGTCGTCAATTTCGCGAGCACGGTCTTCTACCCGCTGAGCAGCGGCCTTCCCATCGCGCTGCGGGCGCTGTTCGAGGTCAACCCCCTCACGTACGTCGCCGACGCGGTCCGGGGGGCCTATCTCGGCAACCTCACGCCGACCGACGCCCTCCAGATGCTGGTCCTCGTGGCGGAGATGGTGGTCGCCCTCATCCTCGCGACGCGGGCGTACATGCGTTCGGACGTCTCGTACGAGTAGTCGTGCGAGCCGTCCCCCGGTCCGGCCCGAGCACCGGGTTCCGCAGCGCCGCAGAACGGGGTCGGAGGCCCAATCCCGGGTTATTCGTCGTCCCGGCGGGGAGGATAGGGGTATATACGTATTGTCCACCCTGTACAACCCCCGACGACCGGGAAACCCGGGGGTGCCCCGATGAGCTCAAAGAGATCACAGAGGACCGTTTATCTCGTCACGGCTGCGATCGTGGCTTCGATGGTAGCCGGATTCACCCTAGCGGAACTGCAACTCGGACAGACCAGCATCAGCTACCAGGGCTCGCAGACGACCCAGGTGTCGCCCCTCGGTGGCCTCAAGTGGGACTTCACCGCACTGACCGAGGTCAACGTCTCGACCCAGTTCGCGGCTTCGTGCGGTTCCACTCCGGCGCTGCCGTGCGATGTCACCCAATTCTCTAAGACGATCTGTGCGGGCGTCTTCCCCGGCCTTGCGTGCGCTCAGGGCGACTTCATCGAGGAAGTGAACCTCACCACGATCACCGGCGAGAACTTCACGGGTGGCACGCACTACCCCGTCATCGTGTCGCTGATCATGTTCGTCACCGGAACGCCGGTCGGCAGTGCTTCGGGCACGTATGCCGGAAGCCACTTCTACTTCACCGAAACCGCGGCGAACACGGCCGCGTACATCGCGTTCGACTTCGACGTCGGAGCCATTCCGTACGGGCCGGGAGCGGTCACGTCGGTGAGCGTGATCGCCACCACCTAGAGCGACCCGCGAGGTCTCGAGCCCCGGCCGCCGGGATCCCGCCTCGGATCTCCCCCGAGGGCGGGGTTCACTTGGTCGTATATCCCGGGCGAACAGTCGAGGAGAAGAACGTTGGCGCGGTACGGGTCCTGATGGGGGCGTGGCCGTGAAGCGACACCTCGACAACTTCGAAGGGGCGTTTCCGCTCCTGATCATCGGTAGCGTTCTCCTCGTGTATGCCGGAATCCTCGCGAGCCAACAGATCGGGAATCACTCTCATCTGCCGCTCTGGGGGCTTCTCGGTGGGATCGGCGCGGTGATTGTCGGCGCGGGCATCTACTCGACCTTCCTCCAACCGGAGGCGGAGCCCGTTCCGAAGTCATCGGACGAATGGGTCTCCGTGCCGAAGGCGGACTGGGAAGCGCTCACGAGGGACCGACAGCGCCCGGACCGTAGCTCTGCCCAGTCCCAGTCCGCCCCGGTGTGGTGGGAGGGATCGCCCTCGGAGATGACCCCTTCCCCTGCACGGCCGCCGATCACGAAAGCAAGGGAGAAAGCCGCGCGGATTCCTTCGACACCGCCCTCTTCCCCGGTCGTAGACCGAGCGACGAGTCCGGCTCGGACTGGACCCCATCCGTCGGCCCGGTACTCGTTCCGAGAACTCTCGGACGAGCTCTCGGAGTTGGAAGCCCTCGTGTACGGCGGCTCGGTTTCCTCGGTTCGGACGACGACGAAGGCAACTCCCCGGAGAGCCCCATCGACGACCACCTGCATGGATTGTGAGCGACCGCTCACTTCCGCGGCTGCCCCGACCCCGTGTCGCAGTTGTGGGCGAGGCCTCTGCGCCCGCTGCGTGGCGTCCTCGAAATCGGAGGACGGAGAGGTCCGCTGCGTGGAGTGCCGGGCGCGGGAACCGTGACCCTCCCGAACCACATTTCCTCCGGTCCGCGGTACCTTCCCGGTCCGTTCGTCAATCGGACGGTAAACGGTTCGGAGCGACACCGTAGCGCTTTGTAGGGCTCGCTCCGTGGTCGGATGTGGTCCCGAGCTCGCGCGCACGCAGGTTCCCGGTCTCATCGCCTCCGAAAGCGGTGTTCTTCGACATGGACGATACGATCTTCGACCATTCGCTCACCTGCCGCGCCGCGCTCGCTCGCCTCCGTCGCACCGAACCTCGGTTGCGTGGCCCGAGCCTCGAGTGGCTTTGGCATGAGTACATGCGACTCCTCGAAGAGGTCCAGCCCGATGTCATCGGCGGCCGCGTGACGGTGCAAGAGGCCCGGGTGGAACGGTTCCGGCGGCTCGCCCGGCTCCTGGGCCACGATATCTCCGAATCCACGGCCACCGAGTTCTCGCACCAGTACCGGGCGAATTATCAGAGACTCCGGCGGACCGTGCCGGGGGCGCGCCGGGTGCTCGAGCGGCTGCACGGCAGAACGGTGGTCGGGATCGTCACCAACAACGAGGTCCCCGAGCAGGAGGATAAGCTCGACCACTTCGACCTCCGCCGCCTCGTCGACTTCATGATTGTCTCCGCGGGCGTCGGGGTCGCGAAGCCCGACCCCGAGATCTTCCGGCTCGCGCTCGCGAAGGCGGGCACTCGGCCCGCGGAGACCGTGATGATTGGCGACTCTTGGAGGAGCGACGTCACCGGCGCCCGGAACAGCGGGATCCGCGCCGTCTGGTTCAACCGGTTCCATCTCGCGCGGCCCGACCCGTGGCCGGTGCGCGAGGTCGACTCGTTCCGCTTCCCGGCCCGCATCGAGGCGGTCCTTGCGGAATCGCCCCGAGAGGCGTCCGCGGGGCGCTAGGCTCGTCCCCGCGCGCATTATATCGGGTCCCCGGTTGGCCGGTCGATGAGCGCGGGTCGCGAGTCGTGGCTCTCGGTCGCGCGCCGGAACCTTCCCGCGATGCGCGCCTGGCGCGAGGCGTTCCACCGAGAGCCCGAGCTCTCCCTCCACGAGGATCGGACTCAGGAGAAGGTCGTCGCGGCGCTGAAAGAGCTCGGCGTGCCGTTCCGGACCTTCGACGACTTTCACGGGGTCGTGGCCATGGTCGGCGCCGAACGCGCGGGCCCGGTCGTCGCGCTGCGGGCCGACATGGACGCGCTCCCGGTGACCGAGCTCACGGGGCTTTCGTTCCAATCCCGCTACCCCGGCACGATGCACGCCTGCGGGCACGACGTCCACATGTCCGCCCTCCTCGGCGCGGCGGCGATGCTCGTGCGCGGGGGTCGCTCGATGGGCGGTCCGGTGAAGCTCATCTTCCAGCCGGCCGAGGAGGAGGGCGACCGGGGGGGCGCGTTGCCCTTGATCGAGCGCGGCTGCCTCGAGAACCCGAAGGTCGACTACGTCGTCGGCCAGCACGTCGACCCGGCGTTACCGCTCGGCACCGTCGGCTGGCGGATCGGACCCACGATGGCGGCCTCCGACTACTTCCGGATCACCGTCGTGGGCCGAGGGGGCCATGCCTCGACCCCGCAGCAGGGACCGGACGCGGTGGTCATCGCGAGCGAGATCGTGATCGGTCTCCAGACCCTGGTGAGCCGGGTCCGTGAGCCGTTCGACCCGGTGGTCGTCAGCGTCGGGTCGTTCCACGGGGGGACCCGACACAACATCCTGCCGACCGAGGTTGTCCTCGAAGGTACCGTGCGGACCCTGCGGGCGAGCACGCGGGAGCTGATGGAGCGCACGCTGCGACGCAAGGCTCGTTCGATCGCCGCCGGTCACGGGGCGAGGGTCCGCATCGTCTACCGGCAGGGATATCCCCCGCTCCTCAACACTCCCGGCCCGACCCGAGTGGTCGCGGAGGGGCTCGGCGTCGAGCTCGGCCGCAAGAACGTAATCGAGGTCGAGCACCCGCTCATGGGCGCCGAGGATTTCGCACGCTACCTCGAGCGGGTCCCGGGGACGTTCCTCCGGCTCGGGGTCGGGGTGCCGGAACGTCCGGCGAGCCTCCACAGCGCGACGTTCGCTCCGGACGACCGGGCCCTCGTGATCGGGGCGGCCACGCTCATCACCGCGGCCGAGAGTCTCCAGCGATCCCCTCCATGAACGTCGCGCAGGTGCGCGCCGATTTTCCCGCGCTTCGGCCGACGGCGGGACGCCGGCCGCCGACGTACCTCGATTCCGCGTGCATGTCGCTCGTGCCGACCGTCGTCCTCGAAGCGATGGAGGCGTACTACCGAGAGTTCCCCGGGTGTGCCGGGCGAAGCGTGCACCGCTTCTCGGAGGAGGTCGAGCGGCGGTACGAGGGGGCTCGGGGGGCCTTCGCGCGTTTCCTGGGTCGATCCGACCCGACCGGGGTGGTGTTCCTGCGCAACGCCACCGAGGCGATCAACCTGGTCGGCGAGGGGCTCTCCTGGAAGGCCGGGGACCGGGTCCTCGTCTCCGACCGGGAGCACAACTCGAACCTGATCGTCTGGCAGCGGCTCGCGGCCGAGCGGGGGATCCGGATCGAGGTGCTACCCCTCCGCGACGAGGGGGGGTTCGACGCGGACGCCCTCGAGGCCGGACTCGCCCGGGGGGTCCGGCTCGTGAGCCTCTACCACACCTCGAACCTCGACGGGACCACCCTTCCGATCGCGGAGATCACCGAGCGGGCCCACGACCGGGGGGCTCTCGTCCTGTTCGACGGGTGCCAGGCCGCCCCCCACCGGAAGGTCGAGCTCGACCGGATCGGCGTCGATTTCTACGCCCTCTCGGCCCACAAGATGCTCGGGCCGACAGGGACGGGCGTTCTCGCCGCCGCTCCCGGCCCGCTCGCCGGCCTCCGCCCGCTCGTGCTCGGCGGCGAGACCGTGGAATGGTCGACCCTCGAGAGCCACGCCCTCCGACCCCCACCCCATCGCTTCGAGGCCGGCCTCCAGAACTACGCCGGGGTGATCGGAGCGCACGCGGGCATCGATTATCTCGCGCGCGTCGGCTTCGAGGCGGTCGAAGCCCAGCAGCTGGCGGTCAACGCGCGCGTCTCCGCCGCGTTCGAGGACGAACCCCGGGTCCAGCGGCTCGGTCCGGCGGACCCCCGGGAACGCTCGAGCGTGTTCGCGTTCTCCGTGGACGGCGTCGACCCCAACGACGTCGCGGTGTTCCTCGATGAGGGCCACGACGTGCTGGTGCGCTCCGGCATGCACTGCGTGCATTCCTACTACGCGCGCCGCGAGCTCCCGGGGAACGTCCGGGCGTCGTTCTACCTCTACAACGACCGGTCGGACGCCGACCGGCTCATCACCGGGCTCAACGAGCTCCTCGAGCGGGTGCCGTCGTCTACCGGTACATCGGGGGGGACGGCTGGCTCATCGTCTCGGGATGTGCCCGCTCGGCGGCGTGCTTCTGGATCGACAGGAGCTGCTGCTCGATCCGCTCGGCCTCGGCGTACAGGGGGACGGGGTCGAGCGGCGTCCGGAGCAGGATCCGGTTGATCGTCTCGATCACCTTCGCGGCGGCGCGAGCGTCCGGGTAGTCCGCCTGGGCCTCGGCTAGGAACGTGAGGACGTCAAAGCCGCGGCGTCGACCCTCGTTCAAGAGGACCCCCGCGATGCCCGTGATCACGCCCTCCGCGAACGGGATCATGTTGGGTTCGATGTAGAGTTCCCGCGCCTTGCGCGTGCTCGCGACCCCGTAGACCTTCACGTCGTTGAGCCGGGGCGGGCGGCTCGTCCGGGAGCCGCCCGGGGCGGCCTCGACCACGAGGCCCTCGGGGGATACGAGGAGCGAGCAGCGCTGCTCCTGCACCCAGTCGAGGATGGACGTCGCGAGCGGATGGATCACGGTCGGCGCGGGATGGAACTCCGAGACGAACGCGACCAGCTTATCCGCCCCGCGGCCGGCCCGGTCGGCGGGGGGACGGCCGGCATAGATTCTAACCGGATGCTGCGGGATCCCGTTGCGCACGAGCGAGACGGTGGGGAACGCCGTGGACTCGACGATCCCGATCTGCTCCATCTCGAGCGTGTCGATGAGGTAGTTCGCGACGATCGAGCTCACGAGGCCGACGGACGGGAAGCCGTCGATGACGATCGCCCC
>Ga0187770_10002444_pt1 | contig 10380 bp, 10 predicted proteins | sample 0116_SJ02_MP02_2_FD_133154 | JGI IMG/M metagenome (GOLD analysis project Ga0187770, IMG submission 133154) | Tropical peat soil microbial communities from peatlands in Department of Meta, Colombia - 0116_SJ02_MP02_20_MG | ecosystem: Environmental > Terrestrial > Soil > Wetlands > Peat | place... | reverse complement strand
ATGATGGAAATGCGTCCCTGGAGCTGATTCCGCACTGCTTCAGCCGTGGTGCACTCGGATTCTCCGCTGAGATTCGCCGAAGTTGCGGTGATAGGAATCTGGGCCGCCTCAACCACCGCCAGGGGAATCTTGGCATTGGGCACTCGCAAGGCGACGTTCCCAGTATTGGCAGTTACTTTCAAAGGCAGCCGGGATGCGGCTTTCACAATGATGGTCAATGGACCCGGCCAATAGCGGCGCGCCAGCTTGTAGAACTCCTCCGGCAGGGGCTTACACAGATCCTCGGCCTGATCGACGTTCTCGATCAGCAGCGACAGAGGCTTGTGCCGGGAACGGGATTTGATGTCATAGACGCGATCCACTGCGCGCAAATTGAAGGGATCGGCGGCCAAGCCGTAAAACGTGTCGGTCGGCATCCCGAGGACCTCACCAGCACGAATCTGGTCCGCCGCATAGCGGATCAAGGACATCTCCGGTTTCTCACTGTTGATCTTGACGATTTCCGCGCGCACACGAGTCCTTGGGACCGACGAATCTGGAATGGCGAAACCTACCATAACATGATCAAGCCCTGCAAGCCGAGAGCGTATGATGTGGCAGGCAGGAGCACAGTCAGTGCCAAAGATTTACATACCACAAGTCAGCCGTTTGCGCAGTATCGAGGGACGACATAACACGCTGGTCAAAGAGCTGCGGAAAGCGTTTGCGGGTGGGGAACTGACTTCGGATGGCTGCTGCGCTGTGGAGGGTCTGCGCGTGGTCGAGGAGGCGATCCGCAGCGGTCTGAAATTCCAGGCGGTATTCTTCAGCGCTTTTGCCAAAGCCAAGGCCGATCGGCTTTTGCCCCAGCTCGGAGCTCACGTGGAGACAGTCATTCTTCCTGACAAGTTGTTCGCTACTGCGGTTCCGAGCGAGACGCCTCAAGGGATCGCGGCGCTGGTGCGCTGCAAGAGCTTCACTTTGGAAGATGTGCTGGCAAAGTCGCAGGCCGGGCCGATAGTTGTGGTTACAGGATTACAAGATCCCGGGAACCTTGGAACCATCGTTCGTTCGGCGGAGGCGTTTGGCGCTGCCGGAGTGCTGCTGGGTGAAGGTACGGTCAGCCCCTTCAACTGGAAAGCGGTTCGTGCATCGGCCGGGTCGCTGTTTCGGTTACCGGTAGTCAAGATCGGATTGAAAGAGGTCTTCCGACGGCTTCGCGATCACGGGTTGCGCTTGGTGGGAACTTCGTCGCACAAGGGGACCTCGTTACCCGAGGCGGAGTTAACTGGTCCTTTGGCTATCTTTATTGGCGGGGAAGGCGCGGGCCTGCCCCGCGACCTGATCGTCGCGATGGACGAAGTTGTGGCAATTCCACATTTGCCAAAGGTGGAGTCACTCAATGCGGGGGTGGCGGCGAGTATCGTCTTGTATGAGATTTGGAGACAGCGAAAATGAGACTTCTCAACACAGAGGCACAGAGACACAGAGAAAGTCTGGAAGGCAAAGACCCTAGAACTAGCCCCATCATCGGTGCAGGTATCGAAGTACATCGGCAGCTTGGACCGGGACTATTGGAATCTGCCTACGAAGAATGCCTCTGCCACGAGCTTCATTTACGTGGGATGGATTTCAAACGTCAAGTTGATCTGCCTGTGCTGTACAAGGGATTGAAGCTGGACTGTGGATACAAGATAGATCTGATCGTTCAGAATGAGGTCGTTCTCGAATTGAAGTCGGTAGAAAGGCTGTTGCCGGTACATGAGGCCCAGCTCCTGACATATCTGAGGCTGTCTAACAAGAGGGTCGGGCTGCTCATCAACTTCAACGTGCCGTTGCTAACGCAGGGCATCATCAGGAGAGTTCTCTGATTTTCTTGCTTTTTCTCCGTGTCTCTGTGTCTCTGTGGTGAGCTGAAATTATGAGCTTGTTCCAACCCATTCCGGGCCGCGACGACTCTGTTGATCGCACGCGGCCCTTGGCGGACCGTATGCGGCCGCGAACGCTCGAGGAATTTGTCGGCCAAGAACACCTCTTGGCAGAAGGCAAACCGCTCCGCACTCAAATCGAGCGCGACGACACTGGCTCACTCATCTTCTGGGGACCCCCGGGAACCGGCAAAACCACGCTGGCCAAGATCATTGCTCGCCTGACGAAGGCGGATTTCATCGAGTTTTCCGCAGTACTGTCCGGAATCAAGGAAATTAAACAGGTCATGGCGGACGCCGAGCGTGCCCGGCAATATGGTACGCGGACCATCGTTTTCATTGACGAAATCCATCGCTTTAACAAAGCGCAGCAAGACGCGTTTCTTCCGCACGTGGAGAAGGGGAACATCCGCCTGATCGGCGCTACAACGGAAAACCCGTCGTTCGAGATCATTTCGGCATTGTTATCGCGCTGTCGCGTGTACGTACTCAAGCCGCTTACCGGGGAACAGATCGTGCTGCTGCTGAAGCGGGCGCTGACGGATGAAGAACGCGGGCTGGGCATGATGAAGCTGCAAGCCTCTGACGAAGTGCTGGCAAAGATAGCAGCCTATTCGAGCGGCGATGCGCGCAGCGCCTACAACGTGCTGGAGGTCGCGGCCAAGCTGGCTGGCGCGGGCACGGGTGCCGAGATCACTGACGAAATCGTTCACGACGCCTTGCAGAAACGCGTTCTGCTTTATGACAAGGCCGGCGAAGAACATTACAACCTGATTTCGGCGCTGCACAAGTCGGTCCGCAATAGCGATGCGGATGCTTCGCTGTATTGGCTCGGACGCATGTTGGAAGCAGGCGAAGATCCGCTCTATATTGCGCGCAGGGTGGTCCGCATGGCGGTAGAGGACATCGGCCTGGCTGATCCAGATGCGCTGTCATTGTGCATGGCGGCACGAGATGCGGTTGATTTCATCGGAATGCCGGAAGGAAATCTGGCTTTGGCACAAGCGGTCGTTTATCTCGCGCTGGCGCCCAAGTCGAACGCGCTGTACACGGCTTACTCCGATGTTCAGCAGGACGTGGAACGCACTGTAGCTGAGCCGGTGCCACTGCATTTACGAAACGCGCCGACCGGGCTGATGAAAGGCCTGGGCTACGGCGCGGGGTACAAATACGCGCACGATGCGGATGAGAAAGTAGCCGACATGCATTGTCTGCCGGACAACCTACGCGATCGGGCGTATTACCACCCGACGAACGAGGGCGTGGAAAAACAGCTGCGTGCGCGGATCGAAGAAATCAAACGCATTCGATCGCGTCAGAAGGCCGAACCCCGGGGACCGAGCGAGCAAAGCTAGAGTCAATTCACATACAAGCATTGTGAGTGGTTGGCGCAATGCCGATCGTTCAACAGTTATCTGCTGCAGCCTTCATTGATTTTGCGACGAGTGCGATGCGCACTGAGACAGCGCAAGTTGTCCCCAACTTAGGCGCGTATAATGCCCGCCGTTCTTGAAGTCGAAGAACTCGATTTAGCTTAGGTGAATTTTCTTGGCCAAGGCTTGTAGCTAAGAGGGAGAATATAGGTATGGGCGGTGCGGTGGTTTCATCGATTGCGGCCATCCTGCTGGCGATGGCGTTAGCTCAGAGTCCGACGTCGTCGCAGACAGCAAGCTCCGCGGCCAAAGCCTCATTGGGTCCATTTGGAGGCGGTGGAGTTGTGGGTGAGCTGGTGAAGTCCCTCGATGCGAAGAAAGCCAAGGCCGCTGACCAGATTGAAGCCAGAGTGACGATGGATGTGCTGTCACACGGCGTGATCGTGATTCCGAGAGGCACGAAAATCATTGGGCACGTAGCCGACGCCAGGGCGCGAACCAAGGAAGTGCCCGAGTCCATGGTGGAGATCGTTTTCGATCGCATTGTCTTGAAAAACGGACTCGAGGTTCCTGTGAAGGCCACAGTGCAGGCGGTTGGAGCCCCAATGCAGACTCTTGTCCCGGGCAAGGATGCCGCCGATGACGTGAATTTGCCCCAGCCCTCGGAGTCACTGCCCGCCCCTGGACCAAATGAGATGAGGAAAACCTTGACCACAACATACCCCGGTTCTCGTCGCCCGGCAAATGCAGGCGGTTCTGAAGCACAGACGGATAGTGGTGGGCCCGACAGCACCTTGGCTTCGCTCGGACCAACCAGCCAAGGTGTAGTCGGGATGAAAGGCGTTGCGCTCAGCAACACTGCACATGGTTCGACAATCAGCTCAACTAGCGGGAATCTCCACCTGAGCAGCGGGACCCAATTGGTGCTCCGAATCTTTGAAGCGCAGGACCTGTTTGACTCTCTTCGGAAACCAAGAAAGTGATAGCGCTTGAACATACGGAAATTGATGGGAGCGAACTGTCGTGAGTCATTGCTTTCGCTGCCCGGAGCGAGAAGTTTCCAGTTCTTTCGACTGGCCGCTAGGGTTTCTTCTGCTGCTGTTGCTTTTCAGCTTCTTCGATGATTTTTCTAAACTGAGCCACCGCCGGAACGCTCGGTGAGGCCAGCGCATCTTTGGCGCTGTACCGCCAGACCGGAGAACTATCCAGAGGGTACTCGACTCCGCCGCGATACACGGCGAAGGTGTCCTCGGACGGGCCAACTTCCGTCCTGGGATACGGACCCGTCTGCTGGGGTCCGCTTGCACTTGGATCGGAAACTGGAGATGGTCTTCCTTGTTGGCCGCCAATGCGAATCCCTCCGTCACTCGGTTGCAGAATGACCGGGCGATCGTTTGGCACGCCACCGATAGTGGGATTCACGACCTTGCCATGACCCCTGCGAACGGTGATGACCAAATCCGCAGTCTGAGCGTCCATCACTGGCGAGAAACGGCCCCAGCTCATGAGAGCTTTTTCTACGTCGTCCTGGGCGATCCGGTTTTCGTTGGGATTCAGGGGAGAAATGCCCGCATCCGGGTCCACGACCACAAGCACCGTGTGTGCCCTGAGGACATACTCTGGCAGAACTTTTTTCTTATCCTTAGCATGCGCGAGTAGAACCAGCAAGAGAAGCAGCGCGAATAATGCGGACCGACGGGGCAACATGGCATTCCTCCGACGCACCCAGCAGCGGTTCACATCATAGACCAGTTTTTTTCATGGATGTGACATTTGCGACGCCAGATTTTCGGCCATTCCCCTGCCAAAAACTGAATCGCAGAACATCTTTGCCACATCTTATGTTTGAGAGTAAGTGCTTTAGTCTGCTTCTACTTACTGGCCAGGGAGACGATGCCATGGCGACCGCCCCAAGGACCACTGTCGACGATTACCCAGTCGCGCAATCGATCCGCATTGAGCAAGTCGATGACCTCATAAAATTGCAGAAGGCGGCACAGAAGATCAGTTCGATCCTCGACCTCGATGAGTTGATTGACAGCGTAGTGAACGACATCGCGCATTCCTTCGGATGCGTCGAAACGAATGTTTATCTTCACAACGAAGAACGAGGAGAGATGGTTCTGGCTGGTGTGTGTGGGTGCACGCAAGCCAGCAAGGGCTATTGCCTGAAGATTGGCAAGGAAGGCATGGTGGGCTACGTAGCCGCAACCCTGCAACCACGTTATGCTCCTGACGTGAGCAGGGATCCCTACTACATCCCGTGCGAAGAGTCCACGCGGTCGGAGCTGGCAATTCCCTTGCATGTGCAGGGCAAGTTGGTGGGAGTGTTCACCGCCTCGCACCCGGAACTTGATGCTTTTCCGCCGGAACAACTGAGATTGCTGCAAGCGCTTTGCTCACATATCTCCGTGGCTATCCATAACGCCCGCGCTTTTCAGAAAGAGCGGCAAGAACGGGAAGCGATGAGCCGCGAGGCGCATGAGGCGCGACTGATTCAGCAAGCATTGCTGCCTAAGAGTTCACCGTATATTCCGGGCTTTGCCGTCTCCGGGCTTTCCATTTCTGCGGGAGCGGTGGGCGGCGACTGGTACGATTTCATTCCGCTCGATAATGGACGCTGGGGATTGGTGCTGGCGGACGTTTCCGGCAAAGGGATGGCTGCTGCACTGCTGATGTCGGCAACTCGCGGCATGCTGCGATCGCTGGCCGAGGCCTCCTGCACACCCGGCGAGGTCCTAGGCAAGTTGAATCGCCTGCTGGTCGAGGACTTCCCGGCCGGAAGATTTGTGACCATGGTCTACGCGGTGCTGGATCCGGCAGCCCGAACTCTAACCTTTGCCAATGCCGGTCATCTACGGCCGCTGTTGATCACCGGCGAGGGCTCGCGTTTTCTCGATAATGAGAAAGGAATACCCCTTGGTCTTGGGTTCGGCGATTTTTCTCAGGTCGAGGTGCCATTTCCAACTGGCTCTCGTATCGTGTTCTATAGCGATGGCATCACTGAAGCGGTAAACGGTGAGGAAGAAGAGTACGGATTGCAGCGTCTTCAGGATTATGTGCTGCGTTCCGAGGCGTCGGCTGAAAGCCTTCTGGCTGATGTCCGCGCTTTTGCGAATGGCACCGGGCTTAGCGATGACGCCACTGTCATTTTCGTGGAGAGCTGATTCCTTCCCTGACTCTACTTTGGCGGTGTGGCTCTGCCAATTGCAAGAAGACGAGAACACGCAGGTCCGCGAGGGCATGTAAAAGCATGGGAATGAGCAGGCTTCCGCTGCCCAGGAAAAGAATAAAGAACAGAACTGCCAGCACGCCGGTGCCGCAGGCCGCAACTATTCCCTGGTAAAGATGCCCTAGCGCAAACAGCAGGCACGCGACGGCAATCGCTCCAGCGAGGCCCAGCCGCCATGGATCGGCGCGCAAGTACTGGAGGAGGAAGCTGCGGAAAAGGGTCTCTTCGCAGATGCCGGCGGTGATCGACAGGAGCGCCCACCAGAAGCGCTCGCGCGAAGTTGTTGGCAGGAAAAAGCGCAGCTTATCGAGGGCGCGTGCGAGGTTGGAGGCTGCGGCAGGCTTGCGCGTGACCACGACCACGGGCATGAAGAGCGCGGCCAAAGAGACGATCCCAATCAGCCCGAGTTCGAGAGGTCCAGGGAGCCACTTCCCCTCTGTTGGATTCAAATGGGCGTACCAGAGAGCGCGCGGTCCGGCAATCCACACGGCGGTAATCGTGGCCAGCCACAACCAACCCAAAATCAGCCAATACGTATGCAGCCGAGCCATTGGGTTATTCGTGCGCTTGAGCCGGAGAATGAAAAACTGGTCCGCGATGGCCATGAATACCATGAAGAACACGAGTAGATGGTTCGCCTTCATGAGATAACCCTAGCCGAATCGCGCGCGGTGTTCTTTGAGGATGCAGCGGTCCATGACAACGAAAATGCCGATGTTGCGGGCCTTCTCTGCAGCCGCTTCGTTGATCACTTCCTCTTGCATCCAAATGGCAGGAACTTTCAATTGGATGGCCTGATCGACGACTTCGCCTACAAACTCTGGGCGGCGAAAGATGTTTACAATGTGGATCTTTTCCGGCACATCGAGCAACGACGGATACGCTGCCTCGCCGAGTGCTTCCTTAATCCGCGGATTTACCGGAATGATGCGGTAGCCCCGGGTTTGCATGTAAGCCGAAACTCCGTGGCTTGGTCGCAAGGGACTATCCGACAGTCCGACCACGGCAATGGTCTTGGCACGTTTCAAAATTTCGGTGATGGAGTCCGATTCGGGCGTGGAAGCCATAGGAAAAATATTGTAGCGGATCAAAAGAGCGGAAACTTCGATCGGGCTGGGCTATGGTGCTCTAACTTTTCTTGGTAACGTCCAATTTCTGGCGGAACATTTTGGTAGCCAGCTTGCGAACCGTGTCAGAGACTTCCTTGTTGCCAGAAAGGTGCCGGAGATCCTGGATCAGCAGGTTCTTGAGCAGTCCCAGGGAAACATCGATCGGCGCGCGCGGATTGAATGTAAGGTTGCGGACAATGGGGTATTGCTTGACGAAGCGGCGCTTCATCGAGATTTCTCGAAGGACGGCTTGCAAAACGTTCTTCTGGGCGGCAAATCTCTCCACTTCGGAATCGGTGAGTTTGGGCGACTCCAGCACTGCCAAGGCCACGATCTTGGTGCCATCGCGAATCAGCAATGAGCGCTCTTCTTTTGTTCCTTTCATCGCCAGGAGGATGCGTCCCTTGGTGTCCAACTTGGCGATCTTCTGCAGGGCGCTGCCCCGCTGCTCTTCGGCGCTCAAAATCCATTTCTTCTGCACGGGCCGGCGCACGGTCGTAGTTTCCACGGAGTTGCCTGCGGATGCCGCTGCGCTCTGGGCTTCTACGGACGCTTCCGCGGCCTCGGATGGCAGTTCCTCCTGGGTCGCGCTGATGGGCTGAAACGGCTTATCGCCCTCCGCCGCAATTTCGGCCGAGTGCTCGGTCAGGAAGGCATTGGCCACCTCGTCCGCCCCGTTTCCAGAGCTGTCCTCGTGAACAACGGCCGCAGAAGAAGTGGCTTCGAGCGGAATTTCACCGACTGCTTCCGCCGCAGGCTCACCCGACGCTTGGGCGGCAATTGAAACACTTTCAGTCTCAACTCCTAACGATGAAAGCTTGTCCCGTACGCTGGTAGCCGCCACCCCCGTTAGGTTCGGACTGGTAGCCAGTATTTCCAACACTGCCCGCGAGCGGCTGACCCGCGTACTGTTCAACAAAAGTTCCACCTGTTCGCGGCGTCCCGAAGCTGCCAGGCGGATGAGAAAGCTTTCGTCGATCGACGGGTTTTCTAGCAAGGCAGGCAGCAACGCTGGTCTCAAGTTTTCCGGGTCAATGAAGTAGTCGAGCACCTCCTTCGGGGTATTTGGATCGGCTGCGGCCTTCAGCGAAGAGGATTCATCCCACCCGGCGAGCGTCAGCCGAGCCTGCTGGCCAAATACTTTGTTGTGATGGGCCAAATAGACGAGGATTTCGATCATTTCCTGCGGAGGGACCAGAAGCGCACCCTTGGCGGCAAACTGCATCATGTTGGAGGGCAGCGTTGAATTGCGGATGCTATCGATCATTCGTGGCATATAAGGTCGATCCCGGACCTGACCATGGTGGAAGGTACAGCATTATCTGGAACTACGGCGTTTTGCCAGAGGTTTCGTGTGAGTTGATGTTACGAAGGGCACTGGCGCACGTGGTAGGGTGGAGAACATGTGCCTGCCTGGCAATCGTGATTCTCCAAGCCTATGCAGCTTAACCGGGTGGCAGCTGGAACCCAATTTTGCGTCGCGCAGGCTGCTCAGGAGTGCTGAGGTCCTTAATTGCTTGGATCAATCCCCGAATTGCCGAATCGTGCGTTTGCAGCCGGTTCTCTAATTCATCAATTTTTGCCGCGAGCTGCCGACTTGTTGCCAGCATCTCTCGCAACCGGACAAAGGCTCGAACAACGAAGACGCTCATTTCGATCGCCTGCGCGGAATTGAGCACCGTCGCGGCCATTATGGCTCCATGCTCAGTAAACGCGTGCGGCAGATATCGCCGCCCACCTCGTTTCAGTTTTGAGATCACAATTTGTGATCTCAAAGAATCTTGTTCTTTGCGACTGAGTTGGAAAACAAAGTCCGTGGGGAATCGCCGTGGGTTACGCTTGACTTGTTGATTCAATTGGCGAACCGGAACTCCGTAGAGGCGAGCCAGATCGCTGTCCAGGATGACCCGTTGCTGGCGAAGAAACAGGATCCGAGACTCCACCGCGAAAACGGTGAGTCGGCGTTTCGGCATGCAAAGCAACTTGGCAGATTTTCTTTTCTGCATGAGATCACAACCCCCGCGATCTCAAATAGTAAATCCGCGAGGCGCCAGCTTCGCCCGGAGAATGCGGTTCGTATTGCCGGATTCCCGGTTTGGGAACCGTCAGCCATGATGTGCGGCACAGTTCAGGTGATGCTCACTTCGGTGTACGTTCCATACAGCTGCCGCAGAGCCCCGCAAATCTCTCCTACGGTAGCGTAGGCTCGGACGGCATCAACGATGTAGGGCATGGTATTGGCGGAGGACATACTGCCGTTCGATCCAGCTTTGGGCTCCTGGGCAGCGGCTTTCTTGAGCGCGTCGAGGCGGCGGCGAACTTCGTCATTCGAGCGGCGGGCACGCAAAGTTTTCAGCTTTGCCGATTGCTGACGGGCGACGGTTTCATCAATGTAGAGAGTGTTGGGCGGCGCTTCGTCGATGGTGAAATCGTTGACGCCAACAATGATCTTTTCTTTGGCCTCGACAGCCCGCTGGTACTGGTAAGCAGCCTCGGCAATTTCTTTTTGCGGATATCCGCGCTCGATGGCCTTTACCATGCCGCCCATCGAATCCAGCTTGCCGAAATAATCGAACGCGCCCTTTTCCATATCCAGCGTGAGGCGTTCGAGGAAACAGGATCCACCCAGGGGATCGACGGTTTGCGTCACTCCGGACTCATAAGCGATGATCTGCTGCGTGCGCAAGGCAATGCGAGCCGCTTCTTCGGTGGGAAGAGCCAACGCCTCATCATAAGAGTCTGTATGCAGCGATTGTGTT
>Ga0187770_10002442_pt1 | contig 10382 bp, 11 predicted proteins | sample 0116_SJ02_MP02_2_FD_133154 | JGI IMG/M metagenome (GOLD analysis project Ga0187770, IMG submission 133154) | Tropical peat soil microbial communities from peatlands in Department of Meta, Colombia - 0116_SJ02_MP02_20_MG | ecosystem: Environmental > Terrestrial > Soil > Wetlands > Peat | place... | reverse complement strand
TATCCGTATCATCTATGATTCCTGAATGATGGTCCCTACATTTTCTCCTGCTATGGCGCTTTTAATATTACCCTGTTTGAATATGTCAAGGACCATGATGGGAAGTTTATTATCCATACAAAGTGTTATTGCAGTTGAATCCATGATTTTGAGCTGTTTGTTAAGGAATTCCTGATAGGTTATCTTTTCATATCTTTTTGCATCTTTATATTTTACAGGGTCTTTTGTATAAACCCCGTCGACTTTTGTTGCTTTCATCATAATCTCGGCGTTTATCTCTATAGCCCTGAGAACAGCCGCAGTGTCTGTTGAAAAATAAGGATTGCCTGTGCCGCCGGCAAAGATCACTATCCGTCCTTTCTCGAGGTGGCGAATCGCCCGCCTGCGTATAAAGGACTCTGCTACTGATAAGACATTAATAGCCGATTGTAGCCTTGTTTGAATTTTATATTTTTCTTCCAGAATCGACTGGAGTGCTAGTGAGTTGATAATTGTTGCGAGCATTCCCATATAATCGGCTGTTGTGCGAAGGACTCCATAATTTCCGGCATCGTTACCCCTGATGATATTGCCCCCGCCGACTACTATCCCCATAGAAACCTCTAATTCAAATGCATTGGCGATCTGCTTTGCCACTTCATTAATTGCCCTGTAATCCAGGCCCTCTCTGTCCCCTCCAAATACCTCTCCGCTGACCTTCAATAGAACTTTTTTATACATATGACACTCCCTGTCTTCTAAGGAATGCAAAAATAAGGCGGGTATTTAGCCCGCCTTTTTATTTTAATCTACAACGAGATCCTTATAAAGGAATTAACCTTAAATGGAATGCCTTTTTCTTTTATGAATTCATCCAATATCTGGCCTACTTTCTTCTCCTCATCGAGAATGTAAAGCTGTTCAAGCAGTACGTTTTCGCTGTAATATTTCTCAAGCCTGCCCTTTACGATGTTTTCTATGATTTTATCAGGTTTTCCGGTCGCCTTTGCTTCCTCTGAGAAGGCAGTTTTAACTTCTGTCATCTTTTCAGCAGGAATCGATTTTGCATCCACAGCGATCGGGTTCATAGCGGTAATCTGCATGGCGATATTTTTTATCAGCAGTTCAACATCATCGGTAATTTTTCCAGCCTCGAAATCTACAATCGTGCCAACTTTGCTCAGGTGAAGATAGGGAAATAATTCTTTTCTTGATTTGATAAAACGCCATTCTGAAACAAGGATATTCTCGCCTAATTTTGCGATCGCGTTTCTTCTTAGATTCTCAACTTCTTCAGGCAAAACAGAAGAAAAAGGGTAGTCTTTACTGAATATAATATCCCTGACCTCTTTTACGAAGTTTTTAAAATCGTCAGTCATGGCTACAAAATCGGTTTCACAATTTACTTTCAGGAGGAGACCTTTTCCTTTTGAGCATTCATAAACGATGCAACCCTCCTTTGTCTCCCTTCCGGCTTTTTTATCGGCTTTACTCAGACCTTTTTTTTTGAGGATTTCAACAGCTTTATTTATATCGCCTTTTGTTTCCAGCAGGGTTTGCTTGCAATCAACTACTCCCGCCCCTGTTTTTTCTTTAACTTCTTTGATCAAACTTGCTGTAATTTCCATTATTGGCTCCTCTGGCATGGATAATTAAACTTGAATAACAGGTTAATCCTTTTTGATCAGGGCGTCTTCTATTTCTTCAACTTCTTCATATTCGACCGGAGTTTCACCTGTTGCGGGAGAGGTCTCTTCAATTGCTTCTTCAGCATCTTTTTTGGCTGCGAATGTAGAACCTTCAATAACGGCATCAGCCATAATAGATGTCAGAAGTTTTACCGATCTTATCGCATCGTCGTTTCCTGGAATGACATAATCAAGGAGATCCGGATCGCAGTTAGTATCGGCTATTCCGAAAACCTTAACACCCATAGCTTTAGCCTCAAGAACGGCGTTTATCTCTCTTTTTATGTCGACAATCCATATAGCGTTAGGTATTCTCTTCATATCCCTCAGGCCTTCATAAAAGGATTTCATTTTTGTGATCTCTCTTTCTATCTCAAGAGCCTCTCTTTTTGAAATCGCTTCCCTTTCACTTTCGAGTTTCTTTTCAAGCCTTTTCATCTTTTCGATGCTTTTTTTTATAGTTGAATAATTTGTAAGAGTACCGCCGAGCCATCTTTTAGTTACATATGGCATTCCGCATCTTGCGGCTTCTTCAAATACAGAAACCTGGGCCTGCTTCTTTGTACCTACAAATAGAACAAGCCCTTCCTGGGTGACTATTTCTTTCAAAGCAGTGTATGCTGCTTTTAATTTCTCCATTGTGTGTCTTAGATCTATAATATAAATACCATTTCTCTTTACAAATATAAAGGGTTTCATCTTCGGATTCCATCTTTTTGTCTGATGACCGAAGTGAACGCCGGCTTCCAGCAGGCCGCTCATCAGTTCCTTTTCATCATATATTATACTTGCCATACCCGGTAATGCCTCCATTAGGAATTTATTGACATTCAATTTAAAAAGAATGGTTGGAATTGTCAAATTTTGCCATTATATCTTGCCGTTATATCTTCCATATAACCTGTAAAATAGGCTGAAATCCCGGTTTTTAACCGAGTTTAGAAAAAATGGCAGGGTTGTATCGGTTCCGCAAAAGAAGGAATAGAAATCCACGATCCCTGAAAATCCTCCGCTGAAGCTTCCCGTTATTTCATATGGAGAGGCGATAACGAATTCTGTACCATTTTGCAGGAGATTAAGAACAATTCCATCTGCTTCAAGACCTGCAAAACAGCAATTGAGAAACGCCGTGTGCAAATTTTCAGAATATTGCAACCTGTCGGTAAACGTGTTATCGAGTTCAATCATGCCCTTCCCGTCAATGATTTTTCCATGTCCTGTGAAATGGAGATAATTTGAATCCCTGATATTATATTTATATTCTTGATATGACTCGTCACTGAATGTTTCAGTATTAAAGCTGTCTTTTAGAAAATCTTTAAGGCTTTGTATTTCCCTGTTGTAATTATCGATTTTATCTGAAAAAATAATTGTTAAATTTTTTGAAATATTTCTTGATCTGGCGGCAGGTGATGGTAAAAGATAACGGACAAGAACGTTTTCCATTATTTCAATGGGAAGATAAATTCCTTTACCCTCCGTGTAAATATCAAGGGTAATATAATCTATCCCTTTAAAAGATTTTTCAAAAAGTGGGATTCCGAGTTTAATAAATAAATTTTCAATCAATCCCCGCATTATATTCACTATTTCATTGATGCGTTTTGCACCTGCAATTTTTATTTCAGAATCGATTTCAATCCTCAGGTTATGAAGTTCTTCCTGTATCAAGCTCCATTCGTCCCATTGCAAATATTTTTCAATAAAAATTTGATGCTGAGGCTGGTGATATATAAATCGGATATATGAATTCTGTTTGATTCTGATATTCAGAATGGGCTTGGGCTTTGTGAGCAGTGAACAAATGGATATCCAGCCTGAGACTGTGTTTTCACCTGCTACAAGGTATTTTTTATAAAAAAAAAGCGATTCATAGATACCCGGACTGATCGGGATTTTATTATAATCTGAAAATTTTAATAATATATTTTTTTGAGAGGTGCCTGAAAGGTTCTTTTCGATGCTGCAAACTTTAAATATTTTTACCTCGGTCTTATCAAAAACCGGCAGTAAATCTCCCTTTTTTATGAATTTATGGAGACTATCCGACAGAGTTCCGTCAATGATCAGGTTATGATCGGTAATTCTGACTTCAGCGGATCGAAGGCAGATCATGGTGATTTTACAACTATTACCCGGGATTGATTGATTTTCTTAACTGTTTTCGGGTTTGCGAACAGTCTTGCGGCATCCTGATTGTTTAAAACAAAACTCGTGTTCATCTTACCGCTGAGGCTGAAAGGTATCGTGTAAAACACTCTTTCCCCGCATCTTGGGGAATTAAAGGCCTGATTAAGACTTGTGGTATATTCGCAGATGCCGTATTTTTCAAGATAAGGTCCATCGACTGTCTCTGGTCCATAAAGGAGTATGCCGTCTTCATCGAAAATCCTCATCTGGATGCTTGGATTGAATTCACCGAATGACAGTGTGTCGATGATCAAACCGTCAAAGTATTCAATATCGGCTGATTCGGACTCGGGCTGTATGTAATTTGTGAGTTCCCTTTTTTCCAGATCACGGAAAAAAACGGATGCTATACCGTTTTTGCCGAATATGGAAAGTTCGGCAACACCTGAAACTGTTTTTCCCTTCTCTATCATAGGATAATAAACCGCTTTATCGGCGTAAGATATTATCTCGTACCTTACGTCGCTCTTGATAGAATAGTAATCCTTTAGAAGATATAAATCGGAAACCCTTACATAACCCATGGCCTTAATCAGATTTTGATGAAGTTCATCCCTGAGCTGAGATTCGTAGTCATTTATGATTTTCCCTATATTCGGGCTGTCCTCTGTTATCGGGATAGAAATTTCAGTCCTCACGATTCCGGCTGTCCAATCGATGATACTGCTATATTCTGGAACCTTTTCGATCAGGTCATTCTTTAAAATATCAGGGGTATCCCCTCCAGTTTTATCAGAATTTTGAGAGTAAAAATAAAGGGGAGAGATGATTAAAAGGGTAATCAAAAAGGATGAATAACGGTTCAACAATAATCTCCCGGATTTATTAGGAATAATAATATTATCGGCATCAGGCATCCCTGTATTACCAGTATTTAATATCGAACCCTCTGAATTCGATATTATCAGTATTCTCTATTTTGTAATCAATATTTTCTATCCAGGCCCCGGAAGGTCCTTTTTTAAGGTATGAAAGAAAATCGCTTATCTGGGTTTCATCTCCGACTGCGACTGTTTTAACCTCTCCTCCGGGCAGATTGGCCACCCACCCTGTAATGCCTAGCATTTCCGCTTTTGCTAAAACATAATATCGGAAACCGACACCCTGTACTCGGCCTGAGATCACAACATCTATTTTTTTAAGAGACATCCTTTCATATCCTTATTAACGGGTTATCATGATAACGCATCCCTCAGAAAACAAATTCGGGAAAATCATAGCTGTCTGATGCCTGTTACCTTTAAAGTAAACTATTCTGTTTATTTTTATTCCCCTCTTTCTGCAGAATTCCCTGAAATCTGAAAGGGTTAAAAGGTGTATATCTGGAGTATTGTACCAATCATGTGGAAGAGCACCGGATTTTGGCATTCTGCCGTTTAAGAAGAGCTGGAGCCTGATATGCAGAAATCCGAAATTCGGAAAGCTGACTATTCCGTACCTTCCGATCCTGAGAATTTCATTTATAAGGGTTTCGGGATATCTGAGTTCCTGGATTGTCTGACTGAGGATCACATAATCGTATGATTGGTCCCTGACATTATCGAATTTTTCATTGAGATCATGCTCAATAACAGGGATCCCTTTTTCAATGCAGCTTATTATCCTTTTATGGTCGATTTCCACCCCCATACCCCTGACTGATTTGTTTTGGATGAGGTAATTCAGAAGGATTCCTCTTCCGCATCCAAGGTCCAGAACACTGGAGCCATCTGATATCCACTCAGCGATAATTGAAAGATCAGCCCTGTTTTCAAGAAGTGGCAGGGGCTTTTTCATATTATTTCCCCCTCCTGTGATTCATATTATAGGTCGCCCTGAGATAATTGCTGATAATTTCAGCCTGAGTTTCCATTTCAATAAGGAATGCATCATGGCCGTACGATGATTTAATATTTATGTATGTTATATCTTTCTTCAGCTTCATCAGTGCATCGACTATTTCCTTTGATTGGTGCGGGGGAAAAAGCCAGTCTGATGTAAATGAAAGAATAAGAGACCTTGCTCTTATGTTTTTAAAGGCTTTTTCCAGTTTACCTCCGCCATATGATTCTGCTGCATCGAAATAATCCATAGCCTTTGTGACATATATATAAGAATTTGCGTCAAAGCGTTCGACAAATTTATTTCCCTGATAATCGAGATAGCTTTCAACCTGGAATTCGGTTGAAAAATCATAACTGAAAGCATCCTTATCCTGCAGTCTTCTTCCGAATTTCCTGTGCATCGATTCTTCGCTGAGATAGGTAATATGACCGATCATCCTGGCAATAGATACACCATCCGCAGGGACTTCATCGCCGTAATAGTTGCCGTTTTTCCACCGCTTATCAGATATTATAGACCTTCTGCCCACCGCGTTGAATGCAATGCTTTGTGCTGATGAACGGCTGGTCGCAGCTATAATAATGCAGGAAACTGGAATGTCCGGGTACCGAAGGATCCATTCAAGAGCCTGCATACCTCCCATTGATCCGCCAATAACATTAAGAAGTCTTTTTATTCCCAGATGGTCTATCAGCCGTTTCTGAACTTTAACCATATCGCCGATAGTGACTACTGGAAAGTTAATTCCATAATGATTACCGGTATTCGGATCGATTGATGAGGGTCCTGTTGTTCCAGAGCAACCCCCTAAAATATTGGAGCATATAATAAAATACTTATCCGTATCAAGAGCCCTGCCAGGGCCTATAAAATCTTCCCACCAGCCTGGATTATGCCCTTCAGTTTTATGAAATCCTGCGGCATGAGCGCTGCCTGACAGAGCATGACATACAAGTATTGCATTGGATTTATCGGTATTCAGACTGCCATATGTCTCGTACGCTACAATAATGGGGCCGAATTTCTTACCGGAATCGAGCTCGATAAATGAATCACCTGTATCTGAAAGACTGAAACATTTAACATCAACGATCCCCACGCTTTTTTTACCTGCTATTTGTAAGCCTCCCTCAAATTATTTATTGCTTTTATATTCAACGGTTCTGATACTCAATTCTTCAAGCTGCTTTTCCTCAACTTGTGAAGGCGTTTCTGACATTAAATCCTGCCCTTTCTGAGTCTTGGGGAACGCTATGGCATCACGGATATTTGACAGCCCCTGAAATTCCATTACCAGCCGGTCGAGACCGAATGCCAGGCCTCCATGAGGAGGTGCGCCGTAACTTAATGCATCCAAAAGAAATCCGAATTTCACTTTTGCGGCTTCATCAGATATATTAAGGATGCCGAAAATCTTTTTCTGTACGTCCCTGTTGTGTATCCTGATACTTCCTCCGCCGAGTTCGATTCCGTTAAGCACAAGGTCATAAGAGTCAGAGCGGACATTACCTGGCTCCCTGTCCAGAAGGTGCAGGTCCTCGACCTTCGGTGCTGTAAAAGGATGATGGACTGAATCCCATCGGTTTTCATCGATATTCCAGTCAAACAGAGGGAAATCAATTACCCACACAAATTCCATCTTATTTTTATCTCTAAGTGAAAATCTGTCACCGATGTTTAAGCGAAGATTGGCAACAGAATCATAAACCACCTTTTTATTAATATCGGCTATGAACAGAAGTATGTAATCTTCCTTTGCTTCTGTAATTTTGATGAGATTATTCTGTATTTCCTGAGAGAAATATTTAACAATGTTGGATTCAAGCTTTCCTCCCTTAACCCTCATCCAGGCCATGCCCTTAGAACCATACCTGCCGACATATCCTATGAGGTCATCCAGATCCTTTCTTGAAAGTCTGCTGCCTCCGGGGACAGGAATACATTTTACCATCCCGCCCGACCGGGTCTCTGTTTTGAAAACTGAGAACCCGCAGTTTCTGACCGTCTCCGTTACATCAATAATTTCCATGCCGAATCTGAGGTCGGGTCTGTCTATGCCATATTTGTCCATTGAATCCTTATAGGTGATCCTCTTTATCGGGGTCTTTATTTTTATGTTGTAATTTTGAGAGAGTATCCTTGCTATCATTTTTTCCATCAGTGTTATAATATCGTCCTCCGTAATAAATGACATTTCTATATCAATCTGGGTAAATTCGAGCTGCCTGTCTGCCCGCTGGTCTTCGTCACGGAAACACTTGGCGATCTGGTAATACCTGTCTATTCCACCGACCATCAGTATCTGCTTATAAATCTGTGGGGATTGAGGGAGTGCGTAAAAATTACCCGGGGCCAGCCGGGAAGGAACAAGAAAATCCCTTGCTCCTTCCGGAGTGGATTTGTTTAATATAGGCGTTTCAACCTCAAGAAAGCCATTTTCATCCATAAAGTTCCTCACAGTGTTTACAATTTTATGCCTCATAAAAAGATTCTGATACATCTGATGCCTTCGGATGTCAAGGTACCTGTACTTTAACCTGACCTCTTCACTAAGATCTTCCTGATCAATCTGGAAGGGAGGAGTTTTAGCCTTATTCAGTATATCTATCCTGTCAATCTTTACCTCAAATCTGCCTGTCGGTATTTTTGGATTAATATTTTCCTCAGTCCTGAAAAGAACTATTCCGCTGGCTGAGATTACGTCCTCACTCCTGGATTTTTTTGCAATATCATGTGCCTCTGGATTGGTCTGGGGATCGAAAACCAACTGAATTATGCCGCTTCTGTCTCGTACATCGAGAAAGGTAAGACCGCCATGATCCCTGTAATTCTGTACCCAGCCGTTTATAACAACTCTTTTATTTACAAGTTTATCCGATTTCACCTCTCCGCAGTATAACGTTCGCTGCTGTTCCTTGGTAATCATATTTCCTCCGTAAATAAGTGGATAAAACGTGTATATTTTAGAGTAAAATGAAAAATATTACAAGACAGGGTATATTGCAGCTCCAACTGCTGTAGCATAATCCGCGTTTTCAGGGATATGGAATCTGACCCCGTAAATCCTTGAAATTCCATCGAAAATAGACTTTGCCTGAGGTATAAGTGCCAGCCTGCCGGTCAATACAATATCCCTGTTATCGGTCTGTCTGGAAGCAAAAACAGCCAAAACGCCAATTGTCTGAAAGACCAGATTTATTATTCCAAGTGCATAATCGCTTTTTTCTACCTTATCACTTATCTTCCCGAAATTAGAAGCAGTAGCAGTGGGTGGCAGATCATCGATCACAGAATTCGATATATCGCTTATAGCCAGATCGATTTTTCCCAGATCACCTTTACCGGCTAACTCTATGATATTATTCATATCTGTAATTCCTAATATACTTCTCGAAAGACCAAGCAACGTTCCTCCTCCCACTCCTGTACCTCCTATATGGACAGTTCTATTTTCTTCAGCTTTAACAATAGCCGTTCCCGTTCCGAGACTGACAACTACAGCTTTCTTCATTTTAGAAAGATAGAGACCGCCCAGTCCGATTGCCTTGAATTCATCAATTCTGGATACCGGGATGCCAATTATATCCGATTTTATAAAAGAAGCTCCGGCTCCGGTGATAACGATTTTTTCAAAATCATTGACTGAAACGCTGTCCGAATCCATCAGTTTTCCAAGAGCTCCCGAAGCTGATGTTACAGGATCGCTTGCGCTGACTGTGAATAGCCGCAGAATATTACTGCCGGCAAGGCTGACGATTTTTGTGGTTGTTCCTCCAATATCTATACCAATGATCATATCCATCCTCCGTTCTTAATATAATAAGTAATCCATCTATATATATCAAGCCGGTCCGGAAGCGAAAGCCCAGAAAAGGCCTGTCATTTCCGTTTGATGATGGTTTGACGACATGATTTTTTGGAATGCCTTATAATGGGAACCTGTCGTAATTATATCGTCGATTACATAGAGTCTGCCTACATGATTATTTCCAAGACCTTTCCAGTTGTAATTGTCGGCTATTTCATCGATTAAACGGGGGCCTCCAAAATGGCTGGCCCTTATGGTTTTTTTTATGGAAATAGGTTCCTCTATTACTATTCTGTGCCTTAATTTCACTAACTGATTGAGGGTTTTTTCAAGTCTGTCATCGTAGCGTCTGTCAGATTTGCATTTTGATGGAGGTATAAAGCTGATATGATACACTGTAGAATCGTCAAAAAAATATGAAAGTTCTTCGGCGAATTTATTTATTGAAAGTATTTTATGGTTTTCGAGATCCGGTCTGGATTTTATGTCATGTTTGAAGTTTTTAATAAGCTGATTCGTTTCGCAGAACAGAAACCCCTTTCTTGGATAGTACTCTCTCATGTAAAAACATTCGTCATTCAGAGGATCGATATTGTGAGGCAATGATTTCATAGGGGGGCCGATTCTTTTCCAATACTGCAGATAAATCCTCCCTTTTTTTATTATTGTCAATATATATTTGTTATATAAGAAAATAATTTTATAATTATGATGATATTTTTTCAAATTTATCTCTTAAAAATTTTTTGATCTTTCCGATAATATTCTGCATGAAATTTTGCAAAAAGGGATAAAATGATATATACTACTGACCGCTTCCCGGGAAGGGGAGTGAGAGGTAATAGGACGAAGGAGAGAGTCCAGTGCGAGGCCCCACCGAAGTACCGGAGGAC
>Ga0187770_10002441_pt1 | contig 10388 bp, 6 predicted proteins | sample 0116_SJ02_MP02_2_FD_133154 | JGI IMG/M metagenome (GOLD analysis project Ga0187770, IMG submission 133154) | Tropical peat soil microbial communities from peatlands in Department of Meta, Colombia - 0116_SJ02_MP02_20_MG | ecosystem: Environmental > Terrestrial > Soil > Wetlands > Peat | place... | reverse complement strand
CCGAGCGTAATAACCGGCGGGTGTTCAAGCAGCAGCAGTGTGTCCGGGATCTGGCCGGCTTTGCGCAACTCGACCAGCGTCTGCTGCAGCTTGAGCGCGGTCGCGTAATCCACGCGGCCGAGTTGGACGACAGAAATCATGAGAAAAAAACCAAAACCGCAGAGGACACGGAGGACGAAGAGGTCTCGATTTCTTGTTCCGCGGCGTCCTCCGCGTCCTCGGCGGTTTTCAGTCAGCTCAAGACTTGTACGGAGCAACTCGCCAACTTCATATGTTAATTGACAGCCCGTACACACTTTCAATGCCATCGAACATGGCTTCGCTCAGCGTCGGGTGCGGGTGGATGGTGAACATCAGGTCCTCAATCGTAGCCTCGGCCTCCATGGCCGCTACCGCCTCTGCGATCATCTCCGTCGCCTGCGGTCCGATGATGTGCACGCCAAGCAGTTCGCCGTACTTCGCATCGGCAACGACCTTCACGAAACCCCCGTGCGCGCCGACAATGCTTGCCTTGGAGTTTGCGGAAAAAGGGAATTTGCCGATCTTCACGTCGCGGCCAGCCTGTCGCGCCGCCGCCTCGCTCATGCCGACACTCGAAATCTGCGGCTCGCAGTAGGTGCAGTTGGGAATCTTGTTGCGGTCGAGAGGCCGCGCCGGTTTGCCGGCGATGTGCGCTGCGGCCACCATCCCCTGCATAAAGGCCACGTGCGCCAGTTGCGGAAATCCGGCAATGATGTCGCCGACAGCGTAGATCCCTGGTTCCTCCGTCTCCATCCACTCATTGGTGTGGATGAATCCGCGCTCCGCCTTGATTTTGGTCTTCTCCAGGCCGACGCCTCCGGTGTTGGGCACACGACCCACCGCGATCAGGATTTTTCCCGCCTCTAATTTCTGCTGCTTCCCATCCGGCGGCGTGAATGCCACCGCGATCCCATTCCTCGTTTTCTCAATCTTCTCGACCTTGGTTCCGACAAACGACTTGATCCCGCGCTTGGTGAAAGCGCGCATCAACTCCTTCGAGATCTCCTCGTCCTCGAGCGGCACCAGGCGCGGCAGCATCTCGAGAATCGTCACATCGCAATCGAACGACTTGTAGATCGACGCAAACTCTACCCCGACCGCCCCTGCGCCCACGACAACAAGCGACTTCGGGATCGACTTCAGGTCGAGGATCTCGATGTTGGTCAGTATCCGATCACCCGCCTCCAACCCTGGCAGCATCTTGGCTTCGGAGCCGGTTGCCAGAATCACATTCTTGGCTTGAATGCTTGATCCACCCTGAACCTCGACTGTGAACACGCCCTCCTTGCGTGGTCCCGTCAGCCGGCCGTATCCCTTCTGGACGGTAACCTTATTCTTGCGCATCAGGAACTCAAGGCCCTTGACGTGTTTCTGGACGATCTTGTTCTTGCGATCCAGGATCGTGGCCCAGTTCAGCTTTGCTCCATCGGTGCCTTCAATGCCGAACTCCTTGCCTGCCTTCAGATGGTCATAGATCTCAGCGTTAAACAGCAGCGCTTTGGTAGGGATGCAGCCCACCAGCAGGCAGGTGCCGCCCAGCCTGTCGTCCTTTTCGGTCATCCAGGCCTTCAGGCCGAGTTGGCCAGCGCGGATGGCAGCAGTGTAGCCGCCCGGCCCGGACCCGATGATGGCCACATCGTAAACGGTCTCAGCCAAGGTAGAACCCCTCTAGTAGGGATACGACGACGGAACCAATCAATGATTGTACGACAGGCGAGGCAGCTTAATCGGCGCCGATCTTTTTCCTCCTGTCATGCTGACGCACAGTACTTCTTTGAAATAGAAGTCCTTCGACGCGCGCGCCAACAACGGGCGCGCTCGCTCAGGAAGACATCAGTTGAGAGAGGTTAGCTCAGCAGGCGCGCGGCGTCTTTGGCGAAGTACGTCAGAATGATCGACGCCCCAGCGCGGCGGATGGAAGTGAGCGTTTCCATCATAATGCGCTCACGGTCGATCCACCCGTTGCGGGCGGCAGCCATGATCATGGCGTACTCGCCCGAGACCTGATACGCGACCAGCGGAACCTCGAAGCGCTCATGCGCCGCGTGGATCACGTCGAGGTAAGGCATGGCCGGCTTGACCATAATCATGTCGGCGCCCTCCTCCAGGTCGAGTTCGATCTCGCGCATGGCCTCGCGCAGGTTGGCACCGTCCATCTGATAAGAACGCCGATCACCAAACTGCGGCGCTGAATCCGCTGCCTCGCGGAAGGGTCCGTAGAACGCCGACGCAAACTTCGCCGCATAAGAAAGGATGGAGATGTTGGCGAACCCGGCTTCGTCGAGCCCCTTGCGAATAGCGGCCACGCGCCCGTCCATCATGTCCGACGGTGCGATGATGTCCATGCCCGCGCGCGCCTGCGAGACCGCGGTCTTGGCCAGGATCTCCAGCGTAGCGTCGTTGACAATTTCGTACTCCGCGGGTGCCCCACCCAAGCCGGTTTTGCTTGGGTGGGGACTTTCTTCCTTCTCCACGACTGTCGCTGCCCGCGCGCCCAGCGAACGCGGTGTGGTCGCCTGCTGGACGATCCCGCAGTGCCCATGCGACATGTATTCGCACAGGCAGACATCGCCTATTACCAGCAGGTCTCTGACTTCGCTCTTGATGGCGCGGGTGGCGCGCTGCACGATGCCGTCGTCGGCCCAGGCGCCCGTGGCGACTTCGTCCTTTGACTCCGGCAGGCCAAACAAGATGGTCGAGGGTACACCCAGCGACTTAAGCTCGCGGGCTTCCTTCACTGCCTCGTCCACGGAGAGGTTGTACACCCCCGGCATGGAGCCCACTTCCTTGCGCACGCCTTCGCCCGGGCAGACGAACATCGGGTAAACGAAGGAGTCGGGCGTGAGCCGCGTTTCGCGTACGAAATTGCGCATTTGCTCCGAGCGCCGGAGCCTTCTCATGCGGGTGACGGGAAAGGTCATAACAACCGAATTCTAGCACTGGAAATCGTCCGAATCGCCGAAAACGCCCTGATCGCCGTCATCGCCGACGCTGGGGGGCGATTCCGGCGATTTCGGCGATAATGGTGCGGTCTCATGCCCGCTCTCTCATACTCCAGCGCTCGCGTCCTTGAGTTCGATTCCATGCGCGAGATGCTCCGCGCCTATGCGTTCTCTCCTCTGGGTCAGGCCAAGATTGCTGCGCTCGAGCCTTCAGGAGACCGCGATTGGATCGAGCGCCAGCAGCAACTTGCCTCGGAGATTCGAGAGTTTCTGCGCGTGGGCTCGCGCTTTGAGTTCTCCGGCCTGCTGGACCCGACCCCACTGGTCGAGAAGTCGCGAATCGAAGGTGCTGCGCTCGAGGCCACCGAAATCCGCGACGTTATCCTGGTAGTGGATCGGGCCGATGAGTGGCGGCACATTGCGCAACAGCCTCCCTCACAGATGAAGCTGGAGTTTGCCGCCGTTGCCGAACTCTCCTCTGCGCTCGCCGACTTCACGGATTTCCTGCGCTTCTTCCGCAACAAGATCCTGCCCGACGGCACGCTCGACGACCGGGCCTCGCCTGAGTTGGCGCATCTGCGCCGCGAAATTGAGCGCCAGAAGCGGCTGATCCAGGAATCGCTGCGGGCCTACCTGCGGCGCCTGGCCGAAGGTGGCACGGTGCAGGACGAGCTGATTACTATCCGCGGCGAGCGCTTCGTCATCCCGGTAAAGATTGAGCAGAAACGCCGCGTGCAGGGCGTGGTGCACGGTGCCAGCTCCAGCGGGCAGACGGTTTTTGTCGAACCGCTGGAGACCATCGAGCAGAACAACGAGCTAGTGCGCATCCTGGAGGAGGAACAGGCCGAGATCCATCGCATTCTGGTGGAGATGACGGCGCGCATTCGCGAGCAGGCGAACGCCATCCTGGCCGCGGTTGCCGTACTTGCCGAGTTGGAGCTGCAATTCGCCAAGGCGCGTTTCGCGGCGGATTACGACTGCGCCGCTCCGAGGTTCGTCGAACAATCGCGCCTAATCCTTCGCAATGCCCGCCATCCTGTGCTCGAGCGCACACTAAAGGCGCGCGGCGGGCACATCGTCCCCATCAGCATCGAGCTCGAAGCGCCTCACCAGCAGCTCATCATCAGCGGCCCCAACACCGGTGGCAAGACGGTGGCGCTTAAGACTATCGGACTTCTGGTGCTGATGGCGCAATCCGGAATTCCAATTCCGGCCGAGCGCGCCGAATTGCCGGTCTTCGACGCCGTGCTTGCCGACATTGGCGATTACCAGTCCATTGAGCAGAACCTTTCAACATTTTCCGCGCACGTCACCAACATCGACTTCATCTCCCGCACGGCAACGCCGCGTTCTCTGGTGCTGCTGGACGAACTCGGTTCCGCGACCGATCCTGCGGAAGGCGCTGCCCTGGCGGTTGCCATCGCGGAGCACTTTCGCCAAATCGGCGCCATTGGCATCATCTCTACTCATCACACGTCGCTTAAGGTGTACGCCACCAATACTCCCGGCGTAGTCAATGCCGCAGTGGGTTTTGATGAGGCTACCCTTCAGCCTACCTACGAACTGAAGATGGGCGTGCCCGGTGCCTCGGCCGGCATCAACATCGCACAGCGCCTCGGACTGAATCCCGGCATCGTATCGGCGGCCCGCGCCTCACTGGGCACGCAGGCGCAGGACGTTGCTACCTTTCTCGACCGGTTGCACGTCGAACTGCGCCTAGCCGAGCAGGAGCGCCACGGGCTCCAGCAGCGCGAGCAGGAACTGGCGCGCGAACGCCAGCGCCTCGAAGCCGAAGGTATGAAGGAGCAGCGGCAGCGTGTACGCGAGATGGAGAAGAAGCTCGAGGCGCTCTTCCGCGACTTTGAGTATCACGCCCGTGAGACGGTGAACGCCATCCAGGACCGGGCGCAGGCGCTCAAGCTCTCAAAAGACGCCGCGCGCCGCATCTCCCGCCTGCGCCGCGAATTCAAGGACCAATTCGACGCGGCCGTGGTGGCGCACGCGACGGGGGCCGATCGCGGCGACCCGAACGCGCGGCCTAGCGAGGTAAAGCACGTCTCCGAGGGCGACACCGTCAAGCTGAAATCGCTGGGCCGCAATGCCGTCATCAAACGCCGGGTAGATGAGCACACGTTCGAAGTCGAGATGGGGGCCATGAAGATGAAGGTCGGGCGGGGCGATATTGCTGAAGTGGTCGTTCGGGCGGCGGATTCGCCCCTGCACGCCGCCCGCGCCCAGGGAATTTCGGTATCAGTGGCCGAAAACTCGGGCGCACCCTCCGAGATCAACGTCATCGGCAAGAATGTGGATGAGGCCACGGCACGGGTGGAAAAGTTTCTCGACCGCGCGTTCCTGGCCGGGCTGCCACGTGTCCGCATCGTACATGGCAGCGGCATGGGCATTTTGCGCAAGGCGCTGCGCCAGTATTTGCAGAACCACCCGCACGTTGCTTCGGTCTCCGAGCCGCCGCAAAACGAAGGCGGCGCGGGAGCAACGGTGGTGGAACTGAGAGTGTGAGGAGAATCATGACCGATCATGAACTGCGCGAAAAAATCGATGCCATCGAGCGCGGCCCCGCGCTGGTTGCCGCGGCCGCAACGGGCGTGGATGAGCGCACGTTGCGCTACAAGCCGGCGCCTGATAAATGGTGCATCCTCGAGATCCTGGGTCATCTTGCCGACATCGAGGTCCTCTACGGCTACCGCCTGCGCCAGATGATGGCCGACCGCGAGCCCACCATTGCGCCCATCGAGCAGGACGACTGGGCGCGTAATCTCGGCTATATGGAAGGGGCCCCATCGGACTTTTTGGCGGCCTATCAGACGGCTCGCCGCGCCAATGTCAGCCTGCTGCGCCGGTTAGAGGTAACCGACTTGGAGAAGGGCGCTTTTCATCCCGAGAAGGGTCGCAAGGTTACACTGGAAGAACTGATTGGAATGATGGTGATTCACGATCCCAATCATGCCGGCCAGATCGAGCGACTCAAGCAGGAGACGAGGGCGGCGTAGATATCGCCGAGATCGCCGGAATCGCCGAAATCGCCGACACCTGTTACAGCTCACGGCGATTCCGGCGATTACGCGCGATTTCGGCGATCCGAGTTTTCCGCTGTTGTCCACGTTATGGTAGCCATTCCCACAGCATTTCCACAGCAGGTAGAATGATTTCTATTCCGCTCTGGTGATCGTTCGACGAAAATCCCACGGGAACTGCTCTCCGCTCCCCCATGGCCAACCCCGGCGACTTTGCATACACCGTTAAGCAGCAGGCGGACATCGTCCGCATCATCGGCGACTACGTCAAGCTGAAGAAAGCAGGCGCGCAGAACTACTCCGGCCTGTGTCCTTTCCACAACGAGAAGACACCGTCGTTCTCAGTGCACGCCACGCTGCAGTTCTATCACTGCTTCGGCTGCGGGGCTTCGGGTGACGTATTCAGCTTTGTGCAGAAGATCGAGAACATCACCTTTCCCGAGGCCGTGCGCCTGGTGGCGCAGAAACTGGACATTCCGCTGCCCAGGCCGACATATGCCACCGATGGCGAAGCACAGCAGGCCAAACTACGAGGCGTGCTGGTTGAATTGCACGAGCGTGCCTGCGCATTCTTTCAGGAGCAGTTGCGGCGTCCCGAAGGCGCGCGGGCGCGCGAGTACCTTGCAGGTCGTGGACTGACAGAAGAGGCGATCAAGACCTTTCGCATCGGCTTTGCGCCGGATTCGGGGTTTGTACTACGCGACCGGCTGAAGGACGTGGCGGATGAAGAAACCTTGAAGGCGTCTGGGCTGTTCTCGTGGAAGCAGATAGAAGACGATAGAGGTCCTTCGACTCGGGTTTCCCGCGCTCTGCCCCAGCACGCCAACGCCGGGCGTGCTGGGGACCCCGATACCGCGCGGGAGCCCTCCCTCGCTCAGGATGACAATGCAAAATTATCGGCGACGATTTACTCTAAGTTCCGCAACCGGGTGATGTTTCCCATCACCAACGAATCGGGCAAGGTCATCGCCTTCACCGGCCGGACTCTGGAGACCGGCCCCTCGACAAGCTCGGGGCAGGCTAAGGCTGGGCCGAAGTATCTGAATTCGCCGGAGACGGCAATCTATTCCAAGTCGCGCGTGCTCTACAATCTGGACCGCGCACGGGAGGCTATCCGCGCCCTTGGATATGTGATCCTGGTGGAAGGCCAGATGGACTGCATCTCCGTCTTCTTGGCACGCTTTCGCAATGTGATTGCCAGCTCGGGGACCGCCTTCAGCGGACCCCAAGTCCGGTTACTGGCGCGCTATGCCAAGAAGATTGTGGTTAATTTCGATCCCGATCCCGCCGGCATTGCCGCTGCCGAACGGTCGCTGGCGATGCTGGTTGCAGAAGACTTTGAAATCCGTGTGCTCACTCTCGACGCCGGATTCGATCCCGATCTATTCATCCGCCGCAAAGGCCGTGACGCATATGAGAAAGCTCTCAAGAGTTCGCAGCGATACTTCGACTACCTGATCGAGCGCGCCCGCACCCAATTTCCCGTGCGCTCACCCGAGGGCAAGGTGAAGGCGCTCAACTATCTGCTGCCGCATCTGCAGCAGGTGCCGCATCGCGTGGCGCGCGACGAGCTGGCCGCCGACATCGCGCAGAAGCTCGGCATCGACTCAGCCACATTGCGCCAGGAACTGAAGCATGCCGCTGCGGTCCGTTCTTCGACGGTCAAGGCCACTCCGGAAGCCCAGATCACCGATGCCGAACGCATCGTTATCCGTGCGCTGGCCTCAGGTGGGGAGATCATGGGGGAAGCTGGCGTCTCGGATCGCTCCGGTGAAGACCACTTGCCCGACTTGCGCCGCCAAGCCCAGTTCACGCTTGGGACTGAGCACTTGCACGTCGGCTTGGCGACCGAGTCTCTGCTCCAGGCTCTCTTGGATGCCTCCCCCGAACTGGAGGACCCCATGTCGCTCCCGCTCTCGGACTTTGATCGGCGAACCCTGGCAGCGATCCTCATGCGAGAGGATGAGGCGCTCACCCTCGAACTGCTTGAAGGCGCCTTCGCCGCCCTTCGGCGGCGCCATCTCGAGCGCGAGCAGCGGGAGCTAAAGACACGTATCCTTGAGGCCGAGCGTCGTAATGATGATTCTGCCCTGGCCGAACTGGTGCAAGAAAAAGTCCGAATAGACCGCGCCTTGGCAGCCCACTGAGGCAAAGCCGGCATGTCGTAAGGTGTTTTTTTGGTGAGTGCTCGAAACCATCTAACTCATTGAATCATCTAAGCGTTAAGAGGTTATCCGCAGAAGGACCAGAGGCAGGGTCGAACTTCACGAAATCGAAGTCGCAGCTAATTGTGCTAACATCAAAGGGTTTCGCTATTGACCCTTTCCATCAAGTTCTTTCTGCCGCACAAAACACGGGGCATAGGTGTGCTTCCATGCAAGCTGGGAAGCCGCGGATGAGGGATTGCATTGGCTCTCGAAGATAAATACGACGACATCAAGAAGTTGATCGATGCGGGCAAAGAAAAGGGGTATCTCACCTATAGCGAGGTGAACGACCTCATCCCCCACGACGTCCACTCCCCCGAGGACTTGGACGATCTGCTTACCACTATCGGCACCCAAGGCATCGATGTGCTTGAGGGCCAGCCCAAGCTGCCGTCCTCCGATTTAGGCAAGAAGTTCGAGCAGGAGATTGAGGCGGGTGAGGATGTCGAACTCGACCTCACCCCGGGCGCCTTGGAGAAGACCAACGACCCCGTCCGCATGTACTTGCGGGAGATGGGCACGGTCCCGCTGCTTACGCGGGAGGGCGAAGTCGAGATTGCCAAACGCATTGAGCGCGGCCAGTTACGCGTCCTCAAAGCGCTGTCGCGCTCCCCCATCATCATCCGCGAGATTCTGGCTATCGGCCAGGACCTGGAGCGGGGGGTCCGTTCCATCAAGGAAGTTGTCATCTTCGATGAAGAAGAGCTCACCGACGAGGTCCTGCTCAATCGCCTTCAGGAAGTCGCCGGCCGCATCCAGGAGTTGGGCAAACACTACAAGCGGGCCATCCAGCTGGCGGAGAAGTTGCAAGAGCTCTCCGAGAAGAAGAGGCCGCGCGACTACCGCCGTCACCGCTGGCATCTCGGCCGCGAGCAGGTGGAGATTTCGCGCCTTATCCGCTATCTCGGATTCACCAACCCCGAGCGCAAGCGGCTGATTGACAAGGTCAACCGCACTGTCGAGCAGATGCGTGCCCTCGACCGCCAGAGCTCCAACTTGGAGAAGAAGATTGAGGCCACGCGCAGCGAGGACCTGAAGAAGGATTATCGCAAGGCGCAACGCCAGCACCGCGCTGATCTGGAAACACTGGAGCAGGACGCGGGCGTCAGCTACCAGGAGTTGCGGCGCACCCAGCGCGAGATCATCCAGGGCGACATGGACGCCGAGCAGGCCAAGAAGGAGCTCATCGAAGCCAACTTGCGCCTGGTCGTTTCGATCGCCAAGAAGTACACCAACCGCGGCTTGCAGTTCCTTGACTTAATCCAGGAGGGCAACATCGGCCTGATGAAGGCGGTAGATAAATTCGAGTACCGCCGTGGCTACAAGTTCTCGACGTACGCAACGTGGTGGATCCGGCAAGCCATTACACGCGCCATCGCCGACCAGGCCCGCACCATCCGCATCCCGGTGCACATGATTGAGACGATCAACAAGCTCATCCGAACTTCGCGTCAACTGGTGCAAGAGCTGGGCCGGGAGCCGACTTCGGAGGAAATCGCCAAGCGCATGGACATTCCCGTGGCCAAAGTGCGCAAGGTGCTCAAGATTGCGCAGGAGCCCATCTCGCTGGAAACCCCGATCGGCGAGGAAGAAGATTCCCACCTTGGCGACTTCATCGAAGACCGCGCCGTGGTGTCGCCCGCCGACGCCGTGATCAACGTGAATCTGAAGGAGCAAACGGCGCACGTGCTGCGCACACTCACCGCACGCGAGGAGAAGGTCATCAAGATGCGCTTCGGCCTGGAGGACGGCAGCGAGCACACCTTGGAGGAGGTCGGACAATCATTTGCGGTTACGCGTGAGCGCATCCGCCAGATCGAGGCCAAGGCGTTGCGTAAACTGCGTCATCCGTCGCGCTCGCGGAAATTGCGGGCATTCATGGATGGAGTGCGGGACTAGCAAGTGAAGGCCGCCGGCCCGATCACCGTACTTTTTCACATACGATACTGACCTCAACCCTGTGCAAACGTTGAGTTTCGTCCTGCTTTTCCTTTCATTTCCACAAGAAACCCACAAACTCCACAGCTTCTTCACAAGCACGCCGGACTTTCTTCTTGTCCCAAAGTGGTACCTCGGGCAAAGTCGGGTGCAACGACAGGGTGTGATGTGCAGAGCGCATGCTGCCTTGGGCGTCTGCTGGAGGTGAACTCGCCCGCCACGGCGGGCGTGCCTAGTTCGGGTCCTTT
>Ga0187770_10002439_pt1 | contig 10390 bp, 6 predicted proteins | sample 0116_SJ02_MP02_2_FD_133154 | JGI IMG/M metagenome (GOLD analysis project Ga0187770, IMG submission 133154) | Tropical peat soil microbial communities from peatlands in Department of Meta, Colombia - 0116_SJ02_MP02_20_MG | ecosystem: Environmental > Terrestrial > Soil > Wetlands > Peat | place... | reverse complement strand
CTTTACGTAGGCCTCGGCAGAGAGGCGGGCCAGATTGCGCACCCGCGCAATGTACTGGGTGCGTTCGGTAACGCTGATGGCTCCCCGGGCATCCAGAAGGTTGAAGGTGTGGGAGCACTTCAGGCAGTAATCATAGGACGGAAGCACTAGGCCTTTCTCATTCATGCGGATGGACTCCTTTTCGTACATGTCGAAAAGTTGAAAGAGCATGGGCACGTCGGCTTCCTCGAAATTATAGATGGAAAACTCCACCTCACCCCGGTGGTGCACGTCTCCGTATTTGATTCCCTTCATCCATTCCAGGTCGTAGACATTATTGATGCCCTGGAGGTACATGGCAATTCTTTCGATGCCGTAGGTGATTTCCACCGAGATCGGCTTGAGGTCGATACCCCCGGCCTGCTGAAAATAAGTAAACTGGGTGATTTCCATCCCGTCGAGCCAGACTTCCCAGCCCAGCCCCCAGGCGCCCAGCGTGGGTGATTCCCAGTCGTCTTCCACAAAACGAATGTCGTGCTCCAGGGGTTCAACACCGAAAGCCTTGAGGCTGTCCAGGTAAATTTCCTGGATCTCCCAGGGAGAGGGCTTCAGGATGACCTGAAATTGGTAGTAATGCTGAAGGCGGTTGGGATTTTCTCCATATCGTCCGTCTGTGGGGCGGCGGGAAGGCTCGACATAAGCCACTTTCCAGGGCTCCGGCCCCAGGACCCGCAGGAAGGTCGCCGGGTTGAAAGTTCCGGCCCCCACTTCAAGGTCATAAGGCTGCTGCAGAATGCAGCCGCGGTCGGTCCAGAATTTTTGCAGGGCCATGGTCAAGTCTTGGAAATACATGCCCGTAAAACCCTTAAGAATTCCGAAGATGATTTCATACCAGAATATTATTTTCTAGCACCTTAAAGAAATAAAAGTCAAGGTGAAACATTGGGCCAAGACATTTCGAATGCCGAATTCGCAATGGAGAGTGCCAAATCAATCCTTCACCTTCCGGTTCGTTATTCCGCATTTACCCTGAAGAGAGCTGTTCGAGGAATTTCTTGGACTTCAACTCTTTCCCCAGATATTGTTGCAGGAAGAGAGAGAAGATGGCCTGGCTCTCTTTTAGAGATTGGGGAGAGAATGAAATTCGGCCGACTTTGTCGAGGGGAAGGGTCTCAGCAAGAAGGAGTGTTTTAATGGTTCCCATGGATACCGGAAGCAGCCCGGGGAGATGAGCGGAACAAGTGGAACAGATAACCCCTCCTCCCCGGGGGCTGAAGAAAGCCCGTTCCCCTGAAAGCCTTTTCTGGCATTGCGTACAGTGGTCCAGTTGGGGACGATACCCCAGATGGGAAAGGAAACGGATTTCGAAGACGCGCTGGATCTCTTCCTTGAGGATCCCCCGGTCAACAAGGCCGAGAAAGGCAATAAGAAGGCGGAAAAGAGGTTTGTTTTGTATTTTTTCTGCAGTCATTTCCCTGACCAGTTCGATAAAATAACTGGCCCAGGCCAGTTTATGGATGTCTTCTCTTAAACCTTCGAAGGGACGAATCAGGTCACAATGACTCAGCCGGACGAGGTCTGAAGTCTCCTTTTCAAAAAAAGTTGCGTTGACATACGAACCGATTTCCAGCCTGGCCCCAAAGCGTTTCCGCGATCGTTTGGCCCCCTTGGCTATACCCTTGATCTTGCCGAAATCAAGAGTATAGAGAGTGACGATCTGGTCGGACTCGCCGTAAGACATGGTATGTAAGATCACGGCTGGCGTTTTATATAGCGGCATGGAAATAAAGTGGTTTCTTAAAAAAACGGATCATCTGCAAATTAGCTGACGATCAGAAACTGGCATATGCAAAATGTACGCTTATCTCAGGGTCTCGGAACGAAAGTCATCTTGCTTGCAACCACAAGGTACGGATCACTTCTCAGGTGAGGCAGGGATGTTCCATTATCCTCCGGACCTTTCTTTTGCCCCCCCGCTGCGCCTTGCGGAAGGAGAAGCGAAGGAAATATGGGAAGCAATATCCCGCCGGTGCTTGCGGCGCAATCTGCCTTTCGCTCCGAGCCCTTGCCGGGCTTCCACAAATCCACCATAAGTGAAATGAACATTTATCTCAGGGGCTCGGAATGAAAGTCATTTTGCTTGCAACCACAAGGCACGGATCACTTCTCAGGTGAGGCGGGGGTGTTCCGCTATCCTCCGGACCTTTCTTTTGCCCCCCCCGCTGCGTCTTGCGAAAGGAGAAGCGAAGGAAATATGGGAAGCAATATCCCGCCGGTGCTTGCGGCGCAATCTGCCTCTCGCTCCGAGCCCTTGCGGGGCTTTTGAAGAATATTCGATGAACTAATTTTGGAATAATTGAGGAAATCTTATCAGAAAGAAGGCCCTTAGGGAAGGACTTCCCTTTTCTATTAAATCTCCCAGAGAAGTCCTGTATAATTCCCAGCATGACGAAAAGGCAACACGCATTTCCGCAGATCATTGCGAGGGCCCCGCTCCTCTTTGCTATCCTCCTCATGGGCTTCACGTTTACCATCACTCAAGTGATGGTCATTCGCGAGTTCCTGGTAATCTTTACGGGAAATGAACTCTCCATTGCCATCATCCTGGCGAACTGGCTTCTCCTGGACGCAGCGGGCAGCTGGCTTTGGGGAAAGAAGGTAGAGGACTGGGGGCTGAAGGAAAGCGGTTATGCTTTTCTCCAGTTCTTCATCGCTGTCCTGCTTCCCTTAACCATTTACGGAATCCGGTGCCTCAGGGACCTGATGGGGCTTTCCATCGGGGAAGGAGCCAGCCTTCTGCAGATATTTTTCTGGACGGTCCCTCTTCTGGCTCCTCTGGGAATCGCCAATGGAATCATGTTTGCTCTGGCCTGCAGCCTGTATCCGGACCGGGAGGAGAAGCGGGCCGCTTCCATTGGAAGGGTCTATCTGCTTGAGGCCCTGGGAGCAGGGGCGGGAGGAGTCCTGTATACGTTTTTTTTCATTCCCCTTTTCGGCACTTTTCAGGTAGCCTTCCTCCTTGGCACGGCCAATTTGGTCCTGGGGCTCCTTTTGATCCAGGGAGGTGGCTCCAAGGGCAGAACAAGATGGATTCTTTCCGCGGTCCTGGGGATTTTTCTGGTTGGCAGCCTCATGCTGTTGTTTCCTTCCAGCCTCCAAAGAATAGAGAGAAGTTCGATGGAGCGGCTGTGGAGGGGGTTGGAAGTCTTACAATCCCGCTGGTCTCCTTATGGCAACATTGTGGTTGGAAAGAGGGAAGAGCAACTAACTTTTTTCTCTAACGGAATTCCGATCTGCAATGTTCCCGTTCCGGATGTCGTCTTTATGGAGGAAATGGCCCATTATCCTTTGCTTCTCACCCCTTCTCCCCGGGCCATCCTGATCATCGGCGGAGGTTTGGGAGGGATCATCCAAGAAATTCTTAAACACCCCGTCCACGAGGTGCATTACACCGAGATCGATCCGTTGATCGTTCACTTGATTCAGGCGAATCTCACCCCTCTTACCCGTCAGGAGCTGGCAGACCCGAGAGTGCGAATTCACATCCTTGACGGCCGGTTTTACGTTAAGAACGCAGCGCAAAAATTCGACGGGATTATCCTTAACCTCCCGCCTCCTTCTACCCTGGAGGTAAACCGATTTTACACCGTGGATTTTTTCAGGGAGGTTTCAAGTTTGTTGAGAAAAGGGGGAGTTCTGGCTCTCTCGGCTCCCGGTTCTGAAACCTACCTTGGCCCGGAGGTCAGAGACCTCAATTTGAGCCTGCTGCGGACGCTCCAGCAGGTGTTCCCATCGGTTGTGGTGATTCCGGGAGATATCAATTTCCTCCTCGCCTCGGCCGGTGCTTTTGATGGTTCAGCCATAGAAGACCTGCTGATCGAACGGCTTCGGGAAAGGAAGATTCAAACCCAGTTTTTAAATGAGTTCAATATAAGGCGAAAGCTGAACAAACAACGCCGGGAATGGCTGGAAGTTTCCCTGGAAAGGGGAGGGGTAGTCCGGTTGAATCGAGACTCCACCCCCTCGGGCCTTTACTATGGCATCGCTTACTGGAATGCACAATTTCATCCTTCCTTACAAGCCTTCTGGACCGGGATCGGGAGACTCCGTTTCTGGCATCTCGGCCTTCTGGTTTTGATTCTGGGGGGCGGGGGATTCATCTGGTGCAAAACCGGCGGCGCAGGAAAAAGAAGAAAGGTGCTCATCTGGGTAACGACCACGACAGGATTCTTTGGAACAGCCATGAGCATTCTTCTGATTTTCTCTTTCCAGACCCTTTACGGATATGCCTATCAATGGATCGGCCTCCTGATTGCCGCCTTTATGCTTGGGCTGGCCCTGGGGAGCTGGGTGATGACGACGGCGCTGGAAAGAATTAAGAAATTCAGGGGTATACTGATAGGGACGGAGATTCTTACGGTCTTATTTACCGTTCTGGGAATGCTTCTTCTTGCCGTGTTCTATTCCGCCGGAATGGGAACCCTGAACCTTTGGATAATGAAGCCCGGATTTTTGCTTCTCAGTATCATTTCCGGTTTCTGGGTGGGAATCGAATTTCCTTTGGCCAGCCGGATTTTCTCGAACGGGGGAAAAGAAAGATTAGGGCGGACTGCCGGGCTCCTTTATGCATCCGACTTATTGGGGGCCTGGGCCGGTTCGCTTCTGGTGGGAGTTGTTCTGATTCCCGTCCTGGGGATGCTTTCAACCTGCGGGGTCATCATCCTCCTTAAGCTGTCAAGCCTGGCGCTCATTATCATCTTTTCGGGTAACCTCTAAATGAGCCGCTCGAATATCTCGTAAGGATTGATCAGGGCCGGCAAGGAAAGGTATATTGTAGCGCAAGCATCGGGGTGGCCTCATTTTCCATAACCCCTCAGTTGCTCGTTTTCTCTTTCTCTCCTTCGGCGGGTTGGGGCTCGTTTTGGGGTTCATTTCCCGGCACAGCACTGGAGGGTTTAGGTCCCTCTGGCGCTGTCTCCACAGAGGGTTTGGTTTCCTTTGGGACTGCCTCTGTCGCGGACTCGCTCTCCTTTTGAGGCGCGGGCTCCGGAGGTTTGGTCTCTTTGAGGACCGGGGGCTTGGAAGGCTTTTCTTCTTTGGGAAGCACGAGGTTGATCACCTCTCCGGGTTTCCCCAATTGGCCCTGAGAAACTCCGTTAAAGAAAATCTGGATTCCTCCGGCATTTCCGATGGTGATATCAAACCGGCGCCGGGCGGACCAGGATACAGTCTCTCCGGGCTGGAGCAGGACGTCGATTACCGGCTGATCGTCGGGTTTAATTCGCAACCAGGTCTTTTCCGTCGTTACGACTTTGAGGATATGTCTTCGCTCTTTGGGCTTCTCCTCCTCTTTTGAGAGCGGCGTTGCGGCCAGAAGCTTCTCCCCTGGCTTCTTCTCCTTTTCGGGTGGGGGAGCCTTTTCCGAAGAAGCCGTTTCCCGAGGGGATGGACTCGCAGGCGGGGAAGGTTGAGCCGCGGGAGTTGAGGGAGGGGGGACATTCACCAAGAAAGGCGGTTGGGGGGGTGGTGCGGAACCCTTTTGAAAGAAGTAAAAGCCAATTGCCACGCCCAGGACGATGAGGGATAGGAAAACAACGTATTTAAGAATAGGATTTTCTTCCTGGACCGGGGCGGGCTCCTTAATTTTCGGGGGGGGAATTTTGAATAAATCGATTTGAGAATCGTACCGCGCGATCACCTCTTTGGGGTCGAGACCCAAATGGGAGGCATAAGTACGGAGGAATCCCCGGGCAAAGACATGGGCGGAAATCGCCTTGAAATCATCCCGTTCCAGGGCTTCGAGGTTTTCTAGGGTGATGCGGGTCACCCTGGCAACATCCTGTAGAGAAATATTTTGTCTTTCTCTCTCCTGCCTGAGGTACTGGCCCAGGGTAAGACCCCGCTCTTCGCTCACTGTTTTTCCCCCTTCCGTTCCGGAGGGGAAAGAGTTCGATGTAACCATTTCTTCACTCCATCGGCGGCCTTGTCGGGAATGGGACTTTCCTCGATATAAAAAAGGTCTCCCTCTTTTTCTACCTTCACCTTCTGTCCGATCCTTAGGTCTTTCGGGTGAGCGCGGGCCAGAATCATGCGGCCCTGCGGTGAACGCACGAACCCCAACTGAAGGGGGGAAGGAATACCTTCGGGGGTCGTGTACAGGGTCGTGAAGGTCTCCAGGATTCCAGAATCAACGGATGCGGGATCCTCGGGAGTCTCCTGGGGATCTATGCTTCCCGGGTCGTAAAGAGGCCTCCAGTAAACCGGAATGGCCCGATATCGATCGGTTCTTTCCAAAATGGTTACCAGATTATTGTTGGCCAAACCCCCGATATTCTGGGTGAGGCCAATTCTCGCTCCGGAGATCTGCCGCTGGGGTTCCATTTCCCCGCGGAGTTGCAATACCACCTCGGCAATTTGCGCCAGGCCCGAAGCGCCAACCGGATGTCCCCGGGACTTAAGGCCGCCCGAAGGATTGATGGGTAATTTGCCTTTGATCGAGGTCACGCCCTCTTCCACTGCCTTCCAGCCTTCTTTGGGCGGGAAGAAGCCCAGGTCTTCAGTGCCGATGATTTCAAAGGTGGTAAACGCGTCGTGAACTTCAGCAAAGGAGATATCCCGGGGGTTTACCCTGGCCATGCTATAGGCCTGGTAAGCGGCCAGCCGGGTAGACTTGAACGAGGTGAACGAATTCCGGTGACGGACGGCCAGCGTATCCGTGGCATGACCGAGGCCAGAGACCCTAATCAGCTTCTTTTCGGAGGTTAAGATCATCGCCACAGCCCCGTCGGTGATGGGAGCGCAATCATAGGTACGCAAGGGAGTGGAAACCCATTTCGATTGGAAATAGTCCTCTTGCGTGATCAGCTTCCGAAACTGGGCATAAGGGTTGAGGGAGCCGTTGTAATGATTTTTAATGGCTACCTTGGAGAGGACCGACTGCATCTGCTCGTCCGAAAGACCGGCGTCATGCTGGTATCTCCGGGTGATCATGGCCGCCAGGGCAGGCATGGAGGCGCCGTATTTCCGTTCGTTTCCATCGATGACTTCGGCCAGGATTTTTGTCGTTTGGGCCGTGGGGAGATGGGTCATCTTCTCGCCCGCAATGATCAAAACGTTCCTGTGGTACCCGGAAGCCACAGCATAAAAGGCGGATTCGAAGACCGCCGAACCGGTAGAAGAAGCAGTTTCCACCCGGGACGAAGGGATCCCGGATAACCCCAGACGGTCAGCGATCAAGGCCGCGATATTACTTTCGCCAGTGAACTCTTCCACGCTCATGACCCCGATGTAAACGTAATCGATGGCGCGAACCTGGGTATCGGTCAAGGCCCGGGAGGCGGCCTCAACCATGAGCTGGGGCAAAGATCTTTCACTTTTGCCGAATTTAGTCATCCCTACGCCGGCGACGTAAACCTCTGTGGCCATACCCTCTCAAACCTCGAATTAGGGCTGATTATACAGAATTAAAGCGGCTTTGTCGAGTAATGCAAATCGGGGCCACTCACTTTAAAGTGCTGGATCACCCGTGCCCGCGGGCATTTATTTTATACAGAAAGCTATATGTTGGAGGGGAGCCCTTGTCAAGAGAAAAGTCAACAAGGGGTCAACCAGGAGGAAATTCAACAGGCGGAAGTCTAAACCCGGGAAAGCTTTCTTTTCCTGCCCGGCGCGGGCGGCCGCACCGGGAAAGGGATTCTCTCAGCAAAAAACAGATCAAGGCCTGGAGGGCTAAATTTCCTTAAATGCCTCATCGCAGGCTTCGATGGTTTTCTCCAGGTCCCTCTGCGTATGAGCCAGCGATAAGAACCACGCTTCAAACTGGGATGGCGGGAGATAGATCCCTTGCTCCATCATCCGGATGAAAAATTGGGCAAATCGCTTGGTATCGCTCGTCTTGGCCGATTGGTAATCGGTGACCGGCCCACCGGTAAAGAAGATCGTGAATAACCCGGTGGCCTGATTGATACAGATGGGCACACCTCTCTCTTGGGAACATCGCAGGATCTCGCCGGCAAGAAAAGAGGTCTTGTTTCCCAGGTCCCGATAAACTTTTTTCGACTTTAAGACCTTGAGAGTTTCGATGCCGGCGGTCATGGCCAGAGGATTCCCGGAGAGAGTTCCTGCCTGATAAACGCCGCCCAACGGGGCCACTTTCTCCATAATGGCCCTCTTTCCGCCGTAGGCGCCCACGGGGAGGCCTCCTCCAATAATCTTACCCAGGCAGGTCAAGTCAGCCTGAATTCCGTACAGCTCTTGAACTCCCCCATAGGCAACCCTGAATCCCGTGATTACTTCGTCGAAGAGCAGGACAATCCCTTCATCATCGCAGACCTTCCTCAGCCCTTCCAAAAATCCCTTTTCCGGAAGGACGACCCCCATGTTCCCCACGATGGGTTCCACGATGATACAGGCGATCTGCCCAGAATACTGAATAACCAGATTTTTGACATCAGCCAGATCATTAAAAGGGACCGTTAGAGTATGCTTGGCCAAATCCTCGGGAACTCCCAGGCTGTCGGGGATGCCGAAGGTCGTGGCCCCGGAGCCCGCCTTCACCAGGAGGCTATCTCCATGGCCGTGGTAGCAACCTTCGAATTTAAGGATTTTGTCGCGGCCTGTATAGCCCCTCGCCAATCGAATGGCGCCCATTGCCGCCTCGGTTCCGGAGCTTACCATCCTCAACAGTTCCAGCGAGGGAAAGGCATTTTTCACTAACAAAGCCAGTTCAACTTCCAGCGGGTTGGGGGCGCCGAAACTCGTTCCTTTAGGAGCCGCCTTTTTCAGGGCCCCTATGACTTTTGGATGGGCATGGCCTAAAATCATGGGCCCCCATGAACCTACATAGTCGATATATTCATTGCCATCGACATCCCAGAGCTTGGACCCTTTCCCGCGGTCGATAAAGGCCGGCGTAATACCGATGGCCTTAAAAGCCCTGACCGGGCTGTTTACTCCCCCCGGAATGATTTCGAGGGCCTTCCGATAGAGGCCGGTGGATTTTTTTCTTTTCATTTTCTCCCTCCCGTATCGCCGATTTATCAAGCCGCTCGTTCGATTGCGGATCCCGAATCTCTTCTGTCCCCATCGCTCCACTTCCGGATATTCATGCCTCCAATCATCGTTTTCAGTGGAAGACGGGCTCATTCTTGCGAAACTGCCAGCGAGGTTGGGATACAAAAGATTGCCCGGGTCTGAATGCAGTTACTTTCTGAACCCGCGGGAGCAAATTCATTAACTGGCCTTAGCAGGCCCGGAAAAACTGGGCATTGAACCTGTTTTGTCATGCCTGCAAAGCTTGTCCCCGCGAAAGCCGGGAGCACGAGTCCGGTCTTTTCAAGATGTTTATAGATTCTCGCTTTTCCGGATGGCCGGTCTTCCGAGTTCTTCAGCAACTAGCAAGAATAGTATAGGAGAGATATTCTGGCACCTCAAGGGGAAATTTGATAGTAGGAGGAATCACGACCTTACGACCGCCCCTTACCGCCGCCGAGGTAGGCGTCCCGCACTTGGGGGTTTTGCAGGAGGTCTTTCGCCGGTCCCTGGAGAACGATGTGCCCTGTCTCCATCACGTATCCCCGATGGGATACAACGAGGGCCATGGTGGCGTTCTGCTCCACCAGCAGGATGGTTGTACCGCCGGTGGCGTTGATCTCTTTTATGACCCGGAACACTTCTTGAACGAGAATGGGCGCCAGGCCGAGGGATGGTTCATCCATGAGCAGGATCTGCGGCCGGGCCATGAGGCCGCGCGCGATCGCCAGCATCTGCTGCTGGCCGCCGGAGAGGGTCCAGCCGAGCACATGCTTAAGCCGCTCCAGGTCCGGGAAGATCTTGAATATTTTCGCCATGTCGACTTCCCGGTCTTCCCGCCTGACGCCGGACCGGTTGGAGGTCCCGAGGATCATATTCTCCCTAACCGTGAGGCCCGGGAAGACCCGCCGCCCTTCCGGCACATGAGAGATCCCCCGTTTGACGATGGCCTCCGGGGAAAGACGATGGATGGGCTGGCCGTCGAGAAGAACCTCCCCCTGCAGGGGGTGAAGCAGTCCGGAGGCCGTGCGCAAGGTCGTGGACTTGCCGGCTCCGTTCGCGCCCAGGAGGCAGACAATCTCCCCCTTCTTTACCTCGAGGGAGATCCCCCGCAGGGCGGTCACCGCTCCATAAGCGACGTGGATGTCCCGGATTTCAAACACCGAGGCCGACCTCCCGGTCACCGAGATAGGCCTCCACCACCGCCGGGTGCCGCAGCACCTCGTCCGCCGTCCCCTCGGCGATCTTCTTTCCGAAATTGAGGACGGTGGCGCGCCTGGCGACCTGGGAGACCAGGGACATGTCATGATCCACAATCAGGATTGTAAGCCCCATTTCGTTCAAGCGCTTCAGCAGCTGGATCAATTCCTGCTTTTCCGTT
>Ga0187770_10002436_pt1 | contig 10393 bp, 9 predicted proteins | sample 0116_SJ02_MP02_2_FD_133154 | JGI IMG/M metagenome (GOLD analysis project Ga0187770, IMG submission 133154) | Tropical peat soil microbial communities from peatlands in Department of Meta, Colombia - 0116_SJ02_MP02_20_MG | ecosystem: Environmental > Terrestrial > Soil > Wetlands > Peat | place... | reverse complement strand
TGAGGAAAAACGTCGCCTTGACTCCTTTGGCTTTCAGGACATCAAGGATCTGGGCAGTGAAGTTGGGATCGGGGCCGTCGTCGAAGGTGATGGCCACCGTCTTCGCCATCGAGCCCCCGTACTGCGCCACCTGATAGGGAAGCGGCAGGGTATCGATGGTCTCGTCGATGATGAGACCAGAGGCGTCCACCGTCACTTCGCGCTCACCCTTCTGCGGACGCTGTTCGATATAGATGATCTCGCCGCTGCCTTCCATATCCACGTCATAGCCCGGCGAGAGCGGCTTGAGCTTATCGGGGGCATTGGCTTCGGCGGGAACATCGAACACCGCCCACAGCGAGCGGTCCTCCGAGCCCAAACGCCAAAGCGCAAAGGTGTTGATGCCGAACTTCTGGGCCGCGCGCATCTGGTTGAGCGCGGTCACACCGTCGAGCCACCACACGTCGTGGCGCTGGTTCTTCTCGTCCCGATAGGCGAAGTGCGGATTCATGCTGTCGCCATCGAAATCGGGCTCGGCTTCGGAGTCGTGTGCGGTCAGCCAGGCGTCCTGCACGGAGATGCTGCTGCCCACCTTGCCCACCCAGTCATAGCCGTAAGCGCCGATGCCGCACATCAGCTTCTCTTTGGGAACCAGCTTCAGCACGTTTTCCAGGTTGTCGACAAACCAGTCCTGGCTGGCGATGGGGCCGGCCTTGCTCGCGCCCGAATGCTGGTCGTAGTCCATCAGGATGAGACCGTCGGAATGGGCGGCCAGATACTTGTAGTCGAAGTCGTCATCGCCGGCGGGCACGTTGACGTAGAGCTTCAGCCCGCGGGTGTGCAGGTCGGATTCCAGTTCCGTAACCAGGGCGTTGAATCCAGGCTGCGCGCTTCCGGGAAACCCCTCGAGATCGAGGCTCAGCCCGCGATACTTGTCCGAAGCCAGGAAGAGCATGATCTGCTGCCGGAAGGTGGCGCGCGCCGCCGGATTCATCAGGAAGGGGGCCATGTCCAGCCACTCGTTGGTGATGGGCTGGAAGTTGTTGATCAGGGGGAAGACTTCGGTCTCCGCCTTGGCCTCTTTGAGAAACGGCATCACCTTGTCGTCGACCGGCCGGACCTGCCCGTTTTGCACCACGTCGAAGAACTCGTTCAGCAGGCTGACGCCCTGCACACGGCCATCGGCGGTCATCACGTGCAGCCATTCCGGAAAGAGCAGGTCGATCTGCGGGTAATAGGCCTTCAGCGCGGAAAAGCTGCCCGCGTCCCAGGTGACGTAAAACGCTCCGCGGATGCCTTCTTCCGAGTTCAGCACCACCTGCGACGGCGGGGTCTTGCTGCCGCGATGCGTGTTGGGATGCTTGGGAGGATGCTTGCGCTCCTTTTCCTTGATGGCGTGGTACGGGCGTTTCTGGTCGGTTAGCCGCAGGCTGGGCAACGGTGCGCTGTGCATCAGGGTGACGACGAATATGACAATCGACAGCGATACGATTGCCGCCGCCACGTCGAAGATGAGGCGCAGGCGCTTCCAGCGCTTCCTCTGCGGGTCATGGAAGATTGCTTTGGCCATCGATAAAAGACTGGACTAATCGTAAGGCGGGGGCACGGCCACGTCAAACTTAAGTCTTTCAAACATTTAAGATGCAAATCATCGATCAATGGTTTTCAGGCCGAGGCGGACGGCCTGGCCATGGATGCACAGCTTGACCCGCTATAGATCTACCGCCTGGCGGCATGTTTCGCTCATTTGATGCATCTGGCAAACGCCGGTCGAGGTGCCAGTACTCGGTACTTGGTACTCGGTACTCGGTACTCTATAGTTGCGGCGTGCGCCAGCTTGTGCGCCAGCACTTTCGCTTTTTCCTTGTGGCGACCGCCGCCGCCTTCGCTCTGCGCCTGCTCTTTCTCTGGAAATTCAGCTTTGTTGAAGGCGACTCGCTCATCTACGGCGATATCGCCAAGAACTGGTTGCAGCACGGCGCCTTCGCAATGACCGAGGAAGGCGCGCTCGTACCCACATGCATCCGCCTGCCCGGGTATCCGGCATTCATCGCGCTGATCTGGAAGGTTGCAGGCATCGATCATTACAAGGCCGTGATGGTCGCGCACATGTTCTTCGACGTCGGCACCTGCTGCCTGGTGGCCGCGCTGGCGCGCCTGGTGCTTTGGGAGCGAGCAACCCTAGCTGCTTTCCTGCTTTATGCGCTGAATCCGTATACAGCCAACTATGTGGCCACTCCGCTGAGTGAGACGCTGGCCATTTTCTTCACCGCGCTGGCGTTGCTGTTCGCAGTCAAAGGACTCCCACCCCCGCAAAACCGGGAAGCGTGGAGCACCCGCAGCTGGATCTTCTGCGGACTCGCTATCGCCGCAGGCATTCTGCTGCGGCCCGACGCGGGCATCCTGCTGGCGGCGATCGGCGGTTATCTGGCCATCGAGTTCTTTCGCCGACCGGACAAACTCCGGATCGCCTCCGCCATCGTCGTCGTGGCGGTGATTTCGCTGGCCCCGCTTGTGCCCTGGACCGTCCGCAACTGGCGTCTGTTCCACGTTTTCCAGCCTTTGGCACCGCGTTACGCCAACAATCCCTGGGAGTTTGTCGCCGCTGGATTCAATCGCTGGACCAAAACCTGGCTGGTGGACTACGTTTCCGTGGAGGACATCTACTGGAACGTCCCGGGCGACCAGATCGACGTCAACAAACTTCCACCACGCGCCTTCGATTCTGCTGAGCAGCGCGCTCTGACCGAACGGCTCTTCGCCGATTACAACGCAACCTGCGTCCGCTATTGCCAGATGACGCCTGAGATCGACGCCCGCTTCGCCAGCCTGGCCGCCGAACGCATCCACGACGCTCCGTTGCGCTACTACCTCTGGCTGCCGCTCGCGCGCGCCTCCGACATGCTGCTGCGCCCGCGCACGGAAGCCCTGCCTCTGGATTCGCACTGGTGGCGCTTTCGCAGCGATCCCAGGGACTCCTCGATCAGCTTGCTTCTGGGAGCCATAAACCTGGGTTATCTCCTTGCCGCCGCGCTCGGCCTGGCCAGGAGACGGGTCGCGTATGCAGGACTTTTTGTCTTGTGGATCGTGCTGCGTTGCGGTTTTCTCGCGACCCTCGAGAACCCGGAACCGCGTTACACCCTGGAATGCTTTCCCATAGTGTGCGTCTTCGCCGCCGCCGGCATGGCCAGGAAGCCTGCTGTAGAGACGTAGCGAATCTGATCGCTACTCCAGCGGCGGGCGATCGCTCATGCGGAAGTTGGTTCGGAAGTGCTCGGACAACAGGTTGATAGCGGAGCGATTGTTCTGAGGGTCGGTCTGCGCCAGGTAGCGCATGGCCTGCACCAGCACGCGCTGGCCCTCTACATACCTGGGGTCAGGCTTGGCCTGGCGCTGGATACTTTTTGGTCGGGGAATGACTGGAATCGTGAAGAGCTTGGCCATGAGTGCGTGGGCCTCGACGTGCTTACGAACAGCGGCAATTTTTCCGTCCGCTGAGTATATCGCCGCTGCAACTCGCAGACTACTCTTTTCTACGGTCGCGCAAAAGGCAACGGTTCAAAATGAACCCTGGGGGTTAACGAACTTGGTTCGTCCGCTGGTCTTCAGCTTGAATACGTCTCCGGCAACGCCCTGGTTGAGCTTGATATTGCTGTACTTAGCCAGCCGGTAGTCGCCCTGCGGTTCCACCAGCTGCTGCTCGACGGAAATGCCGCGCGCGGGATCGATCCACAGGATGATGTGGTCGAAAATGTTCCTGCCTTTAGCGGTTTTCGGGACCAGGTTTAGCTTGGCGGCCCGCACCCCGCCAACCTCCTCATAGCCCTGAAAGCTCACCTCGAATGACTTTTCCAGGTCGTGCCCGCGCCCGCCGAATCCCAGTACCAGGAAGCTCTCTACGTCGGCGCGGTTCTTACCGGTGTTATATACCGTGACCTGGTCGATCCTGGGCTCGTATACCTGCACCTTACCGTTCTGATAGAGGACGTACTTCTGCGCCGGCTGGGTGACATCGGCGGCCATCTCCGTTTCCTTCGCGGACCGCCGGAAATACACCTTGCCCGATTGCGTATCAGTCTCGTTCACTACTTTGGTGTACTGGTCCCAGGCAAAGTCGGCCTCGGCGGTTTTGAAGGTGGCGGCGGCGGCATCCATCTGGCTCAGCACCTTTTCCAGATCAGCGGACGACGACGACGCCTGCGGCCCTTCCGCGACCAAGGTCCCCAAGACTGCTAACAGCGCTGCAGCAATCCCCAGCCAGGCTGCCCGTATCCTCATTCGGCTCCCTGCTTACTTTTCCAGCCAGACCTTGTAGGAAACCACGCGGCCCTTTTTGTCATAGACCGGCTCGTAGCGTGCGATCTCAACTTCGCCGGCAATGGGCTCGATCACCCGCTGGAGATAGGCCTGCACGGTGCCGGCATCCTTGCCGGTGACCCCCACGGCATCGACCTGGTAGATGTAGCCGTTTTGCTCGTCCGGAATCAGGACCACCCTGGTCGGATGCGGTATGCGCTCGATCGGTTTATCTTTGAAGTTGATCTTGTAGGGCGCCAGGAAAATGAACAGCAGGATGAGCGTGACCATGATGTCGTACGGGATGCTGCCACGCTCGTAACTCCACCAGATGAAGCTCGAGATGGTTTGCCACAGGCGCTTCATATGAGAGACCGATCCAGTGTAGATTCACGTGACTGGCTTGGCAATGCTGGCCCCCTGATGGCAGCAACAACGATCCAACCCGTGCCTGCTCGATGGCTGCAACGCGGCCTGCTGCTGCTGGCGGCGCTGGTGGTTCTGCTGATAGCACTTTTCATCCTCAGGCCGGTGTCGGTACTAGCCACCATTGCCACCGCGGCGCTGCGGCTGCGCGGCATCGAGAGTTGCTATGTGCAGCTTGGGCCCAATCGTATTCATTACTTTGTTGGCGGCACGGGCGAGCCGCTGGTGCTGGTCCACGGCCTGGGCAGCAGCGCGCTGGACTTTGCTCTGCTGATGCCGGCTCTGGCGAAGCACCATCGCATCTATGCGCTCGACCTTCTGGGCTACGGCGCCTCCGATCGGCCGGATATCGATTACTCGGTTGGCATCCAGACCGGCGTTCTGCGCCAGTTTGTGGACACCCTCGGGCTCAACCAGGTCGACCTCGCCGGATTGTCGATGGGCGGGTGGATCGCGCTGGAATTCACCGCGCAGTCTCCCGATCGCGTCCACCGCCTGGTTCTGCTCGACAGCGCAGGAATGAAGTTCACGCCTACGTTTGATGTGCAAATGCTTTCCCCGTACACCATGGCGGAAGCACGAGCGATGGAAAGACTGCTGACACCGCATGCCGAACGCATTCCGGCATTCGTCACCCGCGACCTGCTGCGCATGCTGCGGCAGGAACGCTGGATCATTCAGCACACCGTTGCCAATATGATGACCGGACGCGATGTGCTGGACGGCAAGCTGGCGGACGTCCGCATGCCCGTGCTCCTGATTTGGGGCAAAGAGGATGTGCTGACGCCTCTGTCGGTGGCCGAAGAGATGCACCGCGAGATGCCGCAGTCCGTGCTGGTTGTGCTCGATGGCTGCGGCCACGTCACCCCCCTCGAATGCCACGATCCGGTGCTGGCCGAGATGCAGCGCTTTCTCAACGCCAACCCGCCGCTGCCGGCAGGGGTACGCGAAGTTCCATCCCCCTAGTTGTCATCCTTCGCGAGCCAAAGGCGGGCGGAGGATCTGGCGAGAACGCCTGCACCACCCAAACTGGTCGGGTCGACTATCTGGGGAATTCCCCGATCACCCAATGAGCCGATTCTTCCTGATCTTCTCCACGCCCAAATACGGCCTCAGCGCCTCGGGCACGACCACGCTTCCATCCGCCTGCTGATAGTTCTCGACAATCGCCACCCAGGTCCGCCCGATCGCCAGCCCTGATCCGTTCAGCGTGTGGACGAACTCGGTCTTGCCCTTGCCTTCCGGCTTGTAGCGGATGTTGGCCCGCCGCGCCTGGTAGGCCTCGAAGTTTGAGCAAGAGGAGATTTCGCGGAACAACTGCTGGCCCGGCAGCCAGACTTCGATGTCGCAAGTCTTCGCCGATGAAAACCCCATGTCGCCCGTGCACAGCGCCATCACGCGATAGTGCAGCCCGAGCTTCTGCAACACGGTCTCGGCGTTGCTAGTCAGTTTTTCCAGTTCGTCGTAGGACTGCTCAGGCCGCGCGAACTTCACCAGCTCGACCTTCTGGAACTGGTGCTGGCGGATGATGCCGCGCACGTCCTTGCCGTAGGAGCCGGCCTCGCTGCGGAAGCACGGCGTGTAGGCGGTGAGCGAGATCGGCAGGCTCGCTGCATCGAGCACTTCGTCCCGATAGAGATTGGTCACGGGCACTTCGGCGGTGGGAATCAGGTAGAGGTTCTTGTCGCCGTGCGGCACCTTGAACAGGTCGGCTTCGAACTTGGGCAACTGCCCAGTGCCGTACATGGAATCGGCATTCACCATGTAGGGCGGCAGGACTTCGGTGTAGCCGTGCTCGCGGGTGTGAAGATCGAGCATGAAGTTGGCCAGAGCGCGCTCCAGCTTCGCGCCCAGGTCCCAGTAGACGGCGAAGCGCGCTCCCGTCAGCTTGGCGGCGCGTTCCAGGTCGAGGATGCCCAGCGCTTCGCCCAGCTCCCAGTGAGCTTTGGGCGCAAAGTCAAACTTCGGAGGCTCGCCCCAGCGCCGGACTTCCTTGTTGTCCTCGGCCGTCGCGCCCACGGGCACGCTCGCATGCGGGACGTTAGGAATCCCGACCAGAAGCGCACGCAGCTCTACATCGACCTGCTCTGCAGCTTTTTCATGCTCCTGGATCTGCTCGCGCAGGGTTTTGGTTTCCTCGATCAGCGCCGCGGCATCCTGCTTGTTCTTCTTGAGCTGCGCGATCTGCTCCGAGGCGCGATTGCGCTTGGCTTTCAAGTTTTCGGCTTCGGTGATGGCCTTGCGCCGGCGCGCATCCAGCTCGCCGAAGCGGCCGATGATCTCGCCGGGATCGAGTCCCCGCTGCCGCATCTCCTGCTCGATCAGAGGCAGGTTGTCGCGGACGAATGACAGGTCGAGCATAGAAACAGTTAATCTACCGGAAACGAAGGCGGAAGAAAAATCGCACGAAACGCAAGGTCCCTTCGCTCGGGCTCACGCCCTCGGTCGGGATGACAATTGATTTTGTGACGGCAACGCCCTCGGTCGGGATGACAATCATTAGTGGCGGCACGACCGCTGTCGTACACTAACCTCGTCCCCATGAACGAGGCTGCCCCGTGAGCCCGCCGCCTAATGTGCCCGACCTGCGGGTGAGCATTGCCGGCATTGAGCTGAAGAACCCGGTCATTGCCGCCAGCGGAACGCTGGGGTATGGCGTGGAGTTCGAAGAGATCGTCACCCTGGACAAGCTGGGTGCGATCGTGGTGAAAGGCCTCTCGCGCGAGCCCATGCCGGGAAATCCTCCGCCGCGCGTCTTCGAGACCGCCGCCGGCATGCTGAACGCGATCGGGCTGCAGAACATCGGGGTGCGCGAGTTCGTCTCCGACAAACTGCCCAAGCTGCGCCGCCACAAAGACCTGGTGGTGATCGCCAACGTCTTCGGCTGCACGCTCGCCGACTACATCGAGGTCATCACCGTCCTGAACGACGGCGAAGGCATCGCCGCCTACGAACTCAACGTTTCCTGCCCCAACACCGACGTCGGCGGCATCGCTTTCGGCAGCGATCCCGATGTGCTGCAGGAGCTGGTGTTCGCGGCCACGCGCAAGGCAGAGCGCCCGGTAATCGTGAAGCTTTCGCCCAACGTGACCAGCATCCCGCAGATGGCGACCGCAGCCGAGCGCGCCGGCGCCGACGCGATCTCGCTGGTGAACACCTTCGTGGCCATGGCCATCGACCCCGAGACCCGCAAGCCGCGCATCGCCAACATCACCGCCGGGCTTTCCGGGCCGGCCATCAAGCCCATAGCGCTGCGCATGGTGTACGAGGCGGCGCACGCGGTCTCCATCCCGGTGATCGGCATCGGAGGCATCACCACCGCCACTGACGTCGTCGAATACATGCTCGCCGGCGCCACTGCCATCCAGATGGGCACCGCCAGCTTCTGGGACCCGGTGGCGACCGAAAACGTGGTGCAGGCGCTGACCAACTGGTGCATCGAGCATCGCGTGGAGAAGATCACGGAGCTGATCGGAGGCTTGCAGGTCTAGCCCGCCATGCACGCTGTCAGCCCGGTGGTGCTCTCTGATGCCCGCATTCTTGCCGCCTACCTGATTTTCTTCGGCAGCTACTTCGTTTTCGCCCTGGGCAAGTTTCCGGGGATGAAGATCGACCGCCCGGGTGCAGCCATCATCGGTGCGGTGCTGATGTTCGCCCTGCGCATCGTGGGCCCGCGCGATGCCGTCGCCTCCATCGACTTTCCCACCCTGGTGCTGCTGTTCTCGATGATGCTGATCGTCGCCAACCTGCACCTGGCGGGCTTCTTCGACTGGCTGACGGAATGGATCATCGCGCGGCTCAAGCCCCATCACCTGCTGCCCACGGTCATCTTCACCAGCGGACTGCTCTCGGCGTTTCTGGTGAACGACATCATCTGCCTGATGATGACGCCGTTCGTGCTGCGCATCACCCGACGCCTCGGCCTCGCGCCTATTCCCTACCTGCTGGCAATCGCGACGGCCTCGAACATCGGCAGCGTCGCCACCATCACCGGCAATCCGCAGAACATGCTGATCGGCTCGGTCTCGGGGATCTCGTATCTCGATTTCATCGCGCACCTTGCGCCCGTCGCCTCGCTCAGCCTGTTCGTGGACTGGGCGCTTATCCACTGGATGTTCCTGCGCGGCGGCCTCGATCGCGTGGAGGCTGCGGTTGCCGGCAACGGCCATCGCGAGTTTGGCAAGAAGCCGATTGTGGTGCTGGCGCTCGTGCTTCTGGGGTTCTTCGCAGGCGCGCCACCGGCGATGGTAGCCGCCATCGGCGCGGCGCTGCTGCTCATCACCCGCTCCGTGGAGCCGCGCAAGGTTTACGACGAGATCGACTGGGGACTGCTGGTCTTCTTTCTGGGACTGTTCATCATCGTGGGCGGCGCCGAGCGCGCCGGACTTACCGAGACCTTGCTGCGTCCCATAACCGTGTGGAACCTGCACCGCATCCCGAGCTTCGTCGCCGTCACTGCTGTCCTCTCCAACATCGTCAGCAACGTCCCGGCGGTGATGCTGCTGAAATCGCTGGTCGCGGGATTTCCCAACCCTCACACGGGATGGCTGGCACTGGCCATGGCTTCGACGCTGGCCGGCAACCTGACCATTACCGGTTCGATCGCCAACATCATCGTGGTCGAAGGCGCGCGCGCCGAGGGTGTACACGTGGGATTTCGCGAGTACTTCCGGCTGGGTGCGCCCGTGACCGTGGCCACGCTGGTTTTGGGATCGGTCTGGCTGTGGGTGGTCCGGTAGGAGACGCGGGACGAGTGATCTTCCTGCTTCCTGCGTCCTGCCCCCTCCTACTTCAGCTTGAGTTCGTTGGGCAGGCGGTCTCTGATCTCTGCCGGCAGGCGGTCGGAGAGCAGGCGGGCGCGGCTTTTGGCGGCGTCGAGTACGACCATGGGCACGGGCGTGACGATGGCGACGATCAGCCATAGCAGCGCGGAAAATGCGAAGCCGGCCAGCGCCACGATCTCGAGCAGCAGCGCATGCTGCGGGGCGAAGCGGCGGATCACGATGAAGGCCAGCAGGAACAGGGCCGCCGAGATGGTGGCCAGCACGATCAGCGAGATATCAATCGAGCGGTGCAGGCGCTGGCGGGAGCGGCAGCGGGCGCAGGCAGTGAAGTGGGCATCGTAGTCGCCGCGCATTTCTGGCGCCAGGCCGGAGATATCGTAACGCCAGCCCGCCAGGATGTCGCCGACCACCGGATCGACGCACTGTTCCTTCATGCTCCCCGTTGTGTTACAGCCGAATGGCTTCCATCGCCTGCCACTGCGACGCCAGCATCAACCGGTTGTGCAGCAGACTGCGGCGAGGAGCCAGGGCCCGTTCCGCGGCTTCGCGCGCGATCTCCGGATGGTTGTTCTCCTCGGAAAGGTGCGCCAGAACCACGAAAGCCGCACCTCCATCATAGTCGCTGGTGAAGAATTCCGCGAGCGCGGCGTTGGAAAGGTGCCCGACGCGGCTCATCACCCGCTGCTTCACCGACCACGGGTATCGCCCGATGCGCAGCATTTCCAGATCGTGATTGGATTCGACCATTAGCACGTCGGAATCGCGGATATTATCGCGCACGCTGGCCGGCATGTAGCCCAGGTCGGTAACGATGGCCAGCTTCATTCCTTCGACGCGAAAGGCGAAGGCCACCGGATCGGCGGCATCGTGCGGGATGGTGAAGGGCATCACCTGGATGTCGCCGATAT
>Ga0187770_10002435_pt1 | contig 10394 bp, 8 predicted proteins | sample 0116_SJ02_MP02_2_FD_133154 | JGI IMG/M metagenome (GOLD analysis project Ga0187770, IMG submission 133154) | Tropical peat soil microbial communities from peatlands in Department of Meta, Colombia - 0116_SJ02_MP02_20_MG | ecosystem: Environmental > Terrestrial > Soil > Wetlands > Peat | place... | reverse complement strand
GTGCACTCGCCAAGCTCTTCGCGGATGAGTTGCATAGCGGCGGCGCGCTCCGCCGCGGGAACGGCGTCAGCGATTGCTGGAGCAGTTGGAAACGATGACTTGCGATGCGAAATGGTCGGCTCCCCCAATTCAAAAAGCAGCGGCGCGGGCTCTGGCTGGGGTTCTTGAGCCTCGGTGGCTAAACTGGCTTTCGGTGCCGGGTCCACGGGACGGCGGTAAAACTCGGTAAGGCCAAGTTCGCGGTAATAGCGAACGCGCTCCAGCAGCGCCTGGTGAGTTGCGAGATCGAGCGATTGCGTCAACCTTTTGACTCCACCTGTCCAATGCCTGATGGCTTGATTGTAGCCGGTTTCGTTTGTGACGGACAGGCAATACGGATAGAATGAGACACGAAATGAATACACCTGTTGAAAATGCGCCGCTGCTCTCCGTCGTTGTGCCGGCCTACAACGAAGAGGCCACGCTGTCGAAGATTGTGGCGCGCCTTTTGGCGGTTCCCGAAGCCGGCGAAATCATCATCGTCGATGATTGCTCCCGCGATGAAACGGGCGCCATCGCCGACCGGCTGGCCAGGGAAAATCCGCGCGTCAAAGTCGCCCATCACGCCGTCAACGCGGGTAAGACCGAAGCGTTGAAGACGGGCTTTGCGCTGACCACCGGCCAAATCGTCATCGTGCAGGATGCCGACCTGGAATATGACCCGGCAGAGATCAGCGATGTGATCGCGCCCATCGTAGAGGGCGCGGCCGACGTTGTCTACGGTTCGCGCTTTCTGGTCCGCAAGGCCTCGCGCGTGCTCTACTTCTACCACTATCTGGCCAATAAATCGCTGACCTTCTTTTCCAATCTCTTTACCAACGTCAACATGACCGATGTCGAAACCTGTTACAAGGCTTTTCGCGGCGAGATCATCCGCAACATGATCATCACCAGCTCCGGCTTCGGCTTTGAGATTGAAGTCACGGCCAAAGTGGCCAAGCTCGGAGTGGCCATTTACGAGGTTCCCATCTCTTATCATGGACGGACCTACGAGCAGGGCAAAAAAATCGGCATGATGGACGGCCTAGCGGCGCTGTGGTACATCCTCCGCTTCAACCTGCTGTGCAGTTTGAAAGCCTCCTTCAGCACCCTGCCGGAGGCGGGCAGCGAGCAACGCGCCGCGCGGCGGAAGAAGCACTAATTCCCGTCCGGCGCCACGGCAAACTTGTTCCACAAGCTGACGCAGAACCAGCCGGTCAGCAACAACAAAATCGGCTCAATCGGCAGGCGGTATCTCGGCCCCACCTCAATGACTGTGTGAACCGCCGGATACGACAAAAGAATTGCGAGAAACATCCAGGCGGCGGGATGCCGCTTACGCAACAGATCGAATAGCCCGGCAATCGCCACAATGGAGATTAAGATTAATGCGGCGGTTTGCCACCAGCGCCTCATGATGGGAAACCAAAACAGGGTGTAGCGCTGCACCGAGAGCTGCGCAAATCGTGCCGGATGGCTACGTATCCACGTCAGCGCCTCCTTTAGTCTGGCCTGGTTATAAGCCAACTCTCCCATTCGCCGGATGCGCTCATTCTCCTTCGCCTGCGAAAAGGGATGAGGAGATGAGGGCGACATGACATTGACCTCGTAATCTGCGCTGGCATTATCGTTGTTGGATACCGACAACTCCAGGCCGAAGTTGGAACGGGTCCAGATCACCTTGCCCAGCGCCTTGTAGTTTCTGTACGCCCATGGCGACAGGCAGATCACGATGAGGGCAACCACCGTTGCCATAAAAATAGAAAACTCGCGGCGCTTGCCAGCGAAGCAGAGCAGACCGAAGAGAAAACACGCAATCAGCACTTGCGAAACCACTGGACTGAGCAGGCATAAAAGACCGCAGAATAAGCCGAGCAGGATTCCGCCGCGCACAGGAAAGCTCGCTTGAACCCAGTAAACGCTGAGCAAGCAGCAGAAGATGACCAGGCCCAGCATGGTGTACGGCTGATCGAAATCCCCCGCGATCTGGTTATAGAAGTTAAAAGGAACAGCCGCGCCCACCAGCCCCGCAATCACGCCGGGCAGGATTCCCATTCGGCAGCGAACCGCCAGCAATGGCAGCAGAGCATAGGCCGCGGACGAAACGATGGAGGAGAGAATCGATCGCGCCAGATACCCGGCTAACCCGCCGCCCACAATGCGGATGATCAGCGCCATAAGCAGCGGCAGAACAGGAGTCGTATGCGCGCTGGGCCCTGTACCAGGGCCGAAGGCGTCCGCATAGGTGCCATGCTCAGCCAGTGAGGTCGCGATGAAATATGGTTCCACGCTGTCCATGCGCGTATGGTCCGTATTGTGCAAAGTAAGAAAAACCAGGCTGATACGCACCATGAGGCCGACGCCCAGGATAATCATCATCCAGAACTTAGTGCTTAATAAATAATGATGTCCCCAGAATTTTGTTTGACATGACATGAAATTTTCCTACATTGAACGTCATGGCTTCGTTGCGAAACCGATCCAGCATCGTCTGCATACCGAGCGCCATGTATGTCATCAACACCTGCAGCTTCGAATCCCGGAGGCGCGGACTGCCCCAGAAAATCAACGTCATGAAATTAATGCCGCCGGGCCAGGCTCACCGGAACCGCAGGATGAATAATTATAGGATCAACTCAGCAAGATGGGAATGGCTGGACCTTCAATCGTCGGCTTGACCACCGGCACATCGGCTTTGACGTAGGCGATCTTGCCAGCGTCAATCTCATCCTGGGCGATGCGGCAGGGTTTGGTGGATTGCGTGGGAACCAGTGCGTGGGCGCCGCTTTGTATCTGACGGGCGCGGCGCGCTGCCACCATCACCTTGCGATAGTTCGAGTCGAAGCCGGTTTCAATCGTCATCGGAGACCTCCTCAAAGTTTAATTGCCGCTGGCCTGTGGGACGCAGAATCCCGAAGGCCTCGAGCACGGGCTTCAACCGCTCCTGGGAGTTGACCTGCAGGCAGCCGGCGGCCACCTCCAACACCCTGTGCGGCCGGTATGCAATCGGCTCGGCGTTGCGATAGAACCGTTCGGCCAGCACAATGGCTTCCAGTTGAGCCACCGCCCGGTCCAGTACGTCATTGACCAAAATATAGCCGTATTCGCGATAATTCTCAATCTCCCGGCTGGCCGCGCCCAGCCGGTGGTAGACCTCCGCCTCGTTCACCACGCCTTCGGCGCGGCTGCGATTGCGCAGGCGGGTTCGCAACACCTGGGGGTTAGGCGGCAGGACAAATATGCTGACCGCCTCAGGCATGGAGGCGCGCACCTGTGCCGCTCCCTGCACATCGATGTCCAGTAAAAGGTCGTGACCCGCCAGGCGAGCCGCTTCGAGCGTCGCGCGCGCCGTGCCGTAGTAGTTGCCAAAAACCTCGGCATGCTCCAGGAACTTGCCTTCGGCTACCATCCGCTCGAACTCTTCGCGGCTGGTGAAGTGATACTCGCGCCCATCCTGTTCAGAGCCGCGCGGCGGGCGCGTGGTCCAGGAAATGGAAAACTCGATTCCCTTCAACTGCTTGCGCACCTCGCTCACCAGCGTGCTCTTGCCCGAGCCGGAGGGAGCCGAAATGATGAAGAGAATTCCTGCCACGTTGTAATTTTCCTTTGTGAGCCTTTGTTGAAGTGTACGCCCTGCGGGTCTGGTTATTCCACGTTCTGAATCTGTTCGCGGGCTTTTTCAATCTCCGATTTCATGGCCAGTCCCAGTTCGGTGATGCGTGTTCCCTTCCCTCCCGCGCCGCCGGACTTTGAGAGCATGGTGTTGGCCTCGCGGTTCATCTCCTGGAGCAGGAAGTCAAGTTTCTTGCCCACTTCGCTGCTGCCTTCGAGCAGCTCACGGAAGTGGCTTATGTGCGTCGTCATGCGCTCCAGCTCCTCGGCAATGTCGCTGCGCTCCACCAGAACGGCGACCTCCTCCAGCAGTCGCTGGCGATTGAACTCCGGCCCGGTAGCCGCCAGCAGCCGCTCGGTAAGCCGGGCCTGGTAGCGCTCCTCAACCTCGGGACGCAAAACAGCTACGCCCTTAACAGCCTCAGCCAGACGGTCCAGTGTTCCGCGCAGAACCGTCTCCAGCGCCTCGCCCTCCCGCGCCCGCATGGCCTTCAACTGCTCCAGTAGCGGCCCGATTTCGCGCAGTACGCTTTCCGTCAGCGCAGCCTGCTCCTCGTCGCCGTTCGAGCTCTTGTCGCTTTGCAATGCACCGGGCAAGCGCAGAACAGCGTTCAGGTCCGGCTGTTGGCCGGTGAGCCCATGCTCCTCGCGCGCCTCGGCAAAAGCGGCCAGGTAGCTGTTTACCAATTCCCGGTTGTATCCGGCCGCTTGCTGGCTGCCGCGGTCAATGGAGAGAGTCAGATCCACGTGGCCGCGAATCAGGTTGTCCTTGATCACCTTGCGCACTTCCATCTCCAGCGCATCCAGCCCTGAAGGCAGGCGCAACTGCACATCGAGAAAGCGATGGTTCACACTCTTGATGCTAAGCGTGTAGCCAAGCTGATCATTGATGCGAACCTGAGCCCGCGCAAACCCGGTCATCGAATAAATCGGCATCTTTCTACTTCCCGTTCCCGGTTCCGTTACTTTCCGGTACGTCCATGAACTGCAGTTGATAGAGCCGCTGATATGTGCTGGATGCGTTCAGCAGCTCGTCATGGGATCCTATAGCGGTAATGCGCCCGTCTTCCAGCACCGCGATGCGATTGGCGCGGCGAATGGTTCCCAGCCGGTGAGCAATCACCAGCACCGTGCGGTTCTGCATCAGGTTGGCCAGCGCGGCCTGCACCAGTGATTCACTTTCCGCGTCCAGCGATGAAGTGGCTTCATCGAGGATCAGAATCGGCGCGTTCTTTAACAGCGCACGCGCGATAGCCAGCCGCTGGCGCTCGCCGCCGCTGAGCCGGAAGCCTTTTTCGCCGATTACCGTGTCGTAGCCCAATGGCATTTGCAGGATGAAGTCGTGAGCCAGGGCATTGCGCGCGGCCTCTTCCACCAGCTTCATGTGCGTGTCGGGCTGTCCGTAGGCGATGTTGTTGCGCACCGTGTCGTTGAATAGGATGGTCTCCTGCGTGACCTGGGCAACCTGGCGGCGCAACGAGGCCAGCGACAAGTCGCGCAAGTCATGGCCGTCGATGAGAATGTGGCCGCTGGTTACGTCAAAGAAGCGCGGAATCAGGTTGGCTATCGTGGATTTGCCCGCTCCGCTGGGACCGACCAGCGCCAGCACCTCGCCGGCCTGAATGTCGAGATCAACATTGTGTAGAATCTGGTGCTCGCCCTTCTCAGTGGAGTAGGAGAAGCCCACATCGCAAAAGCGGATGGATTGATGAAAGCCCTTCAACACCTCCGGATGCTCGCGCTCCTTCACGTCGTCCTCGGCGTCGAAAAAGCCGAAGATCGACATGGATGCTCCCATGGCTCCCTGAAAACTGTTGTAAAAGTAAGCAAATTTCCGCACCGGGTCGTAGAGCTTGAAGAGCAAAAAGATGAACGCGCCGAAGAGGCCCAAGGTCATGCGGCCATGGAGAATTTCATCGCGCCCAATCCACAGCATCATGGCGATAGCCACCGCGCCGATCGAATCCATCAGCGGCGAGCTGATGGACTGTATGCGCACGCTGCGCAGATTGGCGCGGAATAGCCGCCTGGCCGCATTCCTAAAGCGCACAACCTCCCACAATTCGGTGTTGAAGGCCTTAACAATCCGGTTGCCGGTCACCGTTTCATGCAGGATGTTCTGAATCTCGGCCAGCTTATCCTGGCCGGTGCGCGTGCGCGTGCGGACCTCGCTGCCGATCTTGCGCGCAGAAGTGATTACGACGGGGATAAACAGCACCAGCGCCCAGCTGAGCTCTCCTCCGAGCTTGATGACGAATACCAGTCCTACAACGAAGGTGAAGAACTGTTGCAAGAATTCGCTGATGACTGTGCTGACTGCAACCTGCACGCGGTCCACGTCGTTGATGAGCGTGGAAAGAATCGTGCCGGTGGCGTGCTTGTGAAAGAAGCTCGCGGATCGCCGCAATGTGGCTTCATAAAGATCATTGCGCAGATCGGTGATGGTGCCGAAGCCGGCGTAATTGACCAGGTACGTGCCCGTGTAGTCGCACAAACCCTTGACCAGAGTGGCGGCCACTAGTGCCAGAGCCACTACATCCCAGGCGTTGTGTATGTGCAGAAAATGGGGAATCAAAAGTCGCAGGTCGATGTGCCATGGGCTTTTGGCAAGTCCCAGCGTGATGGGACCCTCGGGCGCGTCCGGCCTGAGAACCTGGTCGAAGATGGGCTGAAGGAGGAGGATGCGGAAGGTGTCCAGCATGCCCACCATAGCAAGCAGCATCACGCCGGGCAGCATTTGCAGCCAATATGGAAGGCCGTAGCGCAGTAGGCGCAAATAACTATTCATGCCTGTCGACCCGTCAGACGAACACTGGAGCCCATCCCCGCATTATATCTGGAGCGCGCTGCCGTTGTTTATCGGCAAACTGTGTTGTGTGTCAGTTTGTTCTACTGACTCACTGCTTCCAACTCCGGGAACATTTAGAATGTTCCTTGACGTATATTGTCCTGACGCCGGCTTGCCGGCGAGAAAGCGCGCCTTCATTTCCTATGCATCGCTGGTCCTCACTTTTCATTCCCACGCTCCGCGAGGCCCCGGCAGACGCCGAAGTGGCCAGTCACCGCTTTCTTGTCCGTTCCGGCTACATCCGCCAACTCGGCGCGGGCATCTATAGCTACCTCTTTCTCGGCCAGCGATCCATCAACAAGATCATCGCCATCGTGCGCGAGGAGATGGACCGCATCGGCCAGGAGTTCTACCTGCCTGCTATCCATCCGCGCGAGGTGTGGGAGCAAAGCGGCCGCTGGACAACCATGGGCGACACCATGTTCCGGCTCAAGGACCGCAAGGGCGCCGAGCTTTGCCTGGGTATGACCCACGAAGAGATTATGACCTCAATTGCGCGCAGCGAACTGCGCAGTTACAAGCAGTTGCCGCAGATCTGGTACCAGATTCAGACCAAGTTCCGCGATGAGCCGCGCCCCAAGTCGGGCCTGCTGCGCGTACGCCAATTCATCATGAAGGATGCCTACTCCTTCGACATCGACAAGGCCGGTCTGGACAAGAGCTTCGATCTGCACGATGCCGTCTACCGCCGCATCTTCACGCGCTGTGGTCTTAAATTCATCGCTGTCGAAGCGGACTCCGGTTCCATGGGCGGCTCGCAGTCACAGGAGTTCATGGTCTATACGGATGCCGGCGAGGACCTGATCGCCAGTTGTCCTATCTGCCATTACGCGGCCAATCTGGAGAAAGCCACTTCGCTTTTGGAGCCGGTCGTTGAGATGAAGCCTACTGGCGACGGCAAGCCGGAGCTGGTCTCCACCCCGGGCTGCGGAGCCATCGCCGACGTGGCCGCGTTCTTTAAAATTTCTCCAGCCTCCGATATCAAGTGCGTAGCGTATATGGCGCTGAAGCACGGCGCGGCGGGCCAACCAAGTTCATGGCACGCTGTTGCCGCCTTTTTGCGCGGCGACCATCAGGTGAATGAAACGAAGCTGCTCAGCGCGCTCGCCGCGGCGGAATTGCGCACCATGCAGGCCGAAGAGCTGGAGCAATTCTTCAAAGGTCCGGCTGGCTATCTTGGGCCTGTGGGTCTCAAACCCAATGCCAGGCCGCTCAGCGAAGGCCTTACCGTCGTCGTGGATAAATCCCTCGAAGGCCGCAAGAACATGGTCTGCGGCGCTAACAAGCTCGACTACCATTTGCGCAACGTCACGCCGGGCCGCGATTTCTCCTGGACTCTCATGGCCGACATTCGCAGCGTGAATGAAGGCGAGGCCTGCCCAAAAGACCGCTGCACGGGCAAACTGGTAGTCGGCAAGGCCGTCGAGGTCGGCCACATCTTTAAGCTGGGGTACAGGTACTCCGAATCCATGGGCGCGCGCGTGCTGGACGAAAACGGCAAGGAGATTACACCCATCATGGGCAGCTATGGCATCGGCATCGAGCGCATTCTGACCGCAGCCGTTGAGCAATCCAACGATCAAAACGGCTTCTGGCTGCCGGCCTCGATCGCGCCCTTTACAGTGATTATCACGGTCACCAACATGACCGATGCGCTACTCCGCGAGACCGGCGAAAAACTCGCACGCGAGCTTGAAGCCTCCGGCCTTGACGTGCTTCTTGATGACAGGGACGAGCGCGCCGGCGTCAAATTCAAGGATGCGGACCTAGTGGGCATTCCCTTCCGCATCACCGTGGGCAAGAAAGCCGCCGAGGGCAAGGTGGAGCTGGTGACGCGCTCGACGGCAACCAGCGTGGATGTGTCGCTGCCGGATGTGGTGAAGCTGGTGAAACAGCGCGTCGCGGAAGATGCGCTGCTGTTAACAGCAGAGAGTAGCCTGTAACTGGTCACTGACAACTGACCACTGAAAACTGTTAGCAGTTTTCAAGGAGCGGCAATGGCGTTGAAGATCAGGATTCCGAAGCTGAATAGCAAGCATCCCTGGATTTCCTTGCTGTTGTGGATCGGGCTGGCGGTTTTCGCTACTTGCGCGCTGGTGTTTTTTTCGGTCTTCGGCTATTTCTATATCACTTATAAGCACGTTGTGGACGACCGCCTCAAGCAGCCCATCTTTGCCAACACCGCCAAGATTTACGCCGCGCCGCGCGAGGTGCGCCCCGGGCAAAAGCTTACCGTCCGCCTGATCGCCAACGAGCTGCACTCGGCCGGCTATTCGGCCGAAGGCGCTTCGCAAACCTCCGACATGGGAACCTACAGGGAAGGCGTGCAATCCATCTCCGTGCATCCCGGTCCGCAATCCTACCACGCGCAGGACGGCGCCGTAATCCACGTCAGCAACGGGGTTGTGGATTCGATTACCGACGATCACGGCCAGCCGCTTTCCAGCTACGAGCTGGAGCCGCTGCTCATCACCGGCCTCAGCGACGACGTTAACCGCACCAAGCGCCGCCTGCTCAGCTACAGCGAGATTCCGCCGAATCTGATTAACGCGGTTCTGGCCATCGAGGATCGCCGCTTCTTCGAGCACAGCGGCGTGGATTACATTCGCATCTTTGGAGCGATACGCAACGATCTGACGCCGGGGCATCGCTTTGTCGAGGGCGGTTCCACGCTGACCATGCAGTTGGCGCGCGGCTTGCTTCTCACGCCGGAAAAGCGCATCAAGCGGAAGATCATCGAAATTGTCATTACCTTCCAGCTTGAACACCGCTTCAGCAAACAACAGCTTTTCGAGATGTACGTCAATCAGGTTCCTCTCGGTCAGCGCGGCAGCTTTTCCATCGACGGCTTCGGCGAGGCCGCGCAGGCCTTCTTCGGCAAGGACGTGCAGCAGCTTGACCTGGCCGAGGATGCTCTCCTGGCCGGCATCATCCAGAGCCCCAGCCGGCTGAATCCTTTTCATCATGCCGAGCGGGCCATTGAGCGCCGCAATCTGGTTCTCGATTCCATGGTAGAAACCGGCGCTATCACCAAGGCCGTGGCGGAGAAAGCCAAAGCGGAGCCCATGCACCTGGTTCCCGGCAGCGTGGACGCCAGCGAGGCGCCATACTTTGTTGATTTGGTTCACGATCAGTTGGTGCAGAAACTGGGCGAGCGCGACTTCAACCGCGAAGGCCTGCGCATCTACACCTCGCTCGATCCCGATTTGCAGCGTGAGGCGACGGCCGCTGTCGAATCCACCATTCACGTGGTAGACGAACAGGTCGACAAGCTGCACGCCCATGAAAAAAAGCTGGGCAAGAGTTACATTTATCCGCAAGTGGCCCTGGTGGCGCTCAACCCGCACACCGGCCAGGTGCTGGCGCTGGTTGGCGGGCGAAGCTATGGCAGCTCGCAGTTGAATCACGCTGTGGCCAAGCGGCCCACCGGCTCCATCTTCAAGCCGTTTGTCTATGCTTCGGCTTTTGCCACGGCAGCCGAGGGCACCATTCTGCCCGGACAAACCAGGCTCTTCTCGCCGCTGACCATATTGAAGGACGAGCAGACCACTTACGGAGCGGGTACGGAATACGAGTACACGCCGCACAATTTTGAAGATGAGTATTTCGGCGATGTGACAGCGCGTGAGGCCCTGCAACACTCGCTCAACAATGCCACTATCAGCCTGGCCTCGATGGTGGGCTTTGAGCGCGTGGCCAAACTGGCCCGCGACGCCGGCATCAAGGGTGTGCAGGGAACTCCCTCCATGGCCATAGGCTCCTATGATGCAACGCCGCTTGACATGGCCGGCGCTTATACCATCTTCGCTAACGGCGGCATGCGCCTGGAACCCTGGATGCTGGCCAGCGTCCGCACCTCAACTGGAGACGTCATCACCGACTATTCGCATGACTCCAAGCAGATTCTTGACCCGCG
>Ga0187770_10002433_pt1 | contig 10396 bp, 8 predicted proteins | sample 0116_SJ02_MP02_2_FD_133154 | JGI IMG/M metagenome (GOLD analysis project Ga0187770, IMG submission 133154) | Tropical peat soil microbial communities from peatlands in Department of Meta, Colombia - 0116_SJ02_MP02_20_MG | ecosystem: Environmental > Terrestrial > Soil > Wetlands > Peat | place... | reverse complement strand
GCTGAAGGGCCGGAACATTGAGTACGAAACCATGCCGGGCGAGGCGGCGTTTTATGGGCCGAAGATCGACATCAAGCTGGTGGATGCGATTGGGCGGTTGTGGCAGCTCTCGACGGTGCAGGTCGACTTCAACCTGCCGCAGCGGTTCGGCCTGGAGTACGTGGCGGAGGATGGTTCACGCAAACAGCCGGTGATGGTGCATCGCGCGCTGTTCGGCTCGATCGAACGATTCTTCGGGGTGCTGATCGAGCACTACGCGGGCGCGTTTCCAGTGTGGCTCTCGCCGGTGCAGGTGGCGATGATCCCGATCAGCGAGCGGCATGCGGAGTATGCGAACAAAGTGGCCGATCAGCTCAAGGCCATCGGCGTGCGCGTGGAAGTGGATGCGCGCAATGAGAAGATGAATGCCAAGATCCGCGAACATGCCATGCAGAAAGTGCCGTTCCTGCTGGTGGTCGGGGATAAAGAGGCTGAGGCTGGGAAGGTGAACGTTCGCACTCGCGGGAAAGAGAAGACTGAGGACATGGGCGCGAGCGAGTTCGTGGAGAAGATTAGGAAGCTGATTGCGGAGAAGAGTTCGGGAGTGTAAGAGCTCGCGTAGGGCGGCCGGAAGATGAAGTAGAAGTAAGAGAGCCACGTCGGAACGAAAACGCTAATGAAGATTCTTTGGCGGCCCGACAAGACGACGACCGCGATATGGATTGTTTCTTACCTTGTCATCAGCATCTCCTGTGTTGCCTTACGTCATCTGTCCAACTTCCGAGATTTACTAGTAGCCGGGACAATCGGCGTGGTTCTAGGGCTTGTGGGCACGTCAAAGGCATAATTCCGAAGATTTCAATAGATCACGCGGCGTAGAACTTCCCGCAGCCCTGCTTCGCTGCGCTCAGTAGGACAGCCGAGGCGGCTGTCCCCACATGAACCGTGCGGTACCATGTTTCCGTGCATGAACTGGCGGAGCGCGTGTTGGGGCATATCCGGCGGGAGGAATTGCTAAGGGCCGGCGACCGGGTTGGGGTTGCGGTTTCGGGTGGGGTTGATTCAGTTGCGCTTCTGCGGCTGCTGAATGAGTTGCATCAGGAGCTCGGCATCGTCCTCTCCGTTGTTCATTTCAATCACGGGCTGCGCGGTGCGGAGTCGGATGCGGATCAGGAGTTTGCTGCCGGGCTGGCTCGCGAGCATGGGTTGGAGTTTCATTGTGCGAGCGGCGAGGTGGCGCGCGAGGCGGCTGATGAGCGCTCCGGGGTGGAAGCTGCTGCGCGTGAGCTGCGGTATGGATTTTTTCGCCGGCTCCTGGGATCGGGTTCAGTCGATGAGATTGAGCAGGAGATGCCTCCGGGGCCAAAGCCCGAATCTCCGGGCGAGCCTACCAGCACCCTTCGGCTTCGCTCAGGGCAGGCTCCTGAAGCCGTGCCCTTCCCGGTCTTGAGTCCGGCGACGGCTGTGGGTACCCCAGGGGCTAAAGCCCAAAGTCTCCAGGTCTCTAATCGCAGCGCTGGAAGCGCTGCGCCACCCCAAGGCGAGTCCTCCAAGGTTTTTCTGAACAAGATCGCCACCGGGCACACGCTCGACGATCAGGCTGAGACCGTGCTTATGCGGGTGATTCGCGGGACGGGGCTGCGCGGGCTGGGGGGAATTTATCCGCGCATCGTGGTGGAGCATGAGGATGAGGAGGGCCACGGCGAGATCGTCCGTCCGCTGCTGGGAATCCGGCGGCGCGAACTGAAGCAATATCTAATCGATCTCAAACAGCCCTGGCGAGAAGACTCCTCCAATGTCGATTCCAAATTCACCCGCAATCGCTTGCGCAAGCTTGTGCTTCCGCTGTTGGAACTTGAGTTCAATCCCGCGGTGGTTGAGAGTCTCGCCGAACTGGCGGAGATTGCCCGCGACGAGGAAGACTACTGGGAGAACGAAATCTCAGGTTGGCTGGGGACAGTGGTGCAGTGGTCGCAACCGGAATGGATGCGCGGGCTTCCGGGCTTCGATGGTTCGCAAGCGCTAGTGCAGATTCAGCCTTCCCACCCCAAGTTGCCCGATCCTGAATTGCTGAAGCGCCTCGAGGCGTCCGGCCCGGCGGTGATGAATGCTTCCGTGAGCCGGCCTTGGCTGTTGACCGAGCCCCGGGCGGTGCAGAGGAGAGTGCTGAAGGCGATCGGTGAGCAGGCGGGAATTCCGCTGGAGTTCAAGCACATCGAGGAAATTTTGCGGTTCGCGGCCGAGGACGGTCCATCGGGTAAGGAGTTGTCGCTTCCTCTGGGTTGGAGAATCGTTCGTGAGCCGGAGGCGATGGTTTTTGTCACTCCTGACTTGCGGCGGCAGGAGCGGATTCCGGACTACGAGTACGCGCTGCCCGTGCCGGGACGTGTCACGGTGCCGGAGTTGGGGGTAGTAATCGAAGCGTTGCGCGTCACTCCAAGGTCGATCAGTGCAGGCTCGACTACTCCAGGATCGAGCGCGTCAGGATCGCAGGTGGCGGAGTATAATCCGCAGGAACTTCTTCGTGCAGAAATGTTGCCGGAACGGTTGATGGTGCGGAACTGGCGTCCGGGAGACCGGTTTTGGCCGGCGCATACGAAGTCACCAAAGAAGGTTAAGGACTTGCTGCAGGAGCGGCAGGTGGCGCGTCATCTTGGGCAACAAGTCCACAGGCTTTGGCCGGTGGTATTGAGCGGAGACGAGATCGTGTGGATGCGCGGCTTTCCGGTTCCCGCCAGATTACGCGCCACGGCGGAACAAGAGGCGGTGCTGATCCGCGAGATGCCATGGACAGTTGAGGAGCACGCGCTCTAAAGTTCGTCGAACAGGAGTCTGGTCTAATAGCAGTGCGCGGTACGCGACCGGGAGGCACGCCACTTCATGAACGGGTCGAGAGTCGAGCCACTTCGCCAAGTCATTGCGGCCGAGCAGATCCAGAAACGTGTGAAGGAACTCGGGCGCCAGATCTCCGATGATTACCAGGGACAGACGATCCAGGCTCTGGCTGTGCTGGAGAACGCGTTCATGTTCATGGCCGACCTGGTGCGGGCGTTGGAAGTTCCGGTGGTGTGCCAGTTCATCAAGCCGAAATACAGCAAGCAGGGCAACCAGGCAGGAGAGCTTGTGGAAATCTTTTTCAGCCATGAGCCGGATATTCGCGGGCAGCATATCCTGCTGGTCGAGGGCCTGGTGCATTCCGGGGTGACCAGCGAATTCCTGATGAACGATTTGCGCGCGCGCGGGGCGGCTTCCGTGAAGCTGGTGACGCTGCTGGACCGCCAGTCGGCCCGCCGCGTGGCCTTACAGCCGGACTACTTCGGCTTCCTGGTGGATGAGGCCTTCCTGGTTGGATACGGCTTAGGTGCGGTGGAGCAAACCAACCGCAATATCCCCTACTTGGCCGTAAGTCCGGTCCCGCAGATGACTTAGGTCACGTGGAGAGTGGCGCGCCTTTTTCCGAAGGAAAAGGTAGAATAGGGACCTCAGGGAATTTCGGTAGCGGTGCAGGTTGATTCTGATAAGGCAGCGAGCCAGACGTGCGATTGTTGAGTCGCAAAGAACGCTCGCTCAGGATGACAATCAAACTGCATCGCCAGCGGAATTTTCCTATCCAAATTGAGCGATCGGCATCTAAATTAGTGGTAGGAGCCTCGGGGGCCTGACGCATAGCAGGCGGGACCCCGGTATCTTCAGGAGCTTTTGGGTGAATTCAACAGTAAAGACCGTAGTGTTCTGGGTAGTGATTGGACTGTCCGCCCTTCTGTTGTGGACCGTGATTCAGCAGGGGCGCGGCGGGCAAAAGGACAAAGAAGTCAACTCTTCCCAGTTCATGAGTGAAGTGGCTCAGGGAAACGTGCAGGAAGTAACCGTTGATGGCCAGCAAGTGCACGGAAAATACCGCGACGGTTCCGCTTTCCACACCACTGTTCTCGTGAATTATCCCGACCTGTTCAAGACGCTCTATGAGAAGAATGTGTCGGTCAACGTCAAGGACGTCAACGGAGGAAGCTGGCCGCTGCAGTTGTTGGGGACGTGGGCTCCGCTGATTCTGCTGGGCGCCCTGTGGTTCTTCATGATCCGGCAGATGCAGACGGGCGGCAATAAAGCGCTGTCGTTTGGCAAGAGCCGGGCGCGGCTGCTCTCGATGCAGCAGAAGAAAGTCACGTTCAAGGACGTGGCTGGCGTGGAAGAGGCCAAGGAAGAGCTGCGCGAGATTATCGAATTCCTGCGTGAGGCGCAGAAATTTCAGAAACTTGGCGGCAGGATTCCCAAGGGAGTGCTTTTGGTCGGGCCTCCGGGGACTGGCAAGACGCTTTTGGCTCGAGCCGTGGCCGGCGAAGCTAACGTTCCTTTCTTTTCGATCTCCGGCTCGGATTTCGTGGAGATGTTCGTGGGCGTCGGCGCCAGCCGCGTGCGCGACCTGTTCGAGCAGGGCAAGAAGAACGCGCCGTGCATCATTTTCATCGATGAGATTGACGCTGTGGGACGGCATCGTGGCGCGGGCTTGGGTGGTGGTCACGACGAGCGCGAACAGACTTTGAACCAATTGCTGGTGGAGATGGACGGCTTCGAGTCGAATGAGGGCGTGATTCTCATGGCCGCGACGAACCGGCCCGACGTGCTGGATCCGGCGCTGCTGCGGCCGGGACGCTTTGACCGGCGCGTGGTGGTGAGCCGTCCGGATGTGCGCGGGCGCGAAGAAATCCTGCGCGTGCACACCCGCAAGATTCCTCTTGCAGAGGATGTCGATCTCTCAGTGCTGGCACGCGGCACTCCTGGATTTTCTGGCGCAGACCTGGCCAACATGGTGAACGAAGCGGCGCTGGCTGCGGCTCGGCAGAACCGCAAGGCTGTGCTGATGTTCGATTTCGAAGTAGCCAAAGACAAAGTCCTGATGGGCGTGGAGCGCAAGTCGCTGATCCTGTCGGATGAGGAAAAGAAGGTCACGGCGTACCACGAAGCTGGGCACGCGTTGGTGGCGGCGAAGCTTCCGGGCTCGGATCCGGTGCACAAGGTCACGATCATTCCGCGCGGCATGGCGCTGGGCGTGACCATGCAGTTGCCGATCGACGACCGGCACAACTACACCAGGGAATATTTGAAGACCGACCTGGCGATTCTGATGGGCGGTCGGTTGGCCGAGGAATTGTTCCTTAATCAGATGAGCACGGGCGCGGGAAACGACATTGAGCGAGCCACGGAAATGGCGCGCAAGATGGTCTGTGAGTGGGGCATGAGCGATCTTGGTCCGCTCACCTTCGGCAAGAAAGAAGAGCAGATATTCTTGGGCCGGGAGATCAGCCAGCACCGCGACTACAGCGAAGACACGGCCATTAAGATTGATGGCGAGGTCCGCAAGCTGGTGAACCAGGGTTACGAAACGGCGAAGAACATTCTGGAAGCTAACCGCGACACGCTGCAAAAGATTGCGGCGGCTTTGCTGGAGCGTGAAGTGCTGGATGCATCCGAAGTGATGCTGCTGGTGGACGGCAAGGAACTGCCTCCGATGAAGTCGCCTTCGAAGCCCGATGATGGCGTGCAACAAGTGTTGAAGCCAGAGCCGGGGCGGGGGATCGTGAAGGGCGGAGAGAGTCCGGCGCGAGCGTAAAGGCAGGTTCCGGTTCTTAGTTTTGGGCGGCCTCGTGGCCGCCTTTAGTTTTTGAGCAGGAATTATCCGTTTACGATCTTCATCATGTGCTCGGGATAGCGAAGCCCGGCGGCGGCGCCGGTGGGGAAGATTTCTTCGATGCGCCGCAGGTCCCCGGCGGTAAGCCTCAGGTCGATCGCGGCGACATTTTCTTCCAGGTATTTGCGGCGCTTGGTGCCGGGGATGGGTACGATGTTCCAGTCCTGAGCGAGCATCCAGGCCAGCGCCAACTGTGCGGGCTTGCAGCCTTTCTCTGTCGCAATCTCCTCGACACGGCGCACGAGGTCGAGATTCTTCTGAAAGTTTTCCGCCTGAAAGCGCGGCGAGAACCGGCGGTAGTCGTCCTCCGGAAGATCTTCGAAGCGCGTGAACTGGCCGGTGAGAAAACCTCGTCCGAGCGGGCTGTAAGCGACGAAGCCGATGCCGAGTTCGCGGCAGGTGGCGAGCAGTTCGTCTTCCGGCTCACGGCTCCAGAGCGAGTATTCGGTTTGCAGCGCGGTGATGGGATGAACTTTCACGGCGCGGCGAAGGGTTTGCGGCGAGGCCTCGGAAAGGCCGATGTGACGGACTTTTCCGTCTCGCACGAGCAACGCCAGCGCGCCGACCGTTTCTTCGATGGGCGTGGCGGGATCGACGCGATGCTGGGAATAAAGGTCGATGGTCCCAACGCCCAGCCGGCGGAGACTTCCCTCACAGGAGCGGCGGATGTAGTCGGGTTTGCCATTGACGCCGCGCGCCGTGGGATCTGCGGGATCGCGGACGATGCCGAATTTTGTGGCCAGCACAATTTGGTTGCGCTTACCTTTGATCGCGCGTCCGACGAGTTCTTCATTCGTGTATGGGCCGTACACGTCCGCTGTGTCGAGAAAGTTAATGCCGAGTTCGAGGGCGCGGTGAATGGTGGCAACGGATTCGTTATCGTCGCGTCCGCTGTAAAACTCCGACATGCCCATGCAGCCAAGGCCGCGGGCTGAGACTTTGAGACCGCTGCGTCCAAGTTCGCGAAATTGCATGATGGCCCCTCGCAAAGACAAAATTAGGGCGTAGTACCTTACCATTCTAAGAGATGCGCCAACCCCAGCCTTCGATGGCAGAATTCGTGAGTCGTGTGGTGCGGCACAGCATCATTCATCTACTGAAGTTATCCCTGATCGGAGGAACCCGTGAGTCAGGTGCCTACTTGGTTTGAGCGCAAGTTTGAGTTTTCGTTTCCAGTGGAGCTGCATCCGAATTTGCAGGCGCGTCTGCGCGGCACTCCCGCGAGAATCGAAGATGTGCTGCGTGGCCGTTCTCAGGCAATTCTGGTCAGGAAGCCGCAAGAAAAGTGGTCGGCGCAGGAACACGCCGGTCACTTGCTTGATCTCGAACCGCTGTGGCTCGCTCGAGTGGAAGATTATGTAGCGGCCAGCGCCCAACTCACCGTAACGGACTTGACGAACCAAAAAACCGACGAAGCCAGCCACAACGCGCGCCCGCTGGAACAGATTCTGGCGGAGTTCCGCGCTGCCAGAGCAAAACTGCTGGAGCGCGTTGACGAACTGGATGCCTCGCTGTTTAGCCGATCCATCCCGCATCCGCGTTTGAAGACGCCGATGCGGCTCGTGGACCATTTGTATTTTGTGGCCGAACACGACGATCACCATCTGGCGCGAATCTGGGAACTGGTCAACTCAATTCGGTAGAAGGGCTGGCCAACGATCGAAGATCGGGGCTGAACCGCGATTACTGGACCAGGATCAGCGGCTTGGTGCGGACCAGGACGTCGCCGATTTCTACGGCGGATACTCCCGCGGCGTCGAGAGACCGCGTGAGCTGCGCGGAGTCTTCGGGTGCGGCCGAGATCAAAAGGCCGCCCGCGGTCTGAGGATCGAAGAGAAGCGCTCTCAAGTCCTCGGGAACTCCATGGCCGTAACCGACCCCGCATTCGGCGAAGTCGCGGTTGTTCTTGAGGCCGCCGGGAATGTAGCCGGCGCGGACGCATTCGAGAGCTCCCGCAAGAAGTGGAATGCGGTTGGTGTGCAAGCGGAGTGATACTTCGGACGCCATTGCCATTTCGCGAGCGTGGCCGATGAGGCCAAAGCCGGTGACATCGGTCATGGCATGAACACGGAATTCCCCTTGCTGAATTACTTCCGGGGCTTGCTTGTTCAGCGTGGTCATCGACAGGACGGCAGCATCGATCCATGCCGGTTCAGCTTTTCCTTTCTTGATCGCCGTCGAGATCACGCCCGTGCCCAGCGCCTTGGTGAAGATGAGAGCATCCCCGGGCTTGGCGCCGGCATTGGTGAGAACTTTTTTCGGATGGATGAGGCCGGTGACCGCGTATCCGAACTTGGTTTCTTCGTCGCGGATGCTGTGGCCGCCGATCACCGTGCATCCGGCTTCGATCATTTTCGATAGGCCGCCGGCGAGGATGCGCTCCAAAATCTCCAAGTCAGCTTTCTCGGGAAAACATACCAGGGCCAGCGAGGTCAGCGGCCTCCCACCCATCGCATAAATGTCGCTCAGCGCATTGGTAGCGGCAATCTGGCCGAAAACATAAGGATCGTCGACGACCGGCGTGAAAAAATCGACAGTCTGCACCAGCGCCTGATCGGGCGCGATTTGATACACTCCGGCGTCGTCGGCGTGGTCGAAGCCGACTAGAACATTGGGGTCGTGTTGCCGGGCTAATTTCCCAAGCACCTTGTCCAGCGCCGCCGGACTCAGCTTGGAAGCTCAACCCGCCGCTTTCACCGATTCGGTGAGGCGGAATGGCTTGGTTTCGGGCATGCAGTCATTGTACCGTTGCGAGTACCGAGTACCGAGTTGCTAGTGCCGAGGACTGCCGAAGAACAACGGAAAGACGGGCAGATCAGACGAGCTACTTCGCCATGACATCGGTTACCTGGATGTCGGGATATTGATGGTTCCACTGCGCCGAGATGCTCTCAAACGTCAACCGAAACGGTTTGCTCTGGCCCGGCCCCAGCGGCGAAAGGCTGAAATCAACCGCCTCGGGATAGGGGCCGGTGGTTTTCAGGACCTGCAGGGGAATATCTTCTCGCTGAGCGAGTTGGCCCATGTCGTCTTTGAATTGAACTTCGACCCTCACGTGGGTGACAGTTTTGTTGCCTGAGTTCGTGATGGTTCCATCGATATAGCTCACGGTGGCTCCGACGAAGTTTTCGGCGGCGCTCATTTTGAAATCGGAGAGCTTGAGGTTGGCGGCGTAAGGAGGCGGTCCGGATGCGCTCTTGGGCTGGGTGCGGAGAAGCAGGGCAACGATAACGGCCAGCGCGATGACAACCGCCACGGCGATGGCGATGGTGCGCCAGCTGGAATCGCGATCTTCGGCTACCGGTGTTGGTTGGGTCAGGCCGCCCATGCAACTCGATTGTACTCTGGACGTCAGTTGCCGGTCCTGAAGAATGCCGCCAGGAACAGCGCGCCGAACAGCAGATCGACGCAGCCCAGCGCCAGATCTCCCGGGGTTAGGCGATGCTGTAGATAGAGCACGACGAAGGAAGTGCCGGCGCCAAATTTCTCGAGCACCGAAGGAATCATCATCGGACGAAGGCGCACCGGGTCCCGGGCAATCACAATGAATGCGACCTGGAAGGCCAATCCCACACTGACGAAGCCGTAGTAAAACGCGGGATGCGTGATCGGCGGAGGATCCTGGCGGCCGATCAGATCAAACATGAAATACAGCGGCGTGAGCACCAACACACCCCAAATGGCAGCAATCCAAAATACGATCCTGGCGAATTTCATGGAGGTTGATTATTCGCCGCCCACGGTGAGACCGTCAATGCGCAGCGTCGGCGAGGCTACTGAGCCGCGGAACTCGAGATCGTTGGCGATCTCGGAGATGTTGAAGAACATCCCTTTCAGGTTTCCGGCCACGGTGATTTCTTCGACCGGGTAGGCGAACTCTCCGCCTGAGATCCACAGGCCGGAGGCGCCGCGGGAATAATCGCCCGTTACCAGGTTTGCGCCGTGGCCAAGGAATTCGGTTACGTAGAGACCTTCCTTGATTTCAGAAATCAATTGCTTGGGCGTCCTGGGTCCGGGCTGCAGGAAATAGTTGCCGGGGCCTATGCCCGGCGTGCCGGCGAGCGCGCGGGAAGCGTTGCCGGTGGTCGCAAGGCCCAGCTTTTTCGCGGTGTAGGTGTTCATCAGATAAGAGCTCAACACGCCTTTCTCAATAACTACCGTTCGGCGCGTGGGTACACCTTCGCCATCGAAAGGGCTGGTGCCGAAGCCGCCGGGGATGGTGCCGTCGTCGATGATGGTGACGTTGGCACCGGCGATTTTCTGTCCCAGCTTGCCGGCGAGAAACGAAGCCCCGCGGTACACCGAGTCGCCATTCACGCCTTCGAAGATGTGCTCAAGGATTGACGTGGCCACCATGGGATCGAGGACGATGGGCACGTGCGCCGTCTTCGCCTTGCGCGCGCCCAGACGGCGCAGTGTACGCTCGGCGGCGATGCGCCCCACTTGTTCGGGAGGGTCGAGTTTTTTGAGCGCGCGTGCGACCGAAAACCAGTAATCCCGCTGCATCGCACCGTCGTCAGTCTGCGCGATGGGAACCGCGGAGACGGAGCAATACGACCGGCGGTATTCACCGACGAAACCGTGGGAGTTGGCGAGAATTTTGTGGCCGGAGGCAGCGTCAAACGATCCGCCTTCGGAATTCTTGATGCGCGGGTCGAAATCGAGGACGGCCTTTTCGGCGCGGCGGGCGTAGTCGATGCGGTCGGGGCCGGGCAGCGAATAAACGTCTTC
>Ga0187770_10002431_pt1 | contig 10400 bp, 10 predicted proteins | sample 0116_SJ02_MP02_2_FD_133154 | JGI IMG/M metagenome (GOLD analysis project Ga0187770, IMG submission 133154) | Tropical peat soil microbial communities from peatlands in Department of Meta, Colombia - 0116_SJ02_MP02_20_MG | ecosystem: Environmental > Terrestrial > Soil > Wetlands > Peat | place... | reverse complement strand
CTTCATGTATTCAAAACGGGTGCGACGACAGGGGGCAGAAATGCCAATCAGCCTTGGCTCCAATCCATTGCAGGCTCCTATCTCTTTGAGAGATGGGAGACCTGGGTAGAAATCAATCCGGAAACGGCAAAAGGCCTGGGAATCTCTGATGGAGATTGGGTTTGGGTCGAATCTCCTGTCGAGAAGATCAAGGTGAAGGCCAGATTATATATGGGCGCGATGCTCGATGTACTGAGCATCCCTTTCGGGGAGGGTCACCGATCAGGGGGCCGCTGGGCGAAAGACCTCGGCGAAAACCCGTATCGACTCCTCCAGGATGATCTCGACCCAATTACGAATTATCCAATTAGTGGGTCCACTCGGGTCAAGATTTATAAAGCCTATTTCAAATGATAAATGTTAAAGCTCAAATGGGAAAGTTCAAATCAATGTTAAATATTAAAGTTTAGATTCTAAAGATTTGGTTCGCTTGACGTTTGGTATTTTGGCTTGATTTGACATTTGGATTTTGGAATTTGAAATTATGGGGTTACTTATGCATCGATGGGGAATGGTAATCGATCTGGATAAATGCTCAGGATGCGCGGCTTGTGTCGTTGCCTGTCAGGCGGAAAATAACGCTCCCATCATCGGACCAGAGGAATCTGCAAAGGGCCGCACCATTCACTGGATCGAACTGATCCCCTATATCGAGGGAGAATATCCTCACATCAAAGCCCGACTCCTTCCGAGGCCTTGTATGCATTGCGACCATCCCCCCTGTACAAAAGTCTGCCCGGTCTATGCCACCTACATCAATGAAGAAGGTCTCGTTGCACAGATCAACCACCGGTGTATCGGTTGCCGATACTGCACCACGGCCTGTCCCTACACGGTCAAGTATTTCAACTGGTATGAACCCCGCTGGCCGGAGGAGATGAAGGGTTCATTGAATCGTGACGTCTCCATCAGAACAAAAGGGGTGGTAGAAAAATGCACCTTCTGCCATCACCGGCTTCTCAGGGCAAGAGAGAGGGCAAGGGCCGAAGGGAGGGACCTTCTCCCCGAGGACTATATCCCCGCATGTGTCCAGGCATGCCCAAGTGGCGCCATGTTCTTCGGCGACCTGAATGACCCCTTCAGCAACGTGTCCAAGCTGTCTCGGGAGAGAAGGGCCTTCCGTCTGATGGAAGAATTAGGAACAGAGCCCAAGGTGATCTACCTCTCGGAGGGAATGTGATAGAAGAAAAGAAGGTTGGATTGGAGGAGGATGCTATCCTATTCGACCCCATCAGGAGGACCGGGAGACCTTTTTACCTTACCCTCTCTATTCTGGTCGCCGTGATCCTCTGGGCGGCATTGGCCTACAATTATCAGTATCGCCACGGCCTTGGCGTGACCGGACTTGCCAGACCGATCTTCTGGGGGGTCTACATCACCAACTTCGTCTTTTTCATAGGTATCAGCCATGCAGGGACACTGATCTCGGCGATCCTCCGCCTCGCAAAGGCAGAATGGCGAAGATCGATCACTCGATCCGCAGAAGTGATCACTGTCCTCGTCCTCTTCTTCGGTGTCGGGAATATCCTGATGGATTTGGGAAGGCCTGACCGGATGTTCAACATCATCAGATATTCTCAATTTCAATCCCCGCTCCTCTGGGATGTGTCAAGCATTACGGTTTATCTCACCGCCAGTTCTGTCTATCTCTTTTTGCCTCTGATCCCGGATATTGCCCTGCTCAGAGATCATGCCGGGAAATGGCACTGGTTTTACCGGATCTTTGCCCTCGGTTGGAATGGAACAGAGAGACAGCACCGCCGCCTGGAGAAGGCGATTGCCTTCATGGCCATTCTTGTCATACCCGTCGCCGTCTCTGTCCATACAGTTGTTTCCTTTGTTTTTGCCATGACGATCCAGCCCATGTGGCACAGCGCCATCTTCGGCCCCTATTTTGTCGCCGGCGCCATCTTTTCGGGGATCGCAGCCTTGATCGTGGCAATGAATGTGATTCGGAAGGTCTACCACCTTGAAGATTATTTGAGGCCTGTCCACTTTAATAATCTTGGCATCCTCCTCTTGATCATGACGCTCCTGTGGTTTTATTTCACCTTTACCGAATACATCACCGTCCTCTATGGAGGAGAACCCCTTCACATGACCATCTTCTGGTCGAAATTTACTGGAAGGTTTGCTCCCTATTTCTGGGGGATGTTCGTCTTCTGCTTCGCCATTCCCTTGCCCATTCTCGCGTTTAGAAAAACCCGAACCATCGCAGGTACATTAATTGCTTCGATTTCTGTCATCATTGGTATGTGGTTAGAGCGCTTTGTGATTGTCGTGCCCACATTGACGACACCGAGGCTTCCCAATGAGACTGTCCTCTATTCTCCGACTTGGGTGGAGTGGTCCATTTTGGCTGGCTGCGTCTCTTTTTTCATCCTCCTCTATATGATTTTCACCAAGGTATTTCCCATTGTCTCCATCTGGGAGGTGAGGGAAGGAAGAGAGAAATCGATGGCCGAAGTCCAAGAACGAATAAGAACCTATTTGCCCGGAATAGGCATCGAATAAAGATCAATGAACAAACGGAACTGCGGTTATCAGGATACAAGGGAATCTGGATGCAGGACACCAACGACGGGGAGAAACGATGACGGGGCGACGCGGTGATCTTTCTCCGTGCCTGCGCGCTGAAGCGCTTCGGCGCGCAAGCGTGTCCCCGGGCCACCGCATCACCGTGTCGTCCCGGTGTCAACTTCCTGACAGCCTGATATTCTGATATCCTTCAACATGGAGTCTTTATGAATAAAGCAGTTATCGTTCTGGGAGCTATTATTCTTCTCATGCCTTCATTTGCCTTTGCCCAGGTTCTTCCCGAAGATCCTGCTAAAGGAGCTCGCCTCTTTGTCAGCAAGGGGTGTGTGAGGTGCCATGCCTTCAAAGGTGAAGGGGGGAGGATTGGACCTGATTTTGGAAGGGTGGATCTCGGCGATACCCAGTTGGATCTGGCCTCAAAACTTTGGAACCATATTCCCTCCATGATTGCGGGAATGGAGAGGGCGAGGATGATCAAACCGAATCTGACCGGCCAGGAATTTACCGACATCTCCGCCTATCTCTACTTCCTCAAATTCTTTGATGAGCCTGGAGATTCGGCTCCAGGAAGGTTGGCCTTTACCGAAAAAGGTTGCAGCACCTGTCATCCCCTTTCCGGGAAAGGCAAGGAAGGCGAACCAGGTCTGGATCAATTTCCACAAAATATCTCACCGGTTTACTTGAGTGAGATGATTTGGAACCATGGGCCCGTCATGATTGCCCAGATGGTGAGACTTGGAATGAAGTGGCCGACCTTTGAGGGAACGGAGATGATGGATCTCTTGGAATATATCAAAATCAATGCAAGGGGGCCGAGGGAAGCCGCTTTCATCACACCTGGAAACCCAAGGGAAGGTAGGCAAGTTTTTATGGGAAAGGGCTGCGTGAGATGTCACGCTGTCCGGGGCGAAGGTGGAAAAGGAGGAGAAGACCTCGGCAAGAGAGCGAAGACATTTTACAAAAGCCTCACCCAGATTGCTTCCAGTATGTGGAATAAAGGGCCGACGGTCTTGGCCAAAATGGCCCAAACCCAATCCGGCATTCCAAAATTCACTCCGAAGGAAATGGCGGATCTCCTCGCCTATCTCTACTTCCTCCATTTTGTCGATGAACCTGGGAATCCGAACAATGGGAAAAGGATCTTTTCAGAAGCGGGATGCTCAAGATGCCATGGTCTGGACGGGAAGGCGGGCGAATGGATGAACATCAGCCTCGCCAAGTACCAGAGGGCTGTCAATCCCATGGACATCGTTGCTGGCATCTGGAACCACAGCACAGAGATTGAACGGGCGATGAAGGAAAAGGGGATATCGTGGCCAAGATTCAAGAAAGGGGAGATGGCTGATCTTCTCGAGTTTATCCGCACAAAAAAATAGTGCAGCTTTGCCGGCACCCCCGGCAAAGAAAAAATCTTGTCTCTGTAGTGAAAACATATTTTATGCTCTGGTTGATAAAATAGGAGATCCTAAATGAAATACATCACCGTCCACCTCGTCATCAGCTTTCTCTGTTTGGGAACAGGCGCCATCCTATACCATCAAATTTCAGAGGCCGCAGTAAAAGAAGATTATGTCCTCCCAGGAAATGTAAAAAGGGGATGGGAGGTTTTCACAGCCAAGAAGTGTGGTTTGTGCCATTCCATCTGGGGAGAGGGAGGAAAGGGAGGACCTGATCTCGGGATCCTCCCGGAATCTTATGTCAGCCCATCGCAGCTCGCGGCCCTGATGTGGAGCCATGGACCGGAGATGTGGGGAAAGATGAGGACAAGAAGAATTCCCTCCTTGAAAATAGACAAAAGGGAGATGGCCGATCTCTTCGCCTTTCTATATTTCATCCGGTACATGGATGAGCCGGGAGATGCGAAAAGGGGACAGATGTTGATGGAATCCAAGGGCTGTGTAAAATGCCATGCCGTAAAGAAAGGCGAAAAAGAAGATCTTATCCGCTGGGGGATGTATGTGAACCCCATCCTCTGGGCTGAGATCATGTGGAATCACGCTCCTCAAATGGGAAAAGAGATCGAGAGATCGGGGATCTCTGGGGTTGAATTCAAAGGCAGAGAGATGGTCGATCTCATTGCCTATATCCGAAGCCTTAGGGGCAACATCGAAAAGGTTTACCTTTCCCCCGGAGATCCAACGTCAGGGGAAAAAATCTTCACCCAGAAAGGCTGTATTCAATGTCATGCTCCCGGCGGGAAGATGGATTTGGGGAGGAGAAAGGATTTTCCAAGGACCTTGGCTCAGCTGGCTGGGACGATGTGGAACCACTCCAACAAAATGGGGAAGGAGATGGAGGCAAAAGGCATCATCTATCCCTCCTTCTCTTCCCAGGAGATGGCTGATTTGATCGCATACCTCTTTTCATCCAGATATTTTGATGAGCCAGGGAGCCCTGCTCAGGGGAAAACCGTCTTTGCCGTAAAACAGTGCATTCTCTGCCACGCGAAGGGAGCTAAAGGACCAACCCTTTCAAACTTGAAAGGTCAAATCTCTCCCATCTTTATGGCCCAGGTCATGTGGAATCATGGGCCTGCAATGTTGGAAACGATGAGCAAGGCAAAGGTGCCGTGGCAGAAAATTAATGAGAAAGAGATGGTCGACCTGATGGAATATCTGAACCAAGGAATGCCATAGCTCAGATTTCATTTGAAATTTGAACTTTGACATTTGAACTTTCTGGAGGGAGAAGATGGTCTCTGCAGAATGGTTGAAAAAGACGGAATTATTTGGGACCTTGGATGAATCCCAGCTCAATGCCGTGTTGGCGCATTCTGCCGTCAAATCGTTCTCAGATGGGGAAACGATCTTCCTGCAGGGAGAGGACGCGAAGCGCCTCTATATCCTGATTGAAGGCACGGTCAATCTTGCAGTCAAAACCGAGGAAAAGATCGACCTCATCACATCCAAGATCGAGAAAGAAGGGGCTGTCTTCGGAATGCCCTCCCTCATTGAACCATTTCAGTATAACGTGACGGCGACTTGCTTGAAACCATCAAGAGTGCTGGTTATGGAGGCTGACCATATTAGGACGGCGATCAACAAGGACCCGAGAATGGGTATGGAGATCATGAGAAGACTTGCCTCGATCTATTTCAATCGCCTCAATGAGATGCGGGCAGGAGTCTCGAATTTTCTCAAAGCCTTTAAGACTAAGAAGCCATAACTTGCTCCAAGAGACAGGGAAACAACTTCATTGAAAGATAAAGCTGATCAAAATCGGTTTCGCGTCCAGATCCCGGACCAGCGCTGGTTCGAAGAGAATATCGGTTGTGAAAGCGCCTGTCCTGTCAACACCCGTGCCCCCCAATACATCTCTGCAATTGGGGAAGAGAATTACAACCTGGCCTTCGAACTCAACCGCGTGGATAACCTCTTCCCTGCCATCTTGGGTCGAATTTGTGTTCACCCGTGTGAGGCGAAGTGCCGAAGAGGACTCCTCATCGATTTACCCATCTCCATCTGTTCATTAAAGAGAGCCTGTGCCGATTTTAAGGTCCTTTCCCGTCATGAGAAGAACCCGACCAGAAAAATGGATAAGAAGGTCGCCATCATCGGCGCCGGTCCTTCCGGACTCTCCGCTGCAAACGATCTTGCCAGGATGGGATATTCCGTGACCATTTATGAGTCATTCCCCATCCCTGGGGGGATGCTCAACGTTGGAATCCCTCCTTACCGCCTTCCCAGGGAAGTGGTAAAGCAGGCAACTGAGGAGGTGGAGCGATTGGGAGTGAAGATCCTAACGGGAACGCCCATTGGAAAAGAGCTGAATCTAGAACAATTGCGAAAAGAGTATGACGCGGTCTATATTGCGGCCGGTGCCCATAAGGCTGAGAAATTGGGCATCCCTGGAGAGGACTTGAAAGGTGTGATCCACGGCGTAACCTTCATGCGAATGGTAAACCTGGGAGGGGATCTACAAGTGCAAGGGGCAAGAGTGGCTGTCGTGGGCGGCGGCAATACTGCAATGGACACTGCCCGCTCATCCTTTAGATTGGGGGCGAAGGAGGTCTTCATCCTCTACCGAAGGACACGAGAAGAGATGCCTGTGGATCAAAGGGAATTGGAGCAGGTTGAGGAAGAAGGGATCGAGATCCATTACCTCACTTCCCCTGTTCGGGTCCTTTCCAAAGATGGGGCGAGGGTTTCCGGGGTTCGGTGCGTTCGTAATCAACTGGGTCAACCTGAAAAGGATGGCCGTAGAAGGCCGATCCCTATCGATGGATCTGATTTTGAGATCGATATCGATCTTCTCATTCCTGCTGTCAGCCAATCTCCTGACCTCTCCTTTCTTCCAGAGGAGATCGGCCTTGAGATCTCCCGATGGGACCGTCTTGCGGTCAATCCGGAGACCTTTCAGAGTAATATCCGTGGCATCTTTGCAGGGGGGGACTTTGTCACCGGACCGAGAGATGTGATTAGGGTGATCGCTGATGGACGGAGGGCAGCCCTCTCCATTCATGCCTATCTCAGTGAAGAGACATTTAGGAAGAGGCCTGCTTACTTCTCCCATGTCCCAGAGGTCGGGATTGAGCGGGATCTGGAAAAGATACCTCGGCAGAAGATCGATACCCTTCCACTAAAGGAACGAAAGTCAATCCATGAGGAGGTGGAGCTGGGGTTCTCGAGGGAAGGTGCTGCCAAAGAGGCCATCCGATGCCTTCAATGTCACATCTTCACCATATTCGACCGCTCCAAGTGCATCCTTTGTGGTGGATGTGTGGATATCTGCCCAAAATCCTGTTTCCGGATGGCAAGGTTCGAGGAGATTGAAGGAGATGAAAGGCTCTCAGCAGTGGTCAAGTGCCTCTACGGGATTTATTTGGAAGAAGCGGAGAAACGCAACATAGCCACCGTCATGATCAAGGATGAATTCCGGTGCATCCAGTGCGGCCTCTGCGTTAAACGATGTCCAACGGGTGCGATCACGATGGAAGAGTACCATCGTGAATCAAGCCTCTACAGAGAAGAGGGATGATGAGAAAAGGGCTCCTTCAGCGCATCTCAGATTCGGCTCCATGGCGTTCCATCTTCCGGACCGGAATACCGGATACGGATCTGAAAAGATCCCTGCTGATCTATAACAACTTTTTCCTCCATATCTTCCCCGCGAAGATAAAGCGGCACGGCCTTCAATTCTCTTACACCTTCTGCCTCGGAGGAATCTCTTGCCTCCTTTTCATCGTCCTCACGGTCACCGGTATCCTCCTCATGTTCCATTACACCCCCTCCATCGAGAGGGCTTATTTCGACATGCAAGCCCTTGCCCTCATTTTCAATGGTAAGATTTTAAGAAACTTGCATCGGTGGTCTGCTCATGGGATGGTTGTGACTGTCTTCCTCCACATGGTCAGGGTATTCTATACTCGTTCATACCGACCTCCCCGGGAGTTCAATTGGGTGCTTGGAGTGCTCCTTCTCATTTTGACTCTCGGCCTGAGCTATACGGGCTATCTCCTGCCTTGGGATCAATTGGCCTACTGGGGAATTACGGTGGGGACGACCATAATGAGTTACACGCCCTTCATTGGGAACGATGTCCGGTTCTTTGTACTCGGAGCGGATGAGGTGGGGCATGAGGCTTTGCTTCGTTTTTATGTGCTCCACTGTGTGGTTCTTCCCTTTCTTGCCGGCCTGCTGATGGCCATTCACTTCTGGAGGGTGAGAAAAGACGGAGGAATATCAGGACCGCTCTGACATATAGAATGCGGAATGCAGAGTGCGGAGTGCGGAATTAAACTCTATTGATAACAGGTTCAAGAACCTCAAGGAGAAACTCCGGAATCCGAATTCCGAAATCCGAACTGGATAGAGGAGTGAAAATCAAATGGATCGGGACACGGACAAAGTCTTTATCAAAGGCCCAAGCAAGACTTACGGCATCATGGAGATCGTGGATGGAACTTCACCGATGGTCGAAAAGGCTCCTGAAGACACAGTGGAGACCTTTCCGCATTACATCATCCTTTTAGCCATTTCCTCTTTAGCCGTGACCTTCGCCCTGTTGATCATTTCTCTCTTCTTCGATGCTCCGTTGGAAGACCTGGCGAATCCCCTCGTCACCCCGAATCCGGGTAAGGCACCCTGGTATTTTACAGGGATTCAGGAGTTAATCCACTACACAAATAAACCGGTAATCCCTGCGATTATCATTCCCGTTCTCATTTTCATCTGGCTTTTCTTGATCCCTTATATTGATAAGAAACCTCAAACACGGTTCGCTTCACTCGTTAATCGGATCTTTATCGGCGGTGAGAAACGGAGAATATTGATCACCCTATTTACCATATTCACCTTTGCAGCTCTTATCTTCACAATCATCGGGTCCCTCTTCAGAGGGCCGAATTGGAGCTTTGTCCTGTTATGGAGATGACGCGAAAAAAATGGAACCCGAAGTACAGGCTGACAAAAAAAGCGTAACACGGAGAAGATTCATTGGTTATGCATGGATTGTCGCGGCGGCCGTTGTGGTCGGTGAATTGATCGGTGGCACGTTCGCCTTTCTCTGGCCGAGACGAAGGGGGCCGAAAACGGAGAAGATCTTCATCGCTGGGAAGGCCGCCGATTTCAAGGTGGGCGAGGTGGTCGACTTCCGTAGAGAAAAAACTTTTGTTGTGAAATTGGAGGGAGGGTTCTTAGCCATTTCGGCAATTTGTCCTCATCTCCATTGCATCGTCAACTGGAATGCGGTGATAAAAGAATTCGAATGCCCTTGCCACGGAGCCAAATTCAATCAATCTGGAGAGGTCGTTGCAGGTCCCCCGCCACGGCCCCTGGACCTTCACAAGATTGAGATTGCCGCGGGAAACGTCGTGATCGATACGGAGAGGGTCATCGAAAGGCAAAAATTCGATCCCTCCCAATTAATCAAGGCTTAGGGTGTTAGAAGACCCAATGGAAAAGAAGATCTTCATCGCAGCAATATTGACGGCGGTCGTCGCTGTCGTTTTAACTGCTTACTGGCTGACCGAACCCCATCGCGTAACGGTAGAGGCCGAAAGAATGAGGCTGAGAGATGCCGAAAAGGGGAAAACCCTCTACAGGACACATTGCGCGAGGTGTCATGGAGAAAAGGGAGGCCCTCACAAGGGAATCAGGCCTATCAATTCAAAGGACTACCTCAAGAAAGTGAACGATGCTGTCTTCTATAAAATCATTGAGCGAGGAATTCCTGGAACGGGAATGGCTGCTCTTGGAGACAAAGAGGGGGGGCCGCTGAATCCCGAACAGATCAATCAACTGGTGGCCTTCATTCGAAGTTGGGAGAAAACGGCACCCACCTATCCTGAAGAAGCATCCCCCAGGGAAAGGGTCCTTTTTGCCCAAGAAGAAGCAGCCTATGTCGGCTCGGGTGCCTGCATCGGATGCCATGAAAGCATGAACAAGAGCTACATTGACGTCTGGAAAAAATCTCCGATGGCACAAAAAGCCTTTTCTTTGGTCCAGAACGAAAGGGATCAAACCAAATGCATCCCCTGCCATGCGACCGGATACGACCCGGATAAGAAGACCTATCAGGAGAAGAATGTGGGATGTGAGGCTTGCCATGGCCCGGGTGAAAAATATTTGGAAATGATGTCCGGAGCAAATGCCGCGGAAGGCGGAAAAATAGCGAGGGAGAATGCTCGGAAATCCTGCTTTCGGTGCCATAAGGTCCATGTCGGAAAAGAAGACCATATTGCTTTGGCAAGAAAAGGAAAGCTCGCCTACCCCTAGTGGTGTACCCCATAAATGGAACTATGTTTGGAAATGATTATCCCCAGCAAAATAAGCTATCCAACTGCTCTTTGAAATATAGCGTTATTTCTGTGGTGCACCACTAGT
>Ga0187770_10002430_pt1 | contig 10405 bp, 8 predicted proteins | sample 0116_SJ02_MP02_2_FD_133154 | JGI IMG/M metagenome (GOLD analysis project Ga0187770, IMG submission 133154) | Tropical peat soil microbial communities from peatlands in Department of Meta, Colombia - 0116_SJ02_MP02_20_MG | ecosystem: Environmental > Terrestrial > Soil > Wetlands > Peat | place... | reverse complement strand
CGCGTCGCCCTGGCACTCGATCAGGCCCGTCTCCGTCTGGATGAGGGAAAGGAAGGTACTGCCTTGCCGCGCGACCCGGAAGAACTGGCCCTGGTGATGAAGTTACGGAACCTCCTGGCCGCCCCGCTGGTAGACCGCCAGCCCCAGGCTGCGCTCGACTATTACGGGCCCAGCACCGTTCTGGCGCGCCGGATTACACGCGCGGGAAGAGCGGCGGAAATGTTTGGTGCCATGCTGCCCGATCCGAATGCTCCGGCAATACCCGTCCCCGCACCGCCCAATGCCGCGCAGTTGATGGCCGAAGCATACAACGGAGCCGGCCGGGCGTTGAAAGCCTTAGGCCGGACACCGGAAGCCATGCAGGAATTCCAACTGGCCATCGACCTCACCGGGAAGCCCGGGATCCCCGGGGTCGGCAGCAGCCGCCCTGGAGCCACAAATTTCGCCGGCAATGCCAACGGGGGCGTCGCTGCGGAAGCCTTCATGGAAATGGTGAAGACCTCGCTCGCGCGGGGTGACTGTCAAGCGGCAAGTCAGGCTATGGCTCGAGGCACCGAGGCCCGCTTCCCACCGCAGATGGCCAGCGAGGCAAACAAACTGCAGTTCGAAATCGCCCGCTGCTTCCAGCAGTCTAGCAACCGGTACCACAGCCGTTGAATCTCGGCTGATGGTTTTATTTCTTCGCGGTCTCCACGGCTGAGGCACCCCCCGGCGGCATCACCCAATCATGGGATGCGCTGCCGGAGATGAAGCAGACGACGCTTCCTTCCTTGCGCGGATGATAGGCAGAAGAGATTTATCCCAGACTTTTCATGAACGCAGCGTTGTTAAACATGCTTTTCAGTAATTCCACGACGCCATCGCTGACAGCCTTCCGGTACTCTTCCTCGCTATAGCTGGATCCCCACCTGCTTGCCGTGCCTTTGAATCCCTGGCTGAACAAAACCTTCCCGGCTTTATCTTTCACCCCAATATCGGCGATGACCACGGAATCGAAGGTGTTTTTCTCTTGGACCCATAAGTTCATAAGGGTAATTTCAATGATCCTTTGAGCCTTTTCTTTGTCGTCGACGACGTTCAATCCCGCCCGGGTAAATTCCTTTTTAAAGGCCGCCCCGACGGAAGAAAGCACTTCCTGGGCCGAAGCTTTGGCCGGTACAATCTTGGGCTTTTCGCTATTCTCCCCGATTTGATCGGGGTTCTTTCGTTTGTCTATAATCGGGGAGATAAATATGGAGGAGCCCGGCCTCTCGGTCGGAGGGGTTACCATATTGGTGGGGGTATAGTCCATTTTCACCTGAACCAACTCCGGGGTTGTGAGGCAGCCGACCGATAAACCTAGAACGGCAAACATGAACATCATCTTCCATACAATTTTGCCCATCTTCTTTCTCCTTTCTTCATGAATTTAATTTACAGGGTACACTGGGCCTGCCCATCTGATTTCCTTTTGGTAACTTGGAATTTCCCACCTTGGAACCCTCTTTTACTTGGGACTACTTGCAGGTCTAAGAATACTTGATAAATCAGGGAAAAGAAATAGGAAAAAGCATGTATTTTGAAGTCTGAATGACCGTATCTAAAGCATAAAGGGGGATTTACGGGTCTCTCTTACGATTGCAGTATCGATCGTTTTCTGGGAGAGGCTTCGCCCAATCCTAACCGTCTCATCTTAGATGGTTGATCGTCCCATTGCTTGTGCCTCGACATCTGTGGATAACTTATAGAACCAATTGGGGGGACGCAACATTAGGGAGAAGTGGACCGGAGAAAGCCTCTCTGATATACTATGCATCGTAAAGTGTGACGGTGCATCTAGGAGAAAAGAGGAGGAAGAGTTTTCCCCATCCGGTGGTCTTGGAGGAAGTCATCATCCTGGAGGGGGGCCAAGACCAAGAGGATCCAGGGTCATCCTATTTGGGCTGAGGAGAAAATTATGATCATTGGGGTACCCAAAGAAATCAAGAAGCAGGAATATCGCGTGGCATTGACACCCGCAGGAGCGGACGCTCTGGTCCGGGCAGGCCATCGGGTGATGGTCGAGAATGGAGCGGGGGAAGAAAGCGGATTTAGAAATTCGGACTACCAGGCCGCCGGTGCTTCCATCGCCAGGTTTGTTCCCGAGCTCTGGGAAAATTCCGAAATGATCGTGAAGGTAAAAGAGCCCCTATCTTCAGAATATAGATATTTTCGGCCTGACTTGGTTATTTTTACCTTTTTGCACCTCGCCGCCGATAAACCGCTGACTTTGGCCTTGATGGAAAAGAAAGTAGTGGCCATCGCCTACGAGACGGTGGAACATCCCAATGGCAGTTTGCCCCTTCTGACCCCCATGAGCGAGATTGCCGGACGCCTGTCGGTTCAGGCGGGGATGACCTTTTTGGAGAAACCCCAGAAGGGGAGGGGGGTATTACTGGGCGGAGTGGCCGGGGTCCATCCGGGATCGGTGGTGATCTTGGGGGCCGGGGTAGTCGGAACCAACGCCCTGAAGAGGGCCGTCGGCCTGGGAGCCCGGGTGACCGTCATCGATAAAAATTTGGACCGCCTGCGCTACCTGGACGATTTGTTCCATGGAAGAATCGAGTCCCTCGCTTCCAATCGCTACAATATTGCTGAGGCCGTTTCCCAGGCCGACCTGGTGATTGGGGCCGTCCTGATCCCGGGAGCCCTGACTCCGCACCTAGTTACCGAAGATATGGTCCGCTCCATGCTGCCAGCAAGTGTGATTGTAGATGTGTCCATCGACCAGGGAGGATGCATCGAAACTATGGATCACCCCACCACCCACGATGCCCCGGTCTACATCAAACACGGGGTCCTTCATTATGCCGTAGCCAACATACCCGGAGCCGTTCCCCGCACCTCAACCGTGGCTCTGACCAATGCGACTTTGGCCTATATAGAAGCTCTCGCCAGGAAAGGATGGAAAGATGCAGCTTTGGAGGACCCGGCATTCGCCAAAGGGATCAACGTTCTGAATGGCCAAGTAGTTTATTCGGCGGTCGCGCAAGCTCATTCCTTAGACTCCACCCTCTTGGAAGAAATCCTTTAATACCTGCCGGTCGGGTCATCCTCCTCTTTTGGGCCGGTGCCTTCCATGAACCCGGGTCTGATTCTTTTAATCGGGGCGGAAATGGCCCCCTTCTCACCCAAAAATACAGGATTCAGGCGATCAAAATACGGGGTTTACCCCATTTATTAATTGCTAAATTCTGATAGATTAAGAATACCAAAAAGTCGGGTACACCAGAGAAAGCGACATTGCCATTTCGAAAGGAGGGTCCCTTGGCACAAAATCGGATTGTAGCCGATAAATGGCTGGCCAAAAACCGTCGGGATATGATCGTATGCCCCAATCAGCCCGGTCAACTGATGATTTCCAAGAATTCCTGCTCCAAACGATATCAGATGAGCAGGAGGGAAAACTTAAATGACCTCCTGAAAGGAGACTTTTTCCAGTATATCTACATGAAGGGCCTTTCCGTTTGCAAGGATTGTCCCATTGGAAGAAAGCTGTCCGTTGCGCGTCCAGCAGCTCGATTCCGGCCATCGCCCCGACCATAGAATCCAAAGTGGTCTCCTTTCTCATCTAAAAAGAAGTGCAGATTTAATTCCCCAAAGGGAGGCGGGGGAGATGGAAATTACCCATTTGACTCCCCAAGAAAAGCGGGGTCTGGTGGTGGTGATCACTGGCCGGGGAAAGGGGAAAACCACCACTGCCCTGGGGATTGCCGTCCGGGCCTGCGGGCACGAAATGAAGGTGGGGATCATTCAGTTCATGAAAGGGGATCTCTACTCGGGCGAGTGGGATGGAGTGAAGAAGATGAATTGCCCCATTGAATTGATCTCCACCGGGAAAGGGTTTTGCGGAATTCAGGGGAATCCCTATCCTTATCATGAGCACCGGGAGAATGCCCAGGGGGCCATTCAACTCCTTCATGAGAAGATGGAATCGGGGAAACTGGATCTCCTGATACTCGACGAAATCAATAACGCGCTCCACCTGAAACTGGTGGACCTGGATCAGGTTTTAAAAATCATTGACCAAAAGCCCCCCCTGCTGCACCTGGTACTCACCGGACGAGATGCCCATCCTCAAGTCATCGAAAGGGCTGACACGGTCAGCGAAATCAATGAAGTGAAACACGCCTACCAGAGAGGGATCGAACCCCAGCCAGGAATCGACTATTAGGATCCTGGGAGGTTTTTTCTTGTGCCCCGGGCCTCGAACCTCGGCGCGGTTTCATATATCCAAAATGACAAATGCTTCCCATCCCAGGTCGGTTTTCGCCAGGCGGAAACGATGAAGGGTCACCGCCTTAACGTCGACCCGCGGGTGGTGACGGGCCGGATCGAGTATTTCCCCCACGGCAGTGGCTTCCAGGATATAAGGTTTCGCCTTCTCCTGGAGCCGGACCTGCGGAGTCCGGAGCATTAATTTTTCAGAATCCTTGTAATAGATAAGCTCCTGCAAGAAATCGAAGAGCAGCATGTCCAGCTGTTCATTCTCCAGCCGCAACTTCCGCGTTTCTTTGGGCTGGATGGCGTCGAGCTCTTCCACCATGACGTTCATGGTAGCGTCGGCAGCCGAGCGGAAGGCATCTTCCAGGGTTTTTCCCCGGGCGGAGAAGGCAATGTCCGCGGTAGCAACATCCTCTAAGAATTCATAGGGCATATCCCGCTCAGGCCTCACAGTCTTTAAGCGCGCCGAGGATCATCGGGGCGAGGGATTTGATTCCTTTGCCGATGAATACCAGGGCAGTTGTTTCCTCCGGGAAGGGCTCCAGTTCCCACCGGCCGGCCACGAAGTTGAAAAGATGGGTCCCCTCCGGAAAGCGCACAAAGCCTTTGGCTCGGTAAACATTTTCGGGCAGGCGGCCCGCAAATTCTTCAAAAGATTGTTTTTGGAGAGGGACGCTAGTCCGATAAGAAAAGGATTCAAATTCGGGTTGATGGATATGCTCAGGGCGGCGGATTTCTCTCTCCCGGGCTATTCCGAATAGCAAGTCCGGGTCCACCCGGCAGAGGCGGGTAGGCAGGACGGGCGCAGTGGGGTTGAGCCGCCGGATCTGTTCCTCCACCCGGCCCAGGTCCTGCGGGGAGGCCAGGTCCACTTTGTTGAGCAGGACGGTGTCCGCATCCTCGATCTGCATGCGGGTCGTATGTCCCAGTTGCGGAAATCGGATCATGGCTTCGGCGTCGGCTACGGTTACGACCCCATCCAAGCGAACCCTGGGCAGGTTTTCCTGGATGTCGAAGATCAGGGCATCGGGTTCAGCCACTCCGGTGGTTTCCACGACGATCATCTCGGGGTCAACGGTATCGATGACTTCATCCACGGCTGCTTCAAACTCGCCCAGCAGGGAACAGCAGACACATCCCCCGCCCAGTTCGGCGATCCGGATCTTTTTCCCTTCGATGACTTTGCTATCGATGGCGATCTCGCCGAACTCATTCATCAGGATAGCAATTTTTCTGGGCACTGCCGCCAGGATATGACGGAGGAGCGTCGTCTTTCCGCTCCCCAGGGGTCCGGTGATCAAAGTAATCGGAGTTTTCACCTGCAGTTGCCTGTCAACTCGCGAATGAAGGAGCCGGAAGTCTGAAAGAAGAACCGAAGAACTTGTTCTGATTTCTGGCTCCTATATTCTGAATTCGGCTCTCATTACCCCTCCCCTCGCTCGAAAACTTCTCCAGCACTTTTGTTGGGACCCAGGGGCCGGAACGGTTCGCGCCGGCAGCATCGGCCGGGGTAGGGACCGGATAGCCGAAAGCATTTTCCATCCGCCGGAGGATGCGGGGAGCTTTTTCCCGCCTCTTCCCCGGAGAAACCAGCGCCTGATGTCGAGCGGAGCGTCCTGGCCCCCAGGCCTTGGCAAATGCCGATTAAAAATTGGGGGTGGCCAAGACCTTATTATCCCTTGACATTTCCGATGGGAACGAAACGTACCACCCGCTGGCTGATCCCGGCCTTGTCGGTGGCCAGGATGACATCCTCGATGTTCTTATAGGCTCCCCCGGCCTCCTCTGCCAGCCCCGGCCAGGAAGCGGTGCGGACGTAGATCCCCCGCCCTTCCATCTCCCGCTGGAGGTCCTTCCCGCGCCATATTTTCCTGGCCCGGGTGCGACTCATCGTCCGCCCGCTGCCGTGGGCTGTGCTGAAGAAGGTCTGGTCGCCTTGAGGGGTCCCCACCAATAGATACGAGCCGGTTTCCATGGACCCGCCGATGATGACGGGTTGTCCCACTTCCCGGTAAATAGAGGGGACTCCTTCCATCCGGGGACCGAAAGCCCGGGTGGCCCCCTTGCGATGAACCAGGAGGCTCCTGGGTTTTCCATCCACCAGATGACGTTCGAGCTTGGCGGTGTTATGGGCGACGTCGTAGACCATGTGCATCTCCAAGGCTTCTGCAGAGCGGCCGAAAACGTCGGCGAAGACTTCACGAATCCGGTGGACGATGACCTGCCGATTGGCAAAGGACATGTTGATCCCGCCTTTCATGGCCGAGAAGTAATTCCTTCCTTCAGGGGAGGCATAAGGAGCACAGGCCAGCTCCCGGTCCAGGATTTTGATCCTGTATTTGCTTTCCATGACCTTCAGAAAAACCTGGAGATAATCAGTGGCCACCTGATGCCCGAACCCTCGACTGCCGCAGTGGAACATGACCACCACCTGATTCGGGATGACGATTCCAAAGGTGCGGGCCAGCTCCGGGTGGATGATGTTTTCCGGGCGAGCCACCTGGATTTCCAGGTAATGATTCCCCGATCCAAGGGTTCCGATCTGGTTGAAACCGCGGTCGATGGCCTTGTCGCTCACTTGGGAGGAATCCGCCCCCTGGATGCAGCCCGATTCTTCAGTCCGCTCCAGGTCTTCCTCCCATCCATATCCATTCCGTATGCACCATCGGGCCCCCTCTTCCACCACTCTCCGGAACTCATTCCGGGTGATTTTGACGAATCCCGTGCTGCCCACCCCGGCCGGGACCCGCTCATACAGCCGGTCTACCAACTGTTTCAGATGGGGTTTGACCTCATCGTAAGTAAGATTGGTGGTCACCAGGCGCATCCCGCAGTTGATGTCAAAGCCGATGCCCCCCGGAGAAATCACTCCTTCCTCCGCATCCATTGCTGCTACCCCTCCTATGGGAAACCCATAGCCGAAGTGGCCGTCGGGCATGCAGAGAGCATACTTCGTGATCCCGGGAAGGGTGGCTACGTTGGTGACCTGGTCATACACCGTTTCGTCCATTTCCTGGATCAGCCTTTCGGTCCCGTAGATGCGGGCCGGCACGCGCATTCCTTCCTTGTAGGTGACCGGCAATTCCCACACCGTGTCGGAGATTTGCTCCATTACTTTAGGAATGGACATGAAAACCTCTTCGTTTCCTTCCCCTCCATCATCCCTCCTCTGTTGCGGATGGGAAAGGGAGGAGGACAAAGCTACGGTTTTTCAAAAAGTGGTCTTCATGAATTCCGCTGGAAAGACCCTACGACTGAAACGAGAGCGAAAAACCGCAACTAAGGGGGAGGGGCGCCGGGATGGCAGATTAAAACGGACAGGCCCCGGCGGAACAATCCCCGGCATACTCCGCCTCAAAAGCTAACAGGCCGCCCTGATCCACCGACCTTTCCTGTTCCCCGTACCCGAAAGACAGCACCTGTTCTTCCTTGCTTCCGTACCGGTAGATGGTAATCCCTTTACATTTCAGCCTGTAGGCCGACAGGTAAATTTTGCGCACATCCTCTGCGGTCGCCTCCCGGGATAAATTGATCGTTTTGGAAACCGAATTATCGCTATGCCGCTGAAAAGCGGCCTGGATTTCCAGATGCTCCCGGGGACGGACATCAAAAGCGGTAACGAAGACCTTTCTGACATCTGCCGGAATGCTTCGGATCTTCTGAAGGGAGCCCGATTGGGCAATCTGGGCGATTAATTCCCTGCTGTAGAACCCCCGGGATCTGGCTATCTCTTCAAAGATTGGATTTACCTCAAAAAGGCGGGTGCCGGATAGCACATTCCGGATAAAGCTGACTGCGAATAAGGGTTCGATTCCACTGGAACACCCCGCAATGATGCTGATGGTCCCTGTCGGAGCGATGGTGTTGACCGTGGCATTGCGCATTTTTAAATTTTTGCGGGCATAAATGGATTTTTCGAAATTAGGGAATACTCCCCGCTCTACGGCCAGAGCCGCAGAAGCTTTCACGGACTCCCGGTGAATGAAACGCATGAGTTTCCCCGCAAACTGGACCGCTTTGGGGGTCCCGTAGGGGATTCCCAGGCGAATGAGGAGGTCGGCAAATCCCATCACTCCCAGCCCGATCTTGCGGTTAGAGAAGGTAATCTCCTTGATCTGGGGGAGGGGAAACTTGTTTACCTCGATCACATCGTCTAAAAATCGGACTCCCCAGTGGACATACTCCTGCAGCTTCCCCCAATCCAGGGAATTTCCCTTAAGGGTCCGGCCCAGGTTGATGGAGGCCAGGTTGCAGCTTTCATAAGGCAGAAGGGGTAATTCCCCGCAGGGGTTGGTCGCCTCAATGGACCCTACCCGGGGGGTGGGGTTTCTCCGATTTATCTCATCCAAGAAAATCAATCCCGGGTCCCCTGTCAGCCAGGCGGCGTTCACAATCAGATCAAAGACCGTTCTGGCCTTCACCCTTTTGGCTTTCTTCCGGGTCCGGGGATTGATCAGGTCGAAATCCCTGTTTTCGGCGACCGCTTTCATAAACCGATCGGTGACCCCGACGGAGAGGTTGAAATTAGAAAAGCGGCCTTTTATAATTTTGGCCTCGATGAATTCTACGATGTCGGGGTGGTCCACGCTCAAAATTCCCATGTTGGCCCCGCGGCGCCTTCCCCCTTGAACGATGACCTCGGTGGCCCGATCAAATATGCTCATGAAGGAGATGGGCCCCGAAGCCTCCCCCTTGGTCGAGCCCACCAGGTCTTTCTTCGGACGAAGATGGGAAAAATTGAACCCCGTTCCGCCGCCCGTTTGATGGATCTTGGACATGTCCTTCAGGGCCTCGAAGATTCCATCGATGGAATCTTCCACCGGAAGGACGAAGCAGGCGGAAAGCTGGCCCAGGGAGGCCCCCGCATTCATCAGGGTAGGAGAGTTGGGCATAAACTCCAGATTGCGCATCATCTGATAATATTTTTCTTCCACCTCTTCCGGAGTCTGCGCAGAATGGAAATTCCTTTCGGCCTGGGCAATATGATGGGCGACTCTCCGGAAGAGCATGCTGGGCGTTTCCACAATATTCCGTTCATCATCTTTCAGTAGATAGCGCCTCTTCAAGACCTCCATCGTATTCAGGGGCAATTTCAAGTCATCTTTCAAGCCCAGAACCGATTTGGCTAAACGGAGCTCGCTGCGTCTCTCCCGGTAAAGAATATAGCTTTTGGCAATCTGGCTATATCCTTCACTCATCAGAACCATTTCAACCGTGTCCTGGATCGTTTCCACCTGGAGGGGCTTGTCCTTAGGGAGTCCGGCTAATTTCTGGACGACGATTCCCACGAGCCGGCTGGCAATCGTACCGGCTTGAGAGGAATCCTGGAGAACTTCAAATGCCGCCCGGTAAATGGCGTTTTGAATTTTTTCGGGGGCAAAGGGGACAACGGTCCCGTCCCTCTTGTAAACTTTTTGCGGGATTCGCCTCTTCTTCATCGATTCCTCCATGGGAGAGACAGCGTCAGGGTCAGGGTAAGTGTTCGTGCCTGTTCTGAAGAAGTGCGCTTTTGGTTTGGGAATCCGAACCCAAAGCTTCGAACTCAAATTCCCTCAGTTTCCAGTCCTCACCACTCATTACTTCAGTAGGGGAACGGTCAGACTCCCCTGGGGCATGAGAAGGACCCGGGGTTTAGGCCCAACCTTGGAGAAAGCCAGGTCCAAGGCTTCATTCATATCCTTCGCCGGAGTGAATAAAAGAGTCCGGGCCAGCCCCGGCTCCAGCCCGGATAGGAGGATAAATTGAGCTTTCTTCATCAACCGGGTAACGGCGTAGGCCTTGTGGCCTCCAACGACGAAATTCGCCCGCACCTCCGCTTCGATCTTTTCCGGAGTCTTATATTTCGTCATCCACTCCAGGTACAGATCATCCCCCACTCCCTCAACACATTCGCCGAGGATGATGACCACTCCCCCTTGGCGCACGGCCAGCGAGGCGTTGTCCATGGTTTTTTGGAGCTGGTAGACATTGATGTCTTTGGGATACCCTCCGCAGGTAGCGATCACCAGGTCAGCCCGGTCTTGAATAGGGGTGCCGTAAACGCTTTCCACAAACTTGCAGGCTTCCAGGTGGGCCTCAATGTAATCCCCGGCATAGACGCTCAAGAACTCTTTCTTTTCGTTGAGAACGACATTCACCAAGAAAGAGGGCCTTAACATCTCGG
>Ga0187770_10002429_pt1 | contig 10405 bp, 10 predicted proteins | sample 0116_SJ02_MP02_2_FD_133154 | JGI IMG/M metagenome (GOLD analysis project Ga0187770, IMG submission 133154) | Tropical peat soil microbial communities from peatlands in Department of Meta, Colombia - 0116_SJ02_MP02_20_MG | ecosystem: Environmental > Terrestrial > Soil > Wetlands > Peat | place... | reverse complement strand
GTGGGCGGACTCATCTCAGGACACCTGGGGCTGGGGCGGACGCGGACCGGGAGTGGAGCAGGCCCGGTTTCCTCCCTGCTGCTTGCCGAGGTACAGGGCCCGGTCGGCCAGATCCACCAGCTCTAGGCCATCCTCGGAGTCCGTCGGGTACGTGGCCAGGCCCAAGGTCACCGTCATCTTGCCGCCCGGCTGGGTGGTGCGGCCGGCGAAGGGATACTGCTCCACGGCCGTACGGATCTTCTCCGCCACCACGAGCGCGCCCTGGGCGTTGATTTCGGGCAGGAGGACCACGAACTCCTCCCCGCCGAAGCGGGCGACGATGTCGGCGCGCCGGGTGCTGGCCAGGAGGAGGCGCCCGACTTCCTTCAACGCCTCGTCCCCCTTCAGGTGGCCGTAGGTGTCGTTGTATCCCTTGAAGTCGTCCAGGTCCAGCAGGATGAGCGAGAAGACGCGCCGGTAGCGCCGAGCCCGCTGCACTTCTTTCTCCAGGTTGTCGAAGAAATGGCGGCGGTTGAACAAGCCCGTAAGATCGTCGCGGGTGGAGAGTTCCTTGGTCCGCTGGTAGAGCTGGGCGTTCTCCAGCGCCGCGGCCACCTGGTTGGCCACGGCTTGGAACAGGTCCAGATCCCCCAGGCCAAAGCCCTGCGGGTCCGGCTTCTGCGCGTTCAGGACCCCCATCACCTCGCGCCCTTTGATCCGGAGCGGAACGCAGATGAAGGAGCCGCGCTGCTGGCGGAACGACTCCTGCTCCAGGAAGCGGGGCTCGGCGCTGACGTCGGGCACTAGCATGGCCTGGCCGGTCTGGGCCACCAGACCGGAGATCCCCTCCCCCACGCGCAGGGTCAGCCCCAGGCCGGCGTCATCGGGGAAACCGAAGGCCGCCTTGACCACGAGGCGCTCTCCGCTCTCGTCCAGCAGCATCAGCGAGTAGGCGTCCACGTGGAGGGACCGCCCGATGAGGTGCAGGGCCAGGCGGAACAGCTCCTCCATGTTGAGCGTGGCGGAGAGCGTCTTGCTGAGGTTCAGGAAGGTGTGCAGCTCCGTGATGCGTTCCCGGAGGGCGCGATTCTCTGTCTCGAGCTCGCGGCTGCGGTCCTGGAGGAGCTCGATCTTCTCCAGCGCGCGGATTTCTCGGGCCTGGCCCTGGAGCTGCGCCTCCAGGTCCCGGACGCGTTGCCCAATGGCCTGCGCTTCCGCCCCCGTCCCTTCGCTGCCCACCCCGCGTTCCATGCCCTCACCCCGCGTCAGTTCAAGTAGTCTTTCAAGTGGCGCGTCCGGGCCATCAACCGCAGTTTCTGCTTCGCCCGCTCTTCGATCTGGCGGATGCGCTCGCGGGAAAGCTTGAGGCGGCGACCCACTTCCTCCAGGGTCCGCGGCTCCTCCGGGCCCAGGCCGAATCGCAGCTCGATGACCGCCCGCTCCCGCGGCCTCAGGTGCCGCAGCATCCGCTCCACCTCGTCGCGGAACGAGTGGGTGATGAGGTCCTGGTCAGCCGGCGGGATCACGCTCTTGCCGGCCAGCTCCAGCCCCAGGTGCTCCTCGGCGAACCCGTCGTCATTCAGCGAGGCCTGGGACTGGCTGCCGCGCAGCACATCCTCGATTTCGCCCGGCGTCAGGTGCATCGCCTCCGCCAGGGCCGCGTCGCTCGGCTCTTCCTGGTGCGCCTGGGTCAGATCGGCACGCAGCCCGCGGATCCGGGAGGCCAGCCGCGCCTTCCGGATGGGCAGCCGCACCGCGCTGCCGCCCACGGCCAGGGCCTGCATGATGGCTTGCCGAATCCACCAGACTGCGTAGGTGATGAACTTGACCCCGTGCTCCGGCGAATAACGGCGCGCCGCCTCCAGGATGCCCAGGTTGCCCTCATTGATCAGGTCCAGGAGCGACAGCCCGCACCCCTGGTAGCGCATGGCCACCTTCACCACGAAACGGAGGTTGGCCTCGACCAGCTTGCGGTAGGCGCGCTCGTCCCCCTGTTGGATCAGGCCGCCCAGGCGCAGTTCTTCCTCCTTGCCCAACAGGGGGATGCGCGCGATACGCCGGATGTAGGACGCCAGCGCATCGTCGCTGATCTCTTCATAGAACGAAGCCGAGCGTCGGGCCATCCTGGCTCCGCCAGTGGCTGCGGGTGCAGAGTGCGGCGGGCCTGAGCCGAAGGCGTGACCGTCGGCCCTGATGCGATCAGTCCTGGGGGGGCAGCACCACGAACCGCGAGTTCCCGTCCCTCCGCACCAAGAGCAGCAGGTTCTGCCCGCGCCGCATCCGGCCGAGGATCCGCGAGAAGTCGCGGGTACTCTTTACCGGCTCTCGGTTGACCTCTGTGATGACGTCACCCGGCCGGACGCCGGCCCGGGCGGCCGGGCCGCCCTCGGCCACGCCGGATACTATGACGCCGTCCACGTTGGTTATCCGGAACTGGTCCCGAAGCTCCGGCGTCAAATCCTGGACCGTCAGGCCAAACCGATCCGCCGCCTCGGCGGGCGCGGATTCCGGCTCTGATGCGGCGGCCACCTCGGCCGGCTGCTCGCCCAGCACGACGGTCAGCGTCGTCACCTGCTTCTCCCGCAGCACCTTCAGCAGCGCCGGGGAACCCACAGCGCCCCGGGCGACCTCGCGCTGGAGCTGATGGACGTCGCTGATCTTCGTCCCGTTGAACTCCTGAATGATGTCCCCGGGCTTCAGCCCGGCGCGCTCGGCCGGGCCGTCCTTCATCACGTTGCCGACCAGGACTCCGTCCTCCGGCTTCACCCCAAACTGGGTCGCCAGCTCCTCGCTGAGCTCCTGGATGCCCACCCCCAACCAGCCCCGGACCACCTTGCCCTGGGCGATGAGGCGATCCTTGATTTCCTTTGCCATGCTGATGGGGATGGCGAAGCCGATGCCCTGGCCGGTGACCACGATGGCGGTGTTGATCCCGACCACTTCCCCGCTCAGGTTCAGCAGGGGTCCCCCCGAATTCCCCGGGTTGATGGAGGCGTCCGTCTGGATGAAATCCTCGTACATTGTGATGCCGACGTCGGACCGGCCCACGGCGCTGATGACACCCACCGTCACCGTCTGGTCCAGGCCGAAGGGGTTGCCGATGGCGATGGCCCATTCGCCGATCCGGATCTTCGTCGAGTCCCCCAGCTTCGCCACGGGCAGATCGTTGGGCGCGTCGATCTTGATCACCGCCAGATCCGTCTTGGGGTCCTTGCCGATGACCGTGGCGGTGAATTTTCGCTTGTCGGAGAGCCGGACCTCGATCGCGTCCGCCTGTTCGATCACGTGATCATTGGTCAGGATATATCCCCGCTTGTCCACGATCACGCCGGAGCCGAGACTGCGCTGCTCGCGCTGAGGCTGCCCGCCGAAGAAGCGCTCGAAAAAGTCCTCGCCAAAGAAGTCGCGGAACTGCGGCGGAACCTGCGGGGCCGGCCGTCCTTCTTGGGGGTGGGGTCGCTGCGTGGTCGCGATGTTAACCACGGCCGGCTTCACGGACTGGGCCACCTGGACGAAGGCATCCTGCAGGCTTTGAAGGGCGCTCTTCCCTTCCTGGGCTAGAGCCGGCGCGGACAGGCAAAGGATGGACACGCATACCATGCTGGCCAGGCGCAAGCGTCCGGCCATCGGGATGGCTCGATGGACTGGGGATCTCACGGAAACCTCCTCAATTTCGGGCGATCCGAACAAAGGAAATACACTAGTACCATACGCTCACGACCCTGTCAAACGATGCAACCCCTAGTCGCCACCCACCAGATCGTCGGCCGTGCCGATCCGGCCGTCCGGCCCGCCGCTCACCACACTTACGCCAGAGCTGGTGCGGCGAATCTGGTAGGGATGACCCCAGGGATCTCGAAGGGGCTTCCCCAGGGCATCCAGGCTGGCCGGATACTCCCCCGTGCTCGCTATGTACTCTTCCACATCGCGCGCAAGCTCGGCAAGGTCGGCCTGGGCCCGCAAGGACCGCACGCGATCCAGCGACTTGGCGCCGGCCGCCGACAGGGGCAGAAGTCCCAGGGGCTCGGCCCGAAACAACACCAGGCTTCCCAGGAGCCAGACTGCTGCCAGCCCCCATCCCAGTCGCGCCAGCCACAGAGGCGGCTTCGCCGGGGCCCGCGCCGGCAGCTGGGTGGCCACGCGGACGGTCGGGGCCTTGGCTGGCGCCGCCACCGGCACCGCGCCAACCGGCGCGATCGCCCCGGCCGCGATGAGGGACGCGAGGCCGCGCATGGCTTCGAATTCGCCCAGGCCGCTCCTGTCCACCAGGTCCTGCACGGTGCCCTTGCCGTCCACGAGGTCCAGCATCTTGACCTCGCTGGGTTCCACCTTCTTCGGATTCAGTTGCCCGGCCCGGGACCCCACCTTGAACACCATGGCCGGAGAGGGAATCTTCTCCAGGATCATCGGCCACTCGTCCATCCGGCGGATCCCTTCCATGAGGACATTCTCGGCGCCGAGAGGGCCGATCTTCCCCTCGGCGAGGTCCACGGCCTCCGGCACGAACCGGTAGCGACCCGCGGTCCAACGGAAGGGCCGGTACACGGCTTCCTCCACCTCCTGAGCCAGCACGCTTTCCCAATCCTTCTTCTGAAGGAAGCCCCTCTCCGCCAGGATGGTGGGCAGTTTCTTCTTGCCGTCTTTCTGAGCGGTCAGTGCCTCCTGGAGCTGGGCCGACGTCACGAGGCCTCGGAGCGTCAGCGCGTGCGCCATCCGTCGCTCCCACGGGTCACGGCCGGACTGCGCCCACACCACCGCCCCATCCTGGAACGTGACGGTCAGCGTCTCGTCCTCCCTTTCCAGGGTGAGCGTGCCGGATTTCCGCTGCAGCCCGATGAGCTGCACGATGTCGGCGATGTGAAAGTCTCTGAACGTGCCTTCGAGGGCCATGGTGTCTCGGCAGGCCCGACGCCTGTCTCACGTGCTCCTGTTTCGAACCTTGGGATCGGTCGCTGCGGCCATCCCGCTCCACCGTCCGCCCCAGACGCCTCAGCGGACCCCGGTGGCCGGCCTCCTCCAGCTCCGGTATGCCGAGTACAGGTACAACGCCAGGAGGAGCAGAATCGTCACCGGGTGTCGGATCGGGCCTGGCAGAGGCGAGGTGAATCGGAAGCTGGGGATCAGATGTTCCAGCACGAAACCCTCGGCCAGCAGCCAGACCGCCGGCAGGCACAGGAGGAGCCCCAGAGCGACGCGCCCTCCGTACAGGTCGCCGCCGCCGGGGACCACGCTCCCCAGGATGCCGACGCGGGCATGTTCACGGCGCATCCAGACCTCCCCTTCGCGGATGCGAAGGCCTCTGACGAAGGCGGCGACTCCCTCCCGGTGGCGGAACACCGCGGCGCAGGGGCCGCAGTACTCTTTCTCTTTCGGGTTGGTCTGGCATCTCCCGCAGAACGGCGTCCCACACTGGTAACAACGCCTGACCGGAGGCGTCCTCCCCCGGAGCATCACGTGCGTCCAAAAGAGGATCAGCAGGATTACGGCCGTATACGGTAAGAGCGCCAGGGACACGCCGGAGAGCGGCCTGCCCCAGAAGCCCTCGGCCACGGCGCGCACGTCCCGGATGGGAGGGGTCAGGCCCGCAGCCAAGGCGCTCCAGGGCACGGGTTCGTCGACGACAAACTCCGTGAGGCCCTGCCCGTGGAAAAAGGACACCGTGCGCGCCGTGCGCGGGTCCAACTTGAGGCTTCGGGTGAGCGCCTCGTTGGACTGATCGAGCTGCAGGCGCTGGGTGTACAGCTTGGAGAGGTTCAACTGCACCGCCGCCGACGCGGGGAGGATCCCCGCGGCGCGCCGGTAGGCCGTCTCCGCCTCCGCCAGGCGTCCCAGAAGGTAGTCGAGGTTCCCCAACCCTACTTGCACGAACCCCGCCCGTGGCAAGAGCTGGGCGGCTTGGGCCATCTCCGCTTCGGCCTGGGCCAGCTCTCCCCGTCGCTTCAGCACCAGGCCGAGGTAGTACCGCGGCAGGCCGGCGTCCGGCGCCTCCCCTATCCACTGACGCAAGTCGCGGACCAGAGTCTCGCCGCGTCCCCCCCGCTCCACCGCCTGTACCAGGGTGAACCGGTGCGAGGATGCCAGGATGTGGCGGGCTCCCACCCGCTCGTAGCCGAACGGCAATGCCACGAGCACAGCCAGGAGCAACGACACCGCGGCTCGCTCGCGCCGACCTATGTACGGCGCGCAGACGAGAAGGGCCACGACGGCCGCCCAGAGCAGGCCCAGGCCCAACATCAGGGGGAGGAGGAACAGCAGGAGGCCCAGGCTCACCTGGGAGGACGGGGGCAATCCCTCCAGAAGGCGCTCGCTCAGCTCGTGGCAGAAGAGGGGTTGGATCTTGATGGAGAGGAGGACGGCGACCAGGCACAGAAGCGTCAGCCAGGCGACGAGGAAGCTCAGCAGCAGATTGCTGCCGAGGTGGAACCCGGTTTCCCGGCCCCGCAAGGCCTGGGACAGGCCGGCCGCGAGGTCCCGGATGGCTTCCAGCAGCCGGGTCTTGTCCACCTGCCAGATCAGGCCCGCGCGCTGCATCAAGGCTGCCGCAGACTCGGGCGTGTTGGCGAGCGCGGCATCGTACAGGGCCAATGCGCGGGCTGGGTCACCGCCGTCGGCGGCCTCGGCCGCCAGGCGCATCTCTTCCTCGGCCAGGAGGGGAAACCGCGTGAGGCCCCACGTCAGTTGGATGCCCTGCAGGGCGCGCTCTTCGCGCTCGGCCTCCGAGCGGTTGTCGCGCGCCAGGAAGTCCCGCCAGAGCAGCCAGTGAATGACCGCCCGCTGCCCGGCCGTCTGGCAGGCGCGCTCGAAGGCCGCCGCGGCCGCGGTTGGACCCTGCGTCTGGCGCAGCAGCTCGCCCTGCGCCCAATGGAAGAACGGGTTCTCCGCCTCCCGCGCCTGCAGCGCCGCCAGGCGCTGCTGCACCGGGGCGACGGCCTCGGGAGAGAGCCGAGTGCGCTGGCGGCGTTGGCCGAAGTCCAGTTGCGGGACCTCGCCCAGGACCCGCTGGCGGAGGGCGTGGGCCTCCTGGATCTCGGCCTCGGGGAACATCTGAAAGGCCCCGGCCGTTCCGGCCGCGGCTGCCCACAGGAGCAGGCCGAGGGCGAGCCACCGGCAGGTCCACCAGCCGTGTCTGGTCATGCCCGCCCAATCGCCTCGAGATACCGCATGCGAAGATCGAACAGGAGGTCGTCCAGTACGGCGGATTCCCCCGCCGTCAGGTTCCCGACCGTCTTGGCCTTCAAGACATCCAGCAGATCGATCATGTGCTTGGCCTGGCTCAGGTCCGGCTTCGTCTCCCCGCTCACGGGATCCGCCGCCGCCCCCAGGTGAACCATCGCCGCCGTTCCGAACATCAGCACCAACGTGCTGAACCCCACCTCGCCGGAGTCCTTCGTCCGATCCTGCGTCTCGCTCACCATGGGCCGACCACCACAACTCGGCAGCCGAACCGGCCGAGTGGTTCCCGTCCAGGCCAACCGGCCAATCGCCTCCGACCAGCTTTACATTCTGAATAACCCCTGAGGGTTTTTCAACCGGAATTCACGCTGCCATGTTCGGGGGGCGGTTAAGCGTCCTTTTCCAGGCGGACGACAGCGCCGGACGCAACCCCCCATTCGCGCGCGAAATTCCCCTGGACCGCAAACAGCTCCAGGCGGCCCGTGCTGCCTAGGATGGCGCCGTGGCCGCCGGGACCAGCCTCTCCAAAGAACTGGACAAGGCCGCCCACGGGGCGACCGTCCAGGAGGATCCGGACGCCCTCCGCCGCCCCGGCCGCGAAGGCTTCGAGATCCTCGCGACCGATGTTCGTGATGCAGTTGCCGAAGCGATCGATCCGGATGACCTGTCCGGTCAGGATCTCGCCCTCGCCGAGGCGAGGTCGCGGGATGGGCAACCGGACGGCGTCCCCCACCTCGGGGCCGAACCGCTCCGGCGGAACGCCGCACGCCAAGTGGCCGGCCACCGGCGCGAACACATCCCGCCCGTGGAAGGTGGTGCTCACCGGCTGCAAGAGATACTCCTGGGCCACGATGGCGCGGACCGCACGGACGGCGCCGTGGGCCATAGGATAGCTGAGGAGGCCATTATCCGGCGCCACGAAGAGCTGGTCGTCGATCTCTGCGAGGATCGGTCGCCGTGGCCCCCCCACCCCTGGATCCACCACCGCCACGTGAATCGTTCCCGGGGGAAAGTAAGGCACGGCCGACTGCAAGAGGAAGCTGCCGCCCAGGATGTCGTAGGCGGCCGTCTCGTGGGTGAGGTCCACCAGGCTGGCATTCGGGCAGAGGCTCAGGATCACTCCCTTCATGATCCCGACGAAGGGGTCCTGGTGGCCGAAGTCGGTAAGCAGGGTGATGATGGAGCGACGATCCATGGGGCGCGGAGCCGGTTGATCCGCTCCTTCCGTCCGGCAGCAGGGGTCATCCGCGCCGCTTTCGCCGGCGCGCCCTTTGCCGGAGGCTTCCGGTCATCCCTCGATACAGAGATTTTCCGTTGACATTTTTCCCCGGAGGGTCTAGAAGAAAGACCCGCTGCCGAAGTGGCGGAACTGGTAGACGCGCTACGTTCAGGGCGTAGTGGGGGTTCCCCCGTGGGGGTTCGAGTCCCCCCTTCGGCACCAACGCTCGTCTCTTGCCTCAGAAGCCGTGGCCTTCGCCACGGCTTCACGTTTTTTCGGGAGGACGAACGCTCGTCGGGGGAGGGCCGCCAACCTCGACGGGCGCATCGGGGTGGGCGTCGCGTGCCCGCTCTCCGCCCGCACGTCTCGTTGGATCAAGGCCGGCGCACGGCCGGCCCCCTCCGCCTCAGGTCCCCGGCCGCCCCCACGCCGCCGCCAGGGAGCATACGACCCCCAGCCAGAAGAAGGCCGTTCGTCCCCCGTTGAACGCGAGACCGCCCGGGAGCCATGCCGGGGACACAAATCCCGCCAGCCCGAAGGCCACCACCGCCAGGATGAGTGCGGCCACACGCCATCGGCCCATGCCGTTACCTCAGTCGGTCTTCGAAGATCTCCGTCTTCGCCTTCTTTTCCAGATCCGCTATGAAGGCCATGAAGGCCTCCTGCTGCTTCCGCTGCAGGAGCGACTGCCGGATACGGCCTTTCACTTCGTCAAAGGGCTCGACGGCGGTGACGTGGGCGCCGCCCTTGAGGATGTGATAGCCGTACTGCGTCTTGACCACGGGGGAGAGCTCTCCCTCCTTGAGACGGAAGGCTGCCTCCTCGAATTCCCGCACGGCTTGGCCCCGTCGTAGCTCGCCCAAGTCGCCCCCCTTCTCCGCGCTGCCGGTATCCTGCGACTTGGCCTTGGCGAGCTCCGCGAAGTCCTTCCCCGCCTGCAGCTCTGCGAGGATGGCCTCCGCCTCCGCCTCGGTCTTCACCATGATGTGGCTGACGCGCATTGTCTCCACGCTGAAGAGGGGTTGGTTGTCTTCGTACATCTTCCGAGCCTCTTCGTCGGTGACCTGGGACCGGGCAATGACCTTCCGCTGCAGCAGCTCTTCGATCAACACCTGCCGCCGCGCCTGCTCCAGCTTGGCCTTGACTGCCCCCTCCTGGTCCAGCCCCTCGGCCGTGGCGTCCTGGAGCAGAAGCTCTTCCTGGACCATGCCGCGCACCACCTCTTTGAACTGCTCGGGCCGGACCGCTCCTCGCTGCCGGAGGCCCTCCAGGCGCTTCTGGAATTGGTCATAGGTGATCTCCACCTGGTTCACCCGGGCCACGACCTGCTCCGCCTCCACGTCTCCCGCGGCCGGACCCTCGGCCGCGGCGCAGAGGCCGTTGGCCGCCCCGGCCAGAAGGAACGCCGCCATCAACACCTGCCGTTGCATGCGCACCTCATTTTCCCCGCTTCGCATCGCCCCGCTTGAGCGGGGTGCACGCGGGCTCAGGCACCAAGGAAATGGGGTATTCGGTGATCACCCCCGCAATGCTCTCGCTGCCGACCACATCTTCCACCACGGCGTAGGCCCGGACCTTCTCCAGGATCTCGCGATCGATGGACGCCCGCAGTGCTTCCGGATCGCCAACGTCTCCAGCGGATAGCCGCACACGGCCACGAGCCGCGCGGGACCCGCGTCCGGCCCCAGGCCGAGCCAGCCGACGCGCCCAGGGCCCCGGAGTATTCGGCCAGGACGGGAGAGAGCGCATCGAGGCTCGCCTCGATGGGACGGGGACTCTCGGAATTCAGATCGCGCTGGATTGCCATAGGAGATGCTACTGCTCGACGCAACCTACAGCACGAGCCTGCGTGCGTCAACTCTCGTCCGCGGCCCCGCACGGACCCAGCTTGTCCAACCCACACCCGGAGGCAAGGCTATTGCACGACTTGGCGGAGACGTTCGGCCGCCACTTCGGGCGGTATGGGATTGATGTAGATACCGGTCCCCCACTCCAGACCCAGCGCCTGGGGCGGGCGCGGCACGAGCTCAAAAT
>Ga0187770_10002428_pt1 | contig 10406 bp, 8 predicted proteins | sample 0116_SJ02_MP02_2_FD_133154 | JGI IMG/M metagenome (GOLD analysis project Ga0187770, IMG submission 133154) | Tropical peat soil microbial communities from peatlands in Department of Meta, Colombia - 0116_SJ02_MP02_20_MG | ecosystem: Environmental > Terrestrial > Soil > Wetlands > Peat | place... | reverse complement strand
TCAATCGCCAGCATGGACAGCATCGCAGTCGCGGGTTCGGTCGTTACCTCAGGCAGTGTCGCGGTCGCCGGTTCGGTCGCCACCGCGGGCAGCGTCGCGGTGGCCGGCTCGGCAGCGACGGCAGGCAGCGTCGCGGTGGCCGGCTCGGCAGGTACGGCAGGCAGCGTCGGGGTAGTAGGCAGTCTCTTGACCGTGTTGTGTCTGCTCGCGCGGCAATGCGTTGCCTGTGTGGCATGCATTGCGTGCACCCGGTGCGTCGCCTGTATCGGCTGTGTGCGCTGCGTTGACTGTCTAGGGTGCATCGGCTGCATAAATTGTTCAGGACTACGGAATATCAAGGGTGCTCGCAACCTTCGGGCTGAGTCCACCGCGTGAGTCGACCAGGCCGAGCCACCTCAGAATGCGTCCGGGTCCCGCTGTACTTCGTCTGGAACCGGGTGGCAATACAAGCGCGACGCGTTCTCCCAGCTGAACTTGCGAATGACGTCGGGCGGCAGATCTCCGATTTGCTCGTGGATGGTTTGCTGGGTGTGCGGCCAGGTCGAGTCGCAATGCGGATAGTCGGCTTCCAGCATAATGTTGTCCACGCCTATCCGGTCGCGCTGCACGAACGACGACTTGTCCTCAACCGCGCAGAACCAGAAATTTCGTGTTAAAACCTCTGCGGGAGTGAGGCTCTCACCAAGCGCCTGCCAGGTGCCATACATCGCGTGGTAACTGAGCATATGGTCAAGGCGATCGAGCAGCCCCGCAACCCAGCCGATTCCGCCTTCCGACAAGCAGATCTTGAGAGCGGGAAATCTGCTGGGCAGACCCGAGTACAACCAGTCGACAGCCGCCGATATGGCGTAGGCGAAGAACAACACTCCCTGCACATCCGGCGGAGCGTCCGCCGTGGTTGACGGCGAGGATCCCGAGGATCCGATGTGGAGGTTCACCACAGTGCCGGTCTCAGCGCATGCTGCCATCATCGGATCCCAGTAACCCGAGTGGATACTCGGCAGTGCGAGCGTCGCCGGGTTCTCGCTGAACGTTACCGCGTGGAACCCGCGCTCGGCGTTCTCATAAATCATCTTGGCGCCGAGGTGGGGATCGGGCAGCCACGGCAGTTGGCAGGGAATTATGCGTTCAGGGTAGGAACCCGCCCATACCTCGAGGTGCCAATCGTTCCACGCGCGCACAGTGGCCAGTGCCAGGTCGCGGTCTTTCGTCACCTGTTGGAGCCGCTGGCCGGCAAAGCCCGGCAGGAACGAGGGAAAATTGAGCGAGGCGTATATGCCGTTCAGGTCCATGTCTTTGATGCGCTCGTGGATATCCCATGCGCCTCTGCGCATTTCATCGAACCGGACCGGTTCGAACCCATACTCCGTCACCGGCCTTCCGACAACGGCGTTGAACCCGACGTTGGGCAGTTCCCGACCGTCATAGACCCACGTCTGTCCACCCTGCTCGGTCGCGACGACTTTGGGCGCTCGGTCTGCGAACTTTCGCGGCAGACGTCCAGTGAAGGTATCCGGGGGTTCTACGATATGATCATCGACCGAGATCACTGTGTAGCGGCGTTGCGCCCGAGGTGGATCCGGCAGAAACGTGACGGAGCGATGCCCGCCGGTCTTGGCCGTAGTGAAGTTGAGGTTGGCGGCCAGTTCATCAATCGACTTCATGGGTCCGGCTATTCCGTTCAGCTCAGCACATCTGGATCAGCTTTGATGGTCATCCGAGCAGCCCCCGCCCAGTACACGTCGGCGGCCCGCTCGATAAGCGACCGTTGCATACCCGCCATGCCGGACCAGTTCATGGCCACCGGTTCCTTGCCGGTGAGCATGACGTCATAGGCCAGCTTGCATACCCGTTCGATCGATGCCGCGCGGTAGACGGCTTCGGCTAGGTTGCGACCGGTTGCGATGACGCCGTGGTTGGCCAGAATCGTCAGATTGGCGCCTCCGATTCGGGCTGCGAGGTCGGCTGCACGGGCGGAGCTGTCGATTTCGCCGTCGTAGGTGTCGACCAGGCACAGGTCGTCGAGGAACAGTGAACCCGTTTGGTGCAGCAGCTCGGGCAGCCTGCCCAGTGCGGCGAGCACACACACGTAGTACGGGTGATTGTGAATGACCACCCGGGCGTCGTCGCGGACCCGGTGCAGTTCGGTGTGGATATGGATAGCCGGTGTGACATCCCAGCGCCCGCGCACCACCCGGGCATCGCTATTGACCACGCAGATATCGGATGCGGTGAGTTCCCGCCACCACAGGCCCCAGGGATTGACGAGCATGTCCGTTTGTCCGTCGAGCTGCCAGGTGATGTGTCCGGCCATGTTCTCTGCGAATCCGATGGCGGCAAGGTGCCGGAAGGCCACCGCAAGAGCCTGCTCGTTGGACAGCTCGACTCCGATCGGCGGAACCACCGACGGCGCCCAGACCTCCAGACCACCTCGCCGTGCATTACCAGCGTTCATGATCGGCCTCCATTCTGGCTCGAATGTCTGCGCGGAGGCGGCTTTTGGCTATCTTTCCACCCGACGATCGGGGAAGCTCGTCGACCACGATGAGTCGTTCGGGCAACAGTTCCTTGGAAACGCCCAGTGCCAGCAGGTGTTCGACGAGCTCTGATAGGTCGACGCCACGAGAGTCAGCGAGTTCGGTGTAGACGCACACCTTTTCACCGAACACCGGGTCGGGCATCGCGACCGCAGCCGCTACCGCGATCGCGGGATGGGTGGTAACGGCGTCTTCGACCTGGCTTGCGCTGATGTTCTTGCCACCGCGCAGGATGAAATCGGAGGTTCGGCTGGTGACGCTCAGGTAGCCGTCCGCATCGATCTCACAGATATCACCCATGCGCATCCACCCGTCGCGGGTGAACAACTTGTCATGATCGGCGCCGCCGAGGTAGCCCAGGCTGGTCGCCGGACCTCGGCATGCGGGCTGGCCTCGTCCCGTCTCGGTGACGTCCAGGTCTCCGTCGAAGAGCCGGACCGCCATCTCCGGGACGATCCGGCCGCCTGTGCGCAGTCGGCGTTCGCGGGAGTCATCGATCGTGGTCGCGCTGAGCATCCCGGTCTCGTTCGAACCGTAGAACTGCAGAATCTGCGCGCCGGTGAGCTCCTCGAACTCTGCGGCGGGTCGATAAGGTAATGCCTCACCGCCGGCGAACACGACGCGCAGCGAACTCAGGTCGTAATCGCGGCAACAGGGGTCCGCCATGATCATGGTCAATTGTGTCCTCACGCAACACAACACGGTGGGTTTGTGTCGTGCTATCGCCTCACAAGCCGCCTTCGGGGTGAACCGCGGCAGGATCACCGTGGTGGCGCCGAGGTAGATCGGTGTGGTGTGGCTGGTCCAGATGCCGAAGCCGAACGGTGTCGGTATGACGGGCAAGAATATGTCGCCCGGCGTCAGCAACCCGTTGGTGACGGCCTTCTGGTGAAAGAAGTACCACCGGTTCTGCGTGTGCACGACGCATTTGGGCAGGCCGGTAGTCCCGGAGGTGGAGTTGATGAGGAAGACATCGTCGGGACCGAGTTGGGACTCGGTCCCCAACGCCTTGGGCTTCGCGTTGACGTTCAGGCTCAGCCCGCCGACGTCACGCCATAAGACCAACGTGGAGACCGGAGATTCCCCGGCCACGTCCCTGGCGGCCTGCGCCGCGGCACCGCTGTGCTGTTGATCGCTGATCAGGACCTGGGGCGCCGAACTGCGCAGTATCGCGGCGACCTCACGGGCGCCTGCCCGCGCTCCGATGCCGACGACGACAGCGCCGCAGCGTTCGATGGCGACGAACAGCACGTGGATGGCAGCGGAGTCGCCGTGCCACACCGCCACCCGGTCACCGCGCGTAATGCCGACACCGGCAAGCTGCGTCGCCAGATCACTTGCCGCATAGTCGAATTCACGCCAGGTCAGCGATAGGCCGGGATGGTCGACATAGGCAGGACGGTCCGGTGAGTCTTCGGCGTTACGACGTACCGCATCGGACAGCGTCGAATCAGACCACCAGCCGGCGGCACGAAACCGGGCCGGGTCCTCGTCGGTGAAAGCCGGCGAGCCCACGGTGTCCAACCCGCCGGTGCTCATCACCAAATGATAGGAAAACCACACGGTCAACAGTCACCGAACCGGTGCTGCCGGCCCCGGGGCCGATGGGTTGGACCGGTAAGGCGCCGCCCGGTGCCGGTAGTTTGGGTGACAGAGCCTTGCGCCCCACGGTTTGGGCGGGAAGGCTCGACGAGAACGCGCCGACGAGGAAATGGCACGCTTCCGAGCTGTGGCCACGGAAGGAGAATTCAATGATCGACGTACTGCCGGACATGCCGGAGGGAGTGACCGGCATCCGCGTGTCGGGCCGGCTGCGAGGCGACGAGCTGCGCGAGCTCAAGCCGCGCATGGAGCAACTGCTGAAAGCCGGCGAGATCAGGATCGTGGAGATCATCGGGCCCGACTACGAGGGCTTCGGGCCCGGCGGGTTCGTCGAGGACTTGAAGCTGGGCTTCGGCACCGTCATGCCGCATCATTCGGCCTTCAAGCGGATCGCGATCGTGACCGATACGGACTGGGTCGCCCATACCCTGCATGCGCTGGCGTGGATGCTTCCCTTCGAGCTCGCCGTGTTCGGCCTCGACGAGCTCGAGCGCGCCAAGGAGTGGGCCGCCGGCTGAGGGGCGACCGGGCCACCAGGTCTACGAAGCCGATTTCGCGGCAGCGGAGTCATCGCCGCCCTCGGCGTGCTCCACGGCCGGACGGTAGGTAGTGCCGCGCGCCGGGCGCGTCCACAACACACCGCCCTGCGCGCTGACGCCGGCGGACATCAGCGCACGCTTGAGGATCTTGTTGGTCGCCGTCGCCGGCAGGTGATCGTTGATGCGCACATATCGCGGCCACGCCTTCGGTGACAAATCGGGTTGCGTGGCAAGGAACTTCTCGAAATCATCGGGCTGCAAACGGGTTCCGTCCCGCAGGACGAAAGCGGCCATCACCTGGTCGCCGACCCGTTCGTCAGGCACCGCATAGACAGCGACCTGGGCGACTTGCGGCAGCCGTTCCAAGATTCGCTCGATCGGCGCGGCCGCCAGGTTCTCGCCGTCCACCCGCATCCAGTCGGCGGTCCGGCCCGCAAGGTAGATCCAGCCGTCGGCGTCGCGGTAGGCCAAATCGCCGGACCAGTACATGCCGTGGCGCATGCGTTCGGCCGTGGCGGCGGGATCGTTGTAGTAGCCGACGAACGGCCCAGCGCCCCGGGTGTTGACAAGTTCGCCGACCGCTTCGTCGAAGTTGGTCAATGCGCCGTGTTCGTCAAACTCCGCTATGGCGCACTCCTGCAAGGTGGCGGGGTTGTAGATGCTCACCCCGGGATACGGCTTGCCGATCGAGCCGGGCGGGGTGCCGTCTTCTCGGACAACGATGACAGCGAACTCGCTGGAGCCGAAGCTGTCGACCACGCGACATCCGAAACGCCTTGTGAATTCCCCGATATCACGATCGGTTGCCTCGTTCCCGAACGCCACCCGCAAACTCGTGTCGGCGTCATCGGGACGCTCGGGAGTCGAAAGGATCAAAGCGAGGGGCTTGCCGACGTAGTTCAGGTATGTCACGTTGTGGCGGCGCACGTCGTCGAGGAAGCGCGAGGGCGAAAACCGGGCCGGCACCATGGTTGCGCCGCTGCCGATGGCGACCGCCCAGCCGGCCGCGACGCCGTTGGAGTGAAACAGCGGCATCGACAGGTAGCAGACATCGTCGGCGGTGACGTCGTACTGGAATATCAGGCTGGCACCGCACATGATCGCCATCCCGTGGGCGAACCGGACCACCTTGGGGTCACCGCTAGTGCCAGAGGTGAAGATCATCATCAGGGTGTCGGCCGCGGTTACCTCACGATGGACAACCAGAGGTGGCGCCGCGGCCACCGCTTCGGCGTAACGCTGTCCGGTCACGTCGAGCACCTGAATCCCGTTCAGCTCCAAGCCATCCAGCAGGTGCATGTGCTCAGGGTCAACAAGAAGCAGTTGGCAGTCGGAGCGGCGGATGTCGGACAGCAAGCCGGTTCCGCGGCGCGTGGTGTTGATGCCGCACAACACGTAGCCGCCGAGCGCGGCTGCGGCCATGGCGCGAAGCATTGCCGGGGAGTTGGGAAGCACGGCGCCGACGTGCAGTGGACGGGTCGAATCGGCAAGGGCGATCAGCGCAGCCGCCTCGGCCTCCGCCTCGGCGAGGTGTTCTCGCCAGGTCCAGATCTGCTCGCCGTAGGCGACCGCCGGAGTATCGTCGTGGCGGCGCTGCCGCAATAACTGCTGAACTGTTTCCAGCACTGCTCACGTCTTCCGCCGGGGCTGGTCGGAGGTTGTCAGCACCAGCCCGGCATAGTTGTTGCGGGCCACCTCATCGCAGTGGCGCCGGTAGGTGCCGAATCCCCCCGCGTAGGGCATGAAGACCCGTTTCTTCCCCTCGATGTTGGCGCCCAGGTACCACGATGATGCCGCTTTCGGGAACAGCGTTTGCTCAGCGGTGTGTGCCACATTTTCGGTCCAGGCGATGGCGGCGTCACGGCGCGGTTCGACCTCGCTCAGCCCGAGACGACGGGCGGTCAACACCAGCTCGATGACCCAGTCGACCTGAACCTCGGCGTGCAGCACCATGTTGGCCAGCACCGAAGGGCTGCCGGGCCCGCTGATGGTGAACAGGTTGGGCAAGCCCGGCACCATCAAGCCGAGAAACGTCACGGGGCCGTTGGCCCAGATGTCTCGCAGCCGCTCTCCCCCCGGCCCACGCGGGTCGATGCGGGTCAGCGCGCCGGTCATGGCGTCGAAGCCGGTGGCAAAGATCAGCACATCGCAGGGGTATGTCGATTCACTGGTGCGTACTCCCTGGGCGGTGATCGCCTCGATGGGTTCACGGCGCAGGTTCACCAGCCGAACGTTGTCCCGGTTGAAGGTGGCGTAATAACCGGTATCGGTGCAGATGCGTTTCGCTCCGATCGGGTGGTCGACCGGGATGAGATCTGCGGCTACGCGAGGATCGTGGACGATTTCCCGGATCCGCTCCTCGGCGAACTCCCGGGCGATGTCATTGGCTGCCAGGTCGCTGGTCTGATCGGGGAAGGTCTTGGCGAAAAGAACGCCACCCTCGCGCCAACGCCGCCACAGGGCTTGAGCGCGCTCCTCTGGTTCGGTGTCGACAGCGTTCTTATGGTAGGTGCCGTGCGGGGTGCCCGCTGCCGCGTAGGCCGAGACCCGGCGGCGCTCGGGATAGTGCTCTCGAATCTGCCGCTGCTCCTCAGGTGACCATGGACGGTTCGGCATCGGGACGCTGTAGTTCGCTGATCGCTGGAACACCACCAAGGTCTCGGCTTGCCCGGCGATGATCGGAACCGCTTGAATGCCAGAGGAACCGGTGCCGATCAGGCCCACCCGTTTGCCCCGCAGATCGGGATCCTCGCGCGGCCACGCGGCGGTGAAGTACACCTCTCCTGCGAAATCGTCTACCCCGTTGATATCTGGGCGGTTCACTGCCGACAGGCAGCCGGTTGCGCACACCAGGAACTGCGCGGCGTACGTTTGGCCAGCAGCGGTTCGGACATACCAGCGGCCCCGATCGAAGGATGCGCCGACGACGTCGACACCAAATCGGTAGTGGCGGCGCAGATCAAAGCGGTCGGCGACGTGCTGCAGATAGGCCAGGATCTCCGGTTGCGCGGCGAAGCGTTCGGTCCACGTCCAGCTCTGCTGCAGCGACTCGTCGAATGAGTAAGAGTAGTCGACACTTTCGACGTCGCAGCGGGCGCCTGGATACCGGTTCCAGTACCAGGTACCACCTACCTCGGGGGCAGCCTCGATGCCGATCACTGATAATCCCTGTGACGCCGCTCGATGCACCGCGTACAGCCCGCCGAACCCCGCCCCGATGACGATCACGTCGCTGGTCTCGGTCATGTCGTCGGGCTCCCCGCGCGAACCGGTTCGAGCAGCCGCCTCAGGTCGCCGCAGACCAGCTCGCGGGCCGACTCCGCCGGAGGAAAGGAATCAATCGTGATGAAGCCATGGAACAATCCGGGAAAGTCCCGGTGCACGACAGGCACTCCCGCGTTGCGCAACCGGCGTGCGTAGTCGCAGCCCTCGCTGTGCAAGGGATCCAGACCGGCAGTCGCGATAACCGCGGGCGGCAGGTCGGCATGAGAATCCGCGCGAGCCGGCGCCACTACGTAGGGCGGATCGAATAGCGCCTCACTGCCGAGATATTGGCGCCAGTACCACTGCATCGCGGCGCGGGTGTTGAAGTATCCGGTGGCGTAGCGCTGGTAGCTATCCGTTTCAAACGAGGGATCGATGACTGGGTACAGCAAGAGCTGCGCAGCCGGCCGGGTGACACCTCGTTCGCGACAAAGAATGGCGGTGACTGCGGCGAGGTTTCCGCCGGCGCTGTCGCCGGCGACAGCGGTTCGCGTCGGGTCGATGCCGAGATCGGCGGCGTTTTCGATCACCCAGCAAAACGCCGCAAACGCGTCGAGTGCGGCCGCGGGTGCACGGTGTTCGGGGGCAAGACGGTAGCCGACCGATACGACGACGGCTTGGCTGCGACGGGTCAGGGCGCGACAGAAGCCGTCGTGCGACTCGATGTCGCAGAACACGAAGCCACCACCGTGACAGAACACGATTGCCGGGCGGTCGTTGACCGGCTCGCCATGCGGGTAGTAGATCCGGACCGGGATGGCGCCGGCGGGACCCGGAACGCAACGGTCGACCGTGCTGTGAACGTCATCGACGTTGGTGACCGGCAGGCGCCGTTGGGCCACGGCGGCACGGGCCGCGGCGCCGGTCATGGTCTCGACGCGCGGGAATCCGACGTTCAACTCGTCCAACATCGTTCGCACGCCGTCGTCCACGTAGGCCTCCGCCCGCATTGTCCCGCTCATGCCGGCCGGTACTTCAGCAGGGTGATTCCGGCTTCGGGCAGATCGTAGAACACCGGCTCAACCCGCATGCCGATCTGGATGTCGCTTGGGTCGACTCCGACCAGTTCGGTGCTGACCTTGGGCCCGGCGTCCCATTGCACCACTGCGAGCAGCTGCGGTAGCGCATCGGCCCATGGCGGGCCGGTGGGCCGATGGGCAACGGTGTAGGTGTACAGCTTTCCGGCACCGTCGATTTCCCGCCATTCCAGGTCGTCGGCCAGGGTCCCGGGAGCAAGGGTGCGCGGATAGAACACGTAGCGCTGCAGCGACGGCGAATACTGCACCAGGATGCGGTGCTGCGCCAAGCCGTCCCAGAAGGGTCGCGACACTGGCGTCGGCTCGGGAACGGGGCGGGGCTGTGCGCTCATCGCTAGTCTCCCCGCAGCAGCAACGCGACTTGCTCACTCATGATGCCGCCGTTGCCGGTGACGAATGCGGTGTGGCAATCGGGCACCTGCGCGTCGGCGGCCCGGCCCATGATCTGACGGGCGCCGTCGACAACGTGGTGCATGCCGCCGGCCATGCCGGCCTGGCCGAAGGACAGTTGACCACCGGCGGTGTTGAGCGGAAAGTCGCCGCGGTAGGTCAGATCGTGGTCGGTAATCCACGACATGCCTTTGCCTTTAACGCAGAAGCCGGCGTCTTCGAGGCTCATCAGCACCGTGATGGTGTAGCAGTCGTAGATCGAGGCGATGTCGACATCGGCTCGGTCCAGCCCGGCCATCGCGAATGCCCGGTCGGCAGCGCGCGCGATGGGTGTGTGCAGCAAATCGTCGGCGTAGGTGGGGGTTTTGAAGGCGATATGTTCACCGAAGCCTTTGACCCAGACCGGGCGGTTGCGACTTCGACGGGCGATGTCGGCGTTGGCAATCAGCACTCCCGCTCCCCCGTGTACCCGCATCACGGTTTCGAGCATGTGGATGGGTTCGGCGATCATCGGGCTGCTGAGGACCTCGTCGACGGTGATCGGGGTGCCGTGGAAAACCGCGCCCGGGTGAGCGCACGCGTTGGTGCGTTGGTCGACTGCGATCTTGGCGATCGCGGCAGCGTCGTAGCCGAACTCAGCCGCGTAGCGCTGGGCGATCTGCGCATACGGCGCGTTTTGCCCGACATTGCCGTATGGGATCTCGAATTCGGCCTGCGGCGACCCGTAGTTGTTTGACGACGCCCCATACCAATTGGGGGCCGGCAACGGATTTTTCTGAGACTGAGGCATCGATGCCGATCCCGGTACCACGGCCAGCACCGCGTCGCAGATTCCGAGCTCCACCGCGGCCGCGGCCCGCCACACCATTCCCGCCGAAGTGGCCCCACCCAGGTCGACCCGCTCACCGAAGTCCAAAGCCAATCCCAGGTATTCGCACAACGTGGCCGGCGCGAACATCGCCGATTCGGCCACACCATGCGTCAGCAGACCGTTGACACAGCCCGGGTCGACCCCGGCGTCCTCGATGACCATCTTT
>Ga0187770_10002427_pt1 | contig 10411 bp, 9 predicted proteins | sample 0116_SJ02_MP02_2_FD_133154 | JGI IMG/M metagenome (GOLD analysis project Ga0187770, IMG submission 133154) | Tropical peat soil microbial communities from peatlands in Department of Meta, Colombia - 0116_SJ02_MP02_20_MG | ecosystem: Environmental > Terrestrial > Soil > Wetlands > Peat | place... | reverse complement strand
CCGCGAGGTTTTAAAGTTTCAATGTAACCTGCAGTTTCCAGCTGTTGAAGTGCCTTCCTCACATTTGAGCCGCCTGCTTTGGCTGCGTGTTCTGGTTTGACTCCGTAGTTCTTTCTTCCGCCGTAGTCAGCCCTTAATTTTTCGATGCCTATTGGGCCATGAACATAGATTTTCCTCATCAAAGAAGCCGACCGCACGTACCACCAGTCTGGATCTTGCGGCTGTTTTTCGACGTGTGTACCTGTTTTTGCCATGCTCGCCCACGCTGGTGGGGTTACAGCATCCACGTTTTCTTTCAGGTATTTGGCTAGTTTTTTTATGAGTTTGGATGCTGGAACATCGTAGGGTGTTATCAAGACAGCGTGTCCTCACGGCTTTTCTTTGAGTAAATCATGAGGCGAAATATAAAGGCTTTCACTTTTTGTGACGCTTGTAAAGCATGAAGGTGTGGCCTCGAACCTCAACCAGTGATGCTTCCGTTTGCTCGGTTATTTGCATGGCGATTTTTTTGGCTTCGTTGTCTTCTATGGCGCTTCTTAATATTTTGATTTTGATCATTTCCTTTTTGTCTAATTGTTTCGCTATTTCCTTTAGTATTTCTTCTGAAATTCCGCCCTTGCCGATCCATACGGTGGGTTTTTCTTCGTTTAGCCGTCGTTTGATGCGTCTTTTCGTTCCACCGGTTAATTTGCTCAATGGTTCAGCTTCTCCTTCTTCTTCAGCGGTATTCGCGTTTGCTTGCCACAGTTGAAGCATGTGATTACGATGTGAGGTTCCCTCTGTTGCTTTATTCGTACACGACAATTCACTCCTAGCAGGATAAAGCTTTTACAATGTTTACAGATTTGTCGTCTGTATTCCGTTGGCAAATGAACCCTAGTCGCCATCGCTATTTTTCTGGCTATGTCAACGTAACGTTGCGCCAAAGAGGGGTCTTGGTTGAAGGTTTCCTTTGCTAGACTGAAGAGTCTTTGAATACGCTGCATCGCTATGCACCTCGTTGCTGAGGCATCCATTGTCTATTCATTGCCCCTTGGGATTTTACGCACCTTTAATGAAATTAGTCTTTCTATAAAATGCAATGCCGGAACTTTGCACGCTAGGCGCTCCCTTTAAGTAAACGCCCAGTTGCTGCCTCCATGCTGATTGTGCGTTTTGCCTTTCTCTTCTTGTGCCGCACCGTGAGGCTCCAAATGGGTAGCAGGACCAGCGCTGCTGATACTGGTTTTACGCCTATCTTTAATTCCAACGCTTGACATGCTCTTTCCATATTCAACCTTGGCTGCGGAAACTTGTCCGCTTCACTGGGAATTCTTGACACGAATGTAAAGCGTTTGTCCTCATCTAGATTCCTCAGACTCTGAGACGGACCTGAAAGCAGTTTGTGAAACACTACTTGTGTTTTTTCCAGAGATATTAAACTACCATTCTCTGCGCTGACGTAGTATGTGCGTGTCTCTTCCTTCTTTGCAAGAAACGTTCGCGTTTCTTTGGTTGCCCTCACTTTCCAGATAGCGAGGTAACGGAACTCTGCATCGTAGACTTCCTCATCTTTATGGAACACTCCACCCTCAAGAAGAGATCTAGACTTTCGCACAGCTTCTGCTTGGCTTATTAGTGGAGAAATCATTAGCACTTCACCGCTAACGCCTTTAGACGGATCCAAGTTGAATTCTGACAGCCAGTACAAAGTTTCTCCGCCGATCTTCTTCCGATCCTTCTTGGCTATTCCAGCTTTGACCATGCCTGCCAAGATTTTCTCTACATCTTCCAAAGGTATTTTCAGCTCTTTTGCTATCAGCCCAGCGGGAACGGCCTTTCCTTCTGAACGAAGGAAGCGTTGAACCCTCTCATTCGGAGTCTTGGGCGGCTCAAAATGAGCAGCAGTGGTCCATTTCTTCATGACCATCGTCTGCACATATTTCTCGAAAAACGCCCTTGATTCTGCTAGTACGTGTTGCGCGAGATCCTTCTCGTCCAACGTCAAATGTTTACTGACCAACCATCGAACGTTAAAATCAACTACATCAGCGTACAGGTCTGGAGACACGAGGAGAAACTCCCCCGTTTGCAAGCTGGGCAATTTCTTCAGAACCGCATCAGCATGTATGGGGTCAATGGATTGAATGATTTTCTGGACTCTCGCTATGTCTTGGGTGGTCATCATGCGGCCTAGACACCAGGTGCTGACCTGTGCCAACGCTTTGTAGTCTATGTCTGTGATGTTCTGAGTGGCAGCCACGAGTCCAATGCCGTATTTTCTCGCCTGTTTAAACAGGAGAGTATAGGCGTTTTTCGGCGGCGGGTTCCTTGGGTATGGCGGAATGTAAGGTGAGATTTCGTCTAGATAGAAGAGCAATCGCAAATCGTTAGATGGGTTCTTCAGCATCCAGCAATAAAGCTCCTTGAGCAGAGTAGCTAAGAAAAACTGTTTATCATTCTCAGAAGTCAACGTGTTGAGATAGATTATATTCACCGGCACCTTACCATCGCTGTTGTCCACGAAGAGGCCTATGTCTATCTGAACTCCCATCTGAAACATGAGCGACGAAGTCCCGACTGTCAAGTGACGCAGTCTACGGGCAATCTCCTCAGGCTCCTTCTTTGTCACGAGACCGTTCAAAGTCGACGTAATCTTCTCAGGAGGGCTCAATACTACATCAGCAAGTTGAGCCATGTCGCCTATCCTTTCTCCCTGCAGCCACAAGTACTCCAGAATGGTGAAGAGGTAAGCCTTCGCACTTTTCCCAGTGTCTGCATTCAAATCATAACCCAAGAAGCCTACCAAAGAATCTGCTGTGAGATCAATAGTCTGGACCGCTTCTTCATGCGGAACGTCATGTGAAGGAGATTTAAAAGGGTTGATACATATTGGAATTGCTCTGTTACTAGCAGGAGTAAAAATCGCCACTCGTGCTTTACTAAAAAAGTCTTCCTGCAGTTCAACCTGGGTCCCGTGTCGCATCAACTCCTCAGTGTCGCCCTTTATAGCGAGAGAAGAAATATCTCCCTGCGGGTCGACTATGAGAACTGGAATGTTGTTCCGGACAGCCTCCTCAACGACACATTTGCACAACACGGTCTTGCCCGAACCGCTTCCTCCAAGTGCCATGAAATGACGCTTGAAAGCCTGAGTTGGCAACAGAACCTCAGATTCATCAACGATGCTTTTGCCCAAAAATAGAAAACCCGAGGCGGCAGTTTCCAAATGATCCTCACCTGGTTCTTTGCTCATTCCTAATCCGTCTCCAAAAAAGAGGGTGCCAAGCAGCGCGCGCACAACACATTTGACGATTGCCCCAGCATGTCACAATCAACTCAGCCACGATACTTGCATTCGGCTTTGATACTACTTATATTCCTATCTTATTATAGTAATTAGTCGCAAATTGATAATATCTCGGAAAACCGCGCGGGTGGTTGGAGATGTTGTATCACGAACAAAAACGAAACAGGGTTTGTAACAATTTAAACCTAGTTTATGGACTTCCAAGAACCCGCGTCGTATTCGTGTAAAACTGCACTGTAAACACCAGCAGTCCATTCGGCTATGTTATTCCAGTTGTAGTTCCACACGCATTTTTGATAACCATTGTTTATTATCCAGTCTTTGAACTTGACATCTCTTATCATTCTCACTATTGCCCATGCCAAAGCATCGCTATTGTTTGTCGGAACTTTCAGCCCGGTGGCTTCGTTATCTACAATTTCGTTCAATCCTCCCACAGCACAGACAACCAAGGGGCAACGAGCAGCCATCGCCTCTAATGCTACGATACCGAAAGGCTCGAATCTGGAAGGAACCACAGTCACGTCCGCCACACGATACAAAGCCCTTAACGTCCAGTCTTCAACATGCCCGACAAAGAGTATTTTATTGGTCAACCCATACTGATCAGCCATTTGTTGATACTCCTCTAGTTGAGGCCCCTCTCCAACCGCAACTATCTTCGCGTCGATGCCATTCGACAAGATTCTGGGAAGCGCTTCAATCAGCGTATCCAAGCCCTTCTCTGGAACGAATCTTCCAACAAACAATAGAATTTTCTCCGATCCACGAGCAAACCGGTTTCTTACTTCCCAATAGTTCATACCAAAATTGAACTTGTTGACGTCTACTCCATTCTGTACTACACAAATCTTATTTTCTGGAACACGAAGACACCAAGAAACATGATTACGCATATAGTATGAGCATGTGATTATACGCCAAGATTCATGACTCAGCCAACCTTCGATCTCGTGTATCGAAGCCTGAAAATCATTATGAATACCCACTCTCCTCCCATATTCTGTGCTATGCATGGTCGTGATTAACGGTTTTCTGTACAGATGCTTTAATCCGATGCCGGCGACACCTGAGAGCCAGTCGTGAGCGTGAATCAGATCGATGCCCTTGATGAAGTTGATAAGATCACAACTACTCCTCTCCATGTTCTTCTGCATTCGCAAAGCCCAACTGAGAAAAGAGTCGCCAGCCGCATAGCTTTCAACTCTGTGGACGTCTACCCCATCTACGTTCTCGTACTCTTGCGCGCCCGGAAAGTTACAGGTGACCAGATGAACCTCAATTCCTCTACGGACCAAGGCTCTGGACAGATCAAAAACGTGTGAAGCAATCCCTCCTATTATACGAGGTGGAAATTCCCAGGAAAGATGAAGAACCCGCATTAAGGTCACTTAGCGACTTTCTGATAAACAGAAGCTACATAATCAGCCCAATCCTTACCAAGAGGCCAAACAACGTTTATCTTTCCTCTATGACCATCACCGTAGTATCTTAAAACTTCATTCTTCAGCCACTCTGTGTTTGTGATCACTTGATTAGACTCCCACATTCCCATATCCTCAATCTCTTTTATCGCTATGCTGAGTGGACTGAAATGATCATTACATCGATGGCCCTCTATTGAATGAAACGTCAAAACAAAGGGGATATTGAAAGTCCGTTTGAGATTGATCGCCGGATACACCGTGAACCATTCATGCGCATGTATGACATCAATTTTTTTCCGTTGCTGCTTGTAGAAATAAACGATGTTCGCCGCTTCAGCTTCCATCGGCAAAGATGCAGTGATAGCGTAGCTGAGCACGCTGGCCATTGGATGCGTTTTGACGGGGTTAGCGACTCGATGAACGTGTACGCCGTAAACATCTTCGAAGCCTTGTCGCCAATCGTCCAAAACCACCACCTCTACTTCATGTCTGCGCTTGACCAATTCATGAGCCAAAGTACTGACGTGGTCGGACACGTTGCCCAAACGTTTGGGCGGAAATTCCCATGTCAAGACTAAAACGCGCATTTGCGATCACAAGACTAGACCTAAACAGGGGAGGTCAGCTCTTTGACCCGAGCATCTATTGTCTTCAGAACGCGATTTCTCAGCGGTTCACCGCTAAGCCTTAACCATTTGATACCTTCTATTTGTTTAGCCAGATATTCGTCACCCAGCACATTCCTGATCCATTTTTCCATGTCGCCCCTAGGAATGTGAAACTCTAAGGATTTTATATCAACTTTTGTGACTTTCTCTCTAAAATCTGACAGGTTGCAAGCTGAGAATTTCGTAAACTTGTCTGGTCCTATCCCCGTGTAAAAGAGGAAACATTTGTCGGAAGGCATTGATAAAACAAGGTTTTTGGCTTTTTCAGGCAAAGCGCCTATGGTTACTAGGCCAAGGATGGACAACTCGTATGTTAGCGGGTTTTCTTGAACTCGATTCAACAATTTCTCCTGCTCAAGCAGCTTCAAATAAGCACCTAGATCGTGTGCAGTGTAAGGTTCGCCCAATCTTTGAGCAAGCTCTACGGATGTAGCCCTTTTGACCTCTTGAATTGTCTTCAGAATTCTGATCTGGTCCTCTGTTTGCTCAGACGTAAAACTCACCTTCAACTCGTTAACTATCTTTTGCAGTATTAGCTTTATCTATTTGGGTTATGCAAATAAACTTCGAAGGGCGAATTTATGGAAAATCAAACGCTTTATTTTGCAGTGGTCTTGCATATGCATCAGCCACGGTATAACCTCAATGGACCTACATATGAATCAGACGTGGCACGGGATGTTTTCAATCAAACCCTTCACCCTTACACCTTCCCAGCGGATATTCTGAAAAAATACGAGAATGCAAGAGTGACCTTAAACTTCACAGGCAGCCTTATTGAACAGTTAAACGAACTTCAGGATGTCGGCTTCGATCCCCGACTGAACGGGTTGTGGGATAGATATAGGGAAATTGAAAAACTTGGAAGGGCTAAGTTTACTGGAAGCGGTTATTTCCATCCGATATTTCCCCTTATACCAGATGATGATCGTCGAAGACAGATTGAGATGCACCTGAAAATCCTTCAGGAAACGTTTGGACAGGAACCCACAGGCTTCTGGCTTCCAGAACTCGCCTTCAGCATGAAAGTCATACCTGCCTTGGTCGATATGGGCATAAAATGGACTATTGTGGATGGCGATCACCTATTAAATGCTAACAAGGAAAAGGACAGACACGAGCTTATGTACAAGCCTCACTACGTTGAGTGTGATGGACGACGAATAATCGTGATTCCAAGAGACAGGAACATCAGCAACGCCCAGCAAAGCGGTTACAACCCAGTCTGGCTAAAAAACGAGATTAAACAAAGGATTCAACCTCATAACGATGGCAATTTCTTGCTAACAGTAGCCACAGACGGAGAAAACGGTTGGTTCCGCCACTCGGGCGAAAACGCAGGCTTCTGGGGGTGGTTTTTTGAACCCCTCGCTTATTTGTTGAATAAAGACTTGGATTTCAAGTTTATCGAACTTACCACCATCGAGGATTATCTCATTGGACATCCTCCTCAAGACACAGTCGTGGTTGAAGACGGAAGCTGGAACGTTCCATACACCTCTGACGACGGAAGGTTTCTGAAGTGGACCGAAGGAGAGAGTAGACAGAAAACTTGGACACATATCCTAGAAACTAGCAAACTTCTTCACGAAGCTGAAAACAAAGCCAAAGCTACACACGACAATTGTCCACCAGAAACTGAAGCAGCTATACAAGAGGCGTGGAGATGGCTTTTGCTCGCTGAAGCAAGCGACAACTTTTGGTGGGGAAGCGAAGATTGGTTAAACCGATCTGTGGTCTGCTCCTTTAAAGCAAGAGAAAAGATCAAGGAAATATCAAAATTGTGCGGCTTCACGTAGGTTTCCAAGACCCGCTCATGTACTCGTCGTATATTCTCTCGTATAAAGCCTTAGTCTTCACTGCTATCCCTCTCCAGTTGTACACGTCCACAACTTTTTTGTAGGCGTTTGACTTAATCCACTCAGCGTACCCTGAATCGAGCAAGACTTTACATATGCCCCATGCCAGCGAATCTGCATTGCCTGTGAACACCTTGACGCCTGTTTTGTCGTGTTCAACGATTTCAGCTAGGCCTCCAGTGTCTGAAACTACGACTGGTGTTCTTGCAGCCATCGCTTCCAGAGCGGTTATGCCAAACGGTTCATAAAGCGAAGGGAAAACTGCCGCATCGCTTGCTTCATAAATTGAGATCAGCGTCTTTTCGTCCACAAAACCTGTGAAAAAAACACGATGGGCAACGCCAAAATCCCAGGCTTCCTTTGACAGGTAGTCTTTCATTCCTCCCTCACCGACGATCACAAAACTCACGTTAGGCAACACACTCATCACCTTTGGTACTGCGCCGATGAGTACATGGACACCCTTCTCATGTACCAGTCTTCCAACATACACTACCATCTTTTCTTCAGGCTTGGCATATCGCCGCCTGACAGCTTGGGAATCGCTTTTGACGTTAAACTTGGAGACATCTACCCCGTTTGGAATTACATGGAGTTTCTCTTTTGGGACGTTAAATGTTTCAAAAATCTGGGTAGCCATGTAGTTACTACAACATATCACCTTTGAGCTTTGACTGATCAGATGCCTTTCCACATCGTTTATCGTTCTCTGATAATCGTTATGGATTCCCCCTCTTCTACCCGTCTCCGTGGCATGTATCGTTGAAACCAAGGGCTTTCCGTAGGCATCCTTGACCTTAGCTGCGGCATTAGCCACAAGCCAATCGTGTGCATGAATCAAATCAATGTTTTCGTTGTGGCTGTTAATGACGTCAATAGCTTTTTCCGCCATGTTTTGATTCATCGAAAAAATCCATGACAGGAAACTGTAGGACGGAATTTTGGAATTGAAACGGTACACGTGGACTCCGTGAATTTGTTCATATTCTGGGGATCCAGGAAAGTCGCACGTGACCACATGCACGGTTATACCTTTGCGAGTTAGGGCTAAGGATAGATCGTCAACATGGCGTGATATTCCTCCTATGATTCTAGGGGGGAACTCCCAAGAAAGCATTAGAACGCTGAATTTTTCCGCAGCCATCCAACCTTCATTGTGAACATGTTCACGTCTACTATAGCGTTTGTACACAAAAGTTATTTGGTTTGTTCAACACTGAAAGATGGGGAGACGAAAAAGGTTGACCGAGTTCAACGTTTCACTTTCCGAGAAAGTCCTCATCAACTTGCACAATCTTTGTGCTACCCGTTCGGAATGGGCAAAGAGATCCGATGAACTGGCACAGGTTCTTCAAATCGACGTGAATGAGGTTAATCGGATCTTGGAAGGGCATGTTTCTGAAGGATATGTTTCAAGCTTCACCGACAATGAAGGAAACAAAAGATACCACTTAACAAGCACAGGAATCATCAGAGTTTGCTCACTTTTCAGCTGAAGATGTGCGGTCTATTTTGCGCGTAATAATCTTCACGTGGGAGTTTCCTCCAAGAATCGTTGGACAGCTCTCTCATTACGTTAATAGGCTTGCGGTTGAACTGGTAAGGAAAGGTCTTGACATCCATGTCGTTACTTATAACAACTCTTGGAAGGGCTACCATGAAGGCGCAGACGGGGTCAAAGCCTACAGAATCTCAGATCCGTTTAGGCCTCAGATTAACATTCTCACCTGGGTGTTGAGCTTAAATCAAGAGGTTGAACGAATCGCTGCGGATATTTACTACTCTGTCAAACGGGAAGTTGATCTCATCGACGTGCAGGAGTGGCATTTCGTTCCAGCGGCTGTGAGCTTAAAAAGAGCTTTAAAAATCCCTTTCGTTTTCTCGATCGACAGCCTTGAGAATCATCGGTCTCACGGTTCCCACCTGCCTCTAAACCTCTCAATAATGAGCGTGGAGTCTTTGGGTGTGAATGAATCGGACAGGATTGTCGTCAAATCGGACTGGATGAAACATGAAGTAAACCAAGCCTACAATGCTCCTCTGGAAAAGATAAAGATCGTCTCACCGAGTTCACCCTACTGGATCGACGAAACACTGATCGCCTATCAAAAAGAATCCAAGGTGATTGCAGGCTGAACAAACAACTTCGAGTTATGATGCTTTCTTGGGAGTTCCCCCCTAGGACTGTTGGAGGGATCTCTGCCCATGTCTATAACTTGTCTAGCCAGCTAGCAAGTCTGGGTGTCAATACTCACGTTGTTACCTGCGATTTCCCAGGGGCACCAGAACGCGAGGAAGTGAACGGCGCTCAAGTGCTTCGAGTGGACTCTTATAAAACTCCCTCTCCAGACTTCGCCACATGGGATTATCTGATGAACGTCAATATGCAGAAAGACGCTGCAACGGTCATCAGCAACTTAGACGGACATGTTGACATGATTCACGCTCACGACTGGCTCGTAGCCAATGCCGCCTTGGGACTGAAGCACGTTCTCAGAATTCCTCTGGTAGCCACGATACATGCGACCGAGATTGGAAGAAGAAATGGCCTACACACGGATTATGAGCGGATGATTCATCAGACGGAAAACTGGCTTGTGCATGAAGCTTGGAAAACTGTTTGCTGTAGCCAATATATGTCTTCTCAAGTGCAATGGGCATACGGGCTTTCAGCAGACAGTGTAGTGACGATTCCGAACGGCGTAAACACGAAAGCGTTCGAAGAGAATTTTGACAAGGCTGAGTTCAGAAGCAAGTTCGCATCACCAGACGAGAAAATCGTCCTCTTTGTCGGACGTCTTGTTTACGAAAAGGGAGTTCAAACTTTGATCAATGCTATGCCTAAAGTCTTGGCTAGAGTGAACGCGAAATTCGTTATTGTTGGGGACGGTGGCATGAAAGATCTCCTCATGTGGCAAGTTCATAACATGCGACTGGCTCACAAAATCTTTTTCACAGGGTTTCTGGAGGAAAGGAGTTTGAAGTTTCTGTATAGATGCGCCGACGTTTGCGTGGTTCCTTCGCTTTATGAACCGTTCGGCATAACCGCTCTGGAAGCGATGGCCGCAAGAACACCAGTCGTAGTTTCAGACACTGGAGGCCTAGCTGAAATCGTTGAACACGACAAAACAGGCGTCAAGGTGTTCACAGGCAATGCAGATTCGCTGG
>Ga0187770_10002426_pt1 | contig 10416 bp, 3 predicted proteins | sample 0116_SJ02_MP02_2_FD_133154 | JGI IMG/M metagenome (GOLD analysis project Ga0187770, IMG submission 133154) | Tropical peat soil microbial communities from peatlands in Department of Meta, Colombia - 0116_SJ02_MP02_20_MG | ecosystem: Environmental > Terrestrial > Soil > Wetlands > Peat | place... | reverse complement strand
CCGCAGGAGTTCGGCCAGCGCGTGCTGGATGCGCTGGTCGCCGAGCGCAATCCCTCCATCGCCGCGCTGCTCGTGGTGGTGACCGAGCGCATGGCTGACGCCGCGCTGCGAAAAGGACGTTTCGGGGAATTCGAAGCGGTACTGAAGGCGCTGGAATCCGCGCCGCGCGGTCTCGAGCATCTGGCGCTGCTGGAGCGGCGGCTGTGCGAAGGCGAACGGTTTGAATTGCTGCTGGCCGGCGCGCTGGCCCACCGCCCGCTGGAGCCCGGGCTGGTGCGCATCCTGGCGCGCAGACCGGCGCCGGTGGTGGATGCGCTCACCTCGGTGCTGGCGGGCGGGGCAGGCGAGGGCGAGGCGGCGCCCCTGGCCGCGCTCCCTGCCATGGTTCGGCTGATCAAAGCGCTCGGCGAGCCCGCGATCGAACTGCTCGCTGAGCGCGTGCACGAAAAGCGCCTGGGACGCGCCACGGCCGCGGTGAAACTGCTCGCCGCCGTCCGCCCGCAGCGCCTGGTGGAACTCCTTCCGGAGGCGCTGCCCAACTGGGACTGGAGCGTGCAGGATCTGGCCATCTCCGAATTCGCGCGCCAGCGGGTCAGCGGGCTGCCCGGGGCCCTGCTGGCCGCGCTCCCGCGCGCCCACCTGTACGTGGTGCCGATGATGCTGGATCTGCTCGGGCTCGAGGGCGACCCCGTCGCCGTTCCCGAGATTTTTGAAATCGCCGCCGGGCAGAACGAGCGTCTGCGCGACGTTTTTATCCGCATCAAGGCAATCGAAGCGCTGGGCCGGCTGCGCGCGCCGGAGGCTGCGCCGCTGCTCCGCGCCATCCTGCGCACGCGCAACGGGCTGAGTTATGCGGAGCCGGCCGGATTGCGCACCGCGGCCGAAGAAGCGCTCCAGGCGATCGAGGGGGGCATGACGCGTTCGCGCCTCCAGGAACAACTCGAGGCCGCGGCCAACATCGCCGGGGCCGCGCGCCCGCGGCGCTACCCGCGCTTCCCGCTCGATTCCCCGCTCAGCGCGCGCATCGAAGGCAAGCGGCCCATGTCCGCGCAGGTACGGACGATCAGCCTGGGCGGCGCCTGCCTGGAGTCCAACCGCGGCCTGCAGATGGGCGACGCCTTCCCCATGGAAATCAAGAGCGGCCTGCGCTCCATCAACGCCATGGCCGTGGTGCGCAGCGTCCTGCCCAACGGCACCGGCGTCGAGTTCGTGCACATGGGCCAGGAAGATCGCGAGAAACTGCGCAAGCTGCTGCGCGGCCTCGAGCGAGATTGATCCGCGCTCTCGCGCGAGTTTGCATGCGGGCCTCTTCGCGCGAATGCTGTTTTTCCGGTTGCGCCCGGACCGGCCACCCTGCTGCTGGTTGGACAACCGCAGTGAATTGGGCATCCGGGCGCAGGATCCGCAGCTCGGCCAGGCGCCTTCCAGCCTGTGGCGCGCTCAGTCAACCTCTACGATTAGATTGTTGATGGCCTGGGTGGCGCCGCTAATTGTGACTGTCACCGTCACTCCCGGGTAGAAGCCCGGCTGCGTGCCCACGTTCCCCGCGCCGCCACCGCCGCCACCCCCCCCACCGCCCCCGCCACTGCCGCCCCCGCCGCCGCAGCTCACACTCAACGCGATCGCGCCGAGGACCAGTGAAACCAGAGCCGTGCGCCGCCCGCGCCGCCGCAAGCCCAGCAGCAAGAAGGCAAGCACGGTGGCCCACAGCAGCGCCAGTTCGCGCGGGCCCATACGCGGGGGCGGAGCCGGGCGCCGCGCCGGGGCGGCAGCCGGAGTCGGGGCCGTAGTGAAGACGGTGAGCGTCACGGGCACGGTCGTAGTGCCGGGCGTGAAGCTGACGGTGCTCGGTGTGAATGTGCACGTGCTCTCGTACGGCAGATTCGAGCAGGCAGAGGTTGAAAGCACGGCGGAGCCGGTGAACCCCGCGGCCGCCTGGAAAGTGAGTGTGGTCGACCCCGTTTGGCCGGGGCTGGAGACAACGATGGTCGTCGGAGACGCGGTCATCACGAATGTGTTGCTTATCGCCACCGGAACCGCAGGCGAAGTGGAACCCTGATAGTTGGGGTCCCCGGGATATTGCGCGGTGATGTAGTCCGTCCCGTTCGGAAGCTGGCTGGTAGTCAAAGTCACCGACTGGTTGAGATTCCCCGGAGGACCCGCCAATCCCGGGAGCACGGCACTGCCCACCAGAACGGTGCCTGAATAAAAGCTGATATTTCCCGAGGGAGGATTGCCGTAACTGTGGGCTGTGAGTGTGGCAGTAAGCACGACCGGCTGGCCCGCGGGAGCCGCCTGCGTGTTCGATTGAACGGAAGTGATTGTGAACCCGGGTGTGATTGTGAGCGGGATTCCGGCCGAGGTGCTTGCGTTGAAGGTGTTGTCGCCGCTGTATTGCCCGGTGATGGTGTGCAGGCCCGGAGGCGGAAAGCCCGCAGTGACGTTCAACGCTGCCTGGCCGTCGCTGCTGAGAATGGCGACAGCTCCACCGATGCTATTCCCCTCCGCAAAGAACGCCACGCTTCCCGATGGAGCGCCAACGCCCGACTGGCCGATTACGGTTGCGCCGAGGAAAAATGGCGCTCCATAAATCGCCGCATTCAACGCGGTCGGATTCGCTATCGTCCCCTGGAACGCGGACACCACCGTGGAGGTCGCCTCGGTGGAGACATTTATAGAGACGGGCGAGGAATCGCTGGGCAGAAAGTTGGCGTCACCGGAATAGTGCGCATAAACGCTGTAAGAGCCGCCCGGGAGCTGAACCGTACTTCCGGAGGCCGTTCCGCCAACCAGGGTGGCATACGGCACTGGCGCCGGAGCGGTCGGCAGAGCGTTTCCGATGGTCGGTTGCACGAGGAGCGCGATATCTCCCGTCGGTGTGCCGGTCCCCATCAGCGGGGCCACAGTCGCGCTGAAGCTCACCGGTGTGACGCCGTGCTGAATGTTTTGCAGGGGCATCATGGTGAACGAAGGGATCTGCGTTGCTTGCGAACGTGCGTTCGCCCATCCGTTCACAAGGTTGGTCACATTGACCGAGCCCAGCCCCGATGCCAGATCGTATCCCACACCGCTCTGGTAACTCGCCTCTGGGGTCGGGTAGCCGGCTTCCCCCGGCACGGCATTACTTCCGACGGTCACGTCATTGAAGATGCAGTTTGACGCCGGCAGGCCGGTCTGGCTCGAGGCGTTGCATTGCGAGAGTGTCTCCTGCGCCGCCAGTTTGTAGAACACGTAGTTGGCTTGTCCCTGGGCGCCGCCTGCTTTCTGATCCACCAGCGCCATGATGCTCGCAAACGACGGCGCGGAAACAGACGTCCCGCCAACCAAAAAGAGCTCGACTCCACCCTGGCCGTTGGGCACGCACGACCGTTGCCAGCAAAGCAAATACGGGTCGTGGCTTCCGGAGGCATTCAAAGACACATCGGGCAAATCGCGCGCGTTATCCCCGGGGATGCCCGCCACTCCCGTTTGCCAGGGCGGCTTCGGATAGAGAGTGCTACTGCCGCCGCCCCCCGCGACGATATTCGGGGTCACCCCGGGCGGGCAGCCTCCGGCTAGGCAACTGTCGTTCCAGACGTCTTCCGGAATGTAGGACAAAGCCGTTTCAGGGCTGGTGGTCGAGGTGCTCCAGTACCTGCTGTCGTTTCCATTTTCATTGAATTCTGTGCCGCCCACGCCCACGGTATAGGGATTCGCGGCCAACAGGTTCACCGAGAGCGGGCCGCTGGCCACGGTTTCCGTGTGCGGGTCGTCGCAGCCTTCCGCGCCACTATCTCCCGTCGAAACGAAGTAGGTAATCCCCTCGGCGGCCGCTTGCTCCGCCAGAGCGGATTTCGCAGCCGCTTCGGCCATGGTGACACCGGATTCGCAAGTGCCGAAACTCTCGGTCATGATTTCGGCTGCGTCGTTATCGATGATATAGACCTCGGAAAGATCCACACCGTCTGTGGCATTGGTGGAGGCGGAAACCACCTGTTTCACGCTGGCGCCGGTGGCGATGGCCCCGGCCCAGGTCACATCCAGTAAGGCTTCCACCTCTTCATCGGCACCCAGATCTCCCGGATCCGGCCCATTCACATAGACGGAGGTGAGCGGAGCAGCCAGACCGAACAGAGTGTGAAAGTCCGAAACGTCCAGAAGATTGATATCGCTGCGCGCCACAACCGCGATGGTGCTTCCCGTGCCATTGATTCCCGCGGCAGAGGTTCCGGTTACGCCGTAGATGCTTGCAAAATCCTCCGGGCTCAGCGCGTGCCTCCCGTCCGGAAAGGTCAGTAGGGGCTGCACCCCGGGCCGGTATTGCGCCGTGACCGTCTGCCCGGAAAGGACCAGTTGCGGCGCTTTGCGGAAATCGTGCAGGGTGGAAACTCCCGCCACCACCGGCCCGAGCGCCGCGGGAATTTCCGGATCGCTGGCGTTGGCCCAGTGCTCTTTCCCGTTCACCGCGTATTTGTGCATTTCCGTGTGAAACGCCTCCTGCAACTGCCCGGCGCTGCCGGAGAATTCGATGACCACGCGGCCGTTGGCCACGCGGCTCACCTGGAAGCCGTGGGACCCGAGCCACGCGGTGACGGCCTGCACGTCCTGGTCCGCGGGACCGAACTGCTGCCCGAATCGCTGGGGAGTCAGCCACTGATGAAAATTCGGTGACCCGGGACGGTGCAAGTCCGCAAGCAGCTGGTCCAACGCCGCCTGCTGCTCGGCGCTCCGCCGCAGCACGAGCAGCATCCGCTCGAGCGGAAGGCTCGCGGGCGCCGGACCGCGGTCGAACTCCGGCCGCGCCAGCGGGTGCGTGTTGCCCCGGAGGGTGATCCGGTTCCCCTCGTCAATGGCCTCCGTGATCCGCGGCGCGACGTGCTGCTGCCCGCGCGCCGCCAGTGGAAAGAGCGCCAGAACCGCAAGCGCCAGTAAGCCCACGGGAACAATCCTGTGATGGAGTCGCATGTCTTTCTAATGGCTTCCTTGCTTCAACCACCATTTAGCAGTCGCGCGGCATCCTGCACATCCTCTTGCAGCGGGGACCAGATCGCGCGTCCATGCCCGTGGCGAAGGCCGCACAGCCGCGACGCTCCCAGGGACTGTCTCCGACCAGAGACACCCGCGCGCCGGGGCGCTCGTCCTGAGTGGGGGCATTCTCCTGATTGATGAGCCGCGCGTCAAGACCTTTCGCGTTAATTGACACGGGCTGTAGTGGCGCGATGCTGGACGCTTTGAAGCGAAGAGCGGCGGCACTGCCGCAGCGAGCCATTGGGTGTAGTCTAACGCCATTGGAGCCTGTGGCGCCCGGGCGCTGCGCGGCCACCGCAGGAGATAGTGATGGACGCTCCCCGAAACTCGCGGCATCCAGCGGCGGCTGCGGATCCCGCGGCGGCCTCCGATCTGGTGATGCTGGACGCGCTGGAACTCTCCCAGGTCATCCGCTCCAAACAGGTTTCCTGCAAAGAAGTGATGGCCGCCTTCCTGGACCACATCGAGCGCCTCAATCCCAGGGTCAATGCAATCGTTTCGCTTCAGGATCGCGGCAGCCTATTGGCTCAGGCCGCGCACCGCGACGCGCAACTCGCTCACGGCGAATACCTGGGCTGGATGCACGGCCTCCCGCACGCGGTAAAAGACCTGGCGCTTACCAAAGGCATCCGCACCACCTGTGGCTCTCCGCTTCTGGACATGGTGCCGCAGGACGACGCCATCTTCGTCGAGCGGCTGAAAAAATGCGGCGCCATCATCATCGGCAAAACGAACACGCCGGAATTCGGCATGGGTTCACAGACCTACAATTCCCTCTTCGGCGCCACGCTCAACGCCTATGACCAGTCCAAGACCTCGGGCGGCAGCAGCGGCGGCGCGGGCTGCGCGCTGGCGCTACGCATGCTCCCCGTGGCCGACGGCAGCGACATGATGGGCTCGCTGCGCAATCCTGCCGCCTGGAACAACGTCATCGGCTTTCGCACCTCCTTCGGGCGCATTCCGCCGGGCCCGGGCGGCGAACTTTTCATCTGCCAACTGAGCACTCTCGGCCCCATGGGGCGCAACGTTGCCGACGTCGCCATGCTGCTCTCCGTCATGGCCGGTCCGGACGCACGCGATCCCCTCTCCATCGAGCAGGACCCGTCGCTCTTCGCCCGCCCGTTGCAGCGCGACTTCAAAGGAATGCGCCTGGGCTGGCTCGGCGATTACGCGCGCCAGTTGCCAATGGAGCCCGGGGTGATGGACCTCTGCGCCAGCGCCTTCAAGACCTTCGAAGCCATCGGCTGCACCGTTGAAGAAGTTCGGCTGGGCGTATCGCGCGAGGCGTTGTGGGACACCTGGACCAAATTGCGCCACTGGCTGATCGCAGGAGCCCTGGGCGATTTGCACCGCGATCCCGCCAAGCGAGCGCAGATGAAGCTGGAAGCCCAGTGGGAAATCGAAGGCGGACTGAAACTAACGGCCGAGGAAGTTTTCAAAGCGTCTCTCGCGCGCTCCGCGTATTACGAAGCCCTGCGCAAACTCTTCGAGACCTACGACCATCTGCTGCTGCCCAGCGCGCAAGTGTTTCCGTTCGACGCCGGCACGCATTGGCCCGAGTCCATCAACGGCGTGGCCATGGACACCTATCACCGCTGGATGGAAGTGGTGGTGCCCGGCTCGCTCTCCGGCGGCCCAACCATAAATGTACCCGTGGGCTTCAACCCGAGCGGTTTGCCCATGGGGCTGCAGCTCATCGGCAAACATCATGCGGACTTCGCCGCGCTCCAGCTAGCCTACGCCTACGAGCAAGCGACACACTGGGTCCGCAAGAATCCCCCGCCGCTCCTCAAGTAGCACAGGCACTCTAGCCTGTGCGTTTTTGAAAAGGCGCACAGCATTGCGATTTCGCGCAGCCAGTTCTATGCTCACTGACTACCGGATAGGAAATTTCCCCTAGGGAGTTTCGCTCATGCATCGCTTCTCCGCCCGCCGTCTCGCCTGCGCCGTGCTTCCGCTGCTCCTGCTCAGCCAGCGCCCCGCGGCGCCGCAGGCAAAAACCACGGAAAGCCTCCGCCAGCGCTTCCTCGGCACCTGGCGCCTGGTGGTGGACGAAAACGTCTCCAAAGACGGCAAAGTCACCTACCCCGACTTCGGCGCGCACGCCATCGGCTACCTGATGTACTCGCCCGACGGCCACATGTGCGCCGGTCTGATGAACCCCGAGCGCCCCAAATGGACCGAGCCGCGCAATCCCACCGACAAAGAAAAGATTCAGCTCTTCGACACCTTTTATGCCTACTGCGGGAGATACGAAATCCGCGAGGTCGAGCACCTGATGATTCACTACCCGGAACTGGCTTCGACGCCGGACTTCATCAACAGCACCCAGCCCCGCCCCTACAGCTTCGCCGGTGACCGCCTGACCTTCTCCGGCCCGGATCCCGGCCCGCAGGGCGGCGCCTATCGCATCACCTGGGAAAAATTGAAGTAGTGGCAAATCGACGCGGAGTGGGCCACCCTGAAACCCGGCGGCTCGCGCACTCAACCGGCGGGCGCTGTTTCCCTGCTCTTCGCCTCCTGGCCTGTGGCCTGCCACGGCGCACGAGAGTTCATGATCCGAGGCGAGTCGCGGGGCCTCAATCACAGCCCCGCGTCCGTAAGTCTCGATTTTAGCGACCGTGTAAAAAATCTATACTAGTAATAGGTGTTCCTCGGACTTTTCCGCCGGTCTCCCATTGATTCCTGTTTAGCTGTTGGCTAAGGTGAATACCAGGAGGCAGGGGACATCCCGTCATGCTCGCACGCACCGGCCGGCTGGTTCGCAGACACGCCGCACGCGACTTCGCACTACGGACTCGAAAACTCCGTGAAGCCATGGCCGCAGTCGCGCCCAATCGTGAAAGTGACCATCGTTTTCGATCTAACTCCATAGGAATCAAGCGTTCACGCACTCCTTCGCACTCGGCGAAAAAAACAATGCCCAATGTTTTCAACCGCTTACAAACTCCGGCGCGTTCCCGCGCGATCAAAATCCATTCCTTTCAATGCGTTACAAACTCCGGCCGGAGGGGGCATCCCCTGCGGGCACTCTCTTCCGCCCCTGCCAGCCGCCTGGCGTGATAGGATTCCGCGCCGGTGCTCACATTCCTTTTGGCCGGAGACCTAATACCATGAAAAAGCTCGCCCTCTTCGCATCTGCATACTTTTTTGCTGCCCTGTTCCCGCATCTTGCAGCGGCGCAGGAGAACACACCGCTGCTCTTGCAATCGCCCACGATGAGCAGGACGCAGGTGGCCTTTGCCTACGGGGGAGACATCTGGGTCGTGGATCGTGCCGGAGGCGACGCGCATCGCCTAGTCACCGGCACTGGGCTCAACAGCGGGCCGATGTTTTCGCCCGATGGCTCGCTCGTGGCCTACACCGGCGACTACGACGGCAATCAGGACGTCTACGTCGTTCCGGCGGCGGGAGGCGAGCCGCGGCGGCTGACCTCGCATCCCGATGTGGACGTGGTGGTGGGCTGGACTCCGGACGGGAAAAAGATTCTCTTCCGCTCCACGCGCACCAGTTACTCGCGCTTCGAAAAACTTTTCACCGTGCCGGTGGAAGGCGGCCTGCCCACGGCGCTGCCGCTGCCCATGGGGGTGCAAGGCGCGTTTTCACCGGATGCCGGGCAAATCGCCTACGTGCCGTTCTGGAACCGCCGGCTGGGCGCAGGCGCCAGCTACATCGCCATCAAGCAGTATCACGGCGGCAAGACCGCGCGCATCTGGGTCGCCAATCTTGCGGATTCGACCGTCACGCGGCTCGAGCACGGCGATTGGGACGATTTTTGCCCCATGTGGGTGGGCGACACCTTGTATTTCCTTTCCAACCGCAGCGGGCGCACGGAACTCTATGCCTACAACACCAAGACCAAAGAGATCAAAGAACTGACCAAAACCAGCGCTTTTGACCTCAAATCCGCCTCCGCCGGGCCCGGCGGCATCGTCTACGAGCAACTGGGCTCGCTGCACGTCTACGATTTCGCCACTGGCCAGTCGAAGCGCCTGGAGGTGCGCGTGGCCGGAGACATGCCGCAGCGCCGGCCGCATTTCGAGAAAGTGGAGAAGCACCTCGAAAATCCCTATCTTTCGCCCACCGGCCAGCGCGCGGTCTTCGAGGCCCACGGGGAAATCCTGACCGTGCCGGCGGAAAAGGGCGACATCCGCAATCTGACGAATAGTCCCGCGGTCATGGACCGCGATCCCGCCTGGTCGCCGGACGGAATGTCCATCGCGTATTTCTCGGACGAGTCCGGCGAGTACGCGCTGCACATCCGCAGCCAGGACGGCCTGGGCGCGGTGCGCAAGATCGCGCTGGGCCAGCCGCCTTCCTTTTTCTATTCGCCGAGGTGGTCGCCGGACAGCAAAAAGATCTGCTACGAAGACAAGCGCCTGAACCTCTGGTACGTGGACGTGAGCGCCGAGCATCCGGTGCCGGTCAAGGTGGACACGGACCGCTTCGATTCGCCGCTGCACGAGTTTGATGCCGTGTGGTCTCCGGACAGCCGCTGGCTCGCCTACAGCAAGCAGTTGCCGAGCTACCAGCACGCGGTCTTCGTTTATTCGCTCGAGGACAAATCGGTCACGCAGTTCACCGACGGCATGAGCGACGCGCTGTACCCCGCCTTCGACAAGAGCGGCAAATATCTCTACTTCGCCGCCAGCACCAACCTGGGCCTGACTACCGGCTGGCTGGACATGACCAGCGAAGACCATCCGGTGACGCGCAGCGCCTACGTGGCCGTGCTGCGCAAGGACCTGCCTTCGCCGCTGGCGCCGGAAAGCGACGATGAAAAGCCCGCGGTTAAGAAGGACGAAAAAGAGGGCGCGTCCGGAGCCGCGAAGGACCAGTCCGAGAAGAACGGCGAAAAGGACAAGGAGAAGGAGAAAGAGAAGGAAAAGAACGAGCCGGTCAAAGTCACCATTGACTTCGACAATCTGAGCCAGCGCATCCTGGCGCTGCCCATTCCGGACCGCAATTACGTGGGTCTGATATCGAAGAAGGAAGGAATCGTCTACCTGGCGGAGGCGGAACTCATCTTCCGCGGCAACGGCCCCTTTACCTTCACGCTGCAGCGCTTCGACATGAAGACGCGGAAAACGGAGAAGCTGCTGGACGGCGCGCGCGAATTCCTTCTCTCCGCCAACGGCGAAAAGATGCTCTACCGCCAGGGCGAGAACTGGTTCATCGCCGCAGCGGACAAAGCGCCCAAGCCCGGCGAAGGGCAGCTCAAGATCGCGGACATGGAAGTGGCCGTGGACCCGCCCGCGGAGTGGCGGCAGATGTTCCGCGAAGTGTGGCGCATCGAGCGCGACTTCTTCTACGACCCCGGCTACCACGGCCTGGACATCCAGGCGGCCGAGCGTCTCTACGCGACGTACCTGCCCGGCATCGCCAGCCGCGAGGACTTGAACGCCCTCT
>Ga0187770_10002424_pt1 | contig 10418 bp, 9 predicted proteins | sample 0116_SJ02_MP02_2_FD_133154 | JGI IMG/M metagenome (GOLD analysis project Ga0187770, IMG submission 133154) | Tropical peat soil microbial communities from peatlands in Department of Meta, Colombia - 0116_SJ02_MP02_20_MG | ecosystem: Environmental > Terrestrial > Soil > Wetlands > Peat | place... | reverse complement strand
GTCGTCACAGTATCGGCCGAGCTGGTCGCGCCGCTTCCATTAAATGACCTGCTGAATGCGCCGTTATAGGGACCAAAAGAGAAAGCGCCCTTGGGGCTGTTGATGCCTCCTCCTCCCGATCCTGTACCCACCCCGGCGAAGGTCAGGCTGCCCTGGAAGTTCTGAGCCCTGGAGGTTTGTGTCGTAGCCTGTTTGGAAGCCATAGAGGACTCGCTGACCGTTATGGTGACAATGTCGCCTATCTTGCAGGCTTTGACGTCGGCAACAAGCGATTTGCTGTCCGGGGCCCATAAAGAGCCGGTAGGCGCAAGGGAAGCGGGAGGCGGCCCGGCTTCCGGCAGTGGAAGCTCTCTGAAGCTTGGCATCGGCTTGGGAGGAGCAAGTGGAGCCGACGAGTCCTTTTTCCCAGGCATCGAAGCGCAGCCGGAAAGGACCAGGACCAGGATGACAGCGATTAGAATCGAATGGAGAGTGAACAGTAAAGAGTGAAAAGTGGAGGTCCACTTAGGTACGCCTGTTAGTCTGGCGCCGAGATTTGGATTGTCAGGCATATTGGCTCCCTCTATTTACCGCTCAAACTAATGATGCCGAAAACCGTGATCCCGCGCGGCGTGGGACCGCGCGGAGCACAGGGCCCTGGACGGTGAACCGAAAAGGCGGTTCTCTCCGTTCACCCTTCAACGCTTGTTCATTTAATGCACAGCCTCTACGGTGCGAGAATCCACAACCTTGCAGTAGACAGTCTTATTCGATGAAACATTGATTACCACAAGCGTGTCCCCGACACCTGCATCGGCGTTGGCCTGCCCTTTTGCGGTCACCGACAGCCCCGGCTCCTCATAGACTATCTTCACCGGATCGCCCCGCTTGAGCACCAGCGGTTTGTCAAGGTCTTTCAGTTCCAGCGGCTGATGTACCCCAATGTTGCGCAGGACGCGGCGGTTTTCAGCCTGTTCGTGGCTGGTCGCAAAACGGTCGGCCGCTTCAGTAATGTTCATTTTGTGCACTTCGAGGTCGGCGGCCGTCAGCATTTCGTTTTGCTTAAGGGGACGCGAGGCATGGTATACGTTTGCGCAGACCTCAACCCTACCGACAACGCTCAAAGTGCTCACCTTCTCATCGTCCACGTACACATCGACAATCACCGTAACATTGCCGATAAAACGCTCTTTGGAGGAATACGCCCTGACATCGCAGGTCATTTTGCCTGCTGGAATGAGCGTAACACCCGAGAAGCGAACTCTTTGGATGTTTATGTCCTGCCGATTCCAGGGGGAGTTTTCGAAAATGAACTTCCTGAAAATATCTTCGATCCACTCCTGCGTGACCTGGGTCGATTGACGCCTCACGACGATTTTTTCAGGAATCTCGAATTTTACATCTGATGGCTTTATTCCGTTGGAATCGAGCAGACTGTCCAGGTACGTCCTGAGCCGGCCCGGATCGATGAACTTTTCGGAACCGGCGGCAGGGGCCTCCCCTATGTTGAGTCCACCCATAATCGATTTCCACTCGACGGGCAGCGTCACAGGATCGCAGATTTCGAGAAGCGATACCTCCTTTTGATTGACGGTGACGTTTCCAAGAATACGAATTTCATTTATCTGACCGCAGACGCTCAAGGCCGGGTCCACACCGACAATAACCGTCAGCGAAAGCAGACCGAGGAAAAAGAGTGCGGTAAGCGCCCTAGTCTTCATCTCATCACCTTATGACATTATTTGACGACATTATTCGCCATCTGTAGCATATCGTCAGTGGATTTGATGATCTTGGAATTTGCTTCATATGAGCGCTGGCTCAGGATCATGTTCACCATTTCATTGACGACGTTGACGTTTGAGGCTTCAAGAAAACCCTGGAGAATCGTTCCCATCCCTTCAGGCCCGCCCGGTGGGGTGTCTATCACGGAACCTGAAGACTCTGTGGGAATGAAGCAGTTTTGACCAATAGCTTGAAGGCCTGCAGGATTCTGGAAGTTATAGAGGTGCATCTGTGTACTCAGCACCGTTTTCCCGGCAGCGTCTGTAGCCGTCAACATTCCGGAGGTATTGATAGTTATAGTAACGGCTGTTTGCGGTATGGTGATTTGAGGCTGCAGCACGTATCCGGATGCATCGACTACGTTTCCGTTCGCATCGGTCTTGAAACTGCCTGCACGTGTATAAACATCCTGATTGCCTTGGAGGATCTTGAAAAATCCGTTTCCCTGAATCGCCAGGTCCAGGGTATTGTCCGTTTCGGCAAAATTTCCCTGCTGGAAAAGCTTTTCTACCGACGAAGTCCTGGTGCCCATACCGATCTGAACACCCGTAGGCACTTTGGAGCTTAAACTTGAGTCGGCGCCCGGCGCGACGGTGGTCTGATACATGAGGTCTTGGAAATTTGCCCGGCTGGTTTTAAAGCCGGTAGTGTTGGCGTTGGCGAGGTTGTTGGCGATTACGTCCATGTTGGTCTGCTGAGCGGACATTCCAGTGGCGGCCGTCCAAAGGCTTCTCATGCTCATATTGTGCTCCTCTTTCTTCCGTCGGATGTCAGTCCCGCGAAGCGGGGGATCGGGTGACGGGTTTCCGATACTCGTTACCCGCTTTGTGTTTTCGCTTGCTGCCTATCGCTTGCTTCTCTCACCCGGACGTCTTCGCAATGAGCTGGTTGTCCAGGCTTCCGCTATTTTGAATTGTCTTCTGATAACTTTCGAAGATTCTCATCGTTTGGACCATCCTGGCCATTTCCTCGACCGGATTGAAATTGGGACCTTCAAGGTACCCCTGTCGAACGGTGCAGTTCTTAGCCGCTCCCGGTTGGATTTCTGTTGTCAGAGGCTGGAAATACCCGTTGAGCACCTTGTGCAAATCGTTGGGTGAGAACTGGGCAATGTCGAGCTGATCCACCGAGTCGTTTCCGTCAAAAACCTGACCATCCTCGCTGACATGAAAGTTACTGACGTTATTTACGATGATGGGGCCTTTTTTCCCGAGGATCGGCCAACCATCCTGAGTGACCAGCTGCTTTGCCTTGTTCAGAGACAGGTTTCCAGCCCGCGTGTAAAGGGTCCCCTGGTCGGTTTGTACGGACAAAAACCCATCTCCCGACAAGGCTATATCAAGCATTTCGCCGGTCTCTCGAATCGGCCCCTGTGACATGCTCGTGAAGGAAACATCTCCCAAGACATCGCTAAAACTCAGGCTGTCTTTTTTAAATCCAGGACTGTTGGAATTTGCGATGTTGTTTGATATAACATCGGCGCGCTTTTGTTCTTCCATGGATCCGATGGTCGCGAAATAGGAATCCAGCTTCATGGGATAACTCCTTCGAGTCCTTTGCAATGCAACGACGATGCCAGAGGACAATTCTTTGAAAGGCGGGAGGCCGAAGATCGCAAATCCAGCATCCGGAGATCGAGTTGCAGGGGCCTTGCCGTATTTCCGACCTCCGTAACGTCGGTCAGGTGGAAATTTTTTCCGGGTAAAAGCAGGTCCTCATGCTTATTTTCTGATATAAGAGGAGTGTTATAAGACATGCACCTGATGTGGAAGCCCGTTTCGGCTGGGTGGTCCTTCATAGAAAGCCTATCCCCGCCGTTGGTGAGGGAGCATGAGGCTTGGTTCCGTCCCTTTCCAAGTTTACGAGGAGTAACTAACTTATTTTGCATGGGCTTGAGTTGAAGCTCCAAGGGGACGGGGTTTTCCGATTCGAGACCCGAGTCAGCCTTTCCAAAGGAGAAAAGAGGCAACATGAACATTTACGTTGGGAATCTGTCTGCAAAGACCACCGATCAAGAGCTGCGCGAGGCTTTCGAGAGTTTTGGTGAAGTCGATACGGCAAAGATCATCAAGGACAACATCACCGGCAGGTCCCGCGGCTTCGGTTTCGTAGAGATGCCAGATCAGGACCAAGCGCAGACCGCAATAGCAGGAATGAACGGCAAGGAACTGGGAGGGTCAGCTCTCACGGTTAATGAAGCCAAGCCACGCGAAAGCCGCGGAGGCAGATCGTATGGGTCCGGTGGTGGTCGTTCCGGTGGGGGCAGACCGGGCGGTGGCGGCTTCGGCGGCAGGGACCGGCGAGGCGGTGTCGGCGGTGGATCGCGCGGCGGCGGTGGCGCCGGCAGACGTTCGTACTAAATTAGTTTCGCACAGGGCGGTGACCCACGGGCAAGAAGGGCGCCTCCTCGACACGGTTCAACACTCGGCGCACAGCGACGCTTCATCGGATTCATTTCAGATCGGTGCCAATCGTTTATGTTTTCGACGACATAAGTAAGTCGTCATGCTCACGAAAGCCGGCATCCAGTGGTTAGTGCCCGGATTCCGCCCCGGTTTTCGCCCGAGTAACGCGCCGGAATAACGTCAACTTTTCAGGGTCGTTTCCCATACATATTCGAATAGATCGGAGGATCTTTATTCGAGCACCTCCGCTTTTTTCAGGAAGCTATTTTCTGCAGGTCCAGGATCAGTTCGATTTCTCCCACAGGTCTTTTCAAGCGCTTAGCTATTTCAGACGCGTCAAGTCCCTTTTTTGAAAGAGCGAGCACCTTTTGCTGGTCGGGGTTGTGCGCTCGCACGCCCACGCCTGAAGAATGCCGCACAGCGAGTCTGTCCGAACCTGTTGACGAAAACTCAGTCTCCAGCCTGGTGCACAGGTTCTGCGCTTCCTGGATGCGCTGGTCCAGCTTGGCGGTTATTTGCTGGAGCAGTTCCTGTCTTTTTTCAAGATTGATCTCAAAGCTTTTGGATATTTCCGCTGTCTCTCCGACTATCCTTTCAAAGGACTTCATCACAGATTCATCTTTTTTTGAAATTCGGGGCTTTCTAGTGATCACAATCACAGCAAGAAGACCAAGCATCACCGCATCGACACCGATTTGGAACGCGTTATTGAAGGTAACCTGAGTTCCAAAGAGCTTTGCGATAAATTCCATGACGCCCCCTCAAATACCGTGATTTGCTCACTGACCATTATTCACTGTTCACGATTCACTATCTACTGCACTCACAGGTTCTCGACCTGGGTTAAAGCGATTTTGTCCGGAAAACCCTGCGGCAGTTTTACCCTCAGGAAATCGAGAAGGTCCTTCTCAAGGACGGAATGCCAGGATTTTGCCGAGTTTCCGGACAGGTTCTGCCTGAGCAAGAAAGCATAGACCGTATCGCGGAAAGCTGCGTTCTGTTCTTTGAAGTTTTGATACCGTGTAGGACTCTGGTACACGATTTCCACTCTCATGGCAGTAACCATCTTTTGGCCTTCAACTTCATAGACGAGCAGAAAATCGAGCATCTCCCGGTAGTCCGGAACGGGGACCGGACGCATTATCTCAGTTATCGGTTCAAGCCTTTGCAAACCCTTTCCCAAAGACGCGGGAAGGACTTTGAATTTGACAAGCAAAAAACCGGCACCCGTCAGGAAGATAAATAATGTCACGGCTAGCAGAGCAACTATTTTGGACCGGCCCAGTCTGCGACCAAAGATCGCAATACCTGGAGGGGCACCGTCGGCGCCGGATTTACTGGGTTCATCCTCCAAGATCGTCTCATCGCCTCTGGACAGTGATTCTTTCATCTCTTCCTGAACTTGAAGCTCAGAAACATTATTTTTGGTTTCGGAGCCTTGGCGGTCGTCCCTGTCCAGTTTTTTCTGTTTCGGTTTCATTCAACACCCGGAAAAATGTCCTTTTACTGGATCCCCGGCCTATTTCGCCACCAAAGCATGCAGGAGATGATGTTGTTTGGGCTGGGGCGTCCTGCGTTCGCACCGGATAGATTCGGGCAGATCGTCAGTTCTGAGCTTTCTCGATAGCCTCGTCTTAAGTTTCAACATCGCTTTGGTGTGAATCTGGGATATCCTCGACTCCGTATACCCCAAGACAGTGCCAATTTCTTTCATGGTCAGCTCTTCATAATAATAGAGCGAGAGGACCAGCCGCTCTTTCTCGGCAAGACCGGTAATAGCTTCGGCCAGATGGTTCCGGATTTCCACCCTATAGGCGGCGTCGAAGAGGTCATCCGAACCGGAGGAAAGCATGTGCGATTCCCGGTTTTCACGGACAATGTCGTGGATATTTTCAGGCAAAAAAGAGATGCCCTTTATTTCATCCAGAAGCTTGTGAAATTCATCCATGTCCACCTTCAGTTCAAGCGCGATCTCCTCTTCAGTGGGGTCGCGGCCTAGCCTTTGTTCCAAGGTCACACAGGCTTTCTCAAGGACATTGCTTTTCTGCCGCAGTGACCTGGGCACCCAGTCCATGGATCGGATCTCATCGAGCATGGCCCCTCTTATGCGGATCTTTGCGTAATATTCGAATGGAATGCCCTGGCTGGAATCGTATTTTTCGATGGCGTCGATCAACCCCAGGACCCCGGCGCTTATCAGGTCTTCTACGGCGACGTGATCCGGCAACCGTGAAATGAGCCTGAAGGCGATATACTTGACGAGGTCGCTGTGTTCCATTACTGCCTTGTCCCTTTCGCTTTGGACTGCAAATGGTTCCGCCCCCTGGCAACCATATGGATGCTTGCGAACCGTACAGGTGGTCTGTTCCATTGTCCTCCGTCCTCCGTGTTCCCTCTCCTCAGTCCCCTGCCCTTCCTCTCGTACAGGACACACAGGATGCCCTCTGTCCTCTGTCACCCGTCCTCTCTCATCCCCCCTAGTCTTCTGTCCTTCGTCCTCTGTCTAGACGTTAAGAAGCCGTTTCCAGAAAAACTGAATCGATCCCTGATTAGCGTTCGGTGGGGTTCTGCAAATATTCTCCGCCACCTGCACGAACGCTTTGGCCGCCGGTGATTCGGGAAAAGCTTCCAACAGAGGTCTTTGTTGCAACACCGAGTTGGTCACGGATTTATCGTGGGGAACAGTCCCAACATAGTCGAGCGAGAGTCCATCCAGAAAGTGATCTGCGACTCTGCTCAGTTTAGCGAAAATGGATTTTCCCATGGATTCTTCCGCCGCCGAGTTGACCAGGATTCGAAAATGACGCTCGCCATGCTTGGAATAGAGCACTTTTATCAGGGCGTACGCATCGGTGAGCGAAGTCGGTTCCGGCGTTACCACGATGATTCTCTCGTGGGCCGCCAGGTTGAAATAGAGCACGGTATCGGAGATCCCCGCCCCGGTGTCTATGAGCAGGATATCGATGTCGGTTTCCAGGCTGTCCAGCAGTTCGAGAAAGAGCAGCTTCTGATCGTCAGTGAGCCTGGTGAGTTCCTGCACGCCCGAACTGGCAGGCATGATCTTGACTCTGCCGGGGCCATCGACCAGAACCTCCTCGAGCACCTTTTGCCCGCTCAATACATGACTCATGTTGAACTTTGGAGTAAGCCCGAGAAGCACGTCGATATTGGCCAGTCCCAAGTCGGCGTCCATTATCAGCACCCGCAACCCCATCTGATCGAACGCCAGCGAAAGATTGATCACCACGTTGCTCTTTCCGACTCCACCTTTCCCACTGCTCACTGCTATTACTCTGACGGGCTTTTGCACTGCTGACACGGCTTCGGAGAAGGAGCCGCTTATTTTGATTTCGCTGCTTTCTTTCTTCCTGAGTCCCACCGCCTGGTCCATCTTTTCCCCCTTAGGCAGTCTGATTCCCGGCCGGGAGCAAGAATGAAAGCAGCCGCTTCTGAGTGGCAGGTTCAATATCTTCCGGCACCCTCTGCCCCGTACTCAAGTAGGAAACCGGGTAGTTGAACCGCAGCAACTGGTTTAGAATGCACCCGTGGTGAACCGTCTCGTCGAGTTTGGTGAAGATTAGACTGTTGATATCAATTTCCCGAAAATGAGCAATTGTCTGCTTCATATCTTCATCCTTGGCCGTTGCGCTAAGGACGAGAAAATGGTTAAATCTTGGGGTGTTTTGAAACAATGATTTCAAATGCCGCACGTGCTCGCGGTTTAGATAGTTCCTGCCTGTGGTATCGACCAGGATGGCGTCGCAATGTTTGAAATCACCAAGAGCGCTCGTCAGCTCTGTCTTGTTCTGGGCAACGGTGAACGGAGCGTCGAGGATGCCGGCGTAAGTCTGGAGTTGATCCACTGCGCCGATACGGTAGGTGTCCAGTGAAATGATTCCCAGCTCGAACTGGCGCTTTATCTTGATATAAGCCGCCAGCTTGGCGAGAGTGGTCGTTTTTCCGACCCCGGTAGGTCCCAGGAAGGTGAAAACCAAGGGCCCGCTCGAACTTGAGATTCCCCTGAATGGTTTGGCGCAACTGAGTCTGGCAAGAAACCGCTTGCAGAAGGCGTTGAATATTCGGCGTCTGTCAACCGGATCACCGCTTAGGTCCGACGCCGCTTTGCTCAAAACAATGAAAACCTGCTTTTCATCAAGGCCGCGAACCAAAAGCGAGTGATAAAAGTCGGCCAGCGGCTGGTTCGCCTGTAACTGGGCCCACTGGTCTTTTGAAGAGATCAGGAGTGAAAGGAAGCTCTTTATCTCCTGAATATCATTTAATATCTCAGGAAACTGCCCCCCCCGGTCCGCCGGATTGGCCGGATCAAGGTTAAACTGAACCTCTCGAGCGGCGCTCACCTCGAAGCCTGACTCTTCCGAGCCTGGATACGCCTTCCTGCTGCCCAGGATAACAGCGTCCGGTCCGAGCTCTCTTCTGACCAGGGCCAGCGCCTTTTCCATAGTGGGGGCCTTGAAGGTCTTAACCTGCATGGTCCATCCTGATTACGCCGACTGAACGGATCTCAAGGTAATTGCTCAACTCATTGTGACTAATCACCGTCACATCGGGTAAGAACCGCTCGAGCAGCTTTCTGAGGTGTCGCCTTATCCCTGGGGAGCACAGCAGCACAGGGTGATATCCCATGCTGACCGAACGTTTAACCTCGTCGCTGGTCACCTGGAGGAACTGCTGAAGGAATCCGGGGTCCAGGCTGAGGAAGCTGCCGTGTTCCGACTTCTGGATTCCGCGTGAGAGTTTTTCCTCTAGGGATTGCTGGAGCGACAGGACAGGAAACTGCTGGTCTTCGGTCTCATAGGGCCGTGTGATAGTGCGCGCCAAGGCCTGACGGACATATTCCGTAAGAACATCCGGGTCTTTAGACAACGCCCCGTAATCCGCCAGAGTCTCGCAGATCGTTTGCAGATCTCGAATGGTAACCCCCTCGCGCACGAGGTTCTGAAGCACCTTCTGGATGATCCCCGGCGAGAGCAGGTTGGGAACAAGTTCGTCGACCAGTTTGGGTTGTTGGAGAGCAAGATTGTCGAGCAAATGTTGCACCGACTGACGGGTCAGCATCTGGTCTGCATGCTTTTTGAACAACTCCGTCAGGTGAGTGGCGACAACGGTGGACGGATCTATCACCGTGTAGCCGGCCCTGGTGGCTTCTTCACGTCTGTTTTCCGGGATCCATACTGCCGGCAGGTCAAACGCCGGGTCCCTGGTCGGAATGCCCTTTATTTCTATTGGGCTTTCCCCGGCACTCAGGGCCAGGAAATGTCCCACCATTATCTCACCCTTGCCGACCGGGTTGCCCTTTAGAAGCAACCTGTATTCGGCAGGTTTCAGTTGAAGGTTGTCCCTCACGTGGAGGGCAGGAACAAGAATCCCGTATTCGAGGGCGAGCTGCTGCCGTATTGCTTTGATCCTTTGCAACAAGTCTCCGTTCTGGGATTCATCCACCAGCGGAATAAGCCCGTAGCCCAATTCAAGTTCGAGGATGTCGAGCAACGGCGGAAGGTTCGAACCCTCACCGGCTTTTGCGCCTGCGGGTTCCACGGTTTCCGCTTTAGCGATCTCCCTCTGGCGTCTGCGGGCCACATATGCCGCAAGCACAAACATGACAGCACCGACCAGAATCAGAGGAATGGCCGGGAAACTTGGCACTATGCTCAGGAAAAGCAGCATTGCGCCGGTAATCCAGAGGGGCTTCGGATGCACGCTGAACTGCTTGCCCAAGGCTTTGCCCATGCCCATTTCCGACGCCGCGCGGCTCACAAGGATGCCTGCTGATGTGGAAATGATCAGGGCAGGGACCTGCGCAACCAGGCCATCGCCAACAGTGAGCAGGGTATAGACCTGGAGGGCTTCCGATATCGGCATCCCGTTTTGAAGAACTCCTATGGCGAGACCGCCGAAAATATTGATTATCGTAATGAGAATCCCAGCTATGGCATCCCCACGGACAAACTTGCTCGCACCGTCCATTGTGCCGTAAAAGTCGGCCTCCTCGCGGATTTGCTCTCGTCGCCTGCGCGCTTCCCGGTCGTCGATCAGCCCGGTGTTGAGATCTGCGTCTATACTCATCTGCTTCCCGGGCATGGCGTCCAATGTAAATCGGGCCGCGACTTCCGAGATACGCTCCGTACCTTTGGTGATCACCATGAAGTTTACGACGACCAAAATCACGAATATGACAAAGCCGACCACATAATTGCCGCCCACAACGAAACTGCCGAATGCATGGATGAC
>Ga0187770_10002423_pt1 | contig 10420 bp, 9 predicted proteins | sample 0116_SJ02_MP02_2_FD_133154 | JGI IMG/M metagenome (GOLD analysis project Ga0187770, IMG submission 133154) | Tropical peat soil microbial communities from peatlands in Department of Meta, Colombia - 0116_SJ02_MP02_20_MG | ecosystem: Environmental > Terrestrial > Soil > Wetlands > Peat | place... | reverse complement strand
GTGCCGCCACGGTTCGCGGCCGACTCGATTTTGGAGGCCGAGGACGCGGGCGTTTCGCTGATCGTGGCCATCACCGAGGGCATCCCGGCCCACGACGAGCTCCGAGGCTATGCGGTGATCAAGAAGAACGGCCGGGCCCGGCTGATCGGCCCCAACTGTCCCGGGATCCTGTCGCCGGGCAAGGCCAACGTCGGCATCATCCCGGCCGCCTTCTTCCGGGAGGGCAACGTCGGCGTGGTGTCGCGCTCGGGCACGCTCACCTACCAGATCGGCAACGTGCTGGCCCAGCGCGGCTTCGGCAACTCGACCATCGTCGGGATCGGCGGCGATCCCGTTCCCGGCTCCGACTTCATCGACATCATCGCGATGTTCCAGGAAGACCCCGAAACCGAGCTGATCGTGATGTGCGGCGAGATCGGTGGCGACGCCGAGGAGCGCGCCGCCGAGTTCATCGCCCAGAACGTCACCAAACCAGTGGTGGCCTACATCGCCGGCTTCACTGCGCCACCGGGCAAGACCATGGGCCACGCCGGCGCGATCGTGTCCGGCACGCGCGGGACCGCCAAGGCCAAGGCCGAGGCGCTCGAGAGCAAGGGCGTGCGGGTCGGCCGGACGCCGACCGAGGTGGCCGAGCTGGCGGCGTCGCTGCTCGCGGCAGCGGCCTGAGTCTGCAGCCGCGCCGGCGGTTACGCTCCGGCGCTGGCCGTGACCACGGGCGAAGACGTGAGCAACCTCGAGCATCTCGCAGAGATGGACCGGCTCCTGCGCGAGATCCAGGTCGAGCTTTCGCCCGAGCGTGAGCCGGCGCCGGCGCTCGAAGGCGCGCCACCCGAGCCGGGAGCGACACGACCGCCACCGGAGCCAGCGCCACCGCCACCCGAGTCGACGCCACCGCCGGCGCCGCCAGAAGCGACACAACCGCCTTCTCCCCACCCCGATGCACCGTATTTCTGGTCGTCACGCCCGCGGGGCGACCTCCAGGTACAGGCCCTCAGCCGGCTGGCCCCGCGCCTGCTCGCTGCGATGCGCGAGCTGCTCGACGGGTACGAGCAGTTCCTCGTCGAGATTCCGTCCGAGCCGGCGCCGGCGATACCGTCCCGACCGACTCCCACCGCGAGCCCACCACCGACACGCCGGCACGACGATCCCGGCGTCACCATCGCCGCCGGCCCGTTCCCTAGCCTCGAAGCCCTGCACGAGTTCGAACAGGCTGTCTCGCGGTTGCCCGGCGTCCGTGACGTTGCCGTGCGTGGCTACGAGGGGGCGGATCGGGCGGTGATCGAGGTCCGGCTCGATCGCAGCGACGGCTAGCGCGCGCCCCCGCCGCCGAAGTCCGTACTCTTCAGGTTCATGCCCTCGCCGATCTCCTTCGCCCGCGGCGCACCCTCGCTCGACATCGTCGACGTCGACGGGCTCCGCGCCGCCGCCGACGCCGCCTTCGCCGCCGATCCAGGCGGCATGACCGCGTACGGAACGGCCATTGGCTACCCGCCGCTGCGCGCCTGGATAGCCGGGCGCCACCAGGTCGCGCCCGAGCAGGTCGTGGTCACCAACGGCTCGATGCAGGCCGACGCCTTCCTGTTCGACGCGCTGGTCGAGCCGGGGGACGCAGTCATCGTCGAGCGTCCCACCTACGACCGGACGCTACTGTCGCTGCGCAACCGGGAGGCCGACGTGCGCATGGTCGAGCTCGAGCCCGACGGGATCGACGTGGCCGCGGTCGAGCGTCTGCTGGCGGCCGGCGTGAAGCCCAAACTCGCCCACATCATCCCCAACTTCCAGAACCCCGCCGGCTACACGCTGTCGGCGGAGAAGCGCAGCCGGCTGCTCGAGCTCGCGCGCGAGCACGAGTTCACCGTGTTCGAGGACGACCCCTACGTCGCCCTGCGCTTTGAGGGATCGCCCCTTCCGACGATGCTCTCGATGGACCAAGGTGAGACCGTCGTCTACGCCTCCTCGTTCTCGAAGACCGTCTGCCCGGGCATCCGCGTGGGCTACCTGGTCGGGCCGGCCGAGGTGATCGCCCGGATCGTGAAGATCGCGACCCAGACCTACATCTCGCCGAATATGGTGGCGGAGGGGATCGTCCATCAGTTCTGCGTGTCGGGGGCGATCGAGCGGTCGATCGAGAACGTCCGTGACGCGCTCCGGGAACGCGCCAACGCGCTTTGCGACGCCCTCGAGAGAGACCTACCCGAGGCCCGCTTCGTCAGGCCGCAGGGCGGCTATTTCCTGTGGGTGGACCTGCCGCGCGGCACCGACGTCGGCGCGCTGTTCGAGGCGGCTGCCGAACGCGGCGTGCAGTTCGTGAAGGGCACCGACTTCGTGCTCGACGGCGCCAAGTCGAGCCTGCGCCTGGCCTACTCGGGAGTGACGCCGGCGGAGATCGACGAAGGCGTAAAGCGCCTGGCCGAGGCCTACCACCAGCTGTCCGCCATGGCGGGCGTGAATGCGGCCTGAGGAGATCGCGGCCCTCGGAGACATCGCCGGCGACGCGGCGGCTGGCGCCACCAAGCAGATCCACGAGCTCCACGGCGGCATCGCCGGTCGGGTGTGGAGGCGGGTCGGGCCGGCATCGCTACCGGTGCAGATAGCCCACGACCGCATCGCCAAGGGCGCCTACACGGCGGCCGGCGAGCTGGCCCGAGCCATCGTCCGCGCCGGGGCGTTCGCCGCCAGCGTGACGCGGGCCCCCGAGGCTCCCTCGATCCAGCGCTCCCCGGCGGGACGCGCCGTGGTCAGCGCGCTCAACGGGGCATTCGGCGACACGCTCCTGCGCCGGCGCAACGCTCTCGCGCTCAACATGGCGATCCGGCGCAAGGGGCAGGACGTCGAGATGACTCGGACCGGACTCACACTGGCCTATCCGGACGCCAAGCCGAGGCTGGCGGTGTTCGTGCACGGGCTGTGCGAGACCGATGAGGCCTGGAAGCTCGGCGCCGCGCGCCACGTCCCCTACGGCCACCGGATGGAGATCGAGCTCGGCTACACCCCGATCTACCTGCGCTACAACACCGGTCGTCACATCTCCGAGAATGGGCGCGACCTCGCCGAGCTGCTCGAACGCCTGGCGTCGAACTGGCCGGTCACCGTTCACGAAATAACGCTGGTCGGGCACTCGATGGGAGGGCTGGTCTCGCGCAGCGCCTGCCACTACGGCGCCGGCAGCGCCTGCATGGCCAAGGTCCGCCACGTGTTCACGCTGGGGACTCCGCATCGCGGTGCACCGCTCGAGCAGGCAGCCAACGCAGCCAGCGCCGCGCTCGGTCGCCTGCCGGAGACCCGGCCGCTGGCCATGGCGCTCAACCTCCGCAGCTCTGGGATCAAAGACCTCCGCTACGGCTACCTCGTCGACGAGTGCTGGATGGACCAGGACTGCGACGCGTTCCTGCGCAATACCTCGCGGGAGATCCCGTTTCTCCCCACCGCGCGCCACTACTTCATCTGCGCCACGCTGTCCCGCGAGCCCGACGCAGCGGCCGGTCGGATCATCGGCGACCTGCTGGTGCTCCAGCCGAGCGCCTGGGCCCACGAGGGCAAGGGCAAGCGGATGCGATTCCCGATCGAGCACTACTACCACCTCGGCAAGGCCAACCACTTCGACCTGCTGAACCACGCGGCGATCTTCGCCCAGATGCGCCGCTGCCTGGCAAGTCAGCGCGCATTGCCGGCGGGGACGGCGAATCAGCCGGGGCCTTGGTGAATTTCCCTCCGATATGAAGGGAAATTCACCACACCATCAGCGGCCGTAGCGCTCGCGGCCCAGCACTAACTGCTCGGGCAGGGCTGTTCGCGGCGGCGGCGAGGGGTCGGCCAAAACCGACACCGTCTCGGCCACGCTCGTGGTGATCGTCGCGGTCGCACCGTTCGACCGGACGGCCACGGTTTCGCCGTCGTTCGAAGCCACCTCGCCCTCCAGACCCGGCTCGATCCCTGCGCCCTTCAGGTAGTGGAGGAGATCCTCGGCCTCGTTCTCCAGGCGCAGGATCGTCACCCTGGCCCCGACCGAGCAGTCGGCGAGCGGCACTCCGTCGATCCGCTCGTGGACCCGGATCGGGTGGCCGTGAGGGCAAGTCTTGGCGTCGCCGACAGAGGCGCGCACGTACGCCTCGAAGCGTGGCGTCATCGCGTGCTCGAGCTTCTCGGCCTCCTCGTGGACATCGTCCCAGGGCACGCCCACGGTGTCGGTCAGAAAGCGCTCGATCATCCGATGGCGGCTGACGATGCTCTCGGCGTGCTCGCGCCCTTCCGGCGTGAACTCGATCATCCGCTCGGCGTTGCGCGCGATGTAGCCGTCGCGCTCCAACCGGCCGAGCATCTCGTGCACGGTCGGGGCCGACAGCTGCATGGCGCGGGCCAGGTTGGCGCCGGTCATCGGCAGCCCGGCCTCGAACAGCCAGAACAGCATCTCGAGGTACTCCTGCTCGGCCACCGTCCCGCCCGTTGAGGTCATGACCGGATCGTACCGGCCGTGCATCGCATAGCATCGGGGCCTTGCTTGACCTTCCCATCAAGCCCCCGATCGAGCCGCAGCTGGCCCGTTCTCGTGCCGGCCTGCCGGTGGGTGAGCAGTGGTCCTACGAGCCCAAGTACGACGGCTTTCGGGCGATCGTGTTCGTCGACGGCGAAGAGACGATGATCCAGTCCCGGAGCGGGAAGCCGCTCGCGCGCTACTTCCCCGAGCTGTCCTTCCCGGCCGGACGCTACGTGGTCGACGGCGAGATCGTGATTGACGACCCGGAGGGCGGGCAGGACTTCGACGCGCTCCAGAACCGGATCCATCCCGCCCTGTCCCGGATCACCATGCTCTCCGAACAGACGCCGGCACGCTACGTCGCCTTCGACCTGCTGGCCGTCGACGATGAGTCGTGGCTGGAGAAATCGTTCGCCGAGCGGCGGGCGCAGCTCGAGGCGCTGTGCTCGACCGGGATCGATTGCACCCCCCTCACGACCGACCCCGCCGAGGCAGAACCATGGCTGCGCAGCGGCGAGGGCGTGGTCGCAAAAGACTGCAATGCTCCGTATCGCCCCGGCGAGCGGACCGGCATGATGAAGATCAAGCGGGTGCGCACGATCGACGCGGTGGTGGCCGGCTGGCGACCCGGCAAGGAGCCCGACACGGTCGGCTCGCTGATCCTCGGCCTCTACGACGACGCCGGCAAGATGCACATCGTGGGCCACTCCTCGGGGCTGAAGGCAGCCGAGAAGCGCGCCCTGGTCAGCAAGCTGGCGCCCTACGAGACCGGCGAGCGCGGACACGGCGACCCGAGCCGCTGGCAGAGCGAGCGCGAGCTCGAGTGGATCGACCTGCGCCCCGAGCTCGTCGTCGAGGTGACGTTCGATCACGCCAGCGGCGGGCGCATCCGCCACGGCACGAAGATCCTCCGCTGGCGGGAGGACAAGACCCCGCTGGAATGCAAGCTGGAGCAGATGACGCAGTGAGCGACGCCGACGCGATCGTCGTCGGCGCGGGCCTTGCCGGCCTCGTCGCCACCGCGGAGCTTGCCGATGCCGGCCGCCGCGTGATCCTGCTCGATCAGGAACCCGAGCAGTCCCTCGGTGGGCAGGCGTTCTGGTCGCTCGGGGGACTGTTCCTCGTCGACACCCCCGAGCAGCGGCGGCTCCGCGTCCACGATTCGCCCGAGCTCGCGCTCCAAGACTGGCTTGGCAGCGCCGGCTTCGACCGGCCGGAAGACGGGTGGCCGCGCAAGCGGGCGGAGGCCTACGTCGAGTTTGCCGTCGGTGAGAAGCGCCAATGGCTCTACGACCAGGGTGTGCGGTTCGTTCCCACCCCGGGATGGCCCGAGCGTGGCGGCTACCTGGCCACCGAGCACGGGAACTCCGTGCCGCGCTTCCATATCGCCTGGGGCGCTGGCCCCGGCGTGGTCGAGCCGTTCGAGCGCCGGGTCCGCGAGGGTGTCGCCCGGGGCAAGGTGACCTTGAAGTTCCGCCACCGAGTCGATGTGCTGACGTCGAACGGCGGTGCGCTCGCCGGCGTGGCCGGCGAGGTGCTCGAACCGAGTTCCGTAGCGCGCGGGGAGCCGAGCTCGCGAACGCCGGTGGGCGAGTTCGAGCTGAGCGCGCCGGCGGTGATCGTGACCTCGGGCGGGATCGGCGCCAACCACGAACTGGTCCGAGAGGCATGGCCGCAGGCGCTGGGTAAGCCGCCCACGCGGATGCTCTCGGGCGTCCCAGATCACGTCGACGGGCGGATGCTCAAGATCACGAAGGACGCCGGCGGCAGGATCATCAACCCCGACCGCATGTGGCACTACACCGAAGGGATCGAGAACTGGAGCCCGATCTGGAGCCGCCACGGTATCCGGATCCTCCCCGGCCCCTCGCCGCTGTGGCTCGACGCGCGGGGACGGCGCCTGCCGGTTCCGCTGTTCCCGGGTTTCGACACGCTCGGCACGCTCGAGCACCTGATGAAGACCGGCTACGACTACAGCTGGTTCGTCCTGACCCAGAAGATCATCGAGCGCGAGTTCGCGCTGTCGGGCTCGGAGCAGAACCCCGACCTGACCTCGAAGAGCCTGCGGCAGGTGCTTGCCAGCCGGGTGGGCAAGGGTGCGCCGGCGCCGGTCGAGGCGTTCAAACGACACGGCGTCGACTTCATCGTCTGTGACGACCTGCGCGACCTCGTGCGGAGGATGAACGCGCTGAGCGGAGACGACCTGATCGACGCCGGTGACCTCGAGCGCGAGATCAAGGCGCGCGACCGCGAGATTGCCACCCCGTACGCGAAGGACCTTCAGATCACCGCGATCCACGGCGCGCGGAAGTACTTCCCGGACCGGCTGAGCCGCGTGGCGAAGCCCCATCGCCTGCTCGACCCAGGCGCCGGGCCGCTGATCGCCGTGCGCCTGTGGATCCTCACCCGCAAGACGCTCGGCGGACTCGAGACCGACCTCTCGGGCCGTGTGCTGCGACCTGGTGGCGAGCCGCTGTCCGGCCTGTACTCCGCCGGCGAGGTGGCGGGGTTCGGCGGCGGTGGCGTTCACGGCTACCGCGCGCTCGAAGGGACGTTCCTGGGCGGCTGCCTGTTCAGCGGGCGGACGGCTGGGCGCGCGGTGGCGTCTGCCGTTTCGTAGTCGTTGCGGGCCGACCCGGTCGCGGCGAAACTGGTACGTACCATTACGGACTGGTACGTACCAGTCCGTAATGGCGGCTTCACGCCATCCGGAAGGTGAACATTCGGCCCGGCTCGATCCGCATGTAGACGGGAGCTTGTGCCGGGTCATCGCCCCCCTCGAGGAACTGCTCCCACTCCTCGGCCCCGTAGCGCGGCCCGTAGACCTCGAAGAGCGTCTCGCGCAGGCCGCGGTGGGCGGGGTCTCCAATCGCCACCGGGATCGCGCGGCCGTGCACGTTGACCGCGAACTCCTCGCGCGGAAGGTGCGTTGCGCTGACCTGCGGCCGAGCTAGTAGGTGCCGGTAGCGCACCGAGTCCGGCGAGGTTCCAAAGTGGAAGCTGCCTCGATAGAAGATGCCGTCCAGCGGCCCGGCGATCGGCTGGCAGTCGGCGGTCACCGTGGCCACCACGAGCAGGCACATCCCGGTCAGGAGCTCGACCAGATCCTCCGCACTCACCCGCCGCTCGGGGGTGGTGATGCTACGCAGATGCGGTCCGGCCGCCTCGTAGCTACGGTCAAGCAGCTGTTGGAGGGCGCGGATGTCCTCGGGCGTCTCGTGCACCGATGACCGAAGATACTGCCGCGTGACCTCGATACCCGGCATTCCGACCACCGTGCTCGTGGCTCCCGATTCGTTCAAGGGGACGCTGACCGCCGCTCAGGTCGCGGACGCCGTCGGCCGGGGGCTCGAGGCCGCGGGCCGTCCGGTCGACCTGTGCCCCGTCGCCGATGGTGGCGAGGGCACGCTCGAGGCGCTCCTGGTGGCGCTCGACGGCGAGCGTCGCACGACGACGGCGACGGATCCGCTCGGCCGCCCGATCGAGGCCGTATTCGGGATCGGCGAAGGCGCCCCCGGCCCAGTTGTCGGCATCGTCGAGATGGCGGTGGCGAGTGGCCTGGGGCTCGTCGAAGAGTCCGAGCGCGACCCGGTGCAGGCGAGCACGTTCGGAACCGGACAGCTGATCATGGCGGCGATCGAGGCCGGCGCCCAGGACGTGTACCTGGGCGTCGGCGGGAGCGCCACCACCGACGGCGGGGCCGGCGCGATCCGCGCGATCCGGGAGGCGGGCGGGCTGGGTGGCGCGCGGATCATCGTGCTGACCGACGTCCGCACGCCGTTCGAGCAGGCTGCGCGCGTGTTCGGCCCCCAGAAGGGCGCCGACGAGGCCGCGGTCGTCTGCCTGACCAAGCGGCTGAACGATCAGGCGCGGCGGCTGCGGCGCGATCCGCGCGGGGTTCCGATGACGGGCGCCGCCGGCGGGCTGTCAGGTGGACTGTGGGCCGAGTTCGGCGCCGAGCTCGTCCCGGGCGCCCAGTTCGTGCTCGACGCCGTCGACTTCGACCGGCGCATGCGAGCCGCCCGGGCGGTCGTCACCGGCGAGGGCAAGCTCGATCAGCAGAGTCTGGCCGGCAAGCTCGTGTCGGAGATCTCGACGCGGGCCCGTCAGGCGGGTGTGCCCTGCCACGCCATCGTCGGGACGCGCGAGCTCGACTCCTTCGGCGTTCGCGTGCTCGACCTCCAGGCGGTGTTCGAGGCCAGCACGCCGCGCCAGATCAGCGCGGCGGCGCGGCGCCTGGCGGAGGTGCTGTAGGTCAGCAGCTTTCCGAACGGCGCGTCGTGTCGACGACCCGGCGGGTCGTAGACGTCGGCCCCAAGAAGCTTGACGAACCCCGCGTCTCCCTGCCGGAGGTGGCGACGGCGGTCAGAGTCCCGACCGCGGGATCGCTGGCTCAGTGCGCGAAGGCGGTGCGCTTATCGGTGTCCGGACCCGGCAGTGGAGCGTCCAGCGACTCGAGGAACTCGGTTATGTTGCGGAGGTCGTCGAGCAGGTGGCTGGCCATCTCCATCGTCATCCCGGCGCGGACGACGATCCGGAGGACGCTCAGATCCTGACGGTTCTCGGGAAAGCTATAGGCGGGCACGAGCCACCCGTGCTGGCGCAGTTTGTCCGAGACGTCGAACACGGTGTAGTTCTCGACCTCCGGTGCGAGCGCGAACGCGAACACCGGAAGCTCCAGGCCCTCCGAGATGAGCCGGTAGTGGCCCATCTTGGCGACCTCGCTCGAGATGTGGGTTGCCACGTCCTGCGCTGCCTGCATGACTCGCCGGTAGCCCTCACGGCCGAGCGTCGTGAACATGTAGTACTGCGCGACGACCTCGCTCCCCGGGCGCGAGAAGTTCAGCGCGAACGTAGGCATGTGGCCGCCGAGGTAGTTGACGTCGAATACGAGATCGCGCGGTAGCGCCTCCTCGTTTCGCCAGATCGCCCAGCCGACGCCGGGGTACACGAGCCCGTACTTGTGGCCCGAGGCATTGATCGACTGCACCCGATCGATCCGGAAGTCCCACTCGAGGTCCGGCTGGAGGACGGGGGCCACGAACCCGCCGGACGCGCCGTCGACGTGCACGGGGACGTAGATCCCCTTGTCGCTCTCCAGCTGGTCCAGGGCGGCGGCGATCTCCTTGACCGGCTCGTAGCTGCCGTCGAACGTTGAGCCGAGAATCGCCACCACGCCGATCGTGTTCTCGTCGCACGCGGCCACGGCCTGCTCGGGCTCGAGGTGGAACCGGTCGCCCTCCATCGGCACTATCTTTGGCTCCACGTCCCAGTAGCGGCAGAACTTCTCCCAGCACACCTGGACGTTGGCGCCCATCACCAGGTTTGGCCGGTCGGTCGGCTTGCCGGCCTTGCTCATCCGCTCCCGCCAGCGCCACTTAAGCGCCATTCCGCCGAGCATCGCCGCCTCGCTGGACCCGGTCGTCGAGCAGCCGGTCGCCTGCTCGTGCTCGGGCGAGTTCCACATGTCGGCGATGATGTTCACGCACCGCGCCTCGATCTCGGCGGTCTGTGGGTACTCGTCCTTGTCGATCATGTTCTTGTCCGCGGTCTCGGCCATCAGCCTGGCCGCTACCGCCGGCATGTACGTCGTCACGAACGTCGCCAAGTTCAGACGCGCCTGGCCGTCGAGCAACAGCTCGCTCGAGATCAGCTCGTACGCGGTCTCGCTGTCGAGGCCGCTGTCGCCGATCTCATGAATCGGGAGCACGGCGGCCGCCCGCGCGCGCCTGACCTCCACAGGCATCGGCTGGCGAGGACGCTGCTTGGCTAGTGGCATCGAGGCTCCTTGGTCGGCAGGGCGGGCGATCAGATCATGCCTGAGTGGTCTGCCCGGCGTGCACGGGCGCTCACCACTCCCGTGCCCCTGTCGCCACTACCCCGGATCAGCGATCCGGGGGCGGCTGACAACCCAGCTCGATCAGGTAGCGCGCGAACGCCAGCCGG
>Ga0187770_10002421_pt1 | contig 10426 bp, 11 predicted proteins | sample 0116_SJ02_MP02_2_FD_133154 | JGI IMG/M metagenome (GOLD analysis project Ga0187770, IMG submission 133154) | Tropical peat soil microbial communities from peatlands in Department of Meta, Colombia - 0116_SJ02_MP02_20_MG | ecosystem: Environmental > Terrestrial > Soil > Wetlands > Peat | place... | reverse complement strand
GATAGAGTTCCGCTTGTGACTGTTCCGATATTTTTCGCTGCGTGAATTATGTTAAACCCATGTCTTGGAATAACGCGTCTTGTTGTTACAAGGCCAACGCGTGTTCTCAACGGCCCCTTTTCTTTGATTTCTTGCAATCTCTTCTTGCCGATGAACTCTTTGTCTAGTTTGACAACAAACCCCAACTTCGCCTCGTACGGGTTTGTTTTCTCATCCATGTCCGTACCGTATAGACAAAGCCCAGCTTCCAAGCGCAGAACATCTCGAGCCCCCAATCCGCACGGCTCGAGCCCATAAGATTTACCGGCCTGCAAGACTCGATCCCAGACCATTCGTGCCTTCTCAGGGTTAGCTACAGGAGAATCCCAGACTAACAATTCGAAGCCGTCCTCCCCAGTATAGCCGGTCCTGGAAACCAGGGCTCTAACCCCAGCGATCTGTGCCCAAGAGCACCCAAACCTCGGCATAGTATCGAGTTGAATACTAAGCAGTGGTTGGATGATGGAGCTTGTTTTCGGACCTTGCACAGCGAACATCGCGACATCATCAGATACGTCTTGGATGTCGACATTCAGGCCTCTAGCGTTGTTCAGAATCCAATCGTAGTCTTTAGAGCGGTTCGTAGCGTTGTAGACAATTAAGTGCTCACCCTCTTGCAACCGGAAGATTAACACGTCATCCTTAATGCCTCCCTCAGAGTTGCACAGAAGGGAGTACTGGCCTTCGCCGTTCCCAAGGGAAGCAACATTATTCGTCGATAGATTGTCCAGCAACCTCTGTGAATTCTTCCCCCGAATTATCGCGCGGCCCATGTGGCTTACGTCGAAAATTCCCGCAGCATTCCTCACAGCCATTGATTCAGGTATGATTCCCTTAAACCAGAGGGGAAGGTTGAAACCTGCGAATTCCGAGAGATGCCCGTTTTCCTCATGAAAACTTTGCACTTGGACATCCTTGAGCAAGCTACATCGCTTTTGCCGATGAGGTGCCTTTGCTAGGTCAGGCCGTTTCGTCGTAGGGAACTATTTTGACTTTCTCAGTTGCGAAATCTAGTTTTTTCTTGCATTGTGGGCAGATACCGTTGTGTCGTTGAATGATTTCAGTTGGCGTTTCTAATTCAAGCCCATGATATAGAATCGAGCCGCAGGCTTCGCATACGATCTTTTGTGGCATGCCCTAACCACGCTAGCCGAGCGGGGACAAGCATGGTAACATATTTTAGCCTCGTGGTCATTGCAGTGCGAGTGTTGTAACATATGTTCGAAGGACTTCGAATCAAGCTTCGCAGGCTGCCATGGAGAATACAACGAGCTTTCACAAACCTCAGCTACTCCCTTAGAATTTTCAGGTCGCCCAGCACGGCAAGAAGGATGAAACCCTCGACCACTGTAATGATTGTGGCGGTTCTTCTGTTCGTCGGTTTCGTGCTGGCTGGAGGAATATACGATATACTAGAAAGACCAATCTCGCTACTGCCATCCCCTACTGGATACTCAGTCGTCATTCAGGGAACATTAGGGCAGCAGACCCTGAACGAGAGCCTAATCGCGGCTTTTCTCTACATGCTCGGCCTAGGGGGCCTGTACATGCTTCTTAGGAGCACAAGGTTCGCTTACAGGCCACGCAACGCGTACCTACTCCTCATACTAGGCACGCTAACGGTACTCATCGTCGTATTCTACTCGACTGCACTCATTAACCAAAAAATCGGCTGATGACAGCGCCAACTCACCAATAGTTCCTCTTAAACCCGAGACGATAAGCGACAACATTCGTTAGCAAGTGAATGGGTGGAGTCACAAAAAGTAGTATTGCGACTGCTGCCAGACTTAACCTGTAAACCAAGGAAACAAACAGCAATGCACCTAAAACAAAATCCAGTTGGTCTACTCCGGGCAATGCGTCGCCCGGTTTGATTTTCAGTCTCCTCTTTAGAAAGGCCCCTACCAAGTCGCCAAAAAGCGCGCCGACCGACGCCAAGAATGCGATTAGGAACAGATTCCTTGAGAACAGGTAGTACCCAAAAACTCCTACTATTGCGCCAACCACCAGCCCACTAAGAATTCCGCCGACCGTCTTGTTGTCCCCGAGAATCCGATTCCCGTCGGAGAGAGATTTACCCAAATCTATCGGAGGCCCCCCGCCAAAAATGACCGGCGCGCCGTTAGTGCAGTATGCAGGCACTATGATGTAGAGGGCCGAAACCAAATCCTGCGTCGAAAGCCACAAACTTTTCACGAGCTGAGAGAAAGACGCACGCTAGCATCCGGCTTATGGAAATAAGAGCTAGGTTGAGACATCCGACAACCCGGTTTCACTGAGCGCAATAAGGCAACTATTTCTCCTGACCTCCGAATCACCGCTTCTCTCTAAAACAAATTCCTTGACATTCGTCCTTGGAGTATTTCTAAGCCTGAGGATCGTCTGCGGAAAATGGAACAACGCCCTACGCGCGACTGGTTCAATTTCAGCTGCGGGCGTGCTTAGGCGGGCGTGAACTTGGCTGGTTAAGATGCAGGCAATTCTACGAGCAGCGGACAATTCTCCCAAGTAAGCAACCTGTCTACTGAGATCCCTGTTGAGGCTGAAAATACTGTCCGAACCCGGGAATGCAGCGCGATAGAGGGAGCTCATAGAATCGATAATCACCAAACCAAGAGATGGGGTGACATAGTTCTCGAGCGTTTCGACGATACTTCGTTGCTCTGAGAAAGTCTCGGGCAGGAAGAGCAGGATTAATTGGCTGACCTCCTCAGAGTTCACTCCAGCTATCTGATGAAACCTCTGCTGCGTGAACGAATGGTCGGAGTCCAAGTACAGTATCTTGAGGCCTAACTTGGCGGCGGCAACCGCCGCCTGAATCACCGTGGTTGTTTTACCGGTTGCGGCTTCACCATAAATCAGTGCCACTTCTCCTCTTGCGAGGCCGCCGTTAAGCAGTTTATCCAAACTGCTGCAACCAGTTGGAATTTTTCCCTGACCTGCTCGCAACTAGACTATCCTCATAGGTTGTTAAAAAGCCGGTTCCGGAGGATTTCATAAGGTTCGTGTTTGTAAAAGTGAGAAACGCACCTTCATGGAATGAGGATTATCTTGCCGTAAGCGTTGGGCTCCATTATTTCGCGGTGTGCACGCGGTGCTTCTGCTAGCGGAATCTCCTTCCCTACAACGGGACGCAGCGTGCCGTCTTCTAATCCCGCGTAAAGGGCAGAGTGAATTATGAATGATTCATCAGGCGTGGCGTTGAACAGGAGCATGGCGAGAATTGACGCGTCCCGCATCATGGCATCCCTCGGGTCAATCTCTATTTTACCCCTGCTGCCAATCACTACGACGCGGCCACCCATGGCTAGCACCTTCAGATCTTTGTCAAGGTTGATGTTGGCAAGCATTTCTAGAATCACGTCGACACCGTGACCTTGGGTTAATGGTTGGATTTGGTCGAGATAGTTGGGCGCATGGTGGTCTAACACACGATGGGCGCCTTGTTCGATCGCCAGCTTTCTTCCTCGTTCAGTGCCGCCTGTTCCAATTACTTCTATGCCAGCGGCGCGGGCCAACTGTACCGCCGCGACGCCGACTCCGCCCGATGCCCCGTGAACTAGAACAATCTCTCCTGGAGTCGTTTTAGCGAGTTGGAACAGCGCCCGGTAGGCAGTAGCGTAAGGGACGTTAACTCCAGCACCCTGCGCGAACGTTACCCGCTCAGGTAAGGGATGTACTTGGTATTCGTCGCAGAGCGCCTGTTCCGCATACGCGCCACTGAGGCTACCTGAGATGTAAACGCGTGCACCAACTTTCACGCGGGTGACGCCTTCGCCTACAGCTTCGACGATGCCCGCCGCATCTATACCAGGCGTGTACGGTAAAGCGGGTCTCCTCGAAGTACCCGAGCGAGTGTAAGTATCTGTGGGGTTGACACCTGCAGCTTTCACATGAACCAAAACCTGCTGCGGCCCAGCATGGAGGTCTGGCACGTCCTCTAACACCATAACCTCCGGCCCACCGAACGCCCGAACCCTAATCGCTTTCATTCCTATCCCACCGACTTATCCCAAAGCGTACGCCTCAAAGAGTCCGATATTAACGAATCCTCTGCTCAGGTGCCGTCGCAATCTACGACTCGTCGCCTCCCGCAACCGCTTTTAATTTGTATACTCAGAGAAAACTCAAACTCATGGTGGATACGGATGGGCTGGATGTTCTGGTAAACACCACTCAAGGAACAGCCAAGTTGAGGAAAATGTGAGGCGAGACACAAGAGTGACGCTGGTCTGCTCCTTGTGCTCAGATGGCATGGGCTGCTTAGATCACTTGAGCCTTTTGCCGCATGCTTCACAGAAATTGGCGCCGGTTTTCACGGAGGCTCCGCATGAATGACAAAACATCATCTCAGAACTTCCAGGGACAAATGGTGTTGAGGATGGAAGCTGAGGCGCTGTTGTTTTTTTTCTGCGGTTCAACAGAACGACGAGCATGAGCACAATCACGACAACGACTGCAATGAGTAAAGCCCATAGCAACAAGGAGTTTGGTTGTGTTGTTGAAACTAATTGTTCTGAAGAAGCCGTTGAAACAGCGGCGCTACTTAATTGTCTAGGGTTGATGCAAAATTCTGAGAGGTAGTCCAAATACCCTGTAACAGTAATGGGGGCAAGCACTATGGTTGTTTGCTGTCCCACTACAACAACTCTAGTTGTCGTTGTACTTGATAGTGCTATTGTTACTGAGTAAGTATGTGCAGTTCTGGAAATCGTTGTTGGTGAAACCACTTGGTTTGTCAAAGTTGTGACTGTCGTTTGTGTTCCTTCGCGAATCGTGTAGGTTTGCGCAAAACTGTAGGAGACTCCGCTAATCACCCACTGGGTCGCGTAAATGTCGCCTCGAAACGCAGGTACTATCGCTACCTCGCCGGGTGTGCTTGGAACTAGGGTGCCTGATATTGTTGCGCTAGTGTGATTGCTTACTTGGAGATTGAAGGGTATCCCAACTATCCCGTATAGGCCGCCGTCGTTCCCTTCAAGAACATATGGACCATGAACATCTGTACATGAGGTTGTTGTTTGCGTTTGAGCTTTTACGTTACCGAAGTAACTGTAGAGTGACATGACGCTGCAAAGGATCAGCGCTAGGGAAACGAGCAGCCTTCGGTTGATTGTGTGTTGCTGCTCAATCTTGGCCATTAAACTACGCCGTGTAGTTTGGCAGCCTCTTTCACCCGATATATAATTCGTATGGATGAATCGTCCACGTATTCTGAAATCTTACGGTCGAGTCTAGCAGCTAAGCTCAGTTCGAATAAACAGGGAACACGATTCCAGTGCTACACTCTTCAGGCATTAGTTTGATCTGCGCGGCATTAATGGTGTACACCGAGAATGAATCCTCATTATAAGCACCCTAACTACGTTGAAGTTCGACGAAGTGGGAAATTCGTGTCAAGCATCAGATCTCTTGTCGATAGCGCTGTAGGCTGGATAGCCCTCAACGCGAGGTCGTTCAGCTACCTGTTACCCGACACATTGGAGATCGCGCTTTACTTCGGCCTCGCAGTATACTTTGCGTTTCAACTTGCGCATGCGCAAGCATGACTTATTTCACCTGTTCTAGCAGCCGGACTAAACAGCATTTAGGTGTCAGCCTATCTACAAATAGCTCAATTGGAATGTCGCAATTCGAATGTTTCAGATCTATTGATTGTCGGAGCTGGTCAACAATCCTTTCACAATTGCGCGAGGTCTAGCAGCATCAAGTAGTCGAGTGAACTGTTTGATCCATAATGGATAGAGGTGAAGTTTTCCATAGAAGAATTCTTCGAAAACCAAATTGTCTAGCAAGCTCATGGCTCGGCGAACCCTGGAGTAGCCGTAGACCGTTGATAACCGGTCAACATTATCGAGTGAAGGTAGGCTCATGAATTCTGAAGCTATGGTTTCGTATACTCCCATCTGCACTTGCCCTTCTTGTAATCTTCGTGCCTGTAACTTGCGTAAAGCCAGTCGCTTAAACACCCGCGACTGCTGCAGCCGCTCTTCGATCGCGGAATTATTGGATGAGTTCATCCGGGGTTCATTCACAGTATGCGTACGCAATGCATTTTTAAATTCATGCATGAACGATGGAATAACCGTCCTTCACTCCCGTCGAGTCTTTATGTCTTCTTGGTAAGTTCCTCGAGAAAACTCCCGTAACCTTCTGCGTTCAACAAGGCCTGCAGGTCATCTGGCAGGCGCGAAGGCTTAACTATGACAATCCAACCGGCACCGTATGGGTCTTGGTTCACGAGTTCAGGTGACTCAACCAATTTCTCATTGCGCTCTGCAACTTCACCAGAAACCGGCGAATAAAGTTCGGAAACGGCTTTCACTGATTCAACTGTCCCGAAAACAATGTTTTGAGATAACGCCTTACCCACGTTAGGCAGATCCACGTACACGACTTCGTGAAGTGCCTTCTGCGCATGATCTGTTATCCCAATGCGGCATTTTCCATTCTCAAGCTTCATCCACTCATGCTCCTTAGTGTAGTACAACCCTTCACGAACCTCAGAGTTGGCAATCTTCATTAACGAACCCTCCGGGCAAGCATGGGGATGAATCGATAGCGTATTTAGCAATATGCTCTGACTTCTTGGCTTGCAGAATGCAAAGCGAGCGAATCAGCCTATCGAAGATGACTTCTTTCCATGCGATACATACTCGCGCCCAACAACACACTATTGATCCGAGGTCCGGCATCTTGTAGACTCCTGAATGGCGAGGCGGAGGTTCTGGGCGCCCCATTAAACCAACAGCGCAGATTAACGATAAACCCAGACAAGCAACTTCCAGTTGAAGCTAAAACTGAAGCCCACTTGGAAATTCTGATGGGTAAGTCCGGTGAAATATTCGAGGTTGAAGGCAGCACGATACCTACTTCCTGGACCGTGGCTGCAGATGCTTTAGCTGAGATGGAAAAAGGTAAAGCCATTCTGATCGGAATGCCCGACGTCGGCAAAAGCACTCTCTTCACATACCTCACAAACAAATTGCTAGCGAAACAGTTGAGCCTTCACATAATTGACGGTGACATAGGACAAGCCGACATTGGACCTCCAACAACCATAGCATATTCCACCCCAACAACTCCCGTCTCTTCGCTCGTCGAACTAAGGCCGGAATCTATCATTTTCATCGGCCACACAAGTCCAAGTCAGGTCGAAACGAAAATCATAGATGGGATACGACGCCTCTCTAATCGCGTCCAAGATTCACTGACTATCGTAAATACCGACGGCTGGGTCCTCGACTCTGAAGCAATTTCATACAAAATCCGAATGATAGCTGCAACCGAACCTGACCTTGTAATAGCGCTGGCCACCGGGGGAGAACTTCAGCCCATACTATCTGGATCACGGGCGCGCGCGCTGAATGTTGATACTGCAAAGGATGTTTTGGCGCGTTCCCGCAGCGACAGGCGCGAGGCTCGAATCACGGGTTACCGAAGATTTCTGAAAGGAGCAAGGACAAGAAGTATCTCTTTACGAGCGGTCGACCTTTCAATCCCTGCTGGATTTCCCCCGATTCATTGGCCAGAAGCATGGGAATTGAACAGCCTAATTGTTGGCCTCCTAGACCGTGAGGGGTACATGCTTGAGATAGGAGTCCTCATAGGCTTTGCAAACGATAAGGCCAGAGTTTACTGCAGGTCGGTTGAGCGCGTTCATAAAATCGAAGTGGGCTACCTTAAATTGTCCAAAGAAGGCACTGAACTTGGATACTTCGAACCAACGGAACTATTCTGAAACGACTATCCTTTAATGAAGCAAGCACCAACAAACAACGAAATTTAATCCGGAGTATCAAATGCGTTGAGTACCCTTGAAGAATACAGGGCACAGATTCGAGAAACAGACAAACAACTTCTCTCCGTGATCAAAGAACGGTTATTGCTTGGAGATCAAGTTGCCCACGTCAAAGAGAGAAAACGTCTGCCGACCATAGACGCGGACGCCGAACAAGCTACCATGCTCAATCTCGCAAATTTTGCTGCGGACTTGGGAATCAGTAAATCCTTCGCCAGAAGGTTAGGGGAATTACTGATCGAGGAAACCGTTAGCGTACAAGAACTATCGCGACCTTCCAAATCGAAGGACCAGCTTCTGAAGGAGATCTTTGAACTCACTCAGAAATTGATGGCTCAGGGCGAACGGATAACGAGATTCGAGATTGGAGAACCAAACTTCCCACCATCACAGCAAGTAATTCGCGGCTTAAGTGATAGCTTCCGAAAGAAGAAAGTGATCGGCTACGGACCAGCAGCCGGCTTGCCCGAATTGAGGAATGCTTTAGCGGACGAGATAAGTCAACAGCATCACACCAAGATCGACCCTGACCAGATATTAATCGTACCAGGTGGCAGATTCGCAATTTTCGCCTCAATTACCAGCTCTCTCTCGCCACTCGAACGTGCAGTCATACCCCAACCCGCCTGGCCCGCGTACGAGGAGTGTGTGAACTTCGCTAGAGGCCGAATGATCGCCGTGAATACTACTCTGGATAACGGTTGGGAAATTGATCTTGGACAACTTGAGATAGAACTACGAAAAGGCGCGCGTATCCTAGTTCTGAATAGTCCAAACAACCCGACGGGTAAGATAATTGGCAGAAAGAAGTTTGAAGAAATAGTTGACATGGCCCGCAAGTACGAAACAATGATTCTTTCCGACGAAGTCTATGACAGATACGCCCGAACCTCCCCACCCAGCATACTTGAGACTCACTATGACAACTCAGTCTACGTCAACAGCTTCTCCAAGCAGTTCAGTCTAACCGGATGGAGAATCGCTTACTTAGTAACCACCAAAGAGAAGGCAATGCAGATTCGCCGCGTGATCCAAACTGCCATAACCTGCGTCCCAGAATTCATCCAGCGGGCAGCTCTCGTTGCAATCAATAAAGGGCGCCATCAAGCGAACCGCAATATCGGAGCCATAATGAAGAAGGTGGAGCTCACGTGCCGCGAACTAGACAAAATAGATGTTTCCTTCCACAAACCCGAAGGTGCTTTCTACGTATTCCCCAAAGCGAACAAACCTAATTTCGACTCAGTAAGATTCGCTAAACAACTTCTGGAGCAACACAAAGTAAGCATTAGCCCAGGCCAGTCATTTGGAGAGTACCCCGCATTCTTCAGGCTGGCCGTCTCACTGCCAGAGCGGCAGATCCCCAGCGCCATAAGGGAGATTGGAAAGGCGATTGATTCATGGCAGTAGCAACAATCATCGGTGGAGCCGGCAGAATGGGTACTTGGTTCGCAGATTTTCTTAGGAAAAACGATTACCGAATTATCATCTCCGACAACAACGATCGCCACGGAAGGTCCCTCGCCCGACAGAAAAGGTACCGTTTCATCAAAGACCCTAGGCTTGCCGTTCAAACGGCACAGTTAGTTGTTATCGCGACCCCCACGGAGGCGACTGAGCGCATATTATTGAAAATCGAGCCTCATCTCTCTCCCAGCTGCCTCCTCGTTGAAATATCATCAATCAAAGAAACTGTTAGAGCAATTCTTCAGTGTATGAAAAGGCGTGGAATTGCTGTCCTCAGCATTCACCCGATGTTCGGCCCAGGAACCAAGAATCTCGCGGGGAAAACAATTATTACAACTTTGCTCCCCCGCGGCAGAAGAGCCGCCGAATTTCTTTCACTATTCCAGAGAGAGGGAGCGAGAATTGTTCGCAGCGACTTTGAGAAGCACGACCAGTTCGCATCCTTCACCTTGGCCCTACCACACTTCATGAACGTCGCATTCGTCAATGCACTGAAAAACTCCGGGCTTAGCCCGAACGAATTGAGGGCAGTGGCCGGTACAACGTTCAAACTCCAACTACTCATTGCCGAGATGGTATGCCGAGAGAGCTTTGGAAATGAAATTTCAATTTTGTTGGACAGTAAGCGCTCGCTGGAAACGCTGAAGGCCTTCGTGAGGTGCAGCAATCGGACACTTTGGATGCTTAGCAGGGAGAAGAGGGGCGATTTGCTTCAAGACCTTAGGGAAGGACAACGCTATCTTCAAAGGGACTTGATATTTACAGGCGCGGATAGGCGCTTCAATGCGGCGGTTGAAGCTTCGAGCGCCCATTGATGGATTCCTCGCCCTTCTTGCCCAGAACGCGAGATATCACACCCGCTCGAAGGCAATGGTCAACCAGAACGATCGCAACTGCCGCCTCGACAACTGGAACCGCTTTTGGAACTATACAGGGGTCGTGGCGGCCTGTTACTTGCACCGTGGTATCGTGCATTTCCTTAAGATCAACTGTTTTTTGTTCCTTAGGAATTGACGAGGGGGGCTTGAACGCAACATGCACAATAATGGGCATGCCATTCGACAAACCGCCAAGTATACCACCTGCATTATTGGTAAGGGTTTCAACCTTGCCCTC
>Ga0187770_10002420_pt1 | contig 10427 bp, 8 predicted proteins | sample 0116_SJ02_MP02_2_FD_133154 | JGI IMG/M metagenome (GOLD analysis project Ga0187770, IMG submission 133154) | Tropical peat soil microbial communities from peatlands in Department of Meta, Colombia - 0116_SJ02_MP02_20_MG | ecosystem: Environmental > Terrestrial > Soil > Wetlands > Peat | place... | reverse complement strand
TCACCTCGAGGGGGATCATGAGCGTGGCCAGGCAGACGACGAAGAGCGTCCGCTTGAAGGGGAAGTTCAAGAAGGCGAAGGCGTAGGCGGCCAGGATGGAAGTGACCAGCTGGCCGACCACGATGATGGCCGTCATGATGACCGAGGTCAGCACGTACTTGGACATCTGACCGGTGGTCCAGGCCTGCGTGTAGTTGTGCCACTGCGGGGTGGTCGGGACGAGCGGGGGCGGCTGCTCGACCAGCTGGTCGGGAGCGAGCAGGGAGTTCACGATCGTGACGTAGATCGGGAACAGCACGATGATCGCGGCGGCGGTGAGGAGGGTGTAGCTGCCGATCGTCCGCAGGCGGCGCCGAGGCCGCTTCGGCGCGGCAGGCGGCAGCGCTGGCTCAGCCGCGGGCATAGCTCACCCTCCGCTCGAGGAAGCGCAGCTGCAAGATGGTCAGGCCCAGCAAGATCAGGAACAGGACGGTGGCCATGATGGCCGCCGCCCCGGCGTTGTTGGAGATCTGCAGCGTGTTGACGATGTTGTAGATGAGCACGTTGGTGTGCAGGCGGACCGTGTTCTGCGGCCCGATGAGAATGTCGACGGCGCCGAAGGCCTGGAAGGCGTAGATCGTGCTCACCACGACCCCGAAGAAGATGGTCGGGGACAAGAGCGGCACGGTCATGCGCCAAAAGCGCGTCCAGGCGCCGGCACCGTCGATGCGGGCCGCCTCGAGCAGCTCGTCGGGCACCGACTGCAGGCCGGCCGACATGATGATGAAGGAGAGGCCCAGGAACTGCCAGATGGTGATGACGGCCACCGAGGGCAGGGCCCAGGTCGTGCTCTCGAGCGCGGGCGGGCTCGGGCTGATGCCCAGCCAGGGCAGGAGGCCGACCACCGGGTTGAGCAGCGTCCCGAAGACGACCGAGGCCACGGCGACCGAGCTGACCACGGTGGAGGAGAAGATCATCCGGTAGACGGCCATGCCCTTGAGCTTGCGGTGCGCCGCCACGGCCAGGGCCAGGCCGGCCAGCAGGCTGAAGGGGACCACCAGGATCACGAACACGATCGTCGTGACCAGGCTCTGGGTGAACTGGGTCGAGGTGACCGTCGGGATGATCTGGTGCAGGCCCACGTAGTGCGCCGGGACGCCCGGCACCGGCGGCGTCTCGTAGAGCATCAGCTTGAAGTTGCGGAAGAACGGGTAGAAGGAGAAGACGCCGAACAGAAGCAGCGCCGGCACGAGGAGCAGGTAGGCCAGGCTCCACTCGCGCCGGCGCCGCGCCCGCAAGGTGCGCGCGTGCCCCTCGCTTGGCGCCGCACCCGGCGGCGGGCTGGCCGCCTGCTCGGTCGGGGTCACGCCGCTCGATGCCGAGGAGCTCATGCCGAGGGACCCAGCCGGTCGCCGGTGCCCGAGTCGAAGAGGTGGTACGCGCAGGGGTCGGGGTCAACGGCGATGCGTACGCCCTCGCCGAGGGAGGGTTTGGTGGCGCTGGCGAGCTGGCGCACGATGATGCGGGCGCCGGTCTCGGTGTGGCAGATGACGTGGGTCTCGGCCCCGAGCAATTCGACGATGACGACGGTGGCCGCGATCGACCCGTCGGGGCTCAGGTGCAGCGCCTCGGGCCGGAAGCCGAGGACGACGTCGGGCCCGCTGCCCCGGACGGCATCGGCCACCTCGGGTGGGAGGGGCACCGACGCGCCGGGGAAGGCGACGCACAGGGTCCCGGGCGACCCGCTCTCGACGAGCATCCCCTCGACCAGGTTCATGCCCGGACTGCCGAGGAAGTGGGCCACGAAGGCGTTGGCCGGGCGGGCATAAAGGTCCTCGGGTGCCGCCACCTGTTGGAGCTTGCCGTCGCTCATGACGGCGATGCGGTGGCCCATGGTCATGGCCTCGACCTGGTCGTGTGTGACGTAGAGCGTGGTCGTGCGCAGGCGGGCCTGGAGCTCGACGATGTCGGCCCGGGTCTGGACCCGCAGCGCGGCGTCGAGGTTGGACAGCGGCTCGTCCATCAAGAACACCGTGGGCTCGCGCACGATGGCGCGGGCCACAGCCACCCGCTGGCGCTGGCCACCAGAGAGCTGCGCCGGTTTGCGGCCGAGCAGTTCCGTCAGCCCGAGCGTCTCGGCGGCCTTGGCCACCTTGGTCGAGCGCTCCTCCTTGTCGACCCCGCGCTGGCGCAGCGGGAACTCGATGTTCTTCCCGACGGTGAGGTGCGGGTACAGCGCGTAGCTCTGGAACACCATGGCGACGTCGCGGTCCTTGGGGTCGACGTCGTTGACCACGCGGTCGCCGATGGACACGGTGCCCTCGGTGACCTCTTCCAGGCCGGCCACCAGGCGCAGCGCGGTCGTCTTGCCGCAGCCCGACGATCCGAGCAGGACGAGGAGCTCGCCGTCGGCGACCTTGAGCGTCAGGCCGTCGACCGCGGTGGTCTCACCGAAGCGCTTGGTGACGGCGTCGAAGCTGACTTGTGCCACGGTTCCTCCCGCCGGCCGCAGGCGGCAGAGTCTGTGAGCCACCGACAGGCGGCAAGGTCTCTGGGCCACCTACAGGCGGCAGTGTCGTCGGGTGTCGTTGGGTGTGACGCACGGTAGCGCTCCGAGCCACCCGCGCTGCGGACGCGGCGGCCTCGGGCGTCCCGGTCAACTGGCGGGGTCAAGCGGTCGGGATCTGCCACCCCATCGACTCGGCGATCTCCTTGCACGTGGGGCACAGGCCGTAGCGAGCGGGGTTGCGCCCCGGGACCCACTCCTTGCCGCACAGCGCGCGCACCGGCGTCTGGTTGACCATGCCCTCAACCACGCTGGGTCCGACCGAGACGAAGTCGCCGCCTTTGGGCGTGTACCCCTCCAAGACGATGTGGGCCATGCGGTCGTGGTCGCCGTCGTCGAGGAGCGGGTCGCCGAGTTCGGGCTCCGGGCGAGCCGGCGCCAGGGTCGACCCGGGGGACGCGCCGGGTCCGGTGGTGGTCACGCACCCAGCGTAGGTGGGCCGGGCGAGCGGGGAAGAGCCACGGGAATGAGTCGGGGGTGGAAATGGTTGAGCAGTCAGAGGAATGTGGACCCTGAAGGGAACCCGATGACCAACGAAAACGTGACACTCCCATTGCTACCCCTGACCTCGGGGGTGGTGCTGCCCGGGATGGTCTTCACCATGGCGCTCGAGTCCGGCGAGGCCCGCGCCGCGGTGGAGTCGGCCCGCTCGGCGGGCGGACGGCTGCTGCTGGTGCCCCACATCGAGGGCCGCTTCGCCAGAGTCGGTGTGATCGCCGAGGTGATGGAGGAGGGCGAGCTGCCCGGCGGGCTGCCCGCGGTGGCCGTGCGCGGTGACCGGCGTGCCGTCATCGGGACCGGCGTCCCGGGCACCGGTGACGCCCTGTGGGTGGAGGCCGAGCCGGTGCCCGAGCCCGAGCCGACACCGGCCGTGACCGAGCTGGCCCGGGAGTACCGAGCCGTGCTCGAGAACATCCTGCACAGCCGGGGGGCGGGCCGCATCGCCGCGCAGCTGCGTGAGATCACGGACCCCAGTCGCCTGGCCGACGTGTCGGGGTACTCGCCCGACCTCTCGCTCACCCAGAAGGTGGAGGTGCTCGAGCTGCTCGACGTCGAGGCGCGGCTGCGCCTGGTGCTCGGCTGGGCGCGCGACACGCTGGCCGACCTGGCGTTGCGCGAGAAGATCAAGACCGACGTCGAAGAGGGCATGGAGCGGACGCAGCGCGAGTTCCTGCTGCGCCGCCAGCTCGACGCCATCCGCAAGGAGCTCAAGGAGCTCGGCGGCGAGCGCGGCGAGGGCGACGAGTCCGACCCCGACGACTACCGGGCCAAGCTCGAGCGGTTCGACCTGCCCGAGCACGTCCGCAAGGCGGTCGAGCGCGAGGTCGACAAGCTCGAACGCACCAGCGACCAGAGCCCCGAGACGGGCTGGATCCGCACCTGGCTCGACACGGTGCTCGAGGTGCCCTGGGGCACCGAATCGGAGGACCGCCTCGACATCACCGAGGCCTCGCAGATCCTCGAGGCCGACCACGACGGCCTCGAGGACGTCAAAGAGCGGATCTTGGAGCACCTGGCCGTGCGCAAGCTGCAGGCCGAGCGTGGCCTCGCTCCGGTCGACGGGCGCGGTTCGGGGGCCATCCTGGCCCTGGTCGGGCCCCCCGGCGTGGGCAAGACGTCGCTGGGCGAGTCGGTGGCGAGGGCGCTCGGGCGCAAGTTCGTGCGCGTCTCGCTCGGTGGCGTGCGTGACGAGGCCGAGATCCGCGGCCATCGGCGTACCTACGTCGGCGCCCAGCCGGGCCGGCTGGTGCGCGCCCTGCGGGAGGCCGGCTCCATGAACCCCGTCATCGTGCTCGACGAGGTCGACAAGATCGGCTCGGACTACCGGGGCGACCCGTCCTCGGCACTGCTCGAGGTGCTCGACCCGGCGCAGAACCACACCTTCCGCGACCACTACCTCGAGGTGGACCTCGACCTGTCGCGCGTCCTGTTCATCGCCACGGCCAACGTGAGCGAGACCATCCCCGGGCCGCTGCTCGATCGCATGGAGCTCATCCGGATCGACGGGTACACCGAGTCCGAGAAGGTCTCGATCGCCAAGCACCATCTGCTGCGGCGCCAGCTCACGCGCGCCGCGTTGCGCGACGACGAGGTTCGGATCAGCGACGAGGCGCTGCGCGCCATCGTGGCCGACTACACCCGGGAGGCCGGTGTGCGGAACCTCGAGCGCGAGCTGGGCAAGCTGCTGCGCAAGGTGGCCACCAAACTGGCCTCGGGCGAGCGGGAGGCCCCGGTCACCGTCGAGGCCGGCGACGTGCGGGGCTGGCTCGGTCGGCCGCGCTTCTTCTTCGAAGCGGCCGACCGGACCTCGGTGCCCGGGGTCGTCACCGGGCTGGCCGTGACCGGCACCGGCGGCGACGTCCTCTTCGTGGAGGCCAGCGTCGCCGACGGCCCCGAGGGTCTGACCCTCACCGGGCAGCTGGGCGACGTCATGAAGGAGTCGGCCGAGATCGCCCTCTCCTACGTGCGCTCGCACGCGGCGGGGCTCGGCATCGACCCGGCCGCCTTCAGCGGGAGGCGCTTCCACGTGCACGTCCCGGCGGGTGCCGTCCCCAAGGACGGACCGTCGGCCGGCGTCACCATGACCACCGCGCTGGTCAGCTTGCTGCGCGGCGTGCCGGTCCGGCCCGTCGTCGGCATGACCGGTGAGGTGACGCTCCAGGGCCGGGTGCTGCCGATCGGCGGGGTGAAGCAGAAGGTGCTCGCCGCGCATCGAGCAGGGCTCACCGAGGTGGTCCTGCCCGAGCGCAACGGGCCCGACCTCGAGGACGTCCCCGAGGAGGTGCGCCAGGCCATGACGTTCCACCTGGCCGCCACCATCGGCGACGTGCTCGCCCCGGCGCTGGCCGAGGCGGGTGCCGGGGCGCTGCCGGTCGCCCAGGCCGCCTGATCGATTGCGCACGGCTCCCTGGCCCCGGGCAGACTGGCTCCGGGGCCAGGGAGGCCGGAAGATGAGCCGGGAGATCAGGCGACTGGCCCCGGGGCCACGAGCCGGGCGATCATCGGGCGAGCAGAGCGGACTGATCGGAGCGGACATGGACGACAAGGAGATCGTGCAGCGGATCGGTGAGCTGGCGGCCGAGGAGCAACGGCTCGAGGAGGCGCACGTCGGCCAGGGCCTGAGCGAGGAGGAGCTGGCGCGCAAGGTCGACCTCGAGGTCACCTTGGACCAGCTGTGGGACGTGCTGCGCCAGCGCCGGGCCAAGCGCCACGCCGGGCAGGACCCCGACACGGCCTCGCAACGGCCGCCCGAGACGGTGGAGGGCTACCTCCAGTAGCGGTCGGGCGCCGGCACCTCCCTCATGACGCTCGGTCGCCCGGCATGCGCCGGTTCAGCCCCGGGCTGAGGAGGCCGGCCAGGCCGCGCAGGGCGGCGACGGTGAGGTCGAACCAGTCGAACGAGTCACGCCAGAGCGTGATGAGCCCGTCGCGCACGACGAACCGCCCGTAGACCCAGAAGCGCATGACGAAACGGCGGAAGCGCACCTCGTCGACCCGGTCGGTCAGCACGACGTCCCCCTCGCTCATCACGTAGTTGAAGTGGACGCGGAAGCCCGTCGTCCCCGGGCGCAGCGCCAACCGCATCAGCTCGGCGAGGCGCGGGCGCCCGTAGACCGTGGGCAGGGACACGTTGGCGTAGGCGATGTCGTCGGCGACGAGGGCCAGGGCGGCCTCGGCGTCGCACTCTTCGAAGGCGCGAAAGAGGGCCTCGACGACGCCCGCCGGGTCGGCCGAGGGCGCCGCGTCCGACGAGGGCGTCGCGTCCTTCGCGCGTGCGGCCTCCGTCGAGGACGCTTCGTCAGGGGTTGGGGGCGCCTCCACGACCCCCCATTGTGGTCGGGCCAGGGCCGCCGGCGCCTGCGCCCGGGAGGACGGCAACGGTCGCCTCGAGGTCACGGTGGTCGCTCCCCGGTCCGGGTTGTGTGCGAATCGTCGTGACCACCAGCGCTGGGCTGGTGAGCACATGGTCGATCCGGATCAGCGGCGGCAACAGGAAGAACGTCTGTGACCACGTCATGGCGAGCGGCTCCCCACGGGCCGCGGCGGCGTCGGTCAGGCCCGTGTCGACGATGGCCCGGAACCAGCGGTTCCCCCACGTGGCATTGAAGTCGCCGACCACGAGGAGCGGGCCGGGCCGTCGCGCCCCGAGCAGCTGGTCGACCCGCTCGAGCTCGTCGTACCACAGGTGCCACCCCGGGTTGACCGGGGCCGTGGTGTGCACCACCCACAACGGGACGGTGCGACCGGGGAGGTGGAGCGAGGTCCGGACGAGGAAGGGCAGCCCGCCGATCGAGGTCACGGTGGCCGGGCCGAGCGGATAGCGGCTGGCGATCAGGAAGGCACGGGGGTCGTCGCGGGAGACCTCGGCGACGTAGGGGAGCGAGCGCAACGCGCCGGCCTCCTGGAGTTGGCGGCGGTCGGCCGGCGAGGACTCCTCCATGGTGACCACGTCCGGCCGATACGCCCGGATCTGCGCCGCGTACCCAGCCATGGAGGGGTTGGCGTCATAGACATTGGCATCGAGAAGGCGGAAGGTGAAGGCATGGCCGGCGGAGGCCGGGAGGGGGGAGGCGGCAGTGAGCTCGGGCAGCGCGAAGGCCAGCTGGGCCGCCACGACGAGCAGGCTGGCGGCCAGCAGAGCCCACGTGCGGGCCACGACGGCGCCGACGCCGACCACCCAGGCCGGGAGGTAGAGGAGGGCTCCGAGGGCGTCGGCCATGGCGAAGGTCTGGAACTGGTCCCAGGCCAGGAGCCGGAAGACGACGACCACGAGCAGGACCAGCACGGTCGCCCAGCCCAGCCAGAGCAGCGCTCGTCCGAGCGTTCTCCTCACGGGCATCGGTTCCCACTCACCGAGGCGACTCCGTCGAGGACGACGCCATGGGCCGGCGCCGGAGCCGGCGCCACAGCAGCGGTGCGGCGGCCAGGACGACGAAGACGGCCAGGCACAGCACGAAGAGCGCCGGGTAGGAGCCGTAGCCGGCGTAGCGGAAGGCCACGGTGTGCACGCCGGGTCCCACGACCACGCCGACCAGCGCCGGTGCCACCATCACGGTCGGGCTGGGCCGGCCGTCGACCGTGGCGCCCCAACCGGGGTCGAACGAGGCGCTGAGCACCACGGTCGCCCGCCGGTTGGCCCGCACCACCGCGGCGGCGCGGCCGTTGGCCAGGTCGGCGTGCTCGACCAGCACGTGGCCGGGCGGCCCGGCCAGCGCGGTGCCGGCCGGTGCGGTGGGTGGCGCGGCCCGGCTCCCGTTGAACGCCACCGTGAGGTCGCGCTCCTCGGTGAGGAGCGGTGCTCCGAGCAGGGCCAGGCTCTGGGTACCCACGTCGGCCCGGGTGGCGCGGAGCGTGCCGACGGTGTCGTACACGTGGATGTAGCCCGGGTCGGGCAGCGCGTAGAGGCAGTAGGGGCCCGAGCACGTGATCCTGTCCGCGGCGACGGGGGGAGCCATGGCCGCGGGGACGATCAGGTAGCCGATGCCGAACAGCGGGTAGTCGCCCGGGTTGGCGTCGTCGAAGAAGTACTCGGGGTCGGTCATGAGCGACGCCGTGCGCAGCGTGTAACCGACCTCGTCGACATCCTTGCTCTCGAGGTACTTGAAGACGGGCACCGCCCCCACCAGGAAGTCGTTGCCCCAGTTGGTCGGCTGACCGGCGTACACGCGGCCGCGTGGGTGGGCGCGCACGTAGTCGAGCAGGCGGTCGATCTGCGGCTCCTGGTGCACGTCGGCCTCGGCCTGCAGGTCGATGTTGGTGGCGTTATGTGCGTCGTAGGTGCCCATGGAGCTCCAGGCCGGGGCCAGCACCACCACCAGGACGACGACGCACGCCGTCGTGAGGAGGCCCCGCCCCGTCGGGCGAGCCAGCCAGTCGTCGGCGACCGGCGGCAGCAGTCGCGCCACGCCGTCGAGGAGGAGACGGCCGAGGAAGGCCAGGCCGATGCCGGCCAGCAAGATGCCCGACAGGTGCACGCCCATCTGGAAGCGGCGGATGAAGACGTCGCTGCTCCCGGGCACGATGTCGTAGAGGGCGCCGAAGGTGGTGCGGCCGAAGGACATGAGGAGCGTGAGCACCCAGATGGTCACCAGCGCCCGCCCGGCCACGCTCGAGCGCCAGCGCCACAGGCAGACGACGAGGCCGACGCCGACGAGGATGGTCACGACGGGGAAGCGCCCGGCGTCGTAGAGCTGCCCAGTGAAGAGCCAGGTCAGCATCTGCCGCGCGCCGTAGCCGTTCTCGAGCCCGGTGCCCTCGAGGATCTCGTTGCGCGCCGCCCAGTGGGAGAGCTGCACCACCGGGACGACCACCCAGGCCGAGGCGGCGAGCGCGGCCACCCCGAGCACGGCGGCGCGCCCCAGTCGGCGCCACAGGTCCGAGGGGACGAGGAAGGGCCAGACGAGGAGCGGCACCAAGGCCAGGTACCCGGTCTCGAAGTGCAGCGCGACCGTGAGCATGATGAAGAGGACCGCCGGCAGCGCGGCCCGCAGCGAGCGCAGGGCGCGGAAGGAGAACCCCCACGCCAGTGGGAGCGTCCAGGAAGCCCACAGCTGCGTCCACACGCCGTAGCCCACCCACACGTAGGCCTTGGTCTCGTAACCGATACCGGCAGCCGACGAGAGGAACGGCGCCACCGCAGCCGCCGCGGCCGCTGTCCACCGGCTCAGTCCGAACAGACGCGCGCTCCAGTAGACGGTCAGCGGCCACAGCGCCAGCAGCAGGTAGAGCGACCACCGGAACACGGTGTCGGGGTCGATGGCCGTGCCGATGGCGCCCGAGATCATCGAGGGCAGGCTCTGGTAGTGCAGGAACTGGGGCGACCCGAGCCCGAGGTAGGGGAACCAGCTCGTGAGCGGGAGGTGGCCGGCGCGGATGCGGGCGGCGGCGAAGCGCACCATCTGCTCGTGGATCGAGCTGTCGTCGAGGTAGGGCACAGCGCGCAGCTCGGGGCGGAGCGCCCAGAGGCCCCAGGCCAGGGTGAGCGCCACCACGAGCCACGGGCCGAGGGTCGAGAGACGGAGACGGCGGGCGCCGTGGCGCGGTGCGGACGCCGGCGCGTCCGGCGGCGTCTCGACCGTCGTCACGTCGACCATGATGCCGGGACGCCTCCCTATGCTGGGCGCACCTCCGGGGCTGTAGCTCAGTGGTCAGAGCAGAGGACTCATAATCCTTGGGTCGTGGGTTCGATCCCCACCAGCCCTACCTGGGGGCTCGACGAGACGAGTCCCGGTGACGAGAAGAGTTCCGTGAGACGAGAAGAAGCCCGGCCGCCCCCGCCGGAGGGTGGTCGGAGGCGGTGTCTCAGCCGTCCAGGGTGACGACAGCGCCGTCGCGCGAAGAGCGCATCGCGGCATCGACGATACGGGCGACGACGAGGGCGTCGTCGATGGAGACGGGCGGCGGGGCCCCGTCGAGCACGCAGTCGGCCATGCCGGCGTAGAACTCCTGATAGGCGCCGGGCCTCGTCGGCACGACCTCACTTTCGTCTCCGCGCTCGATCCGGCCGAACGATGTCGAGGGCTCCTGTCCCCACCCGGGCCACCCTGGCCGTGTTCCGGCGCGCAGCGCTTCCTCCTGGACGTCCATGCCGTACTTCACGTACGCGCCCGTGCTCCCGAGCAGTCGGAACCGTGGTCCCTTGTGCGCGGCCACGGCGCTCGCCCACAGGTGGACATGCGGACCGGCGTCGTACGAGAGCGCCACGAACATGTCATCGACCACGCGAGCGCTGCGCCGGCAGACCGTCAGCTCGGCGTACACCCGTCGTGGTGGGCCGAACAGCACGAAGGCCTGGTCGACGAGATGTGTGCCGAGGTCCTGCAGGATCCCCGTGCCCGCCCCGGGTGCCGGGTCCTGCTTCCAATCGGGTTCGGGTCGCGTC
>Ga0187770_10002419_pt1 | contig 10431 bp, 7 predicted proteins | sample 0116_SJ02_MP02_2_FD_133154 | JGI IMG/M metagenome (GOLD analysis project Ga0187770, IMG submission 133154) | Tropical peat soil microbial communities from peatlands in Department of Meta, Colombia - 0116_SJ02_MP02_20_MG | ecosystem: Environmental > Terrestrial > Soil > Wetlands > Peat | place... | reverse complement strand
GTCATAGAGCTGGGTGGGATGAAGTGGAATATTCAACCGGGCCAGCGAGTCCGGATTCCTAAAGACGACAGCCCACCGTAGGGGAGTCTCTCTTCCATAACAGCAACCCGCAAAGAAACAGCCTATCCTGCCGAAAGAGAGACCCAAAGCAATCAAAGGGGAAATCAGGTCAGCCAATTTCCAGGTGGGCAATCTGCGCCAACTCATATATCCGAAGGCAAGCGCCGCCGCAGGGATTAGCCCGCCATAAAAGACCAATCCCCCTCCCCAAATTTTGAACATCTGCAAGGGATGTTGACGATAAACATCGAAATTGATCAAGATGAACAGGATTCTTGACCCAAGGAAGGCTGACAAAACCGTGTAGAAGAAAAGATCGGCTATGTTCTCAAGGGGAAGCTTGATATCTGATTTTCGAATTTTCAGGGCGGAGAGAACCGCCGCTACGCAAAAACCCACGACGACGAAAAACCCGTACGCATAGACATGGAAGCTACCAAATTGAAAGAGGATGGGGTGCATTTTCGGGTTATGAGTTAAGAGTTTAGCGTTATGAGTTATGAATACAAGTCTCAAGTCCCAAATTACGAACAACCCCTGGTCTTCAAGCTGAAACGACCAAGGAATCTTTTCATATTTGGAGCTTGGTTCATTGGAATTTATTTGGATTCGGCGTTTTGGATTTGGTGCTTCTTTTGCGGTCTCGTTTCAATATCTCTAAAGCCATCAGCCCGATGCCGATACAGATCGCGGAATCCGCCACGTTGAAGGCGGGCCAATGATAAGCAGCTATGTGAAAGTCAAGAAAATCTACGACTTCCCCGTAGTGGAGACGATCTATGAGGTTGCCCAGGGCGCCACTCAGAATGAGAGAAAATGAGAGGGCTAGAGTCCCCTCATTTTCTCTTGTTTTAGTAAAAAGAAAAATAATGGCCACAATGGCGATCAGGGAGACCACTACAAAGAGGATGGAACCAATTCCTCCTCTTGCTCCTCCGAAGATTCCGAAAGCGCCACCTGTATTCCTCACATGGACAACGTTAAAGAACCCGTGGACCACCTCCACCTTTCGATAGAGGCTCAATTTTTGCACAATGATGTATTTGGTCCACTGATCCAGCAGGAGGATTCCCAAACAGAAAATCAAAAGGATCCAGTATTTTTGTTTCATACTTCATCCTCCCTCTCCCCCACCAGAGAGAGGGGACGGCCGCAATCCGCGATCCGAAATCCGCAATTTGTTTATTTCTTGATCGCCTCGACGCATCTGCCGCAGATAGTCTGATGCTCCGGATGCTGGCCCACACTCACTTCATAGTTCCAGCATCTTTCACATTTCTTGCCCTCTGCCCGGAGGACTTCCACCCTCACCTCTTTTTCATCCTTGGTCCCGCTCGCGCGATGAAGCGTGACCGAGGAGACAATAAAAATTGCCCTTAAGTCTTTCTCATAGCATTCAAGAAACGAAAAGGCCTCCTCGGGAAGGTGGAGATGGACCTGTGCGTCCAGCGAGAGCCCGATTACCTTCTTCGTCCGGGCCTCTTCCAAAGCCTTGGTCGCCAGGGCTCGAATCTCCCAGATCCGCTCCCACCGTTCGTTTAAGGCATCATCCAGATATTCACCCTGCACCTCAGGAAAAGAAGTTAGGTGAACACTTTCAGCCTTCTCCGACCCTTGCGGAAGGTATTTCCAGACCTCTTCCGATGTAAAAGAAAGTATAGGAGCCATGAGACAGGCCAGCGCTCTTAAAATCTCGTACAGGGCGGTCTGCGCCGATTTTCGTCCTCGGGAACTGGAGGGGAATGTGTAGAGCCGATCCTTCAGGATATCGAAATAGAGGGCGCTCATCTCCACCGCGCAAAAGTTCTGAACGCTGTGGTAGACCACGTGGAACTCAAACCGTTCGTAAGCCTCGCGAATTCTGGCGATGAGCTTCTGAAGCTGATGGAGAGCCCATCGGTCCATCTCGTGGAGGTCACGATAGGGAACCCGGTCTTTTTCGGGATGAAAATCGTGGAGATTGCCTAATAGAAAACGGTAGGTATTTCGAATGCGAAAGTAGCTATCCGCCAGTCGTTTCAGGATCTCGCCAGAGATCTTGATGTCATCCTTGTAATCTTCCGCCGCGACCCAGAGCCTCAAGACATCGGCTCCCAACTGATTTACGACTTCTTCGGGCGCGATCACGTTTCCTGCTGACTTCGACATCTTTTTCCCCTCACCATCCACGACAAACCCGTGGGTCAGGACAGCGAGATACGGGGCGCACCCTCTCGTACCGACAGAGGTGAGGAGAGAGCTGTGGAACCATCCCCGGTGTTGATCGCTTCCCTCCAAATAGAGACTGGCCGGAAACTCAAGGCCCTCCCGTTTCTCCAGGACCGCCGCATACGAAACCCCCGAGTCAAACCAGACATCCAGGATGTCCGTCTCCTTTTCAAAATCTTTTCCGCCGCATTTGGGACACTGGGTTCCTTTTGGCAACAGGTGATTCGTACCCTTTTCAAACCACACGTCCGCTCCCTCCCTCTCAAAAAGACGTGCGATGTGATCGATCACCTCCTGATGAACAAGGGGCTGTTTGCAGGAAGAGCAGTAAAAGACAGTGATAGGGATGCCCCAGGCTCTCTGCCTGGACACACACCAATCCGGCCGGTTCTCAATCATCCCGTAAATACGATCTCTTCCCCAGGGAGGAATCCAGGTCACCGCACCGATGGCCTTCAGAGCATTCTGTCTCAGTCCTTTTTTATCCATGGAGATGAACCATTGCTCTGTGGCTCGAAAAATAATGGGGTCATTGGTCCGCCAGCAATGGGGATAGGAATGAACCATCATCTCTTCTTTGAGGAGCGCTCCCACCTCGGCCAGCTTCTTATTCACAGCATCATTTGCATCAAAAACGAACTGTCCCGCGAAGAAAGGGACATCCTGGGTAAAGCGGCCATCATCATCCACTGGGCTGTAGACCTCCAGACCGTACTGCACTCCGCTTTCGTAATCCTCCTGACCATGGCCGGGTGCGGTGTGAACACACCCTGTTCCAGCGGCCAACGTTACATAAGAAGCAAGAATGATCAGGGAGTCTCGGTCGAGGAAGGGATGCCGGGCCTTGAGTCCTTCTAATCTCTTTCCAAGAAATTTTTCCAATACTTCATATTTCTTGATTCCGAATTTCCTCATCACCTCTTCCAGGAGGCCCTCTGCGAGGATATGCACCTCTTTCCCCACATCCACTGCCACATAGGTAAAATCCGGATGAAGCGCAATTGCCAAATTAGCGGGGATTGTCCAGGGGGTGGTCGTCCAAATGATGATGTAAACGGGTTTTCCACCCAGGTTCGGAAACTCCTTTCTGATCTCGGAGACTAACTCAAATTTCACATAGATGGATGAGGAACGAAGGTCTTCGTATTTCACCTCAGCCTCAGCCAAAGCTGTTTTGCAGGTGGGGCACCAGTAGACGGGCTTCTTCCCTTTGTAAACCGAGCCATCCAGAAGGAACTTTCCGAATTCTCGAACGATGGTTGCCTGATACTCGAAATTCATGGTCAGATAGGGATCATCCCACTCCCCAAATACTCCGAGCCGTTTGAATTCCTCTCTCTGAATGTTCACAAAACTCGCTGCGTATTCCCGGCATCTTCGTCGAATCTCGACGATCGAGAGATCGGCCTTCCTCGCACCGAGGCCCTTCTCTACTTCGTGCTCAACGGGCAAACCATGGCAGTCCCATCCCGGAACATAGCGGCTGTCAAACCCGGTCATAAACTTCGATTTAACGATGAAGTCCTTTAGAATTTTGTTCAAGGCAGTCCCGATGTGAATGTTTCCGTTCGCATAGGGAGGTCCGTCGTGGAGGATATATTTGGGCCTTTCTTTGGCCCTTCGGAGGATTTGACGATAGATTCCCTTGAGCTCCCAGTCGGCCAACATCTCAGGCTCCCTCTTTGCTAAATTGGCCTTCATGGGAAAATCCGTCTTTGGCAGATTTAGCGTGTGACGGTAATCCATTGCCGTTCCTTCCTATCCGCAATCATTACTTTATCAAAAGTTTCTCTTTATTGACCGAAGAACAAAAATCCTTTATTTTTAGAAAAGTTAAAATAACATAGAAACGGGAACTTAGCAATCTCATATTAACCTGGAGGCTTTGATGAAGATGGGAAAAAGGAGGAAAAGAGCTGTTCCTCGTCGTTCAAAAAAAAGAGTGGCTGAAAAGAAATGGAGATCTATTTTAGAAGGAATATCCCTCGGTTCTCCATCTCTCTCCCAGGCCTATCAATTGACGCAAAAGGCTTCCCGGGCTGGATTTGACTGGCCAAATATCGAAGGGGTGTTGAGTAAACTGGAGGGAGAAATGAGAGAGTTTAGAGAAGCCCTTTCTCTACGGGACAGGAGGAAGATTCGCGAAGAAATCGGGGATCTTCTTTTTATCGTGGCAAACGTTTCGAGGTTTCTCCGTGTCCATCCGGAAGAGGCACTGAAAAAGTCCTTAGACAAATTCGTGTCTCGCTTTCATTATATTGAGATCTCCCTTTACAGGGAAGGAAAATCCTTCTCTCAATCTAACCCGGTCGAAATGGACCGATTATGGGAGGATTCAAAGAGGAGGGGGAAATGAGTTATGAGTTATGAATTGCGAATCGATGGAAGCCGGCTTCGGATTTAGGATCTTTCAATCCATAATCCGAACTTGGAAATTTACGATTACATCAGAAATTCTGCGACGTTGAGATTATATTCATTCGGGTCGAGGGTCTTGACGATGCTCCTCTTGAAGTTGCCGCTTGCATCGTCCCTTTCTTTCAAATCCACCACTTTCCCTTTCCGATACTCTCCGTTACCATAATAAAGGAGGCAGACCTTTGGCCGGTCGATCAGTTCCGTATCCTCCTGGATCTGGGTAACAATTCCCATTTCATTGGTGTTTAATAAAACCAAGGTCCCGAGGGGAAAGATGCCGATCATATTAATAAAGACCTTGACGATGGCGGGGTCGAAGTCTTTTCCACTTCGCTCCAGCATGATTCCCAGGATCTTCTCAGAAACATACGGGAATCGATTATAGACCCTTGGCCTCACCAAGGCATCGTAAAAATCGGCAACGGTGATGATTCTCCCAAATAGGCTAATCTTTCTCTTTCGGGTGAGTCGTGGATAGCCGGTCAGATCGTATCGCAGGTGATGTTCAAACGCGCCTTCAATCATCCGGGTAGAAAGTTCTCCCCATTCTTTCATCCTCATGATGAGCTCTGTCCCGGCGACGGGATGGGTACGCATGACCGACCATTCTTCAGGAGACAACTTCCCCGTTTTGTTAAGAATCTCCCTTGGAATTCTGGTTTTTCCCATGTCATGGAATAGGCCGGCCATGCCCAGATGAGAGAGGTGCTTTTTCGGAATACCGATCCTCTGCCCCAGGGCAATGGCATAGATGGCCACATTCACGGAATGATTGAAGGTGTATTCATCATAATTTTTAATATTCGCCAAACCCAACAAAGTGGAATCATCCTGCAGGATGGCGTTGACAGCGTTTTGCATCAAGCGCTTGGCTTTTCGAATATTGAGCGCTTTTTGTTGATTTACGTTCTCCACCATTTCCTTTACTAAACTGATAGACTTAAAATAGACCTCTTTCGAACGTTTCTTCTGATCCTCCGAATCGACATAAATCTCCTCGTCTTTAAAAAACTCCAATTTCCCGACTTCGATGGACTGGACGCTTCGGTACTCTAATTGCTTCTTGACATAGAGGTAATTGCTCTCATTATTCTCCTCCAGCCCTAGGAGAAGATAGACAAAATCCTTTAGATGTTCCCCCTTCACCTCTTCTAAAAACTCCACCTCCCCGATCCACCGCTTTCTCATCTCCTGCCAAAAAGCTTTAAAGATTGGATACTTGTCGGCCTTCACGATAATCCGCGTATTATTGAAGAAAAAATTATCCCGAACGATCTTTAAGAAGAAATTGCCCTGAGATCGGATGATACCGTTGATCGCCTGGACACATTCGTGGGTGAGGCGATCGATGTTGACATTCTTCTGATCATAGATGGTCGCTCCTTTTAGCAGCCGGGAGAATTTTGTAACAAATTCTGTTCCTAATTTCGTCGGCAGATGTTCATGGTCAAGAGGGGTTTTTTCTTCTGGCATCGAACGATTGACTCCTCAGGAGGATTGGCTCCTCAAGGCTTGTATGCAAGCATCCCGGATGGAATCGTCCTTTGAATTCTTCCCTTCCTCCAGAAGGATCTTTGCATCTGGAGTTCCAATCATGGCCATAGCGTTGGCTGCTCCAATCCGGATTTCATCGGTGGTTCCTCGGCCGAACCAACTCTTTCGCTCCAGGAGTTGCTGCAATACAGGAACCGCTTCATTGGAGCCGGACATTCCGATGGCGTTAAAGAAGGCTTTGATTTCCACCGGTTGTCTCTTGTAAAAATCTTTAGATTGCACCACTTCTAAAAGAGGAATGAGGCCCGCTTCTTTGCCTACCTTCCCCAAGTTAATAGCCGCCATACACCGGATTCGAACATCATTGTCTGTGACAGCCTTGACCAATAATCCAACAGCCTTCGATCCGCCGATGAGCCCCAGTGCCTGTATGGCTTCCCTCCTCACCCGAATTTCTTCATGATTGAATGCCTTCAGGATGTAAGGAAACGATTGTTCCTTTCCAATTCGGCCTAAGATATAGGTGATGTTTCGAACCAAGAACCATCGTCGGTCGTCAATAAAAGGAGTAATCAGCTCAACGGCATTCTTCCCAATTTCGGAGAGGGCATCACAGAATACCCTTCTCGCCTTCGAGTTCTTAAGTTCCCCTAACAACTTGATGAGGGGGGTGATGGAGTTTTTTTGAAGGAGCGAGAGATAGGCGTTGACGTCTTCCAAACGAACCTCTTCCCTCTCGAGAACCTTCCCGATCCGGTCGATCCGCACCTCATCACCAGCTTCCACAATGATTTTTCGAATGCTTTCGATCTGCCAGTCCTGGAGGTCATAAGTTTTAAGAATAATGTTCACTCGTTGCAAAAGCTCGGTCGCTTTGGTGAATTCACCGAGGGTCAAAAAGGCGTCCAATGTTTTGATCAGCGTATTGACTCCATCTTGATAGGGCTCGGGCTCTTTCTCCAAAGCCAATATTTCGAAGAGGATGTCCATGATATTGAAAACAAACGTTGGATCGATCTCCGCTTCAACATCCTTTCTCAACCCCTCGACTTCGTCTGAGGTGAGGAAATAGACGCTTCGATCTGAAACAAATGGAGCGGGTTCCTCGATCGCCCTGGATAGGATCTCATCCAAATCGACCCCTTCCTCTGAACCTTCTTCTGCGGGGTCTACTTCCACGTGATGCGCAAGGGGTTTAAAAACCAGATTCTTCCTGAACTGGTCAATATTGTCTGGAACGACAACGGGTGTCTCCTCCAAGAATTCATCCGTTGCCAAATGACTGATGTGTTCGAAATCTTTTTCCCACATCAAGGTAACGATATCATCCTCTAATTGATTGATATTATCGCTCTGTTTGATTATATCAATGATCCCCTGGACCTCCCATTCTTCCAACCCCTTCATAAAACGGATTTCCCTCAACCCGTCTTTGTAAAGGAGAAAGGCAAGACTAGTCTTCACATCTCTATTTTCATATAAGATCTTCCCTTTATAGGAGAGATCGTATTCTGCTACGTGAATCACGAAGGACTGATATTTGTTCAGGAAAAATTGGAATTTCTTAAGGACCTGTTCTCGAAATCCTTTAAGGGTGGGGTTGTCCGGTGGGTAAAAACGAAATGCCTTGATCGCCTTGATGAAGGCACTGGTTGAATCCCTGGCGACGATGAACTCCTCGTCACCCTCCATCCCTTCGATTAACGGCATCTCACCGCTAAGATCAAGGGCCTTTTTATCTGCTGAAACCTCTTCGGGCATAAGTTCCTTTTTCGGAGCCCCGCAGTAGAAGTGTTGAACCTAACTGCCGGTAGCGCGGGACCCTGGAGGGCAACTTTCTAAGATGACTATATCTTTATGGATTTTGACAACATTTGTCAATTATTTTTTTGCCCATTTCCCTATTGATCAATTTACGAATAAATGATATCCTTTAAATGCTTAATGATTTTAAAGAATTATGACGTTTCGTTCTTCTAACCCGACGAAAGGCACGCTTTATATTGTTTCCACCCCGATTGGAAACCGGGAGGACATTACCCTAAGGGCCCTCCGCACCTTAAAAGAGGTGGATCTGATCGCTGCCGAGGACACGCGGCATACCGGTCTCCTCTTGAGGCACTTCGGGATTCAAACCCATCTCACCAGTTATTTTGAAGGAAACGAATTAAGAAAAAAGGAATTTATCGTCTCCAAATTGAGACAGGGCGAGCGAGTTGCCCTCGTCTCAGATGCGGGCACACCCGGCATTTCCGACCCCGGGTTCCGCCTTATTCAAACTGCCATTGAGCACCAGATTCCCATTGTTCCCATTCCGGGTGCCTCTGCAGTGACTGCGGCTCTGAGTGTCTCTGGGCTTCCAACAGATGCCTTCATTTTTAGAGGCTTTCTTGCCCATAAAACAAAGAAGCGTAGGGATGTCCTTGAGGAATTGGCGGACGCAAGGGAAACCCTCATCTTTTACGAATCTCCCCATCGCGTCTCCGAAACACTGAAAGATATCTACGAGGTCCTGGGTGATCGAAAGATCGTCCTTACCCGTGAATTGACAAAGGTCTATGAAGAGATTATCAGGGGGAAGGTAAGTGAGATCCAAATTCAGATCGGTGGACGGAAGTTAAAGGGCGAAATCACTTTGGTCATCTCTGGCAAAACAAAGCACGAAAAAGATAGCGAGAAGCGTTGATAGAGGATGGGAAAAAAGAGCGATGGAAAATTTAGGACAAATTCTGCCGTTTTGGACTGTGTCTTTTTTTGTTCTTCTCCTACTTTCTATTGCAATCTTACCGCTTACCGATAGGCGTTTCTGGGATAGCAACCGGAATAAAGCGATCCTCTCTGCAATTCTCTCGCTGCCCGTCGTTATTCTCTTCTACCATTATCATAATTTGCATCCATTACTCTATGAAATAAAGGAATATTTCTCCTTCATCATTCTGCTCGCCTCTCTCTTTATTATCTCCGGAGGAATATTCCTGAGCGGGGATATTGAGCCGACCCCGCGAAATAATACGATCCTCCTCACTGTGGGTGGGATCATAGCCAATATTCTTGGAACAACAGGCGCTGCCATGCTTTTGATAAGACCTGTCTTGAGGACCAACAGCAAAAGGCAGTTTATACCTCACATCCCGATTTTCTTCATCTTTATCGTCTGCAATATTGGTGGATGCCTCACACCGATCGGTGATCCTCCGTTGTTTATAGGCTATTTGAGAAGCGTCCCCTTTTTCTGGACTCTTAGACTTTTCCCTCAGTGGATATTCATGATGACGGTCCTCCTCATCGTCTTTTATTTCATTGATTTTCACTTCGGGAAGCGGGAGTCTCCGCAACCAATTAGGCTGGATAAGAAGATGGCCGCACCTGTTTCCCTTCAGGGAAAAAGGAACATTCTATTCATCATCGGCGTGCTCTTAAGTGTCATACTTTTCGATACACCTAGCCGGGAAGTCGTGATGATCGGGTTAACAGTCTTTTCCCTTCTTTCTACACCCAAAGAGATTCACGAACAAAACCACTTTAACTACGCCCCGATCATTGAGGTGGCGATTCTCTTTGCTGGAATATTCATCACGATGGTCCCTGTCCTACTCATTTTAGAAGCCCGAGGGGCTGAATTCGGAGTTCGCCTTCCCTGGCACTTTTTCTGGATAACCGGTGGACTTTCTTCATTTCTCGATAACATTCCCACTTATGCGACTTTCCTGAGCTTCGCACAGGGGCTCTCCCGGACGACCGGGCTGCCAAAGGAGATCGTAGGAATCCCGATCAAATATTTGGAGGCGATCTCCGTTGGAGCGGTTTTCATGGGAGCGAATTCCTATATTGGCAATGGTCCGAATTTCATGGTCAAGGCGATTTGTGAACACCGGAGGATTAATATCCCTTCCTTCTTCGGATACATGCTCTGGTCCTGTGGCATTCTCATCCCTCTCTTTATAATCGTGACCTTTGTATTTTTTGTTTAGAAGATATGCAAAGGATGATGACAGCGCGGGGGGAAGTAAAAGAAATGGAATATTTATTCCGATTTTTTCCTTATTTTATTGCCCATGTCTTGACCCATCTTGCCGCAGCAAGGGCTGACAGATTGGAGATGACGCCCAGAAGACGGCGCTGATCGAGCAGAAGATTTTTAAAATCAAACTGAATTCCGATGACACCGATTGCCTCCTCAAGTGTTTTCATAGGTATGAAAAAGAGTTTAACGCTCGGCAGGGTTTGCGTTCCTGCTCCGGCGGGCTCACC
>Ga0187770_10002418_pt1 | contig 10434 bp, 10 predicted proteins | sample 0116_SJ02_MP02_2_FD_133154 | JGI IMG/M metagenome (GOLD analysis project Ga0187770, IMG submission 133154) | Tropical peat soil microbial communities from peatlands in Department of Meta, Colombia - 0116_SJ02_MP02_20_MG | ecosystem: Environmental > Terrestrial > Soil > Wetlands > Peat | place... | reverse complement strand
GGGACCAGATCGGCCTGCCGGAAAGCCGGATCCAGCACCGCGGCCTGGCCGACAACTACTGGCACATGGGCGTGCCCGGCCCCGGAGGCCCGTGCTCGGAAATCTACTACGACCGCGGGCCCGAATACGGCCGCGACGGCGGGCCCGAGGCGGATGAGGACCGGTTCCTGGAGGTCTGGAACCTGGTCTTCATGCAGGACCAGCTGAGCAAGGTCCGGGCCAAGGACGATTTCGACGTCGAGGGGCCGCTGCCGTTCAAGAACGTCGATACCGGGATGGGCCTGGAGCGGATGGCTTCCATCTTGCAAGGCGTCGACAACCTGTACGAGATCGACACCACGTGGAAGATCCTCGACCGGGCGGCCGAGTTGACCGAGCAGACCTATGGCCGTGACCACCAGGCCGACGTGGCCCTGCGCGTCATCGCCGACCACGTGCGCAGCGCGGTGATGCTGATCGAGGACGGCGTGCTGCCCAGCAACGAAGGGCGCGGCTACGTGCTGCGGCGCATCATGCGGCGCAGCATCAGGAACCTCCGCCTGCTGTCCGGCGCGCAACGCGGCGGCGGCGCGCCGGCGTCGGGCGAGCACTTCATGCACGCGCTCACCGCGGTGACGATCGAGGCGATGGCGCCGCTGTACCCCGAGCTGAGACGGGACGCGGCGAACATCCACACGGTCATGGACGCGGAGGAGTCGGCGTTCAGCAGCACGCTGCGCACCGGCACGGCCATCTTCGAGGCCGCGGTCGAGGAGAACCGGCGCAAGCACCAGCCGGCGATCTCCGGCGCGCAGGCCTTCCAGCTGCACGACACGTACGGGTTCCCGATCGACCTGACCCTGGAGATGGCGGCCGAGCAGGGCCTGTCCGTCGACGAGGAGGGGTTCCGCCGCCTGATGGCTGAGCAGAAGGAGCGCGCCAGGCGGGACGCGGCCGAGAAGAAGACCGGCAATGTCGACGTCTCGGTCTTCGCCGACATGCTCGAGCGATCCGGCTCGGTCACCTTCACCGGCTACGACCAGACCTCCGGCGAGGCTGCGGTCCTCGGGCTTCTGGTCGACGGGTTCCCGGTGCCGGCCGCGGGCGCCGGCACCGAGGTGGACGTGATCCTGGACCGCACCCCGTTCTACGCCGAGGGCGGTGGCCAGCTCGCCGATGCGGGCACGATCACGACCGATAGCGGCGTGATCGACGTATCCGACGTGCAGACCCCGCTGACCGGGCTCGTCGTGCACCGCGGCCGGGTCCGGTCCGGCGAGATCACCACCGGCGCGCCGGCCCACGCGGAGATCGACATCGAGCGCCGCCGCGCGCTGTCCCGCTCGCACACCGCGACCCACCTCGTGCACCGCGCGCTGCGCAACGCCCTGGGCGAATCGGCGGCGCAGGCAGGCTCGGAGAACTCGCCCGGCCGGCTCAGGTTCGACTTCACCGCGCAGGGCGCGGTCCCGCTGTCGGTGCTGCGGGACACCGAGGACGAGGTCAACGCGGTGCTGGTCGACGACCTGGGCGTGCACGCCTACTACACCTCCCAGGAGGAGGCGCGCGACATGGGCGCGCTGGCCCTGTTCGGCGAGAAGTACGGCGACCGGGTCCGGGTAGTGGAGGTCGGCGACTACTCACGGGAGCTGTGCGGCGGCACGCACGTGGCCAGGTCCGGCCAGCTCGGCCTGGTCAAGGTCCTGGGGGAGGCGTCCATCGGCTCGGGCGTGCGCCGCATCGAGGCACTCGTGGGCCTGGACGCGTTCCGCTTCCTGGCCCGGGAGAGCGTGCTGGTCAACCAGCTCAGCGAGCAGCTCAAGGCGCCTCGCGAACAGCTGCCAGAGCGCATTTCCAGCGTGCTGACCCGGCTCAGGGATGCCGAGCGGGAACTTCAGCGGCTGCGGGCCGCTCGGCTGCTCGAATCGGCCGGGCAGATCGCCGCGAGCGCGGAGGACAACGGCGGGACGGCCCTGGTCGCGCACCGCGTGCCTGACGGGACCGAACCGGACGAGATCCGCAAGCTCGCGCTCGACGTGCGCGACCGGGTGCCGCGGGGCCAGCCGGGCGTGGTCATGATCGTCGGCGTGCCCTCGGACCGGCCGGTGGTGGTGATCGCGGTCAACGAGGCGGGCCGCGGTTCAGGCCTGTCGGCCGGCACCCTGGTCGGGGTGGCCGCCAGGGCACTCGGCGGCGGCGGTGGCGGCAGGCCGGATGTCGCCCAGGGCGGCGGCGCCCCGCTGACACCGGCCGCCGCTGGTCCGGGGGTCCGTCCGGACGTGATCGATGAGGCATTTGATGCTGTCCGTGCCGCTTTGCGAGACATATAAGGGTCGGCTGGGTAACGTATGGCCATGCCGCTTCGCCCTTGCGGGGTCGTCAGGTCCGGGACGTGCCCTGCCGGGGCACGGACCCATGAACCCGCTGCGACCAGGCACGCCCGCTGGTCTCTCGCTCCCCTCGCCGTCCCCGCCCCGGCTGGCTCCGCCAGCCCGCCCATCCCGGCTGGCCCGGGAGCCGGGAGCGGCACCGTGGCGGTGAGGCAGGGCGTGCGCCTGGCGGTCGACGTGGGCTCGGTCAGGATCGGGGTCGCCCGCAGCGATCCGGGCGGCATCCTGGCCAGCCCGCTGGCGGTCGTCCGGACCGGACCAGGCGACCTGGACGAGCTGGCCCGGCTGACCGCCAGCGCGGACCCGATCGAGGTCATCGTCGGCCTGCCGACTTCGCTGTCCGGCCGGGAAGGCACCGCCGCGGTCACCGCGCGGCGCTTCGCCGCAGACCTGGCCGCCCGGCTCGCGCCCATCCCCGTGCGCCTCGTCGATGAGCGCTTCACCACCACACAAGCACACGACGCGCTGCGCCGCGGCGGGAAGGATGCCCGGGCTCGCCGCCAGGTCGTCGACGCGGCCGCCGCCGCTGTCCTGCTGCAAGCCGCCCTGGACGCCGAACGCGCCACCGGCCACCCGCCCGGCCAGCTCGTGACGGGAGCCCGCGCATGAGCGACAACGCAGGCGGCTGGCCGGCCGTCCCTCCGGGCTCGCCCGGCCCCCGGGCTCCGCAGGGCGCCCAGGGATTCCCGCGGCCGCTGCCGCCCGGGTACGAGCCGGTGCATCATGAGCTCGGGCCCACCGACCCGCGGTTCGCCGACCGTCGCCGCGCCGAGGACTCGCCCTGGCGCCGGACCGAGCGGTTGTCCCGCTCCGAAGCGACCGGCTGGCATCCAGGCGGGCCGGTGCCGGTCAGCTACGACGGCGACCCTCCAGTGCTGGGCGGAGGCGAGTTCTACTCGCCGGGCCAGGAGGGCGGTCGCGATGACCACCCCGAATACGACGATCCTGAACCCGGCCACCAGTACGGCCAGCACGAGGACGATGATCGCTACGACACCGGAGAGCGGTTCGTCCCGGGCTTCGCCGACGACGGCGACGACGGCGACCAGGGCGGCCGCCGGGCCCGGCGCAAGTCCGCGCGCCGGTCAGGGTCCCGCGGCCGGGAGCCCCGGGTCCCGGGTGGTCCCAGGCGCCGCAGGTTGCGCTGGATCGCACCCGTGGTCGCCTTGCTGATCATCCTCATCCCGGTGGCGGTCGGCGGTGCCTATGCCTACAGCTTCTACATGAGCAAGTACCACCCAGCCGACTACTCCGGACCGGGCACGGGCTCCGTCGTGGTCCAGGTCAGCTCGGGTGACACGCCGACTAGCCTCGGGCCGAAACTGCAGCAACTCGGCGTGGTGGCCAGCGCTCGCGCGTTCGTCCTGGCCGCCGAGCACAGCTCGGAACCGGGCGGCCTGCTGCCCGGCTTCTACAGGATGCACGAGCACATGAAGGCGTCGCTGGCCTACGCGCTGCTGCTCAACCCTGAGAACCTCGTGCAGATCACGGTCACGATCCCGGAGGGCTGGCGGCTCAGCCAGATCGTGGCCTGGCTGGGGATCAAGTCCGGGATCGCGGCCAGCGCCTACGACAAGGTGCTCAAGGATCCGGCGCAGCTCAACCTGCCCGGTTACGCGGGCGGCAACCCCGAGGGTTACCTGTTCCCCGCCACCTACGAGGTGCTGCCGCACGAGACCGCGCTCGGCGTGCTGGCCGGCATGGTGCAGCGGTTCGACCAGGAGGCGGCCGAGGTCAACCTGCCCGCGGCCGCCCGGCAGGTGCACCTGACCCAAAGCCAGGTGATCATCATGGCCAGCCTGGTGCAAGCCGAGGGCGGCAGGCTGTCCGACTACCCGAAGATCGCCCGCGTGATCTACAACCGGCTGGCCCACGGCATGCCGCTGCAACTGGACAGCACGGTGCTGTACGGGCTGGACACGTACGGCATCGTGGCCAGTAATGCCCAGCTCAACAGCGGCTCGCCCTACAACACCTACAAGCACACAGGCCTGACGCCCGGCCCGATCGACAACCCGGGGAACGCGGCGATCCAGGCCGTGCTGCACCCCGCCCCCGGCAACTGGCTGTACTTCGTGACCGTGAACCCGAAGACCGGCGAGACCCTGTTCACCTCGAGCGAGGCGCAGTTCCAGCAGTACCGGGCCGAACTCGAGCACAACCTGGGTCGGGGCTGAGGGTGCCCGCCACGTCGCGGGCCGCCGTCCTGGGCTCGCCGATCGCACATTCGCTGTCGCCGACGCTGCACAGGGCCGCGTACGCCGCACTGGGCCTGGACGGCTGGACTTACGATGCGATCGAGTGCGACGAGGCTGGCCTACCCGGCCTGATCGCCTCCCGCGACGGCTCATGGGCCGGGCTGTCGCTGACCATGCCGCTGAAACGGGCGGTGCTGCCGCTGCTGGACCGCACCGAGCCGCTGGCCACTGACGTCGGCGGCGCCAACACCGTCGTCTTTGCCGACGGGGAGCGGCACGGGTATAACACCGACGTCCCGGGCATGGTGGCGGCCCTGGCCGAGGCCGGGGTGAGCTCCCCGCCCAGCGCCACCATCCTCGGCGCCGGCGCGACCGCCTGCGCCGCCCTCGCCGCGCTGCGCGAGGTCGGCCTGGCCATGGCGGCGGTCCAGGTCCGCGATCAGGCGCGGGCCGGTGGCCTGCTGGCTGCCGCGCGCCGGCTGGGCATGACGGTCGAGCTACGCCCGTTCGGTTCCGAGGCCCGCGACGGCGACCTGCTGGTTTCCACCGTGCCGGCCGGCGTCGCCGACTTTTGTGCCGAACGGTCCTGGGTCCGACGCTCCCGCCCCAGCGTCGTGCTCGACGTGGTGTACCACCCCTGGCCGACCGCCCTGGCCCGTGCCGCATCCCGGTGGGGTGCCGTCGCGGTCGGCGGCTTCGACCTTCTCCTGCACCAGGCCGCCCGGCAGGTCGAGCTGATGACCGGCCTTGCCCCCGCCCCCCTGGCCCCCATGCGCGCCGCCGGCCAGTGCGAACTGGCCCGGCGTGTCCAGGCCCCGGTCCGCTAGCCCCCGCCGCTCGCCGTCACCGGCTCGGAGGCCTTCAGCACCGGCGTGATGCACCTCAGCTACGAGCCGGCCAGCTGAACGGCCCGCGCCTGAGCCATGATGATCGGATGAGCGAAGAGGCGGCGATCGGCTGGATCAGGGAAGTGGTCCTTGACTGCCCCGAGCCATGGGCACTCGCGCGGTTCTGGGCAGGCCTGCTCGGCGGTACCCCGGTGGAGTGGTATCCGGGATGGGTCACGCTCGAGCCGCCCCCGCACGGCCAGCGGCTCTCCTTCCAGGCCAGCAGCGCTCCGGGGGTGGGGGACACGCTCCGGGTGCACGTCGACGTCCTGGTCGAGGACCTGCCGGCGGCCCACGAACGGGTCGTTGCCGCGGGCGCGGTGACGATCGCCGAGCACGTGTCGCCCCGGCCCGGGCCGGATGGCGAACCGGTCGGCTGGCGGGTCTACCGCGATCCCGCCGGCCACCCGTTCTGCCTCGTGATCCGGTAGTGCCATCGCGGGCCGTCGTGCCCGTCATGACGTGGGCGCACTGCCATCGAGTCCGGGCACCGGACGGCCGTCCTCCAGGTAGACCGGTCCGCGGCCGCGAGTGGCCGCCCGCACCCGCCGCCTGATCGGACCACGGAGCAGGCCGAGCGCGGCGGGAAGCGGCGCGAGCCGGTACTCGGAGATCTCCTCGGTCTGAACGTTGATGCCGGCCAGAACCTTGTCGCTGACCTGGCCGCAGTCGAACAGGAACCGGATGCCTCCCGGGCGGCCGGGGCGCGGACGGCGGAAATCCATCGCCGCCAGCCGGCCCCGGGTCAGGTCAATGCCGCACTCTTCGCGCGCCTCGCGCCGGCAGGCCTCCCAGGGCGTCTCCCCGTCCGCCTCCATGACTCCGCCGGGGATCGTCCAGCCCGTCTTGTAGGTCGGCTTGAGGATCAGCAGCCGACCCGCCCGGTCGAAAATGAGCGCTCCGGCCGACACCGGAATCGCCGGGAGCGGTTCGGTCTCCGCGGCCGGGGCGGCCCTTTCCGTGCCGTCCTCACCGTTACTGGTCATGACCGTCATCATAAATAACGATACCGGAGGCAGGACGCAGATTGTTTCACCATTATGTCGGCAATTCGCTTTCCCTCGCGAGCCAGGCACCCGGAATAGCGATATTAGCTTGTAACCAGTTACGCGGTCAGATGTGGGCCGGACGGTCTTTTTGGCAGCTGGCTGACGATAGCCGCATAGGAGGCGTCGACTGCCTCGATGAGCTCGTCGTCACCGATGGCGCCGCCGATCCGCAGGGATCCCGTGAATCTCATCACCGCATCCGGCGCGAATGCGGTTCATTCCACCGGCCGTTCGGAAAAGTAGGCCTTGAATTTCCGGCTTGACCGTGACCTTGCGGACCGAGCAGAATGCGAAGGTGACCGGTCCGGGCCCGTCGGCCCCGGGCAGCTGCGGACGGCAACGGGGGCAGGATGGGCCAGCGGGGCCCGGTCGGCTTTGACCTGGATATGACCCTGATCGACTCCCGGCCCGCCATCATGGCCGCCTTCGCCGAACTCGCCCGGGACAGCGCGACGGCGATCGACCTGGCCGCGGTGGACAGCAGGCTCGGGATCAAGCTGGAAGACGAGGTGGCGTTCTGGTTCCCGCCTGACCAGCGCGTCGCGGCGGTCGCCCGCTACCGGCGGTACTACGTGCGGCTGGCGCCGCAGCTGACGACCATCATGCCCGGTGCGCGCGAGGCTGTGGCGGCGGTCCGGGCGGCCGGGGAGCCGGTGGTCATCATCACGGCCAAGCACCCGGTGTCGGTGGAGCCGAGCCTGCGGGCCGTGGGACTGGTGGCCGACGAGCTGTTCACCCACGTGCACGGGGCGGAGAAGGCGGCGGTGCTGAGGGACCTGGACGCGGCCGCCTACGTCGGCGACAGCCCGCCGGACATGGCCGCCGCCGCCGACGCCGGGGTGCGGGCGGTCGGCGTCACCACCGGTTCGTTCTCCGGCCGGGAGCTGGCCGCCGCGGGCGCCGACGTGGTCCTCGACTCGCTGGCTGGCTTCCCGGACTGGTACCGGTCCGTGTTCTAGCCACGAGCCGAGCGGGCACCCTGACAGCCTTTCACCGGCGCGGCCCGCCCGGCAACCACGATCCGCCTCGGCGGTCAGCGTGCCGCGATCTCGTATGGCCTCGGCTGCCTGGTCAGCCACTGCCAGAACGTCCGGCGCGGCGGGCGCGCTATCAGATGGCCGCTGCCGACCTTGCCCGTCACCTCGATCCGCAGCACCTCCGGGACGTCAGGGCTCCACGGGGCGCGGACCTTAATCTGGCCGCTGCGGACCGCTACGTCATCGGTGTCGACGACGATGCCCGGCTTGGTGACCAGGATGATGTGACCGCTACGCACGTCCGCGTCGAGCCGGAGCGACGGCTGCGTGATGACCGCCTGCGTGAAATCCAGCTTCAGGTGGCCGCTGCGGACCCGCGCCTCGATCCGCTGCGGCACGACCCACCGGCCCTCCCGCTTGGCGTGACCGCTGCCGCAGTCGAACCGGACCATGTCCTTGACCCGCGGCGTCGGCGGCCCGGCCACCGAGCCGACTGCGGGCAGGTCGGCGACCAGCCTGGCCAGCTCCCCGTACGTCCGGGCGGTCATGGCCAGTTCCAGGCGCTCGTCAAGCTCCTCGGCGGTCAGCCGCCCGTCGCCAGCGGACACCCGCAGCATCTCGACCACCCGGTCCCGATCCTCGTACGAGGCGCGCAGCTCGCTCCGCGCTACCTCGTCTCCGGGTTCGGAATCCGCCATGACCAAACTCTAAGCCAGGCTCGCCGCCGCTCACCCGCCGTGCTGGTGCGCTTCTAGGTCCGCGGCGGGCGGCTGTCCGGCTGGAGCCAGCGCGCCTGCGACGCCGAGGCCGCGCGCCTGTACCTCGACCAGACCCCGGCCGGGTGGACGGACTTCGCCCGCCGCAGCGCCGAACTGGCGGCGCGCTCGCGTTGACCGCAGGCACGCCTGCGCGGGCACGCATCACCCTTTTGTGCCATGAAGTAAGTGAACCACTCACTTACCTATATAATCCGGGTGATGACTGGCAAGCGTGACGCGCACAAGCGGCTCGGCGATCTGATCGGCGCGGCCGTGCGGGTGTTCACCCGCGAAGGCTACCGGTCGGCCAGGATGAGCGACGTCGCGGCCGAGATGGGCCTGACCGAAGCGGCGATCTACCGGTACGTGGACAGCAAGGAAGGCCTGTTCGTGCTGGCCATCCGGCACGCGCTGCTGCTGGAGGACCTTCCGGGGGGTGACCTGCCGCTGTCACCCGCGCCGCTGGGGGCCACCCTGCGGGAAGCACGCGAGTTCATCGCCGAGGTGGTGCCGTTCGGCGCGCTGGCCGATGCGCTTTCAGGTCACCGTGCCCCCGCCTCCAGCGACCCTGCGGCTGAGCTGGAGCGAATCCTCAGGGAATTGTACGACCTTGAATCGCGGACCAGGGAGGCCGCGGACATGCTCGAACGCTCGGCTCGTGAACTACCGGAGATGGCGGACCTGCTCAATGCGGGGATCCGCGCTCCCGTGCTGGCCGCGCTGACCAGGTACCTGGACGGCCGGGCCCGGGTCGGCATGTTGCGCCGCACGCCAGATGCGGCGGCCACGGCCCGCTTGGTCCTGGAGACGCTGACCTGGTTCGCGCGGCACCGGTTCTCCGACCCTGACGGCGCCGCCATCCCCGCCCAGGTGGCCGAGGACACCGCGGTCGACGCGCTCGTGCATGCGCTGGTCCCGGCACTGGCCGCGGCGGTGCGCGTGTGATGATGCAAGGCCTAGCGGTGCAGGTTCGCGGCCTGCGGATGAGTTACGGGGCGACCCAGGTGCTGCGGGGCGTCGACTTCGAAATCCGCTACGGCGAGGTGTTCTGCCTGCTCGGCCCGAACGGCGCGGGCAAGACCACCACCTTGGAGATCCTGGAGGGCTTCCGGATCCCGACGGCCGGCACGGTCAGCGTCCTCGGCCTGGACCCAGCGACCGAGGCTTCCAGGCTCCGCAAGCGCGTGGGGATGGTCTTGCAGGAGTGCGGCTTCCCGCGGCAGGCCCGGGTGGCCGAGCTCATCGAGATGTGGCGCAGCTATTACCCGGACCCCAGGCCGCTCGGCGACCTGCTCGAGGTCGTGGAGCTGACCGAGGCCAGGAACACCCAGGTGCGCAGGCTGTCGGTCGGCCAGCGCCGCCGCCTGGACTTCGCCCTGGCCCTCGCGGGCGACCCCGACCTCGTCTTCCTCGACGAGCCGACCACCGGCTTCGACCCGGAGGCGCGCCGGCGGTGCTGGGCGGCGATCGAGAACCTGCGCGGCCTGGGCAAGACGATCCTGCTCACCACCCACTACCTGGACGAGGCGGAGCAGCTGGCCGACCGGATCGCCATCTTGCGGGCGGGCCGCATCGAGCTGGCCGGGACGACGCAGGAGGTCGCCGCGCGGGCCGGCCTGGCCACCCGGATCTCCTTCACCACGCCCTCGGCCCTGCGCCGCGGCCAGGTCACGCTGCCGGACGGGATCGACCTGGCGGTGCGCGGGCCCCTGTCGGTCTGCCACACCGCCCACGCCGCCACGACGCTGCGCCGCCTGCTCGAGTGGGCGCAGCAGAACAGCCTGGGTGACCTGGACGGCCTGATCGTCGCCGCGCCCAGCCTGGAGGACACCTACCTGCAGCTCACCGGCACAAGCCCGGACCTGCTCGCGGGCCTAGCAGACGGAGACCGCACGTGACGAGATCGGTTCGCCTGGCCGCCCGGCAGGCGCTGCTCGAGCAGCGCAGCTTTTGGCGCAGCGCGGAGTACGCCCTGTTCACTTTTGTCTTCCCGCTGATGATCCTGCTGCTGATCGGGGCGGCCAACGCGGGCTCTTACCTGCCGGGCACGCACATCAAGAACACCACGGTCTTCGTGCCAGGCATCCTGGCCTTCGGGGTGATCGTGGCCGCCTACGTCAACCTCGGGTCCAAGGTCGCGGTGCTGCGCCACGACGGGGTGCTCAAGCGCATCAGGACCACTCCGCTGCCGTCCGC
>Ga0187770_10002417_pt1 | contig 10434 bp, 9 predicted proteins | sample 0116_SJ02_MP02_2_FD_133154 | JGI IMG/M metagenome (GOLD analysis project Ga0187770, IMG submission 133154) | Tropical peat soil microbial communities from peatlands in Department of Meta, Colombia - 0116_SJ02_MP02_20_MG | ecosystem: Environmental > Terrestrial > Soil > Wetlands > Peat | place... | reverse complement strand
GGGCACAGTCGTTGATGGAAGAGGGGATGGAAGGTGCGATCAGGGAGACACGTTCTGGATTGAAACGCTTTATCGCGTCGTCGAGAGCGCTTCTCATCCGTTTCTCCTCGAAGGCCTCCTTTAATGGGTAGCCGACGAGAATAAGACGATCTTTCCTTGCATAGGTGAGGAAGTCTCCAAAAAGGAATGGTTCTGCCTGCGAAATGGCAGTCACGTATTGGGGAAGGTGCTCTGGTACATAAGCATAATGCTCAATGTAATCCTGTTGTGCGGCAGTAATCATGACTCTTCCTGAATAACCCGGTAACCTTGATCAAGAAACATTTCCCGAATCCCTGGAACATGGGCAACCCCTACGAAGGCGGCCGTCTTCCTTTCCTCAAAGAATGTTTTCATCCTTTCAAAAAATATGGGATTGCGCTTCGTGAGGATGGAGTCACAGCGACTCGGGAATTCTCCCGTCATGGATAAGAACTTTTGTAGATCCCCTTCGAGAAAAGCTTTCAAGAAAACTTCTTTATGAACTTTCCAACGATCGATGTGATTGAGATAGTTCACGATCCGCTCAAAAGGTATTCCATCCAGAGCTACTAATTGATCCTCGATGGTCTCCAGATACTGAATCTTTTTCCCAAGCTTGTGGGCAGTGTGGAAGGCTTCCACGTCCATTGAATGGTTCCAGTTTAAAAAGGCAGACCAGATGGAAAAGAAGGCCATCCAGGGGCGGACTCCTCGCGTGAAGTTCTCCAAAAGATCTAAAGTCTTCGGCCGGATGAGGTCCAGATAGGTACCGGCAGTGGCGCTGGTATGCCATCGTGCTACCAACTGCCTGTTAATCTCCTTGATGGCCGAGGGATCGAGAGCTTCATAAAGAGAAGGGGTTTTTTCTCCCCGTTGGCCATATTGGACCACTCTGGCCATGCTTTGCTCATCGAGGGGACCTTCAAAAAGGACCGTTTCAACGCCCTGGATCAGCCTGGTAAGGGTTCTCTTGAAACTATAAGGGGAAAAATGGGCTGTTCCTACAAGTAAGGAAACGCGGCCATCCTTCTCGACCCTCCACAAAGTCTTTAAACGTTTTTCCTTCCACCAGAGTAAATCCATTTGTCTTCCTGCTACCCCCCCTCATCCTCCCCCTTGGAGGGGGAGGGGCTCGGTAGGGGCTAAAGTTTCCCTTCGAGACTCTTGATCAGCGAGACGGTCCTCGTAGTCCCATAAAAACACTCACAGAATTCATAGCTGAGGAATGGAGTGCCACCCCACTTTTCCTTAAATCTTCGTATCCCTTGATTCACTCCCAGTCCAAGATTGATGATGTTTTTCCCATATTCGCGCGTCAGTTTGATCATTTCGAGAAAAAGAAGATCAGAAGCATGAGGGACATAATGTTTTTTTGAATAGGAGCCAAGGACATAGGTTACAAATCTTTTTGCAGCGAGTTCCAAGACAAAAAAGGCGCATAGTTTTCCTCTCTTGTCCCTGGCATGAAGTACACACGAGCTGGATGAATGAGTCATGTAATCGGACATGGCACGATAAAGCTCCTTAATTCTTGGTGGTAATTTTTCCCTTTTCAGGAACTCCCCAATGAGTGCTTCATGTTCTTTTGAAATCGAATGAGCCCTTTCCACAGTTAATTCTTTAGATGCTTTATCGGCCATGCGTAGAAGAGAAGGCTTCAATTTTACCCCTTCAAGATCAAGTCTGTAGTATCGGTCTGTTTCTCTCTCTTTACAGGAATTCAAAAGGGAAGCCGGAAGCCTGGGTCCGATGAACCAAAGATACTCGGGTCGGAATGTTTCGAGGGCCTGTTTTAAAATCTTCTCACATCTTTCCTGAAAAAAATTTCCATCGAGGGGATATCCCACAAGGATAAGCCAGTTGTCTTTTACAAAACTTAGGTGGTCTTCGATGAGAAAGGGCTCACCTTTTGATATGAGCCTCATGAAGTTGACGACGTGTTCCGGAACGTACGCAGCCGTGAGGACGTATTCTTCTTCTTCAGGTGTAATCATTTTGTCTTTTTTATCTTAGATCACTTTTATCTAAATTCGAAAAAGGTCGATTTGTTTCTTCAGCCCTCGTCCTCCTCAGCAATCTCTGGTGCATGAGACTTCATTTGTTTCCATACCCCCCGGACTAAGGAGAGGACGGCAAGCCCTATAAAAACAGCGGAGATGGGTCGTGTGATAAAGATCATGGGAGATCCCTGGGAAATGAGGAGGGACTGTTGAAGGGACGTCTCCAGCATCTGAGCAAGTACGGTAGCCAGAACCATTGGGGCAATGGGGTATCCGAGTTTACGCATAAGGTATCCGATGATTCCGAAGATGATGGCGACCCATACGTCAAAGGCTAGGAAACGAATGCTATACGTTCCAATAAGTGAACAGATAACAATAATTGGCCCTAAAACCGGAAATGGAATGATGGCAATGCGGGCCCACATGCCGACCAGGGGTAGATTTAACACGAGACACATAACGTTTCCGATATACATGCTGGCGATGACAGCCCATACAAAATTGGGGTTTTGCTTGAATAACATGGGCCCTGGCTGGAGACCATACATCATCAGCCCTCCCAGAAGGACGGCCATTGAGGGTGCCGTAGGGAGGCCAAAGGAAAAGAGAGGGACAAACCCAGCACTGGATGTTGCATTATTCGCCCCTTCAGGGGCAGCCACTCCCTCAATCGCTCCATGACCAAATCGCTCAGGATGCTTTGATACTCGCTTTTCAACGTCGTAGGCAACAAAGGTGGTGACCGAAGGGGCACAGCCGGGCAAGAGGCCCATGAAAAAACCAATACCCGTTGACCGAAGCATCGCTCCAACACATCGCTTGATATCAGCCCAGGTTGGAAAGACATCGCGGACCTCGGTCATATTGATGGCCTTTATTTCTTGTTCCACATCTACCATCACCTCGGCGATAGAAAAGAGTCCAATAATGACACTGATAAAGTTGATCCCTGCCATTAAGTCCATGGAACCGAAGGTCAGCCGCGCAGCCCCTGTCAGAGGATTCTGCCCGATTAGAGAGGCAAGAAGGCCGATAGCCATAGAGATAATACCTTTGAGAAGGGCACGACCTGAAAGGCTAATCACCAGGGTTAACCCCATGAACATGAGGGAAAAATATTCCGGAGGACCGAAGGCAAGAGCAAATTGGGCTAAAGCTGGTGCAAAGAAAGTGAGGCCGACAATACCGAGTGTCCCTGCAACAAAGGAAGAGATGGCTGAAATTCCAAGAGCCGGGCCTGCACGGCCCTGTTTTGCCATTTCATAGCCATCGAGGCACGTTGGAACAGAAGATGCCTCTCCTGGGATATTTACGACAATGGCTGTCGTTGACCCCCCGTACATAGCCCCATAATAAATAGCCGCCATCATAATAATGGCGGGTGTAGGAGACAGCACCGCAGTGAGGGGAAGCAGAATGGCGATCCCAGAGGAAGGGCCGATTCCAGGGAGAACGCCGATGAGGGTCCCAATCATACATCCGATAAGCGCCCATAAAAGATTCTGGAGGGACATGGCGGTTACAAAACCATGCAAGAGATAATCCCATGAGAAGAGCATAGAGACTCCTTTTGTACTGTGCCATTAACGAGTCAAGAAGGGTCCCACTGGAAATGAGAGCTCGAGCAGATAGATGAAGACTAAATAAGAGATTGCTCCTGACAAGAATCCGACCAGCAAAGGATACCAAAGGCGATATCTCCCCAGGTACCAGACCGTGAAGGAGACATACAAAAACGTACTCAAGGGGAGGCCCAGAGGATCCATCAAGGCAAGATAAATTGCGAGGCTCGCAATGGTGACAAGGACGCGAATTGTGCCTCGCCGGCCTGGCCATTTAATCACAGGATCTTCACCATGGAATCGCCAGGATCTAATTGCCAGAATGGCCCCGGAGATCAAAATGATTAGGCCCACGACATATGGGAGGGTACGAGGAGGGAGACGCTCCTCTAACCCTCCCTTTATCTTTGTCGCTGCAAAGAGTGTTACCAGACCAAAGAAAGCGAGAAAGCAACCACCTACAATGTCTGCCGATCTTTGTGTTTTCAGAGCATCCTCCAGTTAAGTAAAGAAAGGATCAAAAATCGGGCGTCCATAATCAAATAACAACCCCCATCCAAATTCCAACAACCCAATCTTACTTGATCCTTCGGCATTTGGAATTTATTTGGAGATTCGAATTTCTATTTCGTAAGTCCTGCTGCCAATTCCTTATAGATAGCAGTCATTTTCTCAAGGTAAGTCTTACTTTCCTGATGGCCAATTGCGATCGGGATAAACCCCTGTTTTTTCATCTCGCTTACTACATCCGGATGTTTGGCAGTTTCGACAAATGCAGCCTCCAGCTTCCTAATAATATAATCCGGAGTCTTAGGCGGAACCGCGGAACCTCGATCCACCGCCTCTGCCATATCAATACCTTGTTCTTTTAGCGTGGGAGCATCGGGGAACTCCGGGAAGCGCTTATCGGTCGCAAAGCCCAAGACGCGGAGCTTGTCTCTAAAACGTGTCAAGTCATCCGAAGCACCGAAGATGGCTGCCAAATGGCCTCCCAGGAAGGCCGCCATTTGGGGTGCCGAGCCGGTAAACGGAACATAGGTTACCTTAACGCCACTTAACTTCTCAAACCGGAGTGCCGCCATGTGGTAGCCGGAGAAAGCCCCTGATCCACCAATGGTGAGGGCCCCTGGATTCTTCTTTCCAAAATCGTTGAATTCCTGGAGGGTTTTGTAAGGACTGTTATTGAGAACAGCCAGTGCCAGCGGCGTCCGCTGGAAAAGGCAGACAGGGATAATCTGCTCGGTTCTATAACCTACTTCCTGCTGCAGGGGTTGTAAGATCACATGGGGAATGTTGAACCCAGCCATGAGATAGCCATCGGGTTTTCCCCGTACCAATTCTCTCCAGCCAAGGGAGCCCCCGCCTCCCACTTTATAGTCGATCAGCACTTTCTGTCCGAGAATTCTTTCAAGATGAGGCTGCTGTAATCGTGCTACCCGATCCGACTGTCCACCAGGATCAAAGCAGATCAAATAGCTGATTTGTCGGGTTGGATAGGGTGTTTCTTTTTGAGCCCAAGTCAATTGATTGAACATGAGTCCAAGAACCAATAGAAAAACGATCATCCCGATGATCTTTTTTTGCATCTTACTCCTCCTTTTGGTGAATTCCCCCTTTTGTATATCGCACTGGAAGGTTGACGTCAATATTTTTATTATTCCATCCTTAAATTTCATTTGATTTTATCTTCTTTCTTTCCGATAATGAATAAAATACCAATTGCTGGAGTCCAAAATGAAGATTGGCTATTTTGACTGTTTTTCTGGTGCAAGCGGAGATATGATTCTTGGTTCCATGATCGATGCTGGGCTAAACCCTCATCTTTTGAGAGAGGAGTTGAGGAAGCTTCGGCTTCCAACCATTCGTTTAAAAACCAAAAAGGTCCAAAAGAGAGGGATCTCTGCCACCCAGATCATCGTGGAAGGAAGAGATGAGAGAAGATCTCATCGAAATTTGAAAGAGCTATTGAGGATCGTCGAAAGAAGCCATTTAGAACCAGAGGTGAAGGGAAAAAGCAAAGAGATTTTTCAGCGAATCGCTTCCGTCGAGGCAAAGATTCATCGAAAACCGATGGAAGAGATTCACTTTCATGAGTTGGGTGGACTGGATTCCGTCGTGGATATTGTTGGATCGGTCTGGGGCCTTTGCCAAATGGGAATCGATGAGCTTTATGTGTCGAAAGTCAATGTAGGAACGGGATTTGTAAAATGTGAACATGGAATCCTTCCAGTCCCTGCCCCTGCTACTTTAGCCTTGATGAAAGGGAAGCCTATCTATTCTTCAGGGGTTGAAAGGGAGCTTCTAACCCCTACTGGAGCTGCAATCCTGACTTCCTTTGGATCCCAGTTCGGCGAAATGCCCTTAATGAGTTTAGAGAGGATTGGCTACGGGGCGGGCCGAGATGACCTTCCCCATCCCAACCTCCTTCGACTGATCATCGGAACCTCGGCTGAAACCTTTGGGAAAGAGAAGGTCGTGGTCATCGAAACGAACATTGATGATATGAACCCTCAATTTTATGATTATGTTATGGAGAAGCTCCTGGCAACGGGGGCTTTAGAAGTTTTTGTTACTCCTATTATGATGAAGAAGAATCGACCGGCGACTCTCCTTACTGTGATCTCTCCTCCTGGAAAATTACCTTCCCTTACAGCGTTTCTTCTCAGGGAAACAACTACCCTTGGGTTGAGGTGGCGTGAGGAAGAGAGGAGCCGAACTGACCGAGAGATCATTTCCCTTCAGACAAGATATGGAAAGATCCGCTTCAAGTTGGCCCGATGGGAAGGAAGAATGGTGAACCTTGCCCCTGAATATGAGGATTGTAAGAGATTGGCATTGAAGAAAAGGGTTCCTCTCAAAGAGGTCTTTGAGGAAGCGAAAAAGGAGGCAATGACTTTATTAAGAAGATCTTAGGAGGATGAAAATCCTGCCCCTGAACAAAACATTTTATCCTTCCTTAGTTACCTTGAATTTTACCTTAGAGGGTATTATATTTTGTTTGAAGGGAGGTATAACATATGAACAATAAAAAATATTTTTGTTTGATTGGCCTTTTGCTGGCCATTACTCTTTTCGTTCCTTATCAAGGATGGGCACAACCAAAACCAGGGACGAAAGGGCCTGTTATTACCCACTCTTTTGCTGTAGAAAAGGGGATATATGGATATATCTGGAAAATTTATGTTGAGGCGGAAGACCCGAATGGGGAGATGCTAAGAATTGCCTCCGTGGTAGACCAACCCGGTTACGGCCGTTACCCAACGGATTGGTTGTATATCAAACCGGAATATCGAAAACACCTGAAAGGGTATATTCAGTGGAACACCTTCAGTTCAAAGACAGCTTTTCTGAGGGAATGGTCGAATATCACCTTGACGGTTTCTATTTTTGATAAAGCTGGAAGAGAGAGCAACGAGGTTGTTTTCCCATTTACATTTCAGACGGGGGTTAAGGACCAATATACTTACAAGCTCCCTGCCTCCTTTGATCAAGGGGATCTGCCAAAATTGGGTTATATCCATATCGATCTTTTTGAGCCTACGAACCTGGGAAGAGGGAATCCAGGTTAATATGGCTTCAATTTGACAAAAACCATTGAATTCTGAAGAGCCCATACCGAATGGGCTCTTTTTATTTTTCCTTGCTTTTATCGCTCCGGGGTGGTAAGAATTTTTTATCCAGTACCTTTCATGACTCTGAGCTTTTTTGCGGGAATGGAAAGTTTTTAAAGAAATTTTTTCAGCGGGGAGAATACCCAACTGAAAGGAAGGGAAGTTATCATATTTAAAGGAGGAGAGCTATGGAGAAAAATATTTTTCAAAAAAGGTCTATTATCGCTCTACTGGTACTTTTACTTTTGGGTATGGCGTGGATGGGATGTTCGAGCACTTTAAAGGAGAAGCGAGGAAAACCGGTCAAAGAGGAGTCGAAGGATTCTGGAAAATATTACCATTTTGACGATGTCCTCGTCCCAGGGGAATTGAAGTATGATCAGAGTAAATCCTTTGTCTATGAAACGCCCCGCTTCAAAACAGGTGTAATGGTTTTTTCTAAATGGCGGGTGGACGTTGGTTCTTTGGTCGATTTCTTTACCTATCATATGGAAAAGGATAATTGGAAATTAGTGAACAGTTTTAGGGGAAAAGAGTCTGTTTTCAATTTTTCGAAACCCGATAAAATCTGTACCATCAAGATTATTGAAAAATGGAATGGTGTAACAGAGGTAGAGATTAGGGTTGGCCCATTGGGAGAGCAGAAGATGTGAGAGTTTGGTATGTTATTGGATCATGTCAAAAGGGCCATTGACCACCACCATTTATTGGATAAAGGTGACCGGTTAATTGTGGGCGTATCCGCAGGGGTGGATTCAATGGTTCTCCTCCATTTGTTAAATGTCTTCCGCCAACCATTTGATCTTTCTCTCATCGTCGCCCATGTCAATCACGGTCTTCGACCCAAGGAGTCAGAAGCAGAGGCTGAATTTGTACAAAAAGAGTCAGAACGGCTCGGCTTAACGTTTGAATATGGTTTATTCAACGCAAAGGAATTCCAGAAAACGAGAGGAATCTCCCTCCAAGATGCTGCGAGGCGGATTCGTTTTCATTACTATGGCGTTCTTCTTCAAAAGTATAGTGCCAACAAGATTGCACTGGGCCACAATGCAGATGATCAAGTGGAGACTGTCCTCTTAAGACTGATGAGAGGATCTGGACTAAAGGGCCTGAAGGGGATACTTCCTATTCGAGAGGGAAGGGTAATTCGGCCCCTTCTCGAAGTGTGGAGAAGAGAGATCGAATCTTTCGCCCAAGAGATGAAGATCCCTTACCTCTTGGACTCTTCAAATCTTAAAGAGAACTACCTTCGAAACCACATTCGTCTGACCCTCATTCCTCTTATCGAAAGGGAGTATCAACCCAACTTCAAAGAGATTGTTTTGAGGACCTCGGGCATCCTCAGGGAAGAGGATGATTATCTGGAGAGGGGGGCAGAGGAGGCTTATCACGAGATCGTTCAGGAAGAGAAGGATGCCCTTTCCTTCAAACTCTCGAAATATCAATCTCTTCATCCAGCGATTCAGTGGAGGGTGCTTCAGAAGATGTGGATTAGGATGGACAAGGGAGGGATAGAGATTGAAGTAAGGGAAGGGATAGACGTGGATCAGATCTACAAGAAGTTGGGTCAATTTAACCCAAGCTTTCTTCTCGAATTGTCTCATGGGGTTTCTCTTGAAAAACGATACGATCTGGTAACGATGAGGAAGGGATGGGCGAAGCTGGTCCCACCTTTTGAGGTCGAACTTACTGTACCTGGCCGAACCTATATCGAAGAGATCAAGAGAAATGTAGTGATCGAGGAAATTGGCAGAAATGATGAGATTGAAGATCTTTACAGGCTTCCGGATATGGCTCTCTTCGATTATCAAAATCTCCAATTTCCATTGAAGGTAAGGAATTTCAGGCCAGGCGATCGATTTCAGCCATTGGGGTTAAAAGGGACTCAAAAGTTAAAGGAATTCTTTATTGATCATAAGATCCCAAAGTTTGAAAGACCAAGGATCCCCCTGCTCATCTCAGGAGAAATGATCGCCTGGATCGTCGGCTACAGGATCAACGAACGGGTGAAAGTTACTGAGAAGACCCAAAGAGTTTTGAAAGTAGAGGTAGTTTAGAAATGTCCGTTTCAGAGAGCAAAGAGTTTTTAGACTTTAAAGCGATCCTCGCCATCATCATCTTGACCTTACTTTGGGGTTTTAACTACCCTGTCATCAAATACTCCAACCAAGGAGTATCCCCCATCTTTACTTCAGCCCTGCGTTCTGTGATTGCTTCGATCTGCGGGGTTATCTATTGCCTGGGGAAGAAGGAGAGATTATTCCATACCGATATCATGTTCTTTCATGGATTCATGGTGGGCCTCTTGTTCGGTCTCGAGTTTGCTTGCATATACTTCGGCTTGCTTTACACAGACGCCGCCCGCTCTGTAGTTTTCGTTTACCTAAGCCCTTTTGTAGTGGCTGTGGGAGCACATTTTTTTCTCAAGGGGGATCGGCTGACTTATTTAAAGATCATAGGTCTTGTCTTGGCCTTTACGGGTATTCTTTTGGTCTTTGGGGGAAGACCCAAGACGGCTAAATCGACCATGCTCATTGGGGATCTCTTAGAAATCTCAGCCGCCTTCTTATGGGGCGCCACAACCCTTTATATTAAAAGGTTTATGGCTGAAAAGGTCCACCCAATTAATACCTTCCTTTATCAGCTCTTCTTCTCAATCCCGGTCCTCTTCGTTGTGAGCTTCATCCTCGAGCCAAATTGGATTTATAAAATGGATCTGTGGATTGCAGTCTGCATTTTATATCAATCGGTCATCGTTGCCTTCATAAGCTATTTCATCTGGTTCAAACTGATACACAACTATTCAGTCAGCAGGCTTTCCGCCTTCACCTTTTTTACCCCCATCTTCGGCGTCCTCTTCGGTATTCTCCTCCTCAATGAGGAGCTCACTTTTTCCTTAAAAGTGGGCCTCCCCATGGTCTCAATGGGGATCTTTTTTGTGAATTGGAAGAGAAAGATCCCGTCAATATACTGAAGCTCAGAAATCCTATAGCGAACGAACCCCGGAACTCTAAAATTCTTTTTCATTCTTGACAACCATTAGTAGATTAGGTTAATAAAATTAAATTCCTATAGAAAAAGTATGGTATCGTAACCTATGAGAATATCAACCAAAATTAGATACGGAACAAGAGCGATGTTGGAGCTTGCCTCCCGCTATGGAGAGGGTCCCATTGAATTGAAAGAGATTGCAAAGAAAGAAAGTATTTCTTTGAAATACCTCGAACAGGTGATCAT
>Ga0187770_10002416_pt1 | contig 10436 bp, 8 predicted proteins | sample 0116_SJ02_MP02_2_FD_133154 | JGI IMG/M metagenome (GOLD analysis project Ga0187770, IMG submission 133154) | Tropical peat soil microbial communities from peatlands in Department of Meta, Colombia - 0116_SJ02_MP02_20_MG | ecosystem: Environmental > Terrestrial > Soil > Wetlands > Peat | place... | reverse complement strand
GACGGGACCCGCTCCAGGCCCCCCACCCCCATGAGGTGTTGAAAAGGTTTTATGGAGATTGATGTGGACCACATCCACTCCCAAATCGCCCAGTTTTACGATCCCCATGAGGGCATTGAGATTGGCTCCGTCGCAGTAGACAAAACCTCCTCTGCGATGGACGATTTCAGCAATCTCGCTCAGATTTTCCTCAAAGAGCCCCAAGGTGTTTGGATTGGTCACCATGATGGCTGCCACCTCTTCGTCCGTCTGTTCAGCCACTTGCTCCGGGCCGATCACCCCTCTCTCGTTCGACCTAATTCCGACCATCTGGTAAGAGGCAATCGTTGAAGTGGAGCAGTTTGTTCCGTGGGCAGTGTCTGGAACCAAGACCTTTCTTCTCTTCTCTCCACGGGCATGAAGACAGGCTTTGATCATCATCATCCCCGTCAATTCACCGTGCGCCCCGGCTGCCGGCTGGAGGGTGACATAATCCATCCCTGTAATTTCGGCAAGAAGGCCCTCCAATTGATACATCAATTTCAGAATCCCTTGAGAGAGATCCTGAGGATGGTAGGGATGGATGTTGGCAAAGCCCCTCATCCTTGCGATTTCCTCATTCACCTTGGGATTGTACTTCATCGTGCAGGAGCCCAAGGGGTAAAGTCCGCTATCCACACCATAGTTCCATTGAGACAGCCGGGTGAAGTGACGAACCACATCTACCTCGCTCAGTTCGGGGAATCCCTCCAAATCCTTTCGCAAAAGGTCGGGAGGGACGAGATCGTCGGCCTCAACCTCTTCGACATCCCATCGGGGTAAAGAATATCCTCTCCTTCCCCTGCCCCCCTGCTCAAAGATCAGAGGCTCATCTTGCGTCAAACCGGTATCCCTCTCCTTGCTCATTGCGTTATCCTTCCACCGAATGCTTTCCTCTCGATAGCCACAATTCCAAATGACAAAGTCCAAATTTCAAAGGATGCTTTGCCCGCCACAGCCAGGAATTGTGACATTTGACATTCATTTGACATTTGAATTTTGAAATTTGAATTTTATTTTTTAACTTAGTGCTTTCTCCAACGCTTCGGCCCAACGATCGATCTCTTCCCTTTTCATCATCTCGGTGACTGTGACGAGGAGGTGATGATGGAGTTCGGGATAAAATTTTCGCAAGGGAAGGCCACCGATAATCCCCTCCCCCTTTAACCTCTCCAAAACCTTCTCAGGGTCTCCATCCACCTTCAAGACAAACTCGTTGAAAGTGGGAGAGGAGAAGGCCAGATCGCAACCATGGATCTGGGAGGCGGCCCTCTTTGTGTACTCCGTCTTGCTCAGATTCATCGTTGCCAGTTCTTTCAATCCGTTCTTTCCAAGGCAAGAGAGGAAAACCGTTGCCATCAGAGCACAAAGCCCCTCATTGGTGCAGATATTGGACGTGGCCCGCTCTCTCCGAATGTGCTGCTCCCGCGTGGCTAAAGTGAGGACAAATCCTCTCTTCCCCTCTAAATCAACGGTCTCGCCAACCAGGCGGCCGGGCATGTTTCGAACAAACCTCTCCCGTGTTGCAAAGATCCCGAGGTAGGGACCCCCATAAGATACGGGGATACCCAGGCTCTGACCTTCCCCTGCAACGATATCGGCACCCATGTCTCCAGGAGGTTTCAAAATCCCATAGGCAACCGCTTCACTGAAACCGACGATCAATAATGCCCCTGCTTCATGAACCCTTCCTCCAATGGCAAGGAGATCCTCAACGACCCCGAAGAAGTTGGGATTTTGAATCACCACTGCGCCAACCCCTTCATCAAGAAGATCGAACAGGGCTTCGTGGTCCGTTCGGCCCTCCTCCTTCTTATAAGGAATCAAAACGAGTTCCTCCTTATCAGGGTCGGTGTAAGTCTGGATGACCATCCGATATTCGGGATGCGTGGCCTGGGAAAGAAGGATCCTCCTCCTTTTCGTGATCCGTTGCGCCATCAAAACAGCCTCTGCTAAGCTGGAGGCCCCGTCATAGAGGGAGGCGTTCGAAACCTCCATTCCCGTCAATTGACAGATCAATGTCTGATATTCGAAGATCGCTTGAAGGGTCCCTTGACTGATCTCAGGCTGATAAGGAGTGTAGGCCGTGTAAAACTCGGAACGGGAAGTCAGGGCGGAAACGACAGCAGGAATGAAATGATGATAAGCCCCTCCACCCATAAAACTGCTCAGAATAGGGGATTGAAGCCCTTGAAGATGTCGGAGGAGATCTGGCTCAGATAGGGGATCAGGCAGGTTGAGAGATTTCGAAAGCCTGTATTCATTCGGAATGATTTCAAAAAGATCCCCCACCTTGTTTGCGCCAACGGTTTCGAGCATCTCTCGACAATTTTCTTCCGTGTGGGGGATATAGCGGATATGGTCTTTCATGGATCAATCCTCCGGCAAACTGCCCTGATAGGCTTTCGATGACAAAAGCCCTTTTATCTCTTCTCTATCCTTAAACTCCATCTTAACGATCCATCCCTTGCCATAGGGATCTGTGTTGATGAACTCTGGATGTTGCTTGAGGACCGAATTCTTTTCCATGACCTTGCCCGTAACTGGAGAAAAGATGTCGGCTACGGTCTTCACCGATTCAACCTCACCAATGGTCTCCCCTTTATGGAACTCGGATCCAACCTCCGGCAGGTCCACATAGACGATATCTTTCAATTGGCTCTGGGCATAGTCCGTCAGGCCGATGGTCGCCTGGCCTCCTTCCTCTCGTAGAGTCGAGTCTCCGACCTTCACCCATTCATGGCTCTCTGTATAGAACAAACCTTCGGGAAATTCCATCATCCACCCCCTCTAAGGAACATCAGTCATCAGTCATTAGTCATTAGTCATTGGTCATTAGTCATTAGCCATTGATCATTGGACATTGGACATTGATCATTGGACATTGGTTATTGGTCATTGAGCATCGGTCAGGGATTCCCCCTATTTCAATTTTTCCAATGGGATATTGATCACCGTTTCGATGACAGAGATATGTTTCAGTTCGCCATTTAAAGCAATCATATGCTTAGAAGTCTTAGGCGGCATCCTCCTGCCGGATAGAGCGGTATGAATGATGATCTCTTTCGTTATTTTCTCGCCCTCTCTCCATGCAATCACTTCGATATCCGGAGATTGATAGTCAACAAGGATGACTGGAATTTTTTTACAACCCATTCTTCTCAGAGCATGCAATCGATGGTGTCCATCTAATATAATATAGGTATTCTTATCGACGGCGATGGGCATTTTAAGAATACCATCTGCTAAGATCTCACATTTTAGCTCCTCCAGATAATCGGGCCGAATCTCTTCGTGTTCTTTCAAAGCTTCGATATCGATGAGAAGAATCTCAGCCATTTGTGTCACCCACCTCTTAAGGGTGAAGAACCAAATACCTCGCTATTCACCAGGTTGGGAGGGAGCCTTCCTGTAAGCCCTGCCACCAGGTTTTCTGCCGCCATCGTCGCCATGCGACCTCGTGTCCCACGAGAAGCACTGGCAATATGGGGCGCCAAAACAACATTCTTCATCTGGATAAGGGCCGGTTCGACTTCCGGCTCTCTTTCATAAACATCCAGCCCTGCCCCAGCAATCCTTCCTTCCCCCAATGCCTGCACCAAAGCCTTTTCGTCCACGACAGGCCCTCGAGAAGCATTGATCAAAATGGCGGTAGGTTTCATGACTGCGAATTCGGCCGTCGAGATATAATGAGTCGTTTGGGGTCCTAAGGGTACATGAAGTGTGATAAAATCCGACTCGGATAATAAGGTCTTTTTATCCACAAAAAGTCCTCCCAACTCTTTCTCGACGGATGGAACGGCTCGAACCACGTCGGTATAGTATATCTTCATATCAAACCCTTTGGCTCGCCGCGCAACCCGCTGTCCAATCCGTCCCAGACCGCAGATGCCGAGAATCTTGTGATGAACGTCGTATCCCAGGAATTCCATAAGCCTCCATCCTTCCCATTGAGACGAACGGATATATTGATCTGCTTCGACCAACCGTCTTGCGGTGGCAAGCAATAAGGTCCAGGTAAAATCGGCCGTGGTGTCGTCCAAAACGCCTGGTGTATTGGTCACCATGATTCTACGCCGCGTACAAGCCTCCACATCAATGTTATTGTACCCCACGGCCACGATGGAGATCATCTTCAGTTTGGGACAATGCGACAGAACGTCTTCGTCAATGCGATCCGTGAGGAGAATCATTGCACCCATCTTGTCCTTTAGCTTCTGTATCAGAACATCAGGGGGGAAAGGATGATCCCCTTGGTTATCCTCGACCTCGAAATATTGCTTGAGCATGGCGATGGCCTCATCAAAGACCTTTCGGGTGATTAAGACTTTCGGCCTCATAATATTCTGTCCTCCACTGATCGTAGGCAAGGATCCGGAAAAGAGATCTTCCGACGCCAAATAAAAAGAGGAAGGACGACTCAACTGCATCGCCTTCCTCCTGTCTCTTAACCTGAGAGATTATCCCCAAAAGGACGGGATTTGTCCCCTTCGGTGTCCAGCCCTGCGACCAAAACTCAGATTGGTCCCTGCGTGAAGGTCGAAGGGCCAGATCTTTCCAGGATTTAATTAAGTTACAGTCCTTTTGCCTGAGAGTTTCGTCCCAATCTTTTCGGGATTTGCCCCTTCGGCGCCCCTCCCCTGTGGAATAGGGTCTCTCCTGTAACTTAAAAAAATTCTGTCCCAAATAGGAAGGGATGTCAAGAAGAATTTAAGGGATTTCTGAAAAAACCCGGAAGTCCGTGCAATCCTTTCTTGAAATCCATGTAATCAAGAGCGAAAGGCAGTTTTTGAGAGCTCTCCTTGGGGGACGGCAGTTTCCCTTGACAAACCTTCACGCAATGAAGTATTAAGAATCGTTACACTTTAGATCCTTGAAAAAGGACCAACAGGACCTGTAGTGAAGGGCTTTATGCCCGTTCGCAAAACAGGAACAAATTCAACTTCCAGGTCCAATGCACGGCCTACATCCATTTTTTTCAAAAAGCTAAATTGTTCGTAAAAATCAATTCGATGCGGAAATCATCGTCAGAGAAAGGAGCAGATGAAATGAAGGCTGCAGTTTTAAAAAAACTGAAAGAACCTTTGATTTTAGAGGATGTCCCTATTCCAACCATAGGTCCCAAGGATGTCTTAATGAGGGTCAAACAATGCGGCATTTGTACGACAGACATCCGCATGGTCAGCGGGGTAAGACCAACTGGGAATTTGCCTTTTATTGTAGGACATGAAGGGGTAGGGATTGTCGAAGAGATTGGAAAAGAGGTGACTCAATTTCAAAAGGGAGACAGGGTGTTAATGGACCCCCTGATGAGCTGCGGCATGTGTGTCAATTGTAATTTTGGAAGGGATAACATATGTGAAATTCGAAAGATGATCGGTATCGACAATGGAACTCAAGGCGTCTTTGCAGAGTATGGAGTGATTCCAGAGAGGAATCTCTACAAACTACCCGACGGAGTGTCCTTTACCGATGGCGTTTTTATCACGAGTCTTTTGTCTACCGCTTTTCACGGCGTCAGGCGGGTGGGTTTTAGAGCATCTGAGACCGCCTGTATTTACGGTGTGGGTTCTATCGGAACAATGATCATCCTTGCCCTTAAGGCCTTCGGCGCTTCTCAGATTATCGGTGTGGCCAGGAGTGAGAAGACTTTAAAGAATGCAGAGAAGTTTGGCCCGGATTACTTGATCAACTCGGGGAGAGAAGATCCCGTGAAGAAAATAAGGGAGCTCACTGGGGGGAAAGGAGTGGACGTCGGATTCGAAGTCGCTGGCAACCCTGAGGCGGCGTTGCAAGCCCTCTACAGTACGAGAGTGGGAGGAAGGACTTGTATTTTGGGTGTTCCCTTTCACCGGACTATTTTGGATTTCAAAGATGATCTAAGTTTTTTCCGTGAAATTTGTCAAAAAGAAGCCTCTATTATCGTTTCATACGGCTATGCCCGGCAGGAATTTCCAATGATGTTGAATATGGTAAAGAAGGGTCTCATCGACTTTTCGCCCTGTCGGACGAAGGTCGTATCTTTAAAGGAAGTGAATGAAGGCATCAAATTGGCTGAGGCAGGGGGCTATACAAGAGTGTTGATCGAATTCTGATTTTTTTAAGTAGGATCTTAGAAGAATCGATTTGAAAGGGAGAATCCATATGAAAGCAGCGGTGTTAAAAAAGTTAGGAATGCCTGTTGTGATTGAGGAAGTACCGAGACCAGAGGTGAAAGAAAATGATGTTTTAATGAAAGTCAAAGCCTCTGGGATTTGTATATCGGACATGTATACCCTCAGGGGGCAGAGGCCTATGGAATTTCCGCACATTTTGGGCCATGAAGCGGCAGGCGTTGTAGCGGACGTGGGAAAGAGGGTGAGAGGGTTTAAGGTCGGAGATAGAATTTTAGGGAATGCAATAGTGACCTGTAATGAGTGCTACTACTGCAAGCACGATTTGGAACAAGTGTGTGAGAGGCACGTCATCGTTGGAACGGACAGTGGGACCCAGGGGGCATTTGCGGAATATTACAAATTGCCTCAACAGAATGTTTACCATCTCCCGGTTGAGATTCCCTTTGATCAGGCAACGGTCATGACAAGTCCCTTGGCCTCTGCATACCATGGAATTCGACGGGCTGAAATACAGAAGGGAGATACTGTTGTGATCTATGGGGGGGGTGCAGTAGGTTATCACGCGATGCTTTGCGCCATGACCTACGACTCTGTCCGCGTCTTCATGATCGACACCGTAGATAAGAAACTGGAATTGGCTGAGAAAGCCGGGGCCGCTGTGGTGATGAATGCATTGAGAGAAGATCCCGTAAAAAGAATCCTCGCACTGACGGATGGGAGAGGTGCAGATGTCGTGATTGAGGCAGTGGGGCTCAATAAGACAATCAATCAATCCATTTTGAGTGTCAGAAAGGCAGGAAGATTAGTTTTCTTGGGGGCACCTTTTGAGAAAGTATCCTTTGAGTTTGACAACTATCGAAAAAGTTTTCTTTTTAAAGAAATTAAGATGACGTCGAGTATTACCAATCGGAAAGATGAAATGCCGGAATTGATTGAATTGGTGAGAACGAAGAGGATAGATCTGTCTCGCTCGGTTTCGTTAAAATTGCCCTTTGAAAAAATCAATGAGGGCTTGGACATGGTCAATCATGATGTCGGGAACCTGATGAGGGTGGCCCTGGAATTTGATTGAGTGAAAAATTTAATGCCAAAGGAGGTAAAAGAAAATATGTATAAGTTTATTGAGACGAAGACAGAGGGCAATATAGGCATCATCACGCTCAATCGCCCCAAGAAGTTAAATGCATGGCACAAACCGATGCGAGATGAACTGATCGATGCGCTGAGGAATTTTGAAAAAGATCAAAATATCAGGGCCATGATCCTAACCGGAGCAGGAGATCGAGCCTTCTCCGCTGGTCAAGACCTTGAAGAGTCAAAAACCTTTGACTCAGATCGGGCAGAAGAATGGATTGCGGAGTGGCGAGTGATTTATAATTTGTTGATTGGCTTATCCAAACCATTGGTTACTGCTCTAAATGGACTGGCTGCGGGATCTGGATTCCAAGTGGCTCTGCTTACGGATATCCGGATCGGTCATCCGGGCGTTAAAATGGGTCAACCTGAGATCAATTCAGGTATTCCAAGCATTACCGGCCCATGGATCATGAAGGAGATGTTGGGGCTTTCCCGAACCATTGAATTGGCCTTAACCGGCCGGATGATGGATGCTGAAGAATGCTACCGGATTGGGTTAATCCATAAGCTCGTTCCCAAAGAGGAACTGATGACCGAAGCAATCAATATGGCAAGACTTCTTGCATCGAAACCGCCATTGGCGATGCGTCTGACCAAACAGCGTTTCCGGGAGGTATTGGAAAAGAGTTTGGAGGATGTTCTTCAAGCGGCTGCAAGAATTGATCGCGAGGCATATGGAACCGGACAGCCTCAAGCAGTCATGGAAAAGTTTCTTGAGAAGCGAGCAGCGAAAAGGTAAATATTGGGGTCTATCCCCTACCGGGTCAATCCTTTCAGGATGAAGAAACAGTTTGCCCATATTCATTGATATGTCCACCGGCTGGGACTGAAGCAGTCTCTCTATTAGAATTAATCTCCGCACCAGAAATGCACAATGAAAGGAGGTAATCAAAATGAGATTCAAAAAGGGAATGTTGATGGTGATTTTGTTGAGCGGACTCCTCTTGATCATGGGGGGTGTCGTTCTAATGGTTCAGGCACAGCCCAAGGAGCCGGTGAAAATTGGTGTTTTGATTCCTCTTTCGCCGCCAGGGGATTATGCCGCTGGTAAGAGAATGCTCTGGGGAGCGGAACTGGGCATCAAATACATCAACGAGGTGATGGGGGGGGTTCTCGGAGGCAGACCTGTTGAACTAGCCCTTGAAGACGACCAGGGGACTCCTGCAGAGGGAGTGGCTGGTTACCGAAGACTGGTCACAAAAGAGGGAGTGGTCGCTGTCGTTGGGCAATTTCACAGTTCAGTATGCCTTGCGGTTAACGAAGCGGCAAAGGAATTAGGTGTAGCATTATTCTCTACCGCTGCTTCAGCTGCAAAGATTACGGAATCACACTATCCTACCATATTCAGCATCGTGGGACTCATTCCTCCAAGGTCAGAATTTTACATCGAATTTGCGAAAAAGATGGGATTTAAGCGCGTGGCGATTTTGGGAGAGGACACAGATTACGGCACAGGGTTTAACACGTGGCTGAAAGAATCGGGGAATAAAGAAGGAATAGAGACAAAAGGTATTATCTTCCCCCGGGCGACCATTGACCTGACCCCTTCGCTCCTGATTATACAAGGATGGAATCCCGATCTTATCATCAACGTGGCAACTCCACCAGCCGCCTATCTGGCTGTCAAACAGGCATGTAATATTGGTCTTTTCCCAAAGGTTCCGATGCTCGTCACTTACGACTTTGTAACTCAGCCAGAATATTGGGACGCAGTCGGAGACAAGGGCAATTACATTCTTTATACAACTTATTACAAACCGGGAATGCCTGTTAAAGGTCCAGGGAGCTGGATGATCCCAAGGTATATCGAATTCCACAAAGAAGATCCTACATTTTATAGTTTGAATATTTTTGGCCAAGTGTTGATCGTTGCGCAAGCGGTGAATTTTGCTCAATCAGCGAAACCAAAAGATGTTCTGACTGCCCTAAGTACTCGGACGCTCACCGATTGGAGTGATAGCAAGGTGAAGTTTGAGGAACTCCCGGGGATCAGATGGCACAATGCTTCACCACCCTTCTTTATCCTTCAAATGACAAAAGTCAGACAACCGAGTCGGGAATCTAATACGGTATGGCCTCCCTCATTGGGCGGTACTGGAAAAATCCTGGCTCCATAAATCAGAGAAACGAAAAGATTTCCTTTTTGAGGAAATCAAGATGGCATCGAGCATTACGAATCGCAAAGAGTAAATGTCGGACTTGACTGAATTGGTGACAACGAAGAAGATCGATCTTTTCGCTCGGTTTCCTCAAAATTGCCCTCTGAAAAGGTCAATGAGGGCCTGGACATGGTAAAGGTTTAACAGCTAAGGTGCTAAAGAGAAGAAAGACATAAGTCCATTGAGACTAAGAGAGAGGGCATCATATAGCAACACTCCTTGCATCGAAGAGGCGAGCAACACATGGAATATCAGAGAACGATTCGTCAGTTATTGGAATATCGGGCACACTCCACACCCGATTGGGTTTTTGGGGTCCATGAGGATCGGGAAATTTCTTGCAGCACCCTGCAAGCGTGTGTGACCCGTTTGGCGAATGGCCTTACGGAGGTCGGGGTCACTCCGGGCCAGCATGTTGCCGTAATGCTCGGGAACCATCGAGACCACATTTTTACAATCTTTGCCCTTGCGGAACTCGGGGCCGTTTGGGTCCCTGTCAATGTGAACTTACGGGGACCGAGCCTTGACTATCTTTTCGAAAAATCTGCCCCTCATACAGTAATCGTAGACAGTGATTTTTGGGATCGAGTGGGACCTGTTTTGGCCGATAGAAATGCTAAGACCGTTATTCTTCGCAATGCCTCTCATCCTGTGAGTCCATCGGACCGAATGAGGGTTGTAGATTTTTCCACAGTCACCGGAGGAGAGACGACCGTGCCGCACACAACCCCCACATTGGACGAGATTCGTTGCATCAGTTTTACTTCCGGTACGACAGGCGAACCCAAAGGCGTACTGTTGACCGAACGAATGCTCATGACCTTTGCAAGAGGGGCTGCGATTGCGTCAGAGGTCCGGCCAGGTGATGTTTTTCTACTCTGGGAGCCACTTTATCACAATAGCGGCATTCAGATGTGTATTCTTGCACTGATGGAACAGGTGAAATTAGCGATTGTTCCGAAATTCAGTGCATCCCGTTTTTGGGATCAAATTAGGAAGTATCGAG
>Ga0187770_10002415_pt1 | contig 10439 bp, 8 predicted proteins | sample 0116_SJ02_MP02_2_FD_133154 | JGI IMG/M metagenome (GOLD analysis project Ga0187770, IMG submission 133154) | Tropical peat soil microbial communities from peatlands in Department of Meta, Colombia - 0116_SJ02_MP02_20_MG | ecosystem: Environmental > Terrestrial > Soil > Wetlands > Peat | place... | reverse complement strand
CGGCGAAGCTGTACCCGCGGTGGCCCGCAACGTGGAGGTCCCAGTATTCGCGGCTGTAGGTGCCGCCGGGCAGGCAGACGAGGACAGGGCCAACGGCAGCGCTGGTGCGCGCCGGGTAGTAGGTCGCCGCCAGCGATGCTTGCTCGCCGATCACGTCGCTGACGTCGAAGCGCAGCGGTTGCGCGCGAAAGGTCAAGGCGTGCATCTCCTCAGCGGGCGAGCACCACTCGCCGCGATCAGTCCTCTAGGTGCAGGGCAGCCGCCGGACACTGCGTGACCGCCAGCTGCATGCGCTCGCGATCCGACTCCCCAGAATCGCCTCACAGCAGGGAAAGTCACCGGCGCTACTGCTCCAGTCGCTGTTGGCGGGCGCATCGATCTGTCGGCTCCATGAGAGGCGGACAGCATACGGCGCGGACTGACGGTCGGTGGAGGAGACTTCTCGATGAGTTCCCTCAGCTAAGTGGCGAGGTATCGGTGATGCCTTCGGAGACCTCGTTGGCGATCCATTTGCACATGCGCCGAACGGGCTGAATGGCGTCATGGGCCAGACCGATGAGAGGACCGTTGTAAAGGGCGTTTCCGAGTGTCACCAGTCGCTGCGCCCCATAGAACGGAACGACATTCTCCAACTGCGCTTTCAGGCTTTCCGGCCAGACGCCGATCGTTTGCGTGTATGCGTCGACGCCCAGAAGAACATCGTCGATCGATTCGCACGGAACGAAATTCGCTGTTCGATCTGCAAGGTACGCGGCGAAATCAACTTTCCGTGGGAATTTTGAGATGATAATCGCGCCTTCGCCTTTCTCGCCGCCTATCACTTCGTACCATTCGTCATCCAACCGCAGCGCGTCCACATGTGACTTCAGTTCCTTGTCGTATGACTTCGGCATGGTGCTGAACGTAGGTGGAAGGTCCATGATCGCCTGGTAAACGAGTTTTCCCAGTTCAGTCACCCGTTCGACACCGTCCTCATACGACCCGGTCAGCACGTAGGCAACACGCGAACTCGAGCAGCCCGCCTGGTTGGCGCCTCCGATATCGATCGCGAGACGGTGCGCCGCCTCCTTCATCTGCTGCCCGTCCAGGGCTTCGGGCCCAACCACACTGATGCTGGTCTTGGGATCCAGTGAAATGAGTTCGAGGCCAGGCTGGATGTACTTCGTGACGTGCTTGATGCCGGCGAGTCCACCCCACGCGGTGATCTTCTCAATATTGTGGGGCTGGTAGAGCTTATCCTCGACAGCAGCATCTCCACCTTGCCAATAGGCGACGGCGAAATGTTTGGTGATGGGATGATCGGGTGCCATATCACACATCGTCATAGCAAGCGCAGAGGAGGTGAATGGATCGTTTGACGGCGCCTTGATGATGCAGTCACTGCGCGATATCGCGCTTCGTAGGAGTGTAAGAAGGCCTAATCCTGGTCCATTGCCGGCGACGATGTGCAGTCCGCGGGAGCCGAATGCCCTCACTTTGATGATCACGCCGTCGATCAGGCGGTGCTCGACCCAGCCCTCCAGGTAGTCGAGGCCGACGCTTTTTTCCGCAATCTGGCGGACCTTGTCTCGTTCGAAGAAAGTGCTGAACCCACTGTAACCGAGATCGACAAGCGCCGGCGGTACGGGTGACGCGTCGTAGGTGAGCTCTCGGGCCCGCTGCATGTGCTCATTGGTGTTGATGTCAAGCCTTTTCCCCAACTCTTCCAGGTAGTCGAGAATGTCATCAAACCTGAGGTCGTACAGATCAGCAAGGTCGCCAGGGGACGCCAGCGGCAATCTGTCGACAATGTTGCTTGGGTTCGGCGCCATGAAGGTGATAACACCGTCACGGCCGGGATATTCGATGAGATCCGAGTCGATTACCTCGCCACGGATGACTGCGTGCGCGATTGGTTTGTTCATCCTTGTTGCCTCGGTCTAGAAAGTGGTGAGAAAGTCCATGGCGTCGGCATGAGCCTCTGGCTTTGCTGTACAAGTGATCTTGTCGGTCCCGCCCTGTTCGACACTGAAGCGCGATATATCGCCTGAGATATGGGTAGTGGTACGGCCACAAGGGCATTCGTTCCAGTCGATCTCCACCTTGTCGCCGGTGATAAGACCGCCCCAAACACCGTTTATCGCCAAATCAAAAAAGGCCGCGCGGCCGACGTGCACACTCTCCCGGGGCAGAAGTTCGCTCGTTTCCGGGTCAAGAATCAGGGGAATTTCCCACGGCGGGAGATGACAGCGGCCATGCTCACACATGACGCTGACCGCAGTTTGCTCAGAGAAGGCATAGAAGTACGGATACTCACCGTTGAAGTTCAAGAAACTCTTCACAACGTCTTCCCACTCGTCTGGCATGGCAAAGCCTTTGCCGCCAAGACCGGCCGTAATTACGGAATTCGGCGCGAAGTCACACTTCTTCCCCTGGGCCACGCCCGCGGCCGCAACGTCGTAGATGAGCTGGGCGGGGGCCATGAGAAACACGCGCTCGCCCCTCAGCTTGGAGACCAGGGTATCCGTCCACGCTGCCGCCCTCTCCGGTCTTTCACGCTCCAGAGCCGCGATTTCGGACCGTCGGTCGAGCAGGCTCTGCGGCACATTGATCCGGCTGTCGCCTCGCGCTTGTGCGGCACGAAGCCGAGCGGCCAGAAACATTATGTCGGTGTCTCCTGGCGTGTCGAACATCGGGTGAAAGTGGTCGTCGCTTCCCAGCGAAAAGTATTCGTGAAAGTAGTGCGGCGCTCGAAAAAGGGGCGTATGACCATCGGGATAGGTAGGCCAGCAAACATGAATTTTTTCCTGCAGATCAGCTTCCGTGGGCGGCTCGCCGAACTTTTGCAGCAGCTGAACGCGCAAACCTCCCAAAATGAATGTGCGCCAGTCGCTCTTATGGCGAGGGGTAAAAGACATCGTGCCGGTGGTGCCTGAAGAGGAAACGGGATCGAGTTCGGTCTGCGCACAAAGCAGGTCGAGCCAGGAGTGAATGGAGTCGCATCCGGAGCTATCCACGCCGCTCAGGTCATACGGCGTCAGCCGGTTCAGCCAGGTGGTCAATCTATCGAACTCACCCTTCTCGAGCAGGTAGGTGGGGTACGACTTATAGATCGTGTGCTCGAACAGCAGAGGAAGAACGTCATCAACCTCGCTGACAGCTGTTATTTCCTGCCGATCTGCCAACTTCGAAAGGGTCGGGATCCGATCTTTCTGCTGATCGAAGCGCATCGACAAAGCTTCAGTCTGAAGCTGCTCCAGCAGCGGGCGGGGAACCGACTGCATTTTCGTGAGCGACATATCAAAGAACGTCAACGGATTCTCGATGAAAGCGCTGGCCGACTCTTTGACGGTTGCACTGCCATCAAGCAAGTTGTCTATCGTGGTCATGGGATTCCTCACTTTATGTGGTGCGCAATAGCGGACGTTTGCATGGAAGGAACCGGAATTTTGTGCTTAGAATTCGCCTCCTCCGCAGAATTCGTGGGCTGAATCTGTGAATTGGCTGCGCCCGATCGGCGCCAACGCGCTTCCATTGACAAGTGGTGGAAACCGCGCGCTGCGGTTCGCGCCGCTCTCCTGCCTGGCCGCCACCTGCCCACAAGCTCCAGAGCACACAAGATCGAGCTCCTACCTAGACGTGCCCAACTCGTAATATTAGGTGCGTGTCACCGTTCGTGGACTGAATCTGTGATCTGCGGACCGCCCCGACCCGAGCACGAAGGTGTCCACGTCGCGCTTGTGATCCGGCACGCAGTGTCATACGCCTTCGCCTGGGTCGCCCACAGATGACCGAGATTGCGCGGACACCCGAGCGCTTTGATCGCCCGGTCACGTAGACCGGAGCCCGTCTAGGCGTGCGCAAAACGAGGTGAGCACCTCAGATCATGTCGTCCACCAGATCGCCGGTGACCTCACTGGAATCGAGCACCACCAGCCGGCAGCCGCTGCACCTTGCGTCGCACTACCGCGCAGTATGTCGCCGACAGTCACCGACCCTCCGGCTCCATGGCTTTTCGTTTTCGCCCGGCTACGGAGGAAGCAGTTTTCACTTGTCGTTCGCTCATTGTGATGACCCCATCCGAATCTGGCGCGTGCGGGACGAAGCACGAGGAGTTCCGACCAGCAAACTTCTGCCTCTAGAACAGCTTGGCAACCTTGGCAGCGGCATCGTCAAGGGCCGCAGTCGACGGCAAGGCGTTCACTACGCCATCCCAAAACAATTTCAACCTCGCTGAGCGCGGTTGCGGTTGTTCCAGTTCTTCCAGAAACTCATTGAACGCGACAGATGCGTCTGTGTTCCCTGAGGAATCGATGTAGTCCGCGGCTTCTCGTATCGCCGTCGCGACATCGTCGTTTTGCTCAAGGATAACGTGGTTCAACGCATTGATCAGCAACGATCGATTTACGGTCACCGCATCAGCGCCGATCTCTCGAATTATGTCATCTTCCACTGTATCTCCTCGACGTTGACACCCGTGGGCTTCGGCCCACTGGCGCGGCCTTCACTTGGATCTCGCCACCAGCGCCTGCCGTTCGTGCAGTCCGGCTCTTCAGCGAGTTCCTTGATATCGGATGCACCTGGATTGGGCAATGGTTTTGGCGGTCGTTCGCGACGGTTGGTCCAGGACCGTCGATTCGGGGTCATTGACATCGAATAAAGGACGAAGCGCCCGGCGAACTCGAAACATTCATCCTGCTCGTCGCTCACTCCGGCCTGCCGACGCCGCCGCACACCATCGGGGCGCGAAACGTCACCACGGCGATGTCCAGGTCAGCAAGCAATGGTCGGAGCTGCCAAACATTCAGGCATCGCCGACTAAGCGCCGAGTTGTTGGCCGACGCATGCGATGCTGCCGGCGGGTCGCCGAGCATTGGCGCGACATGATGCCGCATGGCATCCCAGACCATCGATGCCGGCTGGCGGTGTTACGCGCCGCGCCGGGGCGCGCAACTGTCGTCAGGGTTGTCGTCAGCAATGCGTTGCGCTGCGGATGTCTCCCCAGAAGACATCGGGGATTGAATCCGGTAACACGCCAGAGCTCTGAGGTTCTCGGTGCTTGCTCGCCGTTAGATGGTGGCAACCGGCGAGCTTGTGTGCGGGCGATGAGATCAGGGACCTTGCCAGCAGCAGGGATGACTCCGACGTGAGTGGATCTCGATGGGTCACCGGCTCCTCGCACGGCCGGGGCCCTGACGTAATCGCGGTCAGTGAGGCTTACGTCGCAGTGGGGACCCGTTACGACGAAACCTCAAGTCGCACCCCCTGCGGGACTCGCGTCGTCGAGAATTTGGGGACGGACGAGGTACACGCCGATGGCACCACCGCTCACGATTCTGCATTGATCCGCCGAGAGACCCCGGTCACCAAAGAGAGTTGGCAGGCCCCCACTGGCCATGAAGTTCCGGTAGTTGCGGTGGTGATGCCGACCCGCCGCCGACTCGGAGATCGCGATGACGGCCTTGGTGATCCAACCTCGTAGCGGCCGCACGGGGCCCACCTCGAAGTCGATCACCAGCATCCGCCCATCCGGCCGCAGTACCCGCTTCATCTCATCGAGGACGGTCCCCCGAACCTCCGGAGCCATCTCGTGCAACACGGTAGCCGCCAGGACCAAGTCGAATGCCCCGTCCGGGTACGGCATACGGGCCGCGTCGCCCAGTCGCAGGTCGGCTCGCTCGCCCAAGCGCCGACGGGCCACGTTCAGCATTGCCTGTGACGCGTCGATGCCAGATACCCGGCATCCTGCCTCCTGGTAGGAGGCCAGTTGGATCCCGGTGCCGCACCCCACATCAAGGACATCCATCCCCTCGCAGGGCGGGAGCATCTTCAGGCCGAGTCCCCGAAGACCTGCGTTCAGTCGGCCGAAGATCGAGTCGTACCAGCGGGCCACCCGCCGGTAGGCATCAGGCTCCGAACGTCCCACGGCGACTCCTTGTAGCGACCACAGCCAAGTAGCAAGTAGACATCTGCGGGGCAATCAGATCAACAAACGGCAGGGTGGAGCTAAGCGGACTCGAACCCCTGCCTTGGCCAGGCAAAAGGCCGCTTTAACTGCGGTTTCGCTCCGTCTCGGTCCGATTCGTTACCGCGCGTTACCTGCGGTTTCGTTTTCGGAGCTTGACGGCGTCAATGGTCATCGTCGTATCGCACGAGTCTCTGGGCCCGCTCGAAGCCCGCGATTGGTACTGACTTATAGGCCCGGCAGAGAAGCCCTGTCACTAAGGTTTGTTTGCCGGGCGACTTGATTTTTCGGCGGAAGCCAGCAACGGGCTGAGTCGATAGTCGACGAGGCGCCGCATCACCAGTCCTGTTGTAGTTTTCTCGACGCCGTCGATGTCAAGGATTTGCCCGGCGACGCGGTAAAGGTCTTCGGCGTTGCGGGCCACGATGTGGACCAGCAGATCGGTGACGCCACTAAGCCCGTGGACTTCGATAACTTCGGGAACGCTCTCGAGAGCATTGCCGATCGCGCTCAATTTGCGTTGGGTGACTGTCACCATGATGAAGGCGGTCAGCGGATAGCCAAGCGCGGCGGGATCGATGCGGCGCTCGAACGACTGAAGCACGCCGTCTGCTTCCAGCCTGGCCAACCGCGAGTGGATCGTGTTGCGGGCCAGCCCCGTGGTGTGTGCCAACGCGACCACGGTCGCGCGCGGATCCTTGATCAGGGCGTGCAGTATCTGCGTATCGATGTCGTCGATGAGGTGATCCGGCTTGGGCATATTGCCCTCCTCCCGTCCTCCGCGGCACGTTCCGCATGCGCATATTGCTCACATTTCATCGATACACTTGCGTAAGTATAGGGTCACTGCTGCACTCGGTAATCTATCTGCGCAGTTTCAAGACTTTTTGGTAGGGCACAATGAACTCGACCGCCTCGGTCGACACCGATCGTGGAATCGTCGGTCTCGACACACTTGAGGCCATTGCCGAGCGCGTGCTGTGGCTGTCTACGTCGATGGTCCACCACGCCAACCGGGTGCGCTCCAATAGCTCAGGATTGAAGGTCGGTGGCCATCAGGCCTCGAGTGCGTCCATGGTGACGATCATGACTTCGCTGTGGTTCCAACAACTGCAGGCTGGTGACCGGGTGTCGGTTAAGCCCCACGCCTCGCCGGTGTTGCACAGCATCAACTACCTTCTCGGCGCGCTGGACGAAAAGCACATGACCACGCTGCGTGAGTTTGGTGGCCTGCAGTCCTATCCGAGCCGATCGAAGGATCCGGATCCGGTGGACTACTCGACTGGGTCGGTCGGAATCGGAGCAACCGCGCCGATTTGGGGGGCGATGGCGCGCCGTTACGTCAACGCCCGCTTGGACACTGGCGGCAGCGGTCGGCAGTACTCTCTGGTCGGCGATGCCGAACTCGATGAGGGCGCGGTGTGGGAGGCAATACTCGATCCCGGAATCGCCGAACTCGGCGAAGTCGTCTGGATCGTTGACCTCAACCGCCAGTCCTTGGATCGGGTGGTACCCAACATCGCTGCGCACCGACTCGAGGCCATGTTCGACGCCGCCGGCTGGCAGGTCATAACGGTCAACTTTGGTCGACTTCTCCTGTCCCTGTTCGGCCGTCCCGGAGGGGAAGCACTTCGCCGACGCATCGTCGCGATGGAAAATGCGGAATACCAGCGCCTGCTGCGCTGCGATGCCGACCAAATCCGCCAGCGACTTCCCGGTGACGGACCCTACAACAGCGAAATCGCGGCGCTGATCGCCGAAATCGACGACGCGACGCTCACGGCGGCAATCCGCAATTTAGGCGGTCACGACCTGGTAGCTCTAACCGAGGCGTATCAACAGATCGACGACACCCGACCCACGGTCATCATCGCCTACACAATCAAGGGTTTCGGGCTGCCCACGGAGGGGCATCCGCAGAACCATTCCGCGCTGCTCAGCCACGACGAATACGCCGCTCTGGCAGCACGACTCGGAATGGACCCGAACCGCCCTTGGCCACGCTTCGCCCCCGACAGCCCGATGGGGCAACTTTGCGCCGCGACCGCAGAACGGCTGCGGCGCGACCCGGTTCCGGCCGCCACGGCCCCAACCGTCCCGAGCGATATCGGTCGTACCCCCAAGGGCACGGCAACCACCCAGGCCGCACTCGGTCGCGTCTTGCTCGACCTGATCCGTGAGGCACCCGACGCAGCTAAGCGCGTCATTACGGTCAGCCCTGATGTCAGCTCGACGACCAACCTGGCCGGATGGGTGAACAAGGTCGGGGTGTGGTCGGCAAGCGAGCGGCGCAACTGGTTCGCCGATGACGCACAGACCCTGATGCAGTGGAACGAACGTCCCAGCGGGCAACACATGGAACTCGGTATTGCCGAGACCAACCTAGTTGGTCTAATCGGAGAGCTAGGCGCCACGTGGAGTCGTTGGGGCCAACCGCTTTTCCCTATCGGGGTGCTGTACGACCCGTTCGTCGAGAGGGCGCTCGAACCATGGTCTTTCGGGATCTACGCCGGCGGCCAGTCTATCCTCATAGGCACTCCATCAGGAGTCAGTCTTGCCGCCGAAGGCGGTGCACACCAGTCCATCAAGACCCCATCAATTGGGCTCGAACAACCTGGCTGCATCAGCTATGAGCCAGCGTTCGCGATCGACGTCGAGTGGACCCTGCTGGCCAGCATCGCCCGGCTCGGACGACCCGATGGAACGTCGGCCTACCTGAGGTTGTCGACCCGACCCGTGAACCAAGCGCTGGCCGCCGTACCGGATGACCCCGCCGCCCGGGAGCGCCGCCGCCGACAGGTGGTTGCGGGTGGCTATCCGCTGCGACGCCGAGACGGCGCGAAGGTGACCATCGCGGCGATGGGCGCCGTGATCACCGAGGCCCTTGCCGCGGCCGACCGGCTGGATCAGGTCGGGGTACCGGCCGAGGTGCTCTGCATCACCAGCCCCGGACTGCTGTTTCAAGCCTGGCAGGCGCGTCAGGGCAGGCGGTCGGCCGACACGTGGATCCTGGATCAACTCTTCCCTGCTGAGCGCGCAACACCGATGGTCACCGTCCTCGATGGACACCCTCACACCCTTGCGTTCCTGACAAACATCCAGCAAGTTCGTTTGACCGCGTTGGGGGTATCCGGATTCGGTCAGGCCGGGGCCCTCGAGGACGTCTATCGCTACCACGGCATCGACACCGACAGCATTGTGCGAGCAGCCCTAGATATCGCCACCTAAACCGAAGATAAGGCTGAAAGGAATGAACACGCACTGGTTTTCACGCGCAGGCATAGCCGCCGTCGACCGTGTACTCCGCGCCAGTGCAGAAACTCGCCTGATCGGAAGCCAGGAAAGCGATGACAGCCGCCACTTCCTCAGGACGCGCTAGCCGTGGCTGAGGAAGCGCGGCGGTCATCACGTCGAGAGCATCGCGCGGGAACCCAGTGAAGATCGGCGTTTCGGTCAACCCCGGATGAACGGAGTTCACGCGGATAGCATAGTGTGCGAGATCCAGTGCCGCGCTGCGTGTTAGGCCCCGAACAGCCCACTTCGACGCCGAATACGCTATCGCATCCTTCACCCCTACCAGCCCCGCCGACGACGAGACGTTGACGATCGAACCACCGCCGGCGGACTTCATCGACTCGACGACTGCTTTCATCCCGAGAAAGACGCCAAGAGCATTGACGTCAAAGGTGCGTTGGAATTCCTTGGGCCCCACCGCTTCAAGCCCGCCCGGGGTGAAGACGCCCGCATTGTTGACCAATACTGAAATCGGTCCGGCCTGCGACGTCACCTGAGCCACCGCGGCAGCCCAGGAGTCGGCATCGGCAACGTCGAGGTGCACGCCCTCGGCATCTCCCGCGAGCGCAGCAGCCGCTGCTTTGGCTCCCTGTTCGTTCACATCGCCGAGATAGACCTGGGCGCCGGCTGCGGCGAGTGCTCGGGCGGTGGCCTGACCGATCCCGCGCGCAGCGCCGGTGACCAACGCGACCCTTCCGCTCAGTGTCATTGAAGAATTCCTTTCTAGAGATGGCCTTCAAAGGCCTCGAGGACAGGCCGCGGGTCCATGAACTCGAGGTGCTCGAGCAGTTCACCGTCGCGGAACCGGAGTCGGATGATGTAGCGGTTCCGATACGGCGCACCCCATACCGTCTTCGCTTGCGAGCGGGCGGTCACGAAGACCAGATCCGGATCATCAGCGGCGGCGTGGATACTCACATCCGTGAATTCGAAAGTGTCCCAACCACGCCAAAGCGCCTCAACCCGTGAGCGATTCGTCTCCAAACCAACGGTGGGCGTATCGGCCTCGCCGGGCATCAGCGGCGCATGCATGCTGAAGTTCGCATTCACCAGTCCGTCCCAGGCGGCCACCTCGCCGATGGCCAGCACGTCGAGCCACCGGCGTGCGGCGTCTGTGTTGCTCGTCATGTCGTGATGCCCTTTCGCTCGTCTAAGTTGCCGGCCTGCGGCAGAAGCAGGGACCGCCATGTCGGCTTTGTCG
>Ga0187770_10002414_pt1 | contig 10443 bp, 10 predicted proteins | sample 0116_SJ02_MP02_2_FD_133154 | JGI IMG/M metagenome (GOLD analysis project Ga0187770, IMG submission 133154) | Tropical peat soil microbial communities from peatlands in Department of Meta, Colombia - 0116_SJ02_MP02_20_MG | ecosystem: Environmental > Terrestrial > Soil > Wetlands > Peat | place... | reverse complement strand
GTCAGGTCCAGTTCCGGGTCGGCGGGCGGGCGCGTTTCACCGAGAACCGGCCTGCTTTTGGCCGAGGAGCCAGCGCCCGGGTGCGATGAGGTCACGTGCTCGGGCTGGCCCCCATGACCCGGGCGGATAGGTGCCGACTGCGGGCGGGGCGGACAGCAGCGGCTCGGCCGCGTCCCAGACCGCGGCGAGCCCGTCCGGGCGGGTGAACAGCGACCGGTCGCCCAGGAGCACATCGTGGATGAGCCGGACGTAGGGCGGCAGCGGATCGGCGCCGTGCAGGCTGGCCAGCGGGATCGACGCGTGGGCTACGTCGAGCTCCAGGGCCGGGCCGGGTTTCTTGGCCACCAGGGACAGGTCGATCTCGCCGTCGCCGGCCATGGAGAAGGACAGCACGTTGGCGTAGCGCGGTAGCCGGTTGCTGAGCGGTCCGGGCGGCTCGCGGAGGATCAAGCTGACCCGCTGACCGGAGGCGGCCATCCGCTTGCCGGTGCGCAGGTAGAACGGCACGCCACGCCAGCGGGGATTGTCGATCCACAGCCGGGCCGCGACGAATGTGTCCCGGCGGGACTGCGGATCGACCCCGGGCACGTCCCGGTACCCGTCGAATTGCCCCAGTACTACCTCGCCCGGGTCCATCGGCCGGAAGCAGCTGATGACCGTCTCCCTGGCGGCCTGCAGGTCCAGCGGGCTCAGGCTGGCGGGCGGCTCCATGGCGACCTCGGCGGCCACCTGGAACAGGTGGGTGACCAGCATGTCCAGCACTGCGCCGGTGGCGTCGTAGAACTGCGCCCGGTCGCTGATGCCGAGCGTCTCGGGCACGTCGATCTGCACCGACTCGATGTGCTCGCGGTTCCAGTACGCCGCCGACGATCCGTTGGCGAAGCGCAGCAGATGCAGATCCTGGGTGGCTTCCTTGCCCAGGAAATGGTCGATCCGGTACACCTGCTGCTCGTCCAGCACCGAATGGACGACCCGGTCCAGCTCCTGGAAACTCGCCCGTGAGGTGCCGAACGGCTTCTCGTAGACCACGCGGGTACCTCGGGCGAGCCCGTACCGGCCCAGCGCCTCGGTCAGTCCGGCAAAGGCGGCGGGCGGCACAGCCAGGTAAAAGATGAGCTGCGGAGCACCGCCCAGCGCCTGGCGGGCCCCGCTCAGCACCTCCGGCAGGCGGCCGGGGCTGCCGGGGCTGAACCCGCCGCCGGCGAAAAACACTCGCTGGGCGAAGGCGTCCCACGTTCCCGGCTCCGGCTCAGGGCCGAACTCGGCCAGCGCGTCGCGGACATGTGCGCGGAAGCTCTCGTCCGCGACGTCGCCGCGGCCATTGCCCACCAGCCGCCACTGCCTGGGCAGCAGCCCCCCGCACGCCAGCCGGTAGAACGCCGGCAGCACCATCCGCCTGGCGAGGTCCCCGGTAGCCCCGAAAAGGACAAACACCACCGGTCCAGGATCGCTGGCGAACTCGCCGTGTTCCTCACCGTCCGTCACAAGCCCGCTCCTCAGTCACTCACCGGACCAGTAGCCAGCCGATGTCCGCCACTCCGGCCGACGCGATGTGCCCGCGCCTCGCCGGAGCGCTGAGATGACCCTAACTCCCCGGCCCTGCGGCCAGCCCGCCTCCCGGCCACAGTGCCTGCAACACGCAGATTGTCCGCAAGGTTGTGGCATAGGCCAGATCACACCGGTCGCCGTTATCGTCATCCGGCCCGTAGCGTTCCCGGAACGATCCGGGCGTAGGCTGCCGTCACGGTGGCGGGTGGTCTTGTGGGCCTACCTGGCCGACTGCGCACTGATCAGCGCCATCTTCGTGGCGGGCGCGGCGTGGCAGGTGAGCAGGCCCCCGATCGTGGTGGACGGCCACGGACAGCTGGTCCATACTCTTGGGCCGAACGACGTCCCGCTGATCGTGTTCATCATCCTGTTCGGCGCGGTACCGGTGTTCTGGGTCTTGTTCGTGGCCCGTCAGGTACTCAGCTGGCGGCGGGCCAGCGGGGAGCGCCGGGCCCAGCTCAAGTGGCTCATGGCGGGCAGCGCCGCCACCGTCATCGGCCTGGCCTGGGGGGCTGTGCTCGGGACCTCCAACCTGCTGCTGAACGTGCTGGACAGCATCTGCCTGGCCGTGGGGATCTTCAGCCTGCCGGTGTGCATCAGCTTCGCGATCTTGAAGTACCACCTGTACGACATCGACCGCCTGATCAGCCGCACCCTGTCCTACACGCTGGTCACCGGCCTGCTGATCGGCGTCTACGCCGGCGTGGTCACCTTCGCTACCCGGGTGCTGCCATTCCACTCGACGGTCGGGGTCGCCGCCTCCACCCTGGCCGTGGCCGCGTTGTTCAACCCGCTACGCCGCCGGGTCCAGCGGATGGTCGACCGCCGGTTCAACCGGGCCCGGTACGACGCCGACCGGACCGTGGCCGCATTCGCGTCCCGGCTGAAAGACGAGGTGGACCTGGACTCGATCCGGGCTGACCTGGCCGGTGTCGTGCACCACGCCCTGGAACCCGCCCACGTCTCGGTCTGGCTCAGCCCACCCGACTGAGGCTGGCTCCCGCCGCTTCCGCCGCCACCGGCAAAGTTATGCCCGCTCAAAGCGACCTGACCAGTTACCATAAATTTAACATCAATTTAGCTGTCCGGAAAACGCGGGGCAGACCAGCATGAAGGTCATTGACCGTATGCCTGCCACTGACCGTGCGCTCGGAGACAGGCGGACAGGAGGTGACTGGGCCACGGCGCACGGCGCCAGCCAGTCAGGCCGCAGTCCAGGCGGCCGGTCCGGCACCCGCTGCCGCCTGGCGTAGGGTCGGGTGCTGTGTCCGACCGGGAGCTGGTGGTCCTGGGGACGGCGAGCCAGGCGCCTACCCGCAGCCGCAACCACAACGGCTACCTGCTGCTGTGGGACGGCGAGGGGCTGCTGTTCGACCCGGGCGAGGGGACCCAGCGGCAGATGCTGTTCGCCGGGGTCACGGCGAGCCGGATCACCCGCATCTGCATCACGCATTTTCACGGGGATCACTGCCTGGGCCTGCCGGGCGTGCTCGCGCGGATGTCCCTGGACCGGGTACCGCACCCGGTGGAGGCCTGCTACCCGGCCCAAAACCGGGAGGTATTCACCAGGCTGCGGCACGCGGCCCTGTTCCGCGACGCGGTGGACCTGCGGGAACAGCCAGCCCAGACCGCGGGCACGGTGCTGCGGGCCGCCGCGTTCGCCGTGGAGGCCCAGCCGCTGTCGCACACCGTCCCGGCCCTGGGCTACCGGCTGGTGGAGGCCGACGGGCGGCGGATGCTCCCGGAGCGGCTCGCCGCCGCCAGGATCGCCGGCCCGGACATCGGGCGGCTGCAGCGCGAGGGCCGCCTGGTCACCGGAGAGCGCCTGGTGACGGTTGAGCAGGTGAGCGAGCCCAGGCGGGGCCAGCGGTTCGCGTTCATCATGGATACCCGGCTGTGCGATGCCGCCTTCGCGCTCGCCGACGGCGCGGACATGGTGGTGTGCGAGTCCACCTTCGCCGACACCGAGGCCGGGCTGGCCCGCGAGTACGGGCACCTGACCGCCGGGCAGGCCGGCCGCATCGCGGCCGAGTCCGGGGCGCGGCTGCTCGTGCTCACCCATTTCTCGCAACGCTACGACCATGAGCACGGCCAGCGGCTGGCCGCGCAAGCGGCCACGGCGTTCGGCGGGCCGGTCGTGCTGGCTCATGACCTGGACCGGATCCCGGTGCCGCCCCGGCATCCTCCAGCCACTTGACCGATCCGCGGAATGAGCGGATCTGGGTGCCTGATCTGGCGGGCAGGCGCGTTGCTGCTGTCGTTACAGGACTGAGGTGACGGCAGTCAGTCCAGGCCCCAGCACGTCCAGCCGGAGGGCGGCCTGTCGGGCATGATGGCGAGCAGGACTCTCCCCTCCGCCGTCAGAGCCCGGAGCAGCTCCTGGTCCGGCGGTACCGCCACCCCGTGCTTTTCCCGGATGGCACGGAAGCGGGGCAGCTCAGCGGCGATATCCTCGCGGATCTCGACGGTGGCCGGGACCAGCACGGCCCGGAAGCCGGTGGAATCGTCAACGAGCAGCTGCGCACGCGGATCCCGGCGGAAGATGGCATACTTCACCCGGCCCCGCGTGGTCGAGATGTAGAGCCGCTGGCCGTCCCAGTAGAACCAGTTGGGGCTCAGGTGCGGGCGCTCGTCGCGGCGGATCCCGGCGACCACGACGTTACGCGGTTCGGCGAGGAATGCCTCGATCTTGCCAGTTGATGCCATCCCCTTACGCTATCGGGCCCACCGCCGCGGCTCCCGGATACGCTCGTCCGCGAAGCGGCAGATGCGGACAGTCACCCCAGGAGTGGTGATGAATGAATATACAGAACAGACAATCGTCTAATAGGCCATACCGGGACTGCTGAGAGGCCCCGCCAACGCCCCAAATAACCGCGCGCGTACCCGCCGTTCGGTGTCGCTCCAGAAGGTCGGACGCACGGCATTCGGTGTGCTCATTCTGTTTTCGCGCCCTCTCATCGACGGCGCCATAGCGAGTGGTCTCGGATACGCTGGACGACTGACCGCGTTGCTAGTCGACCAGTGCGGTGAGTTTCTTCGGCGCGAGGATCCGGTAGCTCTCGGTCACGAGTTCACGGATCTCCTCCCAGTCGGTGTCATGGGTGAGCATTACCCCGATGTGACCACGGCCGGCTCGCGGGGCGAAGAACGGGTGGCCAGTGGGCAGCAGCGCGTCGCGTTCGTCTGGGTCGGCACGTATCACGAGCAGCGGAGCGGGCTTGCCGGCCGGGTCCTCCCGTGCCATGAGCAAGCAGAACGACCTCCGGCGGATGTCGAACGAGTACGCCGTCGATCTCTCTGTGACTAGTGATTCGTCGACCCGCACCGTCACCTCGGGCAGCGCCAGGCATAGCCTGCTGACCCGCTCGAAGATGTTCTCCGGGATCTCAATGGGCTCGCTCGCGCGAGCACTCCGGCGCGCCGCCGGCGAATCAGGGCCGTTCCCTTGCCGCACTGACGGCCTACCGTCCGAACGCGGCTCGGGTCGCGGCTGCAGTGGTACTGAAGTACTCCAGCGGCCGGACAAAGCCCCACTCGTTGAATGCCTGGCCGCTGGTGATGGCGCGGCGGTAGCCAAAACAGGCGAGGTAGAGCGTCCGGATGTACATAACCGCCTCGAGCCGGTCGAGCTCGTCGTCGGTCGGCTCGACGTGTCGGCGGTAGGCGCTGACGGCAGCATCGATGCGCTCCTGGTCCGGCCGGCGTGGGTTCCACGAGCCCGTGCCCCAGATCAGGTAAGCGAAGTCGGCCAGGCGCGGGCCGCGCCCGGACGCTTTCCAGTTGATCGCGACTGGCCCTTGTTCGCTGAGCACGGCGTGATCGGGGGCGTGCAGGAGGTTTCCGTGCAGCAAGCCTTCCGGAAGGCCATGACCGTCGTCGGCCGAGCGCACCTTGTCGCGGAGCCGCTCGAATCGCTCGCGTTCGGCCGGAGCGACCTTCGTGTCGACGGCGTCGAGAAACGACAGGGCGGCCAAAAGGTCCTGGCGAGGCGTGCCCTCACGGCTCGGGTCCTCACCACTGGCTCCACCAGGGCGGCTCACGGAATCGTCGTACGGCAGCGCGTGTAGCCGTCCTAGCAGCTCACCCATCATGGCGAACTTCGCGGCACCGTCGGGGAGCTGGACGCCCTCGACGAAGTGCGTCACCAAAACGGCGCTTCCGTCGAAGTCAGAGACCGCGTCATCGACCGCCAGGCGCTCCGCGGGATAGTCCTGCCGCTCCAGGAATCGCAAGATCGCGGCGTCGCCCTCGACGCCGGCACGCGGCCGAGCGGGGGGGAACGCGCGGGCGACCCACGGTTCGCCGTCATTGCGGTCGATTCGGTACACGTAGGTCTTGTGCACGCTGAGCGTCGTCGCCGCGACGGGGTCAATGCCGTAGCGATCCCGGAGATGGGCCTGAAGCTGCTCAGCAACGGGCTCGTGGTCCATTCGCGCGCCGAGACCATCGAGGTCCGTCAGCGCCTCGGTGTAGCGCTGCCCAGTCTCCTCGGCGTGGCGCCGGACAACCTTCTTGAAGCTGGCGTGCCTGGTCATCGGCAAGCCTCCCCGTGACACCCTCGTCCCCCAGTGACGCGGTGCTGGAAGGTGGCCTGTGACGTTAACGACCGAGAGGGCGAATCCCCTTCGCCAATGGAACCCCGACTGGGGCGGATGTTCCACAGCTCGGCGACCGGTCGCCGCCGTGAACAAACTCTTCACGAGGCGACCGGTCTTCGTCAAGCGCCTCACCCACAAGATGACACTGCGAGAAGTTCCGGCAGTGAGGCGCACGACCAAGGATCGCTGTAGCCCACCGGGCTGGAAGCCGCGGGCGGGACCTGCCCGGAACGCCAGTTCCAGAGCGCCCAGAACGACGGCCTGGAGTCGCACCTCACAGAACACCGAGTCGGCGTTCTGATTTCCTATCAGAATGATGGGAAAGGCCGCGCGGTAATCGCTGGTAAGGTCAGCAAGCCGTGAGTGAGTATGCCATCCGGTGCATAGATGAGCCTGTTGCATAAACGGATTCCGACGAAAAGGATCTCCACACAGGCGCCAGCAGGCTTTGCGTGAGGGGCAGTCGCCCCACCCAGTAGCCGAAAGGGCGACGTTGGCAGTCCTCACTCCCCACCGAGGCTCGATGGTCCGTCTTTGTGCAACAGGCTGAGATATTCGCGGGGAGAAGATACTCATTTCGGCTGCCCGGGCGTGAGCAGCGTTCCGCAGTCGTCCGGCCGGATGCGCGGTTCCCGCGGGGCCTGTCCTGGGTATTGTCAGTCCCTGAAGGCCGCACCGCCCGGATCCGGCGGTGCTCGCGCTGGCCGGGCTGCCGCCGGGCCGGTTGCCGTCGGCCGTCTGGCCGGGCCGGGTGGCCGCCGGCCTGAGGTCCGGCCGGGACTCAACACAGGGGAGGCACCGGATGAGGGCGGACCCGGATCGGGTGCTGCTGGGCGCGTCGCTGGCTTTCGCGGGCGCGGGCGTGCTGGGCAGCGTGGTGGCGATCCGCGATCAGCTGCCCGGCGAGCCGCTCGGGGTGAGCATCCCGCTGTCGGTGCCTGCCGGGCTGCTGGCCGGATGGGGGGCTGGGGTCGCGGCGCCGTGGCCGATGCCGGTGGCAGCCGTCACGGCTGCGGCGGCGGCCCGGCACCGGGAGCCGGGCGCGGGCCCCGGCGTGGTCTGCGCGGTGATCGGCCTGGGGTGCATCGCCGGCACCCTCATCGAGCCGGTGACCCGCCGGCCGCGATCGTGGCCGGGCGCGACGGGCCTGGCGATCGGGGTCAACCTGGCGGCGTCAGCGGCTCTGATCGGAGCCGGCGCCTGGCATGCCGCCGGTGCCCGCCGCCGGCGGGGGGGACGTCAACGGTGCCAGCCAGATCCGGGGGCGCCAGTGCCGGGCGGCCATCCGGGTGCATCAGGTAACGACGGGCCGTGGCCTTGGCGGCTCGCTGGCCTATCGGGCCCCGGCCGGCACGGTACGGCGACGCTGCGGATGCGCCGGGGAACGCAAGGCCGGGTGTCCGGCAGTCCTCATCCGTTGGCAGCAAAGCCGGTTCGCTGGCCTAGCCTCCGGCAGGCTACCCGGGCCGGAGGCTGTTACGCAGCGTGACCTCTGCGGTGGTTCCTGAGCGCTCGCAGGCACACTCGAGGTTCTTCGGGGAGGCGATATCCCGCCGCGGCACGGCCGCATCATGGAGCTGGCGCGCGATATGCGGCAGATGAGTGTGCGCCCGCGGTGATATTCATAATGGTTCTGTCCTAGCGCCCGGTTTGAATGCCTTTTCCCGGCGGACTGGTTCAGGAGGATTTTGCGGGCCTTCCAGACTTCTTCGTACGGCCATTGCCGGGACCATTCAAGGGTGACGAACGGGTACCGGTGGTGGCGTGCGGGCCGGGCCGGAGCTCGAGGAGATCTTCCACCTGCAGCCCGCAGCAGCGCAGCTGCCGGATCATGTCGCCGTGGCCGAGGTGGAACTCCACCGGCTCGGCCGGTCAGCGGCCGATCTCGCGGGGGAGCTCCAAGCCCAGGACGCGGTCGACGAACAAGAACGTCTCGAACTTCGCGCCTGCCGGGACGTCCGGACGGGATTCCATGCCGCGCAGCAGGTCCAGGGCCACGACGGTGTCCAGATCCTCATCAAAGGCGCCGCGGATCACGCTGGCCGCGTCCGCGGGGACCGGCCGGGACGGCTCGGCCGCCCACTCGGCCACCCGGCGGCGCCACCGGCCGGCCAGCACGGCGGCATCATCTAGTCCGGCCGGGGTCAAGGTCACCGGCTCGCGGTACGGGCACGACAGCAGCGCCAGCCGCAGCGCAAGCAGATCACCCCGTTTCCCGCTCGCCGCCCGCTGCGTCAGGTCATGGACCGCACCCACGCCGATCAGCACTCCATCCCCGCCGTCGCCAGATCCGGGCGGGAGTCTGGTCACATGCACCTGGACTGGCCCGCCGAGCATCGCTCGCGCTTCCGCGTGACTGGCCAGTGCGGCGGGCGGGCGAATGCCCAGCGCGCTGAGGTCCTCGCCGAGCCCTGCCGGAGGCGGGCTGTCCGCGGCCAGGACGGTGATGGTCTCCATGCCTTGCAGCTCAGCGACCCGCGTCAGCACGTCGGCCACTAGCAACACCCGCAGGTCTGCCAGATCGGACCAAGTCCGGCCCGAATGCCCATGAACGCACGCCCGCAGCGGGACCGACGGGCTGGCCAGCACGGCATACGAGCCGGTACGGGCATCCCACAAACGCAGCACGCCTTACAGGCTAGGCCGGGCTAGCGCTCCCAGCCGAACAGCAACGACGGGCCCGTCAGCCGGCCCCTCTCCCAGGCCGAGCCGCCGGTCGGCAATCCGCCATCAGCCCGAGCAGACACAAAATGCGGCATGTGCGGATGTCCGCGAGGGCGTGATCAGGCGCCTAGAGCCACCCCAGGAACGTCATCGCCTCCCGCGCCGCGGCCCCGACGGAGCCGTCATTGCTGATCGCCACGTCCTCGACGCCAGGACCCTCCCAGGCCGCAATCTGTGATGCTGCCTGGCGCAGGTCGTCGCGGCGGCCGCTGGTAACGTCGCCGGCCAGCCGCCGCTCGATAACCGGCAACGGCACCGTCAGGCGCACGACCCGCACCGGCAGCCCCAGAGCCTCCCGCACGCCCCGCACCTCGCCAGCGCTGCGGACGAAATAGGCCAGCACGAACAACCCGATCCCGGCCCGCCGGTAGTTCGCCGCCACCGCTGCCAGGTTCTGCAGCATCAAGCCGACCTCGGCCGCACGATCATCGGTGCCAGTGCCCCCCCAGCTCAGGTAGTCCAGGTCGAGCAGCGCATACGCCTCACCCCGCTGCTCGAGCAGGTAGGCGATCTCCTGGGCGACCGAACTCTTGCCCGACCCGTAGACCCCAGTGAGCAGGACGCCCTCAGCCCTGTGCGTGTTCACCAGCCAAGATTAGGCCCATGCCGCCGGATTCTCACTTCGCCCACAGCGGCAGATGCGGATATTCACCCCAAGAGTGCCGATACATAAATATTCATCTCGTACGACTATCTATTGGGCTAAACCGGGTAGCGCCCTGATAACCGCGTGCCGACCCGCCGTTCGGTGCGGAGATCGTCAGATGCCGGTCAAGAGACGGACGGTACAGACCTGAGCATTCTGCGCGCTGATGCCTTGTGGATGGGTCGCTGGCCAGGCCCGCGCCCGGGTCCCGGGGATCGTGGGGATCCGGGGATCCGGGCGCGGCTTGGTGTGCGGCCTGGGCCGCATCAGGCGGTCGGGGCGGGGGCGCCCCGGCGGCCGGTCAGCGTCCGGTCCAGCAGGACGGCCGCGGCGGCCGCGATCAGCGCGGCGCCGACGGCGATCAGGGCGATCTGCCAGCCCGCCATGCCGCCCGCGGCCACGACGCGGACGGTGGCGGCCGGGGCCGGCCCGGCGGGGGCCGGCCCGTACGGCCCGCCGGGCGGCGGGGCGACCCGCGCCCAGGCGGCCGGGACGACAGCCATCCAGGCCAGCAGGCCGCAGGTGAGGGCGGCCAGGGCCGCGGCGAGGCGACCCGGGCGGGTGCCGGCCGCGCGCCGAAGAGTGCCCTGGTGATGAGGCTGGGTGATCATGACGTTCTCCTGTCTGCTCGGGGCGGGCCGGCTGGTCCGGCCCTCATCTGGCAGCCTCGCGCGGCGGGCCGCCTGCGGGGCAGAGGCCGGGTTACCCCTTTGCCGACCCGGCACCGGCCGGGGTAGGACTACCCACAGCCGCCGCGGGCCCGGGCTGGACCCGGCTAGACCAGGCCCGAGCTGAGGGCCAGCCGGGTCAGGTCGGCGCGGCGGCGGCAGCCGGTCTTGTCGCGGATCCGGTCCAGGTGCGAGCGGACGGTGCGGATGCTGATGTACAGCTGCGCGGCGATCTGGGCGTCGGTGCGGCCCTGGG